>Ga0307377_10008379_pt1 | contig 10495 bp, 9 predicted proteins | sample TR3MG_FD_202535 | JGI IMG/M metagenome (GOLD analysis project Ga0307377, IMG submission 202535) | Soil microbial communities from Risofladan, Vaasa, Finland - TR-3 | ecosystem: Environmental > Terrestrial > Soil > Coastal area > Acid sulfate soil | place: Finland: Risofladan, Vaasa | collected... | reverse complement strand
AGTTGTCGTTGAAAAACTGGAACCTACTCCTGTAGTCGATGAGAAGAAAGAATACCTGAACGCTTTTGCCAAGTATATGATTGGCCGGCAAATGACCGATTCTGAGAAAGTTATTTTTGAAAAGGTTCAGACTGAGTTTAAAAACGTAACCCAAACAGCTGCCGTCCACACTGTTCTGATTCCTGAAACCGTTCGGGATCAGATTTGGCAGGAAGCTGCTGATATGTACCCGATACTAAACGATGTGGCTATGACCTTTGTTCCCGGGGACCTGACAATCATTAGGGAAACCGATTCCGGCGATGATGCTGATTGGTACGATGAAGACACTGAAACTGCTGACGGCGACTTCGCAATGGGCGAGCTTAACCTTACCGGTTGTGAGTTGGCAAAGGCTATTCCTATCAGCTGGAAACTTAAAAAAATGTCCATTGATGCGTTTTTAACCTACATTACCACTAAAATTGCTGAAAAAATGGGTGCTGCTCTGGCCAAAGGTATTGTCTCTGGTTCCGGCAAACCAGGCATCGGAGATGTCTTTAAGCCCCAGCCTACTGGCATCACCATTGCTATTGAGGCGGAAGCACTTACCCCGCAGATTGTCACCTATGGCGATGACGGTATCTCCTATGACACCTTAACCGAGGCTATGGGCAAAATTAAGTCCTCGTATAAAACCGGCTCAGCAATCTACGCTAAGAGCGTTACAATTTGGGGCAGCCTGGCCCAGATCAAAGATGCAGAAGGTCGTCCGATGTTTATACCTGACGTTACTGCCGGTGGCATTGGTCGTATGTTTGGCCTGCCGGTGAAAGAGGACGACAGCATCGACGAGAACGAGGTCCTAATTGGGAACGTGTCCCGGGGCTACGCCTGCAACGTCAACGAGAACATGACCATCTATATTGAGGACCATGTTAAGCTGCGCTACACAGACTATATGGGTTATGCCATCGTTGACGGAAACGTTCTGACCACTAAAGCCTTTGCGCTAATCAAAGCTGAATAATAGGAGGGGCGATTGCCCCTCCTATTAAATCCTGAAGGGAGTGATTTAAGTGGGTTTATACCCTATTGATCATAAATATGGTCAGAGAATAACAACTGATATAAAAGGTAAAACCGTTGACCGCGCTTTCCTGGCCCATTTCCAGGTTGCCGCTGCCGATGCCGTTGCCGCAAGCGCTAATGGAGTAATGGCCGCAACTAACCTTGGTGCAGCTGTACAGGCAATCATAGCTAACCTAACTAACCCTGCAGCTCCCAGGGCGCTTTCCATTGTCGCAAATGTGGCTGGAGTTATTGGAAACGTAGTGGTAACAGGCAAAAACTACGCGGGTGCTACAATCACAGAAACTATTGCCCTAAACGGAACTACAACCGTAGACGGTGCCAAAGCCTTTAAGGAAATTACATCTGTTGCCCTGCCGGTGCAGGTCCATGCCCCGGTGCTCCAGGTTGAAACTGCCACGGCAGCCGGCACTGTAACCACCGCAGGCAACGCCGCTGTAACAGTAACATCTGCCCTATTTGAAGATGATGTCGTGGTGGATGTGCCGGTGGAACTTGACGATGATGCTTCGGCAATCGCTCTGGCCATAAGGACGGCCCTTGCTGCTGATGCGGACATAGCTGCTAATTTTACAGTCAGTGGTGCAACTGATAAAGTGATCCTGACCGCAAAAGTGCCCGCCGCGAATGATGCAACTTTAAACATTGCTATTGATGATGGCGCAGGAGAAGGCGCATCTGAGGGTGTAACTACAGCTGCAGCATCGGCCAATACAACCGCAGGCGTACCTTACGACATCGTATCCGTTGGCTGGAATGATAAGCTGGGCCTGCCGTTTAAACTGGCGCATAATACTGTTTTCCCTGGCATGACTTATTTGGATAACACTGCAGAAGGAACCGACCCGACTGTAACCGTCAGCGCCACGGCCATTGAATCCAACACAATCGACCTCGACAGCGCTCTGGACGGGCATGTGGTAGACGCATATTTAATTATATAGGGAGGGCTTACTATGGCCCTACTGGATAGTGTTATAAGCGCTTTAAGAATAACAACCGATGACCCCGGGATACTTGGGGAGGTGCAGGATCTGATCGACGCCGCCAAAGCTGATTTAGCTCTGGCCGGCGTCGTTGCAGTTGATGAGACAGATTCGCTAATCAAGCGGGCAGTAACAGTATATTGTAAAGCTAACTTTGGTTACGATAATCCGGATGCTGACCGCCTGGCTAAGTCTTACGATATGCTTAAAGCGCACCTTTCTATGTCTGCAGACTACGCCTGCTATGCTGTCACTTTTACTGTAACTAGCAATGGCTCACCGGTTGATGATGCCTTGGTAACTATCAATGGTGATACCGATAGCGCCAAGGAAACCAATTCCCAAGGCGTCGCCATTTTCACCACGACACAGAAAAATATAGACTTTGATTACGTGATAACTGCATCAGGATACACAGCATCAGAAGGCACTGTCTATGTAGACAGTAGTAAGTCCGTGGGGGTGGCGCTGAGTGAGGCATAACCAAGTGATCTATCTGCTCAGCGCCACCATCACCCAGGACGATATCGGCAACGAAATTGAAACACTGACCGAGCGCAAAGTTTATGCCAACGAGTTTTCGGTTGGCTCTGCCGAATTTTATAACGCTGCCCTCACCGGGTTGCGTCCGACTAAGATGTTTGAGGTTTACACCTTTGAATATGCCAGTGAGCAGAAACTGAAGCATGAAAACATCACCTATGACATTATCAGAACTCAGGGCAAAGGAGAAAAAACCCGCCTGACCTGTGAGAGTGTGGCTGCCGATGGCTAAGAAGGGGGAATATAAATGGCAGATATAAGCAAGATGGCTGCCCGATCCGGTCGGCAGCTTAAAGAAGACAGCACAGCGATAAACACTGCTGAAATGATCGAGGCAATCTATAACGCCCTGGTCGTAAACAAGGATGCTGGCGTCGAGGTCGATGGCATGGGTCAGGTTGACACCGTTGCCGTAACTGATCCAGATGCTGAAACAGCAAATCAATTATCCCTGCTCAGGGGACTTTTGAAACAGCTGCAGACCAAAGTTGTTGCCGAACTCTCTGGTAGAATCCCTGAATATGCTTGGTTGGATGGTGCAGAAGCACCAACACCAACTGAATCGTTTGCATGGGGATATAAATTTAACTCATCCACAGGTGCGGTTACTGCTTACGGTTGGACAGGTGCGGCATGGACGGAGGTGTTATAGGTGACATACATTGATCAATATATGGCTAAAAAATACACTGACCAGCAGGTTATTAAAGCTAGAGATTGGAGAAGTTTAACCAGTAAGCCGTTTTTAGAAGTACCGTATGTAACGTCAGACGATACAGATGCCATAGCAAGCACCATAGCTGCCTTAGGTTCGGAGGGTGGCACGATACTTATACCGAGAATGTATGTTGTTACCTCTCCTATTATAGTTGATAAAAACTTTGTTGAACTCAGGGGCATAGGAAGAGCCTCTGGATTGCAAAGTGCTTCAGCAATAGATACACTTACACTTACATCTGAAAGACTACTACTAGATAATCTATGTCTAATGGGTAATGGTGGAGCATATGGTGCTGGGGCTACGAATGGAAATGCTCTAGTTTTGGATAATGCACAACACATTAATTTAAAAAATTGTTTCATTGAATATAACGGTGGACATGGAATTTTGACTAAAAATGGTTGTTGGAACATATTTATTAATGGTTGCTATATATATCAAAATGCTGGTGATGGCTGCAATTTTATCAATGATTCTTCACAGTCTAATTCAGGTCAAAATGGAAACAATGTATCAGTAATAAATAGTTGTATTGCCCAAAACGGAGGAAATGGAATTAACTGGTGTTCGGCAGGATTAAATGTAAATGGATGTTCTATTGAACAAAACAAAAAAGCAGGCGTTTGCATTAATGCTTATGATTCCACTAGCAGTGCAATGGGAGCAAATATAACAGGTAACTATTTTGAAAGTAATAATCAAGGACAGATATTACTTACTAGTGGAATGCCAGACAGTATTAGTACATTATACAGAGTTCCAACAGGTATTAACATTGAAGGAAACTATTTTTATAATGCATACGCAGGGGAAGACGGTGCATCCGCTTTAATATTGAGCGATTCTCATGGATATTACGATGCCAATACAAATACTACAATAGGCGTTAACGTTTATAGTATTTTACCGAGTATACAAGGAATATGCACTGCCAATGTTTATTTAGATACTTCCAGGGCATCAGTAAGTGTTCGAAGTGATAGCGAGAATTTTGAGTTATTTATTGTTAATGGTTCTGGAAGAGTATGGACACCAAGCGCATTTGAAATAAGAGTATTAGATCCTCCTACACCATATGAAGGTCAGGCGTGGATAATAGATGGCACATCAACGTTGCGAATTAATACTCCTGTAGGTATAAGAGAGCTTCAGTTATAAAAGCAGGTGTTTGCATTAACGCTTATAACCGTCCCTTGTGGGCGGTTTTCTTTTTGGGGGTGATCGAAAATTGACGTAAACATTGACCAGTTGGCAGATGCTATCGTACGTGCTGTCCGCGAGTACACCGAACCTGTTTGCGCGGCCATCGACAAGGAAGTAGACAAAACAGCCAAGGACACTCTTCCCAAAGAAAACCGGCGAATACGCCAATGGCTTTACAGATCAAAGCAAAATTCTCCCTGGCAATCGACGCTATACGGTCTGGAATAAAAAACACTACCGCCTAGTACATCTGCTTGAATTTGGTCACGCCAAAGTAAATGGTGGGCGGGTTGCTGGTAAGCCACACATGGGTCCGGCTGATGCGAGATTAGTGCAGACTATGCCGGATAGGATCAGGGAAATAATCAGGAATGGGGGCTAAAACATGACCCACGCTGAATTATTTACAGCCCTTAAAACCTTGGGCCTGCCGGTGGCCTACGGCTCATTCACTGTGCCAACCACGCCCCCATTTATAACGTATCAGTTCACTTACGGCAATGACCTGATGGCGGACAACCAAAACGCCATTGCGGTGGACAACTTCCAAGTTGAACTTTACACCAAAACAAAGGACCTAACCCGTGAGAAGCTGGTCCAGGATAAACTGAAGGAACTTGAACTGCCCTACTACAAGTCTGAAATCTGGATTGATGAGGAAAAAATGTACCAAGTGGTTTACGAAATTCAATTAACAGGAGGATAAAAATATGCCAGGAGTAGCAATTGGTTTAAGGAATGTCCACTATGCAAAATTGACCAGCGATGATGATACCGGTTGCGTGTATGCTGAACCGGTAAAAATAGCAGATGCCATTAACGTAAATGTGAACCCAAACTCAACACTGACCACTCTTTTTGCTGATGACGGACCATCTGAGGTAGCAACTAGCGTTGGTGAAATTGGTGTTGATTTTTCGGCAAAGGCTATTGACTCTACTGATGTAGCTGCCCTTTTCGGTAGTACAATAGGCGCAGATGGCATCATGACCGAAAAAACAACTGATGCCCCGCCTTTTGTAGCTTTCGGCTATGAGCGCACTTTATCAAACGGTAAAAAGAGGTTTGTGTGGCTAACAAAAGGCAAATTCATCCCTGGTCAGGCAAACAGTCAAACAAAAGAAGCCAATGTTACCTTTCAACCCGACAGTATGTCCGGTAAATTCACGAAGCGGGCATATGACGATGTATGGCGGATGAGCGCTACTGAAGACGACGAAGATTTTGACGGCGCCGCAACTTGGTTTACAGCTGCAACATTGAACGCTGCACCGGCGGCTGGTTAAGCATTAACTATGGCGGTCCAAACGGGCCGCCTTTTAATATATCAGGAGGGAAATATGGAACCACCAAAAATAGTTCTTGGAAATAAAGAATACACCGCCAGGAAGCTAAAAATGAAACACTGGCGCGCGACTATGAAGTTACAAAAAGACGTCGGCAGAATGACGACAGCTGAAGCCATGATGGATGATGCAGCGATGGACAAAATGGCTAATTTAATAGCAGTATTTTTCAATCACCCAGAGATCACGCCGGAGTTAATTCTGGAAGAAATGGACCTGGCTGATTTTGTGCCAACTATAAAAAATATTACCACATGGGTCACATCGCAGGTAAACGGGAAAATTGATGAATTCCCAAAAAACTCCCAAACGACGGCCGGAAGCTAAATTTAGACGCTTACCAGACCGTCGTATTTTATTATTTATCGGCCGCCCGCATTTGGGGTTGGACACAAATCCAGGTAGATGAAACCGAACTCGATCATTACTTTGATATGCTAATTGTTGCCGCAATTGAGCGCACGGAGCAAGAAACTGATAAATTAGAGCAAATAGACGCCATGGGGCTATAGGTGGTGGAATAATTGGCAGAAAGTATAAAGGGCATCAGTGTTGTCATTTCTGGGGAAACGACAGCGCTTACAGCGTCATTGGCCGAGGTAAACACAGCCAGCAGAAATATCCAAGGAGAACTAAATCAGGTCCAGCGTCTACTCCGCATGGATCCGGGGAATACCACGCTTATCTCCCAGCAGCAAACCCTACTTGGTAACGCCGTTGCTACTAGCCGGGAAAAACTTGAATCACTCCGCGCAGCGCAGCAGCAGGTACAGGAACAATTTGCCCGGGGGGAAATAAGCGAAGGACAGTATAGGGCTTTTGAGCGCGAGGTAGCATCAGCGGAGCAGCAGGTCCAGCGTTTTGAGCAGCGCCTCCGGGACACGCAGGAAACGTCCAGAACCACAGCCCAGCGCGTCCAGGAGCTTGGCGAACAGGCTGGTAAAGTCGGCGAGAAGATGAAAGACGTCGGCGAAAAAATGTCAATGGCGGTTACTGCCCCGATTGTTGCCGCCAGCGGGCTTATTGCCAAGGGCGCCATTGATGCTGAGGCAGCCACCGGTAAGCTGCAGGCCCAACTTGGTATAACCGCAGCGGAAGCCGATAAACTTGGTGTATCAGCACAAAATGTATGGAAAACAGGATTTGGCGAAGACATTAACGCCGCGTCTGAAGCAGTTAAAAATGTCAGGCTGAACATGGGGGATCTGGCCGGGAACGAACTAGAAGCCGTGGCCCAGGGTGCACTTGTAATCTCCGATGTCTTTGAGGCTGATATAACGGACAGCACTAAAGCCGCCGGGACCATGATGAAAAACTTTGGCATTGATGGTCAGGCAGCACTTGATCTGATTACAGTTGGCTTCCAAAAAGGCGGTGATTATTCAGGCGAACTGCTGGATACCCTGAACGAGTATTCTCCGCAGTTTGCCGGTATGGGTATGTCGGCAGACCAGATGATGGGTATTTTAATCGCTGGTGCTCAGGCCGGCGCGTTTAACATGGATAAAGTTGGGGACAGTGTTAAGGAATTTAACATTCGCGCCCAGGACGGCAGTAAAACCACAGCAGAAGGATTCGCAGCAATAGGTCTAAGTGCAGACGAGATGGGTGCTGCTATCGCCAAGGGCGGAGATGATGCCCAGCAGGCATTTATGGCAACAATTGCCGCTTTGGCCGCTATGGATGACCCGATGCAGCAGAACATAGCTGGCACCGCTCTTTTTGGTACCCAGTGGGAAGATGTGCGGAGCAAAGTTATCACCGCCATGGCCGATGGCGTAAAAGGTATCGGTGACTTTAAGGGTGCCACAGACGAAGCGGCTGCAGCTATGAAGGAAAATAACCCGGGGCTTGCGCTAACTGCGGCCATGCGCGAACTACAGTCAGCCATAGGACCAGCCCTCTTGCCCATTGCTGACATAATCCAAAACACTGTCGTACCAGCTATAAAATCACTTGCTGAATGGTTTGAAAATCTCTCTCCTGCCGGCCAAAAAACCGTCCTTGCAATAGGTGGAATAGCCGCCGCTATAGGTCCGCTGCTTATCGTTATCGGTACACTTATGACGGCTGTGTCTACTGTAGCTGGCCTTTTTGGTGCCGGTGGTGCCCTCGCTACCGCCTTTGCATTTATTACCGGTCCAATCGGAATTGCTGTAGCTGCAATTGCCGGGATAATTGCAATTGGTGTTTTGCTATACAAAAATTGGGACGAGATAAGTGCAAAGGCAATAGAGATTTGGGACGGCATTAAAGATTATTTCTCCGAGACATGGTCCAAAATTACCTCTGCCTGCTCTGATGCGTGGGGTAGGTTTAAGTCTGACATAGTCGAAACATGGAATAACATCAAGACCAAGACATCGGAAATTTGGAACGGTATCAAGCAGTTCTTCGCCGACTGGTGGAATTTCGAGAAGAATATATTTAACACTGCTCTCGATTTTGTAAAAAACATAATTTCTACGGCATGGGACAACATAAAAAGCATTACCAGCACAGTCTGGAACGGCATCAAAGATTTCATGTCCACCACTTGGGATAATATCAAAAATGCTGTAGCAACGAAAGCGGCAGAGCTAAAAACTAACACAATTAACAAACTAGAGGAAATATGGGACTATATTAAAGCCGTGCCTGCCAAGGCGCTGCAATGGGGTAAGGACATAATACAAGGTCTCTGGGATGGCATTAAAAATATGGGTGCTACATTTGCCTCTAACCTTAAAACTTGGATCGAGGAGCACATTCCTGGTGTATTTAGGGATTTATTAGACATGCACTCTCCATCCCAGTTAATGGCAACACTAGGCGTAAATACTATACTTGGTTACATTGAAGGTATTGTCTCTAAGGGTCCAGACGTAGACCAGACAATGGCTGATATGGTGGAAAAAGTTAAAACTAGCATTAACCCTATTATAGATAGCATGAAAACTATTGGTGAGGAAGCTGCTAACGGTTTTGTGAACGCGATTTCTGCGGCAACACAGAGGGCTGACGAGATCATGTCTAGTTGGCATGACCAAATTCAAGAAAACATAAGAAACGGTGACTATGGAGTGCCGTTGGATGATTGGGAAGACAGTGGTGGTGGTGGCGGTGGCGGTGGTAGTTCCGGAGGAGCCGTTGGGGGCATCATAGGTGGTACTATAGGTACAGTAATTGGCGGCGCTATTGGCGGAATTGGCGGACTTATCGGCGGCCTGTTTGCTGATGGTGGCGTTGTAGACCACCCAACACTGGCCCTGATCGGAGAGGACCCCAGAACTACGCCGGAGATTGTTGCACCACAGCGGATGCTGTTTGATACTGTTAAAAGTGCGTTACAAAGTGTTGTTGGCGGTGGTAATGTCACCGTGCAGAATATAATCCAAATCGACGGCAAAGTGGTTGCCAAGGAAGCAGTTAACCACCTGCCCGGTATCCTTCGCCAACCGGCCCGGGCTTGGGGGGTGTAGCGTATGGCAGTATTAACTATTACACCTAACACATTAAACAAAACAGTTATCTATGCATCGTTTGATCCTACTGCAGCAAACAAAAATTGGGATATGATCGAAGTAGGTTCCAAAACCATCGCCACAAGCCATGAAATATGGATTCCTTACTTTAAGTTTGATTTATCTGCGTTGTCTGAAGGTGCAGTTGTTACAAGTGCGGAGTTACGATTATTTCATAACTATTCGGAATACTACGTTGATGAAAATAATTATTGGTATGCTTATAGAGTAACAAGTCCATGGGATGGGACAATAAGCTACAATAATCAACCAAATAGTGAATCTGACAGTTGTGCAAGTTTAAATTTTAACTGTAAAACTAGCTCGGTTTGGCGCGTGTGGAACGTTACCGATATTGTAAAATTATGGGTAAACGACGGAGCCTCTAATTATGGTTTTAAGCTAGGTTACAGCAGTGATGGCAATGTTATTATTTATGACAACAAAGATGCTGCACAGAACCTGCCACAATTAGTAATCACCTACGATGCACCACCGTCAGCGCCTGTCATCACATCGCCAAACGGTGGAGAGACAATATCAGGACAGCACACAATCACATGGACTGCCGGGGTAGATCCTGAGGGAGAAGCACCAACTCATCAATTACAGTACAGCACAGACAACGGGGCAAACTGGACTGACATCGTTGAAACGGCGGCAGGGGTAACTCAATACACATACGACTTTACCAATGTGGCAGACAGCTCCACCTGTTTGATTAGGGCTATGGCAAAAACGTCGAACGGTGGCTATTCTGCCTGGGACCAGTCAAACGGTGTATTTACGATTAGGCACGATATACCGCCACTTGCGCCAACACAACTATCGCCAAATGGCTCAACACTTGACCGGACGCAGGTAATCAGGCTTTCATGGCAGCACAACGACGCCGAATCTCAAAGCAAATTCGACCTGCTGTGGAGTTCTGATAACTGGTCCACGAGCCACACAATTAGTCAGGTCGCGGTCAATCAATATGTAGACATAAACAGCAGTACCTTCCCTGCCGGAACAATCACCTGGAAAGTACGTACCTACGACCAGGGCAGTCTTGTAGGTCCGTACAGCACACAAGCAGTATTTACAGCAACAGATCCTACCGATGCGCCAACAATAACT
>Ga0307377_10008378_pt1 | contig 10495 bp, 14 predicted proteins | sample TR3MG_FD_202535 | JGI IMG/M metagenome (GOLD analysis project Ga0307377, IMG submission 202535) | Soil microbial communities from Risofladan, Vaasa, Finland - TR-3 | ecosystem: Environmental > Terrestrial > Soil > Coastal area > Acid sulfate soil | place: Finland: Risofladan, Vaasa | collected... | reverse complement strand
AGTCCTATCTCGTGAACACAATTATTTTCAGATATTCTATGCATATATTTGCCTTATATAAGATGCGTAGGACAGTTAAAATACCAGTCGATCTCCCTAAAGAACAAATGCTTAATTTATTAAGCGTTTCTGCTGATTGTTTTAATACTCATGTAGAGTGGTCTTTTAATTGTAAATCATATAACAAGAATAAAGCTCATAAAGATCTTTATTCTTTATTACGTAAAAAATATCCTAACTTACCATCAGGATTAATACAGTCTATTCGGGATATGGCGCTCGAATCTATTAAAACAAATAAATTTAAGTTCCGACCTATCAAAACGAAAACCTCAGGAATTCGTTTTGATAAACGTTGTTGTTCTATTAGAGGTAATCTATTATCCATATCTACTCTGGATAAAAGAGAAAGAACACTAGTTAAAATTCCCAAATATTTCAAAGAAATATTTGATTTTTGGAAGTTTACAGGATTACAACTTGTATTTAAACATAGTGAAAACAGGTTTTATGTATGTTTAAATTATGAGCAGAAATCTCCAGATATTAAAAGTGGAAAAGTTTTAGGAATAGACCGAGGATTAAAGAACATAGTATACTGTTCTAACGGACACAAGATATCAGGAAGAAAAAGGAATGAGATAAAGAGGAAGCGCGCTTTTCAAAGAAAAGCGCTTCAGGCAAAAGGCACTCGTTCTTCTAAGAGAAAGCTGTGTAAACTTAGAGGAAGAGAAAAGCGGTTTAGTCTGAATGAGAATCATATAATATCGAAAGAGATAGCGAATTTACCGTATCAAACATTTGTATTAGAGAAGTTAACAAAGATAGGTAGAAAGAAGAAAGGCAAACATATGAACCGTAAGATTTCCAATTGGTCATATTACCAATTGGAAATATTATTAGAGTACAAAAGCGAAGCGCAAGGCAAGAGTGTTAAATATGTAGATGCCAGATACACAAGTCAAAGATGTTCTAGTTGTGGACATATAGAGAAAAGCAACAGGACGGGGGACAGTTTTGAGTGTAAAGAATGTAGATACAGGGAAGTAGCTGATTTAAATGCGGCAAAGAACATAAGAGATTTATGGCTAATAGCCATAAATCCAAAAATCCCGAAAGGGCAGGTTGAAGTCAACCAACCGAAAGCTCTCCCGAGCTATGCTCGGGATAGAGCAAGCCTACAGGCTTGTCCTGTAGGTAGTTGACTAATTTTACCTTGAAGCTCTATGTATTCTCTGCGAAGCAGAATCACTTTATCGGGCGGTACAATCATGATATATTTTACGTAATGATATCATGTATCGTTACCTCTTTGCAAGTCAAATCTTGGTACTCTCGCTTGTCGAGCAAAAACTCCCCGCCAATTTCTTTCGTTGCTGTTGCTCCACAGTTGAGACATTTGTATTTAATGTGCTTAGGCTTGGCTGTCCGATCAAAATTGGGGCTCCACGAACGAGCCTCAGTTCCTCCTCCTCCCCCAGTTATAATCCAGTTGTGCCCCTTCGCCACAGGAGCATTACTATGTAGCTTTTTACAAATGTCACGCCAAGTCTCTGGTTTTTTAAAATTCACGGATATTATTACATATAACGTGAATAAAATTATAAAGTTGGCTATGTATTTTGAAAAGAAAACCGCCGGGGAATGGATGCCCAAAGGCAGACTGTCCAGCCCAATTACCACCGTTTACGAAGCAGCGCGCGTTATACATCACGCCATGTCGCTATCCCAACCCTCAGGAAGCCATCCCTCCGCAATTGAAGGCTTTAAAAATATAAACCAAATAGTAAACGATTTGGTTGAATCCGGAATGAATAAAGAACAAGCCCTAATAGCCGCTGTCGCAGGCACAATGATTGGACATGGTAGACAACATGAAGGTTTTAAAGTAGGAGATTATGTGAGAGGACGAGAAGGACTTTATGGTATTGTTGTAGACGAATGGAAAGGTCAACCATTAAAACGTACTTCTCCTAATTTATATTGGGTTAAAGTGGTTCCACGAACCGCACAACCAAGCCGTAACGAATTACGTAAAAGAAAAGGACTTCCCCCAACAAATCTCGATCGTCCTTGGGAATATAGCTCCGAAGATTTTCCTAGTATAGAGGATATTCCGGAAGAACAGTTGGTAATGTGGGACGCACGAACAATGCAAAAAGTACGATACGAATTCGGAACGTTCTAAGATTTGTACGCATCTAACAGTGTCTGCATCTGTTTGGGCGAGATAAGTGCCCCGCGTTTTACTTTAATAAAATCATTGGTAATTTCGGCAATTTTTTCTACCTTAACACCTTCGAGCGGCCAAAATTCCTCATATAGAGCACAATCTCCTGTCTCCTGGTTAATTAATACTATCCAGTCTTGTCTGTCGGGATTACTTGCGTAATAAACTATCCAATCGGATTTGTTTAAAACACGATCCCAACAAGAATTAACTTTCGAATCCTTCTGCAATGGCTTTTTCAAGGATATTTTCTCCCGAGTTGCTCCGCCTATCTCTAGTCTGCCAGAGGGTTCCGCCTTTAATGTCTTTGAGTTTGTAACGCTTAATCTGTCCTGTCTTTTCATTCAGCGCTTCTAACCAACCCTCTTCTGGTCTCCATGTCCAAAGAAGTCCGCTCATCTGCCGACCATTATTAAACATTAATGTTAATGCCATCATAGTAATCTCACTGGTTGTAATTGCTTAATTTTATATTATAAGATTAGTTACACATCGACAGCATCGTTACTTTACTTTTTACAGGTAGGCTCCTCGTAAACGGGACAATCTTTGTTAAGTACGTAATATATATTTTCACTTTGTATTGCTCCACAACGGTTGCATCAATATACGTCGTTTGGATTTAAATGGCTCCATCAGTGGTAGAACGTTGGAACAACGCATGGTAGTGCGTGATGCTTTGCTGCCACTAATAACTCCGAAGGGGCGCTACTCTTCCGAATGGCGCATTAAAAGGCGTATCGTTAGTTATTACCCATACACAATCGCATTCCGGTTTTCTCATATTATTATCATATAAAAAGCCATCGGTTATAATTATTATTAAATCAATCTCCTGGTTGATTTTCTTTTTATAGTTTTCAAAGAAGTCAAAAAATACTGTTCCCCCACGTCCGATCGGTTTTACTTTAGGCAAGTCATCCATTCCATGAATTTCAACCGCATGATCCCAATAACATTCAGCATCACATGGAACCACAATTCCTTTAGAACGCCCATCCAATACTTTTAATTGTGAAACGCCATAGACAATATCTTCATCGCTCATGGATCCTGACGTATCCAACATGCACAACCAACGTACCCGTTGATCTTTCTTTTTAGGAACGTAAAATGAGTAAGATACAAACCGGCGACGCATGCGTGTCCAATCATTTATGGTCCCTTTATCTTGTCTAGTGGTCTGCAAAGCATGCCGAACAATGTCCTGCCATTTTAACCTCGGCTCTTGCAGTCTCTTTAACTCGGCTTCAATAGCTGAAGGAAGGCTTCCTGCTGATAACTGACGAGCTGCCGAAGCAGCATCCATTACTTCCTCTAATAGTTTTGTGCGGCTGATATCGTTTTCTTTATGTTCGTCCATTATATCGCCGCCGCCCAAACCACGACATATTCCACCTAAATGGAAATCTTCTGGTCCTAATAAATCAGAAAGTTTCATGCCATTTTTTTGGCACTCCTCTTCTAATTTCTTCATAATTTCATCATAAATATCCTCTGTGGATTTACCATACAGAGTATAGTCAGCATAAGGGCGAAGAACCTGTGGTTTTGGTTGCTTTTCTGCAATATTACCAGTGGGTTTGATTGGTTTTTTACCCTTCTTTCTATCCTCCGCTAGTTGTTTTAGAGTCTTTTCAATATCTTTCATTAAAATATTGAAGTAAACCGGACCTTTATCACCACCAATACCATCCTTCCAAATAGGATGTGTTCCTCCCTGGTTCCGTGCCCGGTCGCAATCGTACTGAGATATTTGATTACTTTGAATCAAATCGTGTTCGATCATTCCATTTGCCACATAATCAATAGATATAGCCCACACCATTTTATGCTTTCCGAAAGAGCGGTGTGCATTACAATGTTGTAGCACCATATGAAAAGTTTCGTGCGCAGTAATAATAGATATTTCGCGTGGACCCATTACATCCAAAAGAGCGGGACTCCATTTATATTCCTTTCCATCCGTGCCTGCTGTTTTAAAAAATTCTATATCACCCTTTTCGTTTAGGTGAGGTAGATGCACTTCGGCTAGGACGTGATTTTTAACGCTGGTGAATGCAAAAACGAATGGCATTCCACCTTTCTCGGGACTTTTTGCTAGAGCTACTTTTGATACCGCAATCTTCTGGTTGTAGTCATTAAACTTATCACCACCAAGATTGTTGGGATCAAGTAGAGTTTTGTTGATGATTTCCATGTTTAAATATTATTTTTCTGTATCGTACTCTTAATATTTTTGAAGACGTGAGAAAACTCATCAATCTCAGACAGTCTATACTTCTGAATATTGTCAAAGTCACCGCCGAATGCCATACGGGAAGCACCCATTTGAATATCTACCGAAAGCGTGCCAACCCATTTGTATACATTTTTGCAGTACTGTTTGATTTTTTCTTCGTTTTTTGGCTTTAATTCTCGATAGACGCGCGAGCAGGAGCTAAGAGCGCAGATGAAAAGCTCCTGAGCATTGAGACGTTTGGAATCTGGCAACTTACCCTTTTCCAAAAGCGCCTCCACCACGGGATCCATCTTTCGATAGTACTTAAACCAATTTACGAATTTAATTGCTGCCGTATCTCCCACCGAACCAGCAATTAAAAGCTTTTGCAAACCCTCTAGTTCACCATGCGGAAGCTGATGGAACAACTCATCTTTTTCCAAAGCCCACAAGGATTCGCTAGCGTCAGTCCACGTACGAGGGGACGGTAAAGCATATGCGGTAGGGTCACCATCCGGTGGAGTTTTGTGAATCATATCCGGATGAGCGGTAAGGAAACCGACCACCAAATCATGAACTGCGTGACCATACGCCCATTCACGCCACTGATTAAAGTCAATTTCTAGTTTGAAAGTCTTGCAACGCTTGGTAATAGCGTGCGAAATTTGCTGACTAGCTGCGTGTTCGTCCGGTAAATTACCAGTCAAAAGACACGATTTAATGTTTAGCTTGCGTCCGTTAATACTATGAAACTGCAAGAATTCCAGCAGTGTTTGCATAGTTTCGCTAGCCGCCTTATCAACCTCATCGAAAAGAAATACAATCGGTTTTCCTTCGGGAAGATTGGCTAGGATTTTATTTAGATATGGATTTAAAGATTTTTGCGCAGTCTCTGATAAGTACGGCATAGCATTGATAATTTTACGGGCGCGACCCTGTAATTCTACTGATTGCAATCTCTTTTCAATCTCTGCGCTCAGGCTTTGATTTTCATGTACTAACGGTAATACCCCTTCCAAAGCATTGCGTTCGTCTCGTTCGTTAGTATCTGCGAAGGGAAGGAAGTCTGGAGTAGCATAGGAAACTAGGGATTTATCTTCAGAGATAACAGGAAAGCCCTGGAAATCAGTACGCTCCAAGACCGCGAGGTTAATATAAACGAGGCGGCACCCTTCTGAGTGTGCCACGTCAACTGCAATAAAAGTTTTACCACCGCCCGATGGACCCAAGACCATGATATTCTTACCATCACGAATACCAAAGCGCATGATACGACCCAAGGTCTTTTGATTGATAACGGGAACGTCTGTTAGCATGATGCCTCTTATATTATTTCGCGGATGATTCGTTCAATTGTTAAACCAAACACAGTATACATCAAGTGAGTTTCGTTTGTCAACGACAAACCAGTATTATTAGGTGTTTCTATTTGGAACAATTTCGTTTATATTATCTAATACATTAGTTATAATTTTTAGTTCTCGCTCCAGCTCGTTTCGGTCCGGCACCATAGCATACTGCAACATTGTTAGCAACTCTTCTTGTCGGATGAGCGCCAATCTTTGTATTTTTTGAGGTATTGAATCAAATGGAATATCATCTAGAGTTATTCTACCTACATCCTGTGGCGTACCATATAAAACATTACTCATCATCTACTCCAAAATTAAAACGCTAATTCATCTTCGCTTCATCTTCCCGACTAGCTTTGATAATTACCACCTCGACATTATTGCCGGCACATTGATTTGTTGTATTTGTTCATCCCACATTGGCTGTTTTCTGGATTTGAAACGTTTTTCAAACGGAGAATTTTAACTATAAAACACCACTCATTCTATTATATCCTTTGCACATCGCTCAGCGCAAGACATATTAGCCTCCTCCTCTGTTCTCATATAATGGTCATAAACTGGTGGCACATAATCATCTCTAGGTTTACCAACTGCAATTACTTCACATAACGCACATTGAAATACAATTTTTGTTAGACTGGAATTTTTTTCTACCCATTCATGTGGTTGGTTGGTTTTAATATTATAACGATAGTATCCAAAACTAGAAGATTCGAAGTCTGAATATTCATGAGAATTTGGGTAACCGGGCATGACGCCGCGAGACCAGCGGGTCGTCAATGACGATGTGACAGGCGCAGCATTGTCAATAAGATTTAACCACTTCTGTTTCTTTTCTTTTTGTCTTTTACCCGTTTTGATCGGTGACGTTTGGTTGTGTTTTGTTTTGCTAACCATTTTATATGTTTAGCAAAACGTTCGTTGTTCAACAGTGCCTCGACAGAATTAAACTCGTTTTCTAATTCTTTGTTGGTAAAAAAGCATGTACTCCGTTGTGGCAATCTAAACAAATAGAATAGTATCTTCCCTTTTTCCTCCGCGAGACCGGGGGATTAAATGATGATCACTAAAACCACACCCCTCTCTTTCACACAAAGGACAGTTCACTTAGCCTTTTTCTCCACCAAACACCCCAACAACCCCTTGCAACACCGGACCGGAAGCCGGTTTTACCTCTCGTGCTAGTAGCTCATTGGAATCCTTGGGGCTTCCTTCTGGTCCGCAGCTCACAGTAACATGAGGAACGGCGTTAGCACAACCTAATTCCGTAGGACATTCAACTGCTACTGCCTGACACTTGTCGTCTGCGTTCCATCCAACCACCTTTAAATTAACTAATTTTCCCACCGGCACATTAACCCCTGGTGGTTTAAATTGAATGGTCATGTGGTGAGCAAAAGGCTTAGCTAAAAGCTCACCATTCATGGTTTGTTTTACCCAATTTATAAGTTGTTGTTTACTCTCTGGAGTTAGAAATACAGCGGAATATATGGGTTTACCTTTAAGGTTGGTCAGATCTTCCGGAGAAATAAAAGCTCTAGGTTGACCAGCCTTTTCACTAAGTTTGGTTTCAAACTGGTTAGCGAGTTTTTTAGTATCCATCTTTAGCCCTTGCCAGGTTTCTTTGACTTTTTAGTTACCTTAATGCTTTTATATTTACTATGTACTTTATGCTGAACCGCACTTACTAAACTCTTTAACGATCCGTTATACCACGGAGGAGACGCGCTATGTTGACTAGCGCGGGATAAAGCGTCTCGTGCTTGGTTTTCGCTATTTATTGGGTAATGGTCCTGGTCGTCTTTTACTTTAGAACTTCCCGCAGGGAATACACAATCTCCACGATTTCTTACCTTGGCGTTGGGATCTTTTGACTTCTTTTTCTCAGCTGTCTTTTCAACTATGTATTCATTTATTTTATACTCAAAAAATGATGCGGTTTTTAGCAATTCACTCATAATGATTCCTATAATTAGACCCTATTAGATAAGTAATTATTAGCTAATCCTGTATAATCAAATCCCTTTCCGCTCTAAACACATCACACCCTGATCTAAATATATTCATTAAGAAGTTTTTATCCAGCGCAAAAACAGGCACATCAATATCTAATACCCATTTTTTGCGGTTAATATCGCCACTTTTTGTTCGCACTAATCGTGGAACTTTATACACACACGCGCCTGCGTGGAACTCTTTAGGATATGTTTCATCAAATATAATACCGCACTCCTCTAATATCTCCAACTTTTCTGTGGTTTTCTTCTTAAACAGGATACCTTCTGCTTGTTTATTGCCATGTATTTTTGTTAACTCTGATTCGGCGGCACTATTAATGGCAGCAGATCTGCATTCTTTTTGTTTGAGTATAAAATAGTTAGACGCTTCTTCTAAAGATGGCAAAGGAAACACCGAACAATCAAACAATACTTCCCCAATTAAATCCGGCGGGTCATCAGATGCAAATAGATTCTTTATAAAATTAAGTGATGTTAATCCTGCTATCACCGATACAATCTTTTGAATTTTATTATTATACGCATCTTCGCTGTGCAATAAAAAAGAAACTTCATCGTTGTGCTGATAACCAAATAAAGCTCCTTCTATCTCCATAGCAGAGTGAAGTATGGTGTTTTGTAATATACTTCCCAGCTCAGGAGAATAGGGTTTAACTATATTTCTGGTTATTTTAGAGAAGTGCCTACCATTAGCGCGAGCAATGATTGGTAACCCGGGAGTTATTTCATAATTAAAAATCTCCTCATAATGTTTTTGTTTATCTAATAATGGCATTTGTATTGACTCAATTGTATTTTACTATTATACTCCAAGGTGTGCCCGAGCAATTTTCAGGACGCTTGCTAGCTCCGCAAAGTCAGCGCACTTTACAAACTGTTTGCTGTGGGAGGCTGATCCACTCATGGCACGCCCTTTATTATCTTTTCCAGAAGACCATTTAAATGTATTAGGGATGCCTAAAGATTCTTTATGTGTTCCTACAAACCAAATGCCATATGCCGCCATAATAGCGATGGTATGTCCATTAATATAAGCCGCTTGCATTCCACCATCCTTGGTAGCTACTGCGATACCATCGACCACATGATAACTGGATTTTAACTCTTTAACTACCCGCATTGCTGCCATATAACGATGATAATCATTATCAACTAGGCGTTTAAACTCTTCAATTTGAACCATCAAACGAGACTCGTCGCCGTCACTCTCTTCACACACGGAAGAGGCGGCGAGCCACCAACAAGTTTCCGAGTTAACTGCTTCATGCCAAGCAGGACTAGCTTCCAAATCATACATTCGTTTATCAGTCCATTCTGATACTTTTTCTAAAGCAGCAATTTCCTCTTTGACTTGTTGGATTATTTTAGTAGTATAGGCACCATGAAGCGCAGCAGAAAGCCTTTGACGATCACTAGGTATTAAATCTAAAGCACAAGCAATTCCCGCATCAAACCCTGGAGCATCGCTGCCGTTAGGTATTCTTTGAATTAGCGAGTCTTTATCTATAAAAGAAGGCCATTTACCCAGCGTTTTAACTCGTTCAGCATTAAAAATTACAGCATTGCGTATCTCTTGAAGGTCCATTCTAATCTCTCCACCTGTACACCAGCATACTACACCGCGTAACTACGTAATACTTTCAGATTACCTCTCTTCTTTTCAATTTATGAAAAATGTATAAGAAAACCTACAGGCTCGTCCTGTAGGTAAGGACCAGGTCAACTCTCAGGATCGTTTCCGATCTGAATGCACACGCCACCACCCTTAAAGAAGGCTGCCTTCGCTTCATCAAACTGACGCTTTTTTCCTCGGGCGGCAACGCCTCGTACTCCTGGCGCTCTCGCTCCTGTTGCTCAAAATTAGCCCTGGCATTCTGAGCTACCTCTGGGGGATTAGCTACCCGCTCACTGCCGCTCCAACGACCAATCCGAGCTTCCAACGACGTGCTTGTCCGGCGAACTTGGTCCGCCACCCTCTCGTCAATCGAAAGAGCCTCAAACTCAGCCCGCTTCTGAGCCATCTTCCCATTAAGCATATCAGCAAAGCTGCCACTTCCCTCGATGAGAACACCACATTCGTAGCTCCACGCCAACTTTGAGGGCGAAGCCTTTTTGTGTTTGCTCTTGCCCTTTCGAAGCTTCACCAGAATGGATTTTACCTCGGTTGGGTTACGCTCCAACGCTTCCTGGTAGGTGAGATCGCAAACTTTCACAGTTTCCTCCGTAACAATTTTCCCATTTAGAATAATTACCTACCCAGGTGTTTCATGAGCGCGGTTGATGCGCTGTCACAGGATCTCCCTGCACACCATGCCTGAGCAGGTAAAGTTGTGAGTCACTCAACCTTCTGTTTGTTTACTCGTGGACAACTATCCCACGCTATACTTTCAAAAAAATCCAGAGCTTTTTCGTATTGTTCTTGTTTAATAAATTCCAGCACCGCATTTAAATCCGACTGTTCGAACTCTATTCCAACAATATCAGGGTCGATTGTTTCGATATATTCTTTAATCCATTCACAAGCACACTTGGCAGCTTTAGCGGGACTATCAAACAACCGACAGATAGCCCCGCCACCATGAATAGGATGTGGGTGCAGATCCTCAATAACTACAGAGTATACGTGCATTTAAACTTCTAAAAGCAACCAGCGAGTCATGGAAGTATTACC
>Ga0307377_10008375_pt1 | contig 10497 bp, 11 predicted proteins | sample TR3MG_FD_202535 | JGI IMG/M metagenome (GOLD analysis project Ga0307377, IMG submission 202535) | Soil microbial communities from Risofladan, Vaasa, Finland - TR-3 | ecosystem: Environmental > Terrestrial > Soil > Coastal area > Acid sulfate soil | place: Finland: Risofladan, Vaasa | collected... | reverse complement strand
CTTGCTTAGGCCGTGCGCCTCAGCAATGGCATCTCGCATCGCCATCCAGCTTTCGATGGCAGGATTACGCTTGGCCATGCCCGAGTGTATCAGCTAACGCTTCCAGTCGCGCGCCTTGAACTCGGCCTTGGGGGCCCGCTCAGCCTCCGGACGGCTTTGCCCTAAGAGGCTGACTTGCAATCCCTGCGCCGGCGATCTGACTTCTGACAGGGCCACGGCCCCAGGTTGAAGCGGCAGTGCGCGACATACGAGCCGACCAGAAAGACGAGGCCTCCAAGCACAAAGCCATTCATCGTCCCATTTGTGCGGGCCTTCTCCTGTTCCATGTCCCGAGCATAGCATGCCACGACGGTCGCCTGAACCTTGCTCAGACGAGGCGCATGAGCCGGACTAACCCAAGCGCGAGCCATGCCCGAGTGTATCAGGCATCCGGCGGAGCCTCATCTGGAGAGGAACAAAAAGCCAGAACTCACCCTTTTCTTTGCGGTAGGATGCTATGCAGGTCATCGATTTGCCAAACGGCTCCGCGAAAAAGCAGATGAGAACAAAGCGAAGAAAGCCAAAAAGACCGGAACACTACTTCGTGGAGTGCCTAGCAGCGCCGCGAGACTGTTTCGCCGTGCCACATCACGTAAGTAGCAGCATGGCTTTACCTGAAAACGTCTGCGAAAACTGCGGCGGCATAGGGTACGTTTTATGGCTCAACAATTTCTACGATATTTACGTAGTAGACTGCCGCACAAAAACATGCCGCAAAGCACAACCTAAAGAGCACTGGCCAGAGTTCGAGCTCCGTGCCACAGGCTCCAAAACCCGAGGCGAGCTCCTCGGTGCAGGCGGGAGCAGGCTGCCTTGCGACGCAATAAGTGGTACGGTTACAACGAGAAATGACCAAGAGAGAAGCTATACAGGCCATCTTACTGCTTGCTACAAAGCACGAGATCCTGACACTTGTCATTCACGACAACAACCCGCATCTAAAGATTGACTGCTTCAATCCCCATGCGGACGAAGTCGATCTGAGTGGTCGCGTGATTGGGGAATCCGTATGGGAAGGCTCCGACGTTCTCCAAAAACGCGTATTGCACTTGGAGATCCATCTCAACGATGACTACGCCGACAGCCTGCCGCCACCGTCCGGAAACTTGATGAACTAATCCCGACTCGGGATCCCAAGATCGCCCTCGAGGGCTAGATGCTCAGGCGTCTTCCTTGGGCGTGTCGCACGCTTGCCTGCCGCCTTCATCGCAGCGTATTCGGCCATTGCCTCTTGATATTCGGCACGATGAGCCTCGAGGAGGTGCATCCTCTTGTCCATTGCGTCCGATTCCACCTCACGTGCAGCACGCTTTTTCTCAGCTTTCACAAGGGAGTCGACGCTCACCTTTACGCTCGACACGTCCTCGCTCACCGGGGCCAGATCATTATTGATGTGGTTGACCAAGTCACCCTTCGTCGCATTGTCCGCAACCCACTGAGAATAGGCTACGCCAGCACCAAAAATCGTGACAATGAAAGCGACGCCCCATTTTAGCCATGTGGCCCCACGCTCAGCAGTTTCCGTCACACCGATGAACGCATCCCTTGAGTCGCTCGAAGAGAAGTACTTGTGCAGATTCTTCTGGATCGCCTCGCCGATGTCCTCCCTAGGCGCCGCCAAGCTAGCCGACGTTACGTCCCTAGCTACCGCCGACAGCGTACCGTCCTGGCGGGGGTACGCGTTCCAACTAAGGCGACGGTACCCTCCGTTAGAACATAGGTAACGATTCTCGAACGTCCCTACGGGTCGACCGTGACGCAGCACCTCCATCGCACCGATCGTCTCCTCACGATCGCTCGGGTGAACGAAGTCCATGAACGGCTTCGATTTGAGCTGTCTCGTCGTCCATCCGAGCGTACTTTGAAAGGCGGGATTGACCTTCAAAAAGAAGCCATCGAGACTCGCTACGCACATCAGGTCCCTTGAGTGCTCAAACAAGTACTCAAGGTCCCCAGGCGACGAGTAGATCGTAGGCGGGTCCCTCGGCGTGGCGTCGAAGCGGATCTCGTGAGGGACAGCGGGGTCATCACCTGACACGCTTGGCGGTGGCGGCATCCGGCCCAGGGGCCCCGCATCGTCAAAAATCGCTTCGTTGCCCATTATCTCAACCATAAGGATAGAACATCCACGGCCTACGCACAATCACCCCAAACTAACCCACAGATGAACCCTTCCTTTTCTCTATCTTCTTGAGAAGTTTTTCGGATTTCTGCCGCGCCTTCTCAAGCGCTTTTTTTGTCTCGGAAGTTTCCTTCGCGGTTTTCTTGAAAGTCTTTTCCCATTCTGGGCAACTCCACGTCCCAGGCTTGAGCCGGGTGCAGTGAACCTTCACCTGCGCCCAAGCTAACGCGGACGACTCGCTCTTCGACTTACCCGACTCCCGGTGCCCATCGTAGGTGACAATCCAGTGTTTTTGCCACTTTCTAGGGAGCGTCTTGATGCGCGCCTTGAACGGCTTAGACTTCCTCTTGGCCGCACGGATATCCTTCTCCAGGACCTTAATCCGCTCACGAGTCTCTTTTTTCTTTTCGTCGTAGACGTCAAGCTCCTGCTCGAGTGACTCGAGCTCGAACTTGAGACTCTCCGCCATCCACTTGTAGGTGTCGTACGGCGTAGCCGGCGCCGGAGCCTCCTCGTCCATCTGCTCGCGCACGTGCTTCACGAACTGGTCCCTGCGTTTCGTAAACTGCTCGGACTCATCCTTGTCGAGCTCCGGAAGCTCAGCGACGCTAGCCAGATGCTCGTAAATGGACACCACCACTTCGGGCCATTCTTTGAGCTCTTTTTTTGTGGGCTCGGAGGCCATCAGATCTGCCTACTCAAAGACACTCTTTTGAAAGCCGGCGGCAAGCCGCCCTTGGGTCAAGCTTGTCCACATCCTTCTTGAACATGGCCCGCATCTCATCGGCATCCGCGAAGCAGATCCCCATTGGATCCTCCTGCTCGTCCAGCACCTCAACGCAACCGTAACCCTCAGCGTAGTTCAGACTGAGGATGTAGAAAGCCACGCCGTCCGTGTACACCGTCACAGTGTCCGTGACGCCGCAGCCCACCTCACCAGAGATACCGCTCTTGCTTCCGAAGAAACACTTGTTACGGCCAGCGTCCCAGACGAGCTCGTACTGAGTATGCGGAACCTTCCGCAAAGTAGACGACCGCTTCTTGGCGACCTTCTTCTTGGCAACCTTCTTCTTGGCGACCTTTTTCTTGGCTGCCTTCTTCTTGGCTGCCTTCTTCTTGGGCGGATTCTTCTTGGCGCTGAACGCTAGATCCGACAGGTACCGCTCATCCATGACCTGATGGGTAGCATGGTCGTACCCGGCGCTTTCCTTAAGGGTCATGTCAGCTTCGCGGACGGAGTAGGGCCCAGCGACGACCTTGCCGATCCTGGTGTCGACGATGTAGAAGCCGCCGGCTTGGCGGGACGGGTTCTTCTTGGCGCGCCCCTTGGACCCGCTCTGCATCGACTTCACTTCCGATTCGGAAAGGTACAGGTCGGTGGCCCTATCGTAGTACTTGCCCTCGCCGGGATCGTAGTAGACGACGCGACCGTTTGGGAAGCGGAATGGACCCTCAAGCTCAGAGGGGTTTCTCTTGGATTTCGCCTTCTTCTTGGCGACCTTCTTCTTGGCAACTTTTTTCTTCGCTCGTGCCATTAGTAGACCTTTCGAACCCTGCCGCCCTTTTTGATCGCTTCCTGAGCCATATCATTGTAGGCCTCGATCACCTTCTTTTGGAATTGGCGCTCGAACGCCTTCCTCTTGAAGATATCAGTGATCCCGCAGGACTTGATACCGCGCAAGATACCCCAGTAGTACCCCATACGAAAAGTCGCAGCCGGGTCCGAACTGGGAAGGCCCATCTGCTGCTCGAGACTGTCGATCTCCTCTTCTGTGACGCCACCTTCCTTGGTCACCAGTTCGCCAGTGTCCGCTCCGAAGATGTTGCCGAGGCCCTTCGCGCCCTTCTTGGTCGCGCCCCACACCTGCTTTGCCCCGAATAGCTCAGGGTTACGTTTTGCAGCTCCGCGCCGTGCTACCGATACGAGCTTGCGGCGCTGAGCCGGATTGCTGATCGCCACGTCACGGCCGCCTGCAAAAATAGAGGCGACAAGGTCCGCAGCCTGGTTCGCCTCCATCGAGGTCGGAAAAGGACCAATGATCCCACGATCAGAGTCAGCCTTCACCCTGGACGGATTTGGCGTGTACTCCTTCAACGCCGCCACAAGCGCGTCGTCGGGAATGTCTACGCGGCCATACTTGGGCTTGGCCTCGCCCGCAGACCCAACCGGCTGCCCATTTGGATCCAAAACCTGGAAGTAGTACAGCCTGTCACCAAAGTTCCCCGGGTCATTTGGACCGGGCGCATCCCAGCTCGCATATACCCGGATGACATACCCGGGCATCCCTGGCACAGGTCGATCTGCAAAGTTTCCTGGCAGCGGCGTCTCGTACCCCTCGGGCACAAACGTCTGCAACTCGAAGCCCTCCGCCAGCGCTCGGTCTCGAGCCTTGTTGTCATCGCTAGAGCCAAAAGCGGTGGAATTCATCATCTGGGCCGCAAAGGCACGGATAGCAGGGTCTGCCGCCGCGTATATCTTAGCCTGCGCATCATCGATCGCCATGCGAGATGTACGCGCTTCGCCCCTTTCGAACGCATTGCCCGATGTATCAAAGGCCACCCAGGACCAATTCGAATCATCCCCGGCCCAAGTCTCCCCCATCGCCTCAACCACGTCCCCCGGCTTGATGAGCAGGAACTTTAGCGGTGACAGCTTCCGCATCTCGACCATGCGGCTAATCTTCGAGTCATCCGGCGAGGACTTCGATTCAAACTCCTTGACGAGCTGGACGGCCTCTTCGACCGTGTCGGTCGGATTCTTCTTGAGGTAGGCCCGTAGCTTAGGGTACCCCGTACGCGGAGATCTCGCCCGCGAAGGGCGACGCGCACGCGAGCTTGACGGATTCGCCTTCGAACGTCGAGCTCGGGGCGAAGGATTGTAAAGTGCGTGATAACTGCGCATCGATTCTCCTAGACTCGAACCTTTGAGATCCTACCACGAAAACCAGGTTTCGATCTCTTCTTGAGCTTGCGAACCTTCTTCTTAGACTCGCGGACGTACTCCTTTGTTTTCGAGCGCCAAATAGCACGCGAGAACTGGCCGCGAAGCGGCCGGCTCTTTCTTCCGGCCCATTTAGACCTGTTCCAATCCAACCTCTCGAGCTCGCCCGGAGACACCTCGAAGTAGACATTCGAGACGTTGCCCACGGATTCGGAATGGTCGGCTATCACCGCCGCGCAGCACTCGAAGGTCTTGAAGCAACCCAGCATCACGTCGCCGAGCTGCCCGCACCCGAAGGCTCCTCGGTACTCGATGATGAGGTAGTCGTCATCATCCACCTGAGGTACAGACTCCGGGTCGACGCCTATTGCGGCACCCCAGCACTGTACGAGCTCCCAGGGGCTAAGCTCCTCCTCACGCCTGACGATGGCGGACCTGCCCATCGCCTGACGATGGCGGACCTGCCCTCGAGCTCGGAGATGGCCTCAATCAGAGCCAACCGGTCACCGTGACGGCGGGAGCGCCCCATCGTTCGAAGGGTGTCCATGTCGACATCCAAAATGCAGGCGATCTCTTCACGCGAGAGGCGCTTGTACTCCTTCAGGACATCCCTTGGGATCACAGCGGTCCAAACGAGATAGTTCTTTGTGGTCGGAGCCTCCCAGAACTGCCAGAACTCTCCGTCGTCCTTCCGATACAGAACGCCGCCCCCGTACTCAAATGAGTCGTCATCCCCCGTCTTCTCGAGGACTACGACATCACCTGGCTCGGGTTTAGCTCTCTTTGGCATAGGTGCGAGGATAGACTAAAAAAGGCGCCGAGCTCTCGCCCGACGCCCTCTCCTTTCCTCCCAGATAGAAGGATTATACGGTGTGGATCCAGTTGGCGTCGCCGTCACTGACGAACGTGTAGACGCCGATAGCCGCGAGCGGGATAAGACCGGCCGCGCCATTGATCGTATCGGTCCCATCAGGAGCGACAGACACGGCACTCGTGACGTCGGCAACAGCGAGCGTCACGGCTACACCAGCCCCAACGCTTGCCGGAGGAAGAACCGCACTAACAGGGGCGCTAGAGGCATTGATGTACGAAGTACCGGCGCTGAGCGCGGGCGCAATCGGGTTCAAGACACCCGTCGTATCGAATGAGCCAGCAAATCCGCTACCGGCTGCTTCGTTGATGCTCTTGTTGAAGAAATTATCGTCAGACATTTTGTTTTTCCTTTTTCCTTTTGTGGGAGTTCGTTCTTGGTTATTGGTTTACAGAGCGCGTAGGGCGGCGCTGATTCGCTTCCGGGCCTGAGCGGGGGTTTCCCCAGTGTAGGCCGGACGGGCGGTCTTGCGAGCCTGGCCCTTACGGGTGCCCTTTTTCTTGGCGACCTCCTTCTTGGCGGCCTTTTTCTTGGCGGGCCTTTTCTTGGCGGCCTTCTTGCGCTTCGCGGCTGCAACGGTCTTCTTGCGCTTCGCAGCGGCAAGAACCTTCTTGCGCTTGTTTGCCGCAACAGTCTTCTTGCGCTTGGCTGCCGCAGCCTTCTTCTTGCGGGTTTCCGCAGCCTTCTTCGCGGCGGCCTTCTTCTTGCGATCCTTCTGAGCCTTGGTCAGCCTCTTGGCCGCCTTCTTCTTGGCGACCTTCTTCTTGGCGACCTTCTTCTTGGCGACCTTCTTCTTGGCGACCTTCTTCTTGGCTACCTTCTTCTTGGCGACCTTCTTCTTGGCAGGCTTCCGCTTAGCCGCCTTCTTCTTGGTCGCCTTTTTCTTGGCGTTGGAAGTTCGCTTTTTAGCGGCCTTTTTCTTGGCTACCTTTTTCTTGGGGTTCCTCGTGTATTTGTACACCACTTTGTATCCTCCTCCGGGGTTCTCTACGAGCACAGAGTCGGAGCGAGCCCCGTCCTGTTCAATGATTGTTCTGAGTTCGTCAAGGTCATCGGCTCGCCCAACGACCTTTCCATGGAAATAAACGATGAAGATGCCCTCATCATCTGGCACGACGATGTAGCTCTCGGAGATTGAATCCCGAGTGATCGCATCGCCGCAACATTCACCGAATGGCGCGGGGTTCGTAATGAGAACCTTGTAGCTGTTTGCCATCCCATACTACCGCCCTTAGCAGTTCCTGATAACCACCGAGTGCTTGTGATCGTCGTCCCCGTCATCGGGGCCATCGGTGGTGATCGTCACAGTCTCGCCACGCGAGAGAGCCTTCAGATCGTCCACCGAGATGTTCATCTTGTGGTCGTGCGGCATGAGATCACGGCCCCCCGGATCGTCTGCACCACGCAGGCCATTTTGCGTGGTGATGGTCAGGGGAGAATCGTTCTTGGCCTCCAAGGCCGCGCTCAATAGCGCCGAGGCTGCCCCTGAGATTCCGCTGTGCTTCATCAGGGAGTCATGGTCATTGGAGAACGAGACGGAGCAAGGCCCATTGGCGTAGCCCCAATCGCTACCCGACGGGTACGCCGCTTCGGCGCTAGCAATGTACTCGTCCCATAGGGACGTCTTCTTCATCGCTGCTTCGAGGGCATTGAGCGTGTGCTTGCCCGCCGTACCATCGACCAACAAGAAGCCTTTCACGCCAAGGTCGCTCGCCGTGAAAGGTCCACCAATGTTCACGCTCGGGTTCTCGTGAACCCAGTTGTAGTGACGCTGGAAGGACTTGACGAGTGGTTTCTTCACCAACGCTTCGTCGGTTTGGGGGATCGGGTAGCCAATTTGGAGCAGGGCGCTGCGGGCCGCGCGCGGGCTCGTCCAAAGCGTAGTGTTGTACCCCTTCGGGTCGTTGCTCAGGTTTGGCGGGTTACTAGCGGTACCTCCACCAGTGCCGCCAGTCGAAGGCTTCGACTGGCCGGTCTCCTCGGTGGTCGTCGTCCCATCATCATCCGGCGCGGGCGGCTCCCAATCCTTATCAGGAGTAGAGTCACTATCGTCAGACCCGCCTCGGCTGAGAAGAAATAGGGCAGCGGCGGCTGCCATTGCAATTGCTGGTCCGGGTGATTTAGCCATAATCGATTCTTCCTTTTGATTCTACAGAATTTCAGACCCTTTTGGCAACCATATCCTGGATGGCAAGCCAAAGGTCTTTGTACTCTTGGTGACTTGGATTCTGCGGGTCGATTACCGTAGGCGCACTAGGGTCGTCTTCGGTAAGAATTACGTACGCTATGTCCGTCAGCTCAATGACGTTCGAAAGCGTTGGGTTAGCCTGAAGCACTGAGTCCACGGCTCGACCGATCGCGTAGAGAGCAAAACCGTCGGGGTCGGCCTTCTCCCAGGCATCCAACATGGGAGCTTCGACGCGGTTGTAGTACACCTCGAAGAAACCGTCTCGCAAAGCGGCGTTCGTGTTCAGGAAAGCAGTCCACGCATTGTCGTACTCCTCACGAGTCGTGTAGTAGTGCTTGTGCGGGATGGTTTCGTAGCAATTGTTATACAGAAAAAACGAGTCTGTGAAGTCCAAGGCTACGGAGATTTGCATCTGGTCTTCGCCAGAATAAGTCGGATCCCCACCGTCGCCGTACTTGTCATACCAGCTGGTCGGCGTGTGGACAGTCGACCCGTCGGTAGACGTGCCGTCCGTAACCACATTATCTTCCCCATCAGTAATGACCGTAGGTTCCCAGTCCCTGCCAATCAGGAACAGTGAGCAGTCCTCCGAGATGTAAAGCTGGTCGTGACTGAAGCCGGGCGGAATATCCGCAACCGTCACCTCTTCGTCTCGACCCTTGCGCATGAAAGAGAGCTCTTCGAACAGCTCATCCGGCGTAGGCTCAGCCGTCCCATCGGTGCCGGTCGCACCCGTAGTGCCGCCGTTGGTGCCAGTTGCACCCGTGGTGCCGGTGGCACCGGTGGCACCGGTGGCACCCGTAGCGCCGCCGTTGGTGCCGTTGGTGCCGGTCGCACCCGTAGCGCCGCCGTTGGTGCCGTTGGTGCCGTTGGTGCCGTTGGTGCCAGTTGCACCCGTGTCGCCCTCGAGGGTGGGCAACTCATCTTCATCCTCCCCACTTTTCATGAGGATAAAGGCAGCGCCAAGACCGAGTGCAAGTAAACCTGGATTTAGACCGGCCATTAGATCCCCCCCCCATCGGAACCGAGATCTGGATTATCGATCACCACGGACACGGTCTGATTGGCGCGAACATTCACTCCGGCCCACCAGATTAGCGGCCCACGTGTGAGCTCGAGCTGCTGGTCGCCCGAGCTCATTCTAAGCTCGAAGCGACCGTCTTGGTCAGTGACCGCGGAGCCAAATTCGCTCCAGGCGGTGACGCCGGCCGCCGGCTGCTGGAGAGCACCAACGACCTGGCCAGAAATGATACCCGAGCTCGAGGGCGCGGCAATCTCCACATTGACGATCTCCACGAAGGCGCTAGCCCAGGGCTCGACCTGGACCTGCTCGCCCCAAAGATGGCTACCCTTACGGAATTCGATGTTGTTCCATCCCAAAGGAAGCGTCAGCTCAAAGTAGCCATTTGAATCCGTCATGGTCGTGGCATCACCAAGCTGGCCGATCACCTCGACATTCGAAACGGGAAGGCCTCCGGCGCCCAATACCCGGCCATGCAAGGTGCTGGTGGCGATCGGGTTGTCGGGGGCCATCTCGCTGTAGCCGCCCACATCAGCGCCAGGCGGGATAGGCGCCTGAGCACCATTACGCGACTGGGAGTCATACCAACCCTTGATGTCCGCAAACCAGGCGCGAACCCACGGATAGTTGTCCCGATGTGCCTTCGCCCATGCGCTAATTGCAGCAAACCATGTTGCAGCCTTCGCCGGGTCTTGGAGATCCTCAAAAGATGGGTCAGCGGGCTTGTTCGGCGGGTGCGAGAAAATTTTGGTGAACCACGCCGGCGCATCCTTGGTGAGATCGGCCCATAGCGCGCCGGGGTACACTTCAGATCCAGTGAATCGAGCGTCTTCGCCGATTCGCGTGTCCCACACGAATCGCGTGTAGAAGCTTTGCAGCCACACGGCCAGTTCCGGGAACTCCTGCGCCCAGGACTTCATGTCGCTATGGAACTGAGCAAACTTCGCCTGCACGGCACCGGAGCTCAGATCAGTCTCCTCGGAGAGCTCCGGATCCAATCCGTAATACTTTGTCGTCAGCTGGAATCCCGGGAAGGTTTTCAGGCACGCCCATGGGTAGGTATCCATGAAAGGAGCATCGCTGAAAACCACAGTACCCATCGGCGTCCCATTCGGACGTACGTCCTTGATGCCCAACACGAGAGCCAGGAGGTCAAAAGGATCCAGAGAGGAGTCGACGGTCGCCTCCCCGTAAGCCACTATATGGGGAAACCGGGCAGAAGCAGTCAATGCTTCAACCTTGGCGTAGAACGCCAAGGCTTTGGGCACAAAAACGTCATCGTACCAATCGATGGGCTCGTGGACGGCCTGGCAAT
>Ga0307377_10008374_pt1 | contig 10497 bp, 13 predicted proteins | sample TR3MG_FD_202535 | JGI IMG/M metagenome (GOLD analysis project Ga0307377, IMG submission 202535) | Soil microbial communities from Risofladan, Vaasa, Finland - TR-3 | ecosystem: Environmental > Terrestrial > Soil > Coastal area > Acid sulfate soil | place: Finland: Risofladan, Vaasa | collected... | reverse complement strand
ACTAACGTCCAAACGGCTGAGGTGAGTCTCGTCCGACGCGGAGCGAACAACAAGCGCTTCGCTCTCACCAAATCAAAGGATCACGAAATGAAAATCGCACCACTACTCGCAACCGTTCTGGCTACCGAAGCTGAAGGTGAAGCCGAACTCGTCTCGACTCTCAAGTCCGCAGGCGCAACCGACGAAGCTCTCGAAGTAGCCGTCGCAAACTTCCGACTCCAGGCTGGATTCAAGGACAAGCTCTCTGATGAGACTTTCGCTGAAGTAGCCAAGGCTGCCGGATTCACAACCAAGGCCAAAGCAGAAGACAAGGCCGAAGACGAGGAGGACTCAGATATGCCATTCCCAGGAGCTGCAAAGCCGTTCGGCGGCAAAAAGAAGAAAACGGACAAGTCGCATCTTCCAGCGGACATGCCAGTCGAGATGCGCAAAGCATTCGAAGAACAGGCTGAGACTATCGCCCGGCTTGAGAAGTCTTCGCAGGATTCCGCCGCCGAGCTAGTCGCTCTGCGCAAAGAGTCCGACCGCAAAGAGTACATTGCGAAGTGCGCAGAGCACTACGCTCATGTTCCAGGCAAGTCTATCGACGAGCTTGGTGAAATGCTGCAAAAGGCTTACGAGGTGAGTGAAGACTTCGGCAAGCAGCTTGAAGGCCAGTGGGCGGAAACGTCTACAGCTCTCAAGAAGTCTGCACTGCTCGCAAAGCAGGGCGCCACTCACTCCAGCCATGACGGATCCTCCGCTATGGGCAAGATGGAGTCTCTCGCGAAGGAGTACGTCGCCAAGGATCCTAGCCTCAGCCACGACGTGGCAATCGGCAAGGTCATGATCGACCATCCCGAGCTTTACGCCGAGTACATCAACGAGAACCCAGCCCAGCGCTAGTCTCTTCGCGACTACTCACCCTGGTGTCCCTCCGCGGAGGGGCACGCCCTAGAAAGGACAATCAGTCATGTCATACGCAACCCGAGGCTCCGACCTCCCAGGCATCGTCGCTGGCGCGGATCTCACCGCAGCTCAGCATCGATTCTGCTCCATCGACGCCACTGGCCGAGCGGTTCTCACCGCTGCTGGTGCCCGAGTCGATGCGGCTCTTGAGAACAACCCCAACATTGACCAAGCAGCGTCCCTTCAGGGCCCAGGCGCGGTCGTAAAGGTAGAGGCAAGCGCGGCTGTCGCACTGGGAGCGGCTGTCGCTTCTGCTGCAAACGGGCAAGCTGTCACCGCTATTTCTACCAACTTCATCGCAGGCATCTGTGTTGAGGCCGCCGGCGCTGCTGGCGAACTCTGCTCGGTCTGGATGACTTTCCCTGGAGTGCAGCCTTAGTCCCTAGCCTCGGCTAGCACCTAAGTCTCACCAATAGAAAGGAACTGAGCACATGCCTCAACCAACCGCATCCGATGTCCATGTCAACGCGCCGCTGACCTCGATCAGCATCGCGTTCATGCAAGACCAGAAGAATTTTGTCGCACGCAAAGTCTTCCCAGAAGTACCCGTGCAGAAGCAAAGCGACCGCTACTATGTCTACGACAAGAAGCAGTGGTTTCGCTCGGACGCTCGCCTTCGTGCCCCCGGCACGGAGTCTGCCGGCAGTGGCTTCACTGTCGACAATACGCCTACCTACTTCTGCGGAGTTCGCGCTCTGCACAAGGACGTAGACGACCAGCTCCGCGCCAACGCAGATGCTGTCATCAACCCAGATCGCGATGCGACTGAGTTCGTGACCCGTGATCTGTTGCTGGAGCAGGAGCAGGACTGGGCATCCAAATACTTCGCTACCGGCGTGTGGACAGGTTCCACGACCGGAACCGATGTTGTCCCTGGTACTCTCTGGGATGCAGCGAACTCGACCCCCATCGAGGACATGCGTGCTGAGATCCTCGCCGTTGAGCGGAATACCGGCTTCATGCCGAACAAGCTCGTCATCGGTGCCGAGGTCTGGAACGTCATCCAGGACCACCCGGACTTCTTGGAGCGAATCAAGTACACCCAGAAAGGCATCGTCACGACGGACCTTCTGGCCACTGTGCTGGAAATCGACCAAGTGCTAGTGGCTCGTGCCCTTCAGGACGTAAACCCAGAGGGAGCCGCAGAAGACTTGCAGTTCATCTTTGGCAAGCGTGCCCTCCTCGTATACGCAGCTCCTCGACCGGGTCTTATGACTCCATCGGGCGGATACACCTTCGCTTGGCGCGGTCTGTTCGGCGCGAATGCGGCTGGTATGCGAATGAAGCGATTCCGCATGGAGCACCTCAGCTCAGATCGTGTCGAAGGCGAGAGTGCCTACGATCACAAGCTGGTCGCTGCTGAGTGCGGCGCTATGCTGGACGGCGTCATCAGCTAAACTGGGCCAGGCCCATCGAACTGAGAGGGCAGAGAGACTAGCACCGGGCCTGTAACCCGCCACGCTGGACTCTCTGCCCCCCGACTTAGGAGACGACCTCAATGTACATTGCACTCAAATCATTCAAGGTGAAACAGGCCGATGGTTCGTATCGAATCACGAAGCCTGGAGAGCCAATCCCGGAGGCCGCCGACTGGAAGGGAATCCAGAACTACATTTCACGCGGGTGGATCACTCGCGAGGGGATGGAGACTCCGAATCCGCGCCATCGCGTCACGGTTTCCAAGGTCAAAGCCACCATGTCTTCTGCCGTGGAAGCCATGAAAGCCGCTAGCAAGCCGCTGACAGCTTCTCCATCAGCGCCACAGCCTGAAGAACTGCCCGAGGTGGAAGCAGAGCCCGAGGTGGAAACGTCCGCCACAGACGATGCTACGACCGACAACGGAGAGCACTCTTTCAAGAGCTTGGACAAGCTCAAGAAGGCGGCCCTTCAAGACATGGCTATGGAGCTTGGCATCGAGCCCGAGCAGAACAAGGCCGACATCATCGCTGCGATTCTTGAGGCTCAGGCGTGAGCGAAGGGGTCCGATTCACCTACGGTAACGACCCGTCCACCTCTGCGGTGGACGCGGTTCGTTTTCTCGTTGGTGACACGAACCCCAAGAGACCTCTGCTGGACGACCGCGAGATTGAGTGGGCCATCAGCAAGGAGCCCAACGAGAGCCTTGCTGCGGCGCTCTTGGCGGAGAGTCTATTTGGCAAGTTTGCCTCCCAGGCCGACATCACGGTGGGCCCGGTCTCGAAGTCCTACAGCAAGGTGGCCGAGCTATTTCTCAAGAAGTCTCAGCAGCTCCGGGACTCCGCTACAGTGCACGCCTCGGTCTCATTCCCGGCGACTCGCATTTCGACGAAGCTACCGCTACAGCAAAACACCGACCTCACTTCTCCGAGCTTCCTTGTTGGGATATCGGACAACCCGTTCGCAGTTCAGATCAACGAAGGTCTGGACCACGCACGATTCTACGGATTCAATTACTGAGATGGGACTCACGGAGAAAGACAACGGCTGGAAGGCGTTCAGGAAGTCGCTGGCTTCGCTGGGCGATCTCGAGGTATTGGTCGGAATCCCTGGAGAGATCAACTTCAGCGTACCCACCCAGGCTGCGATAGGTGCTGTGCACGAGTTCGGCTCGGTCGATGGTCGCGTCCCAGAGCGCTCATTCCTTCGCTCCACGTTCGACGTGAACGAGCAAAAGTACACCAAGATGCTCGAAGAGGCAGTCAAGAAGCAGGTGAAGACCAAGACTCGGGATGCTGGAGCCCTCTTCAAACTCGGTGAGATAGCCCGAGGCGATGTAATCAACCGCATTCGCAAGCAGGAGATCAAGCAGGATCTCGCGGAGTCTACGCTCAAGGGCAAAGCTCCGAGGACCAAGGCCCTCATCGACTCCGGTGCTCTCGTTGGCTCCATCACGTCTGAAGTTCGGAAGAGGTCCAAGAAATGAACGACCTGTCCGATGCTGTACTCCAGTGCTCAGAGGAGGTAGTCCTCACTCGCCACGTCTCCGTCTCGATGGAGAAGGGGCGAAAGGTAGACCCGCGCATTGAGCGGTTCAAGATTGATGCATCCATCACCCCGATCACCGGAGAAGACCTGAAGCGCCTGGGAGAGAACCAGCGCGTTGAGGGAACCGTTCTCATTATCACTCCAACCAGGCTTCTGAATGCCGAGTCGAACACCTGCCGCATTGCGGACATGATTCACTGGCACGATGCGGACTACCAGGTCGGCACCGTGAAGGACTGGTCGTATCAAGGCGGGTTCTACGAATGCGTCGGAACCAGGAGACAGCGATGAGCGTTGACTGGGAAGCCATCGACGGAGCTGTCTTCGATTGGGTGACTGCAAAGCTCACTCATCTCGACCCTGAGACTCAGTTTCAGTGGAAAGACCAGAACCTCCCACAGCCGTCGTATCCGTTCGTCTCCATGAAGCGAGACAGCGTCGTGCGGCTCGGATCTTCTGATGAAGTTCGCACTACTACCGATCTGTCCAAGCCTGCTGGCGAGGAGATCGGGCTTGAGACAGTTGGACCACGCGAGTTTACGCTTACGGTGGAGGCCAGAGTCGATGAAGAGACTGGAAGCCGAGACCCAAACTGCGATGCGATGGCCCTTATCACACGGCTACAGAGTAGTCTCAGCCAGTTGTCGACCAAGGAGATCTTCTGCTTGGCCGGTCTAGTCGTGGTTGAGGAGCTTGCGGTGGTAGATCTGAGCGAAGAAGTGAACGGCGAGCGTATCAGTATGGCTGCGATGGACATTCGAATGAGAGCAACATCGAGCGTGACTGAGCGAACCGGCTATATCAACGCGGCCAGAGTAAGATCTGTGCCGTGCAACCCAAGCGGCCCTGGCGACGTTGAAGGCGTCGACTTTACGGTGTCCGGAAACTAGAAGGAGGGATTTGTCATGTCACTAGCCGATATTGTCAACGTCCAGATCAGCAAGCAGACGGCGACCGTCTCCCGAGTGGGATTCGGAACACCATTGATTCTCACATACCACACGAAAGACCCTGCGAGGGTCCTCGAATTCTCCGACGCTCCATCAATGCTCGTATCGGCTGGTGGACCGTTTGCGTCAACCGACTTCGCGTACATTCTCGCGTCGAAGGCATTCTCTCAAAACCCGAAGCCAAGCCGGGTCTTCGTGGGTCGTCGTATTAACCCCACGATTCGCACGGTCGAGCTTACGCCTCGTTCGGGATTGGTGAACGGAGAGACTCTCCCGCTCAACCTCACCCTGTACCGAGTCACGATCAACGGCGAGGACATGGACTTCACCTCCGATGCGACGGCAACGGTTGGCGAAATCTGCACAGGTATTGCGGCTGCTATCAATGGCGGAGGCCAGAACGTCCGAGCTACGGCGACTGCAACGGAAGTCCTCGTTCAGAAGGCTGTGACTCCAGGTGGAACGGCCACCGCGGGGGAAGCATTCTCCATCGAGTACGACCGATCCCTCATCTCGGCAGAGGACCTCACCCCGGTTGCCGCTGGCGGCAGCTTGGCCGACGAGATCGCCGGAATCCAGAACGTCAATGACGACTGGTACGCAATCACCGGAGACTGGTTCGGGCAGACAGAGATTCTGGCCGTTGCTGCGTACATCGAGACCGTTCCGAAGCTCCATGCGGCAGCGTCCTCGGACGACAACCTGTACGACCCCGTGGTTACGACTGACACCGGGTCTCAGCTCCAGGCTTTGGCCTATGCTCGGACCTTCTTCGACCACCACACAGCCCCGGAGACAGGTCTCTCCGCTGCCACCCTTGGGAAGAACCTTCCCAAAGACCCAGGCAGCATCACATGGAAATTCAAGACGCTGGCTGGAATCGCCCCGGTCAAGTACACCTCCGGTGAGAAGACAGCGCTCAAGAACAAGAACGTCGGTCGCTACATTCTCGTCTCAGGTGTGAATATCACCTGCGACGGGAAGACTTCTGGAGGCGAATACATCGATGTGACCCGGTTCATCGACTGGCTCACGGCTCGTCTGCAAGAGAACATTTTCTTCAGGCTGGCTAACTCCGACAAGGTTCCCTACACGAACCCTGGAATCGGCGTTATCGAGAATGAGGTCATCGGGACTCTCAACCAGGGAATCAGCGTTGGCGGACTGGCCGCCGATCCTGCTCCTACGGTCACGGTGCCAAACGCAATCGTTGGGTCTCCCGGTGGCGTGGATGCCATCGACAAAGCAAACCGACTACTCCCAGATGTCGACTTCTGCGCTACCCTGGCGGGCGCAATCCATGAAGTCGAGATTAACGGCAAAGTCACAATCTAAGAAAGGGACGACCCAATGAGTGTAAAAACATACGATGCTGGTTCCGTGTCCATCATCTTCGCGGGTATCCCCTTCGAGGGTTTTGCTGATGGCACCTTCGTTACTGTCGCGAGGGACAACCCCTCGTTCAACAGCTTGGTCGGAAGCGATGGGGAGGGTGCTCGTGCTAAGTCAAACGACAAGTCCGGGACTATCACCTGCACCTTGATGCAGACCTCGGTGACGAATGACCTACTGTCTGGAGTCGCCTTGCTCGACGAGCTTGTCGGTGACGGCGTGGCTCCAATCTTGGTCAAGGACAACTCCGGTAGGACGATCGCCTCGGCTGAGACAGCGTGGATTGAGAAGCCAGCGGATGCTGAGTTCGGTCGGGAGATCTCGAACCGTGAGTGGGTCATCAAGACCAACTCTCTCAACATGTTCATCGGCGGCAACTAGCCCAACCGACCGGATACCGCAGCCCTCTAGCACCGAACCCGCCTGAAACGGGAAACGGCTAGGGGGCTGCTTTGTTTTGCGGAGCTGTGGTACAACAACGTCCATGTCACAACACGAAGGACAGACATCAGAGGACATCGGAGGATTCCGATACCGAGTGATGATGCTGGACCCATTGACAGCGGCCGATATTCTTGCAGATCTCGGCTACATCCTGGCCCCAGTGATGGGGTCTCTCACCGGAGCGTTCGCCAAAGGCAAGGAAGACCTGATGTCGAAGGCCATGGAGGGCGGGTTCGAGGACGGGGAGGGCGATGCACTCAGCGACTCCCTGGAGCGAGCCATCCTCGGATTCTTTGACCGCATCACCAAGGAGAAGCAGCGAGAGCTATTCTCCGTCATGGCCAAGCAGACGTATATCTTGCTTGGAGACGGCAAGGAGCCCCAGCTATCTCAGCTCTTCCAGGAGCACTTCCGAGGTCGCATCTCCGCCATGTATCGCTGGTTTGCGTTCGCAATGAGGACTCAATTCCGCGATTTTTTTACTGGTCAGGGCGACGGTATGAGCGGCGTCCTCGGCCAGATAATGGCGAAAGCGGTCCCCAAGGGGTAAAAGTCCCAGAACACCTCTGGCGGACCTCGCACGTTTGGCGGCTAGTAAATCGCGGCACGGCCTCATATAGTGACATCATGCGGTACTGGGACATTAACGAGGTCATGACCGCAAACGAGTGGCTCGACATTGCCGATGATCAGCAGTGGTTGAACGACCAGCATTCCAAAGCTGAGTCTAAGCGAAGGAGTCGTAAATAGATGGCACTTCGCGAACTACTGCTCAGCCTGGGAGTCGAAGTCGACAAGAGCGGGGTTGCGAACGCAGACTCCGCTCTTGGCAAATTGAAGAAGGCTGCTGTCGTGGCGGCCGCTGCATTCGCTGGTCTCAAGGCGGTCCAGGGAATCGGAAACCTTGTCGATGGCGTCCGCGAGATGGGCGACGAGATTGACAAAAGCTCCAAGCAGATTGGCATCGGAGTCGAGGCCCTCCAGGAGTGGAGATTCGCCGCTGGCCTTGCCGGTGTAGCCGGGAACGAAATGTCGAACTCTCTGGGGAGACTCCAGAAGAACGCATTCGAAGCCGCCAACGGCAACAAGAAGATGACCGAGGACTTCCAGAAGCTCGGAATCAGCGTGCTGGATGGGGCGGGCAACATCAAGAGCGCCGACACTCTTCTCACGGAGTTCGCAGACGGCATCAACGGGCTGGATAACGAGACGGAGAAGGTCGCCCTATCGCTCAACCTCATGGGCAGGACGGGCAAGAAGCTACTCCCCCTGTTCGCTGAGGGAAGCGAAGGCATCGCCAAGATGCGCCAAGAGGCCCAAGAGCTTGGCGGCATCATGGGGCAGGACCTAATCGACGCGACCGTCAAGCTAACGGACGACCAGTTTAGAGCTCAACAGGCATGGCAGGGAATCAAGAACCAAATCGCTGGTGCGATCATCCCGCTATTCATCAAGTTCGCAAACGTGAGCATCAAGGTCGGCAAGGCACTCGCAGGCCCCGTGAAGATGGCAATCCGAACCCTGAAGTTTGCTCTCGACGTGCTGTGGAATATTCTGGAGTTCATTATCAGTGGGTGGGTCCAGCTAGTCGAAGTCCTGGGCACGGTAGGGACAGCGCTGCTAGTCCTCGGGGCTGCGTTCTTGTTGTTCGGCAAGAAGGCTGTACTCACCGCAATACGTGTCGCAGCGGCTTGGGTCATAGCCAACCTACCGTTCATCCTCATGGCTGCGCTGATTGCGCTCATGCTCCTGGCGCTGGAAGACTTCATCGGCTTCCTTCAGGGCAAGGACTCGCTCATCGGACGGTTCATCGGAGGGTTCCGTAAGTGGGTTCGGCAGATGGGAGGGGTCTCAGCCGCCATAGGCAAGATCATGGAGACCCTCTTCAAGAAGATCTTCGGACTCTCCGACGAGACCGCACGCAAGATCGGCGGAGTCTTTGCGGCCATCTCCGAAGTCATCAAGTTCGTCTTCGTAGGCATCCCGACTTTCCTCGGAGAGTCTCTTGCTGCTGCATACCTCTGGGTGCAGAAGTTTGCGCAAGACTTCGAGGACGCAATGAGCGCCGCAGTCGATGCGGTCATCGACAAGTACAACGACCTGGTGGACGCTGTAGCCGACTTCATCCAGGCTGCGGCAGAGGCCACCGGCCTAGATTCTTTCGTCGACAAGGGGGCCAAAGTAGACCGCAAGGCCGATATGAAGGCACAGCGCGAACGTGCGGCGGCGAGCAAAGAGGCTCTGAGGACTCGCGTCAAGATCTTCAAGCAGCTCGAAAAGGAGGGCTTCGGAACATTCACAGGGCCGCAGGCTGGACAGGCAAACATAGCTCGCAACGTGGGTCTCTCAGGAATCAAGGACGAGGCTGCCGCACAGGCCAGATTCGAGCAGCTATCTCAGGACATCAATGCTCCGATCACTGTGACGGTTGATGCGCGAGGCGCCACCAACCCAGCGAAGGTCGGGACTGCGACGGCTAATGCCATAGACAACAGCGCGGCCCATAGACGGGCAAAGCAGGGAGTCGTCACACGTCGCCCTGTCGCCTCTGGAAGCGAGTAGCGAATGGCCGATAGAACCACAGGGCAGAAGCAGCCGGTCACTCTCACCTGGGAGGACGACGCAGATCAGATCGTGACGTTTGACGCGACCATGAGCGAGAACCATTCCAGCAATTCGGAGGTCACAGACCACCCGATTGAAACTGGCGCATCCGTCGTTGACCACATTCGCAGATTGCCCGAGGAGCTTGGGCTTGTCGGAGTAGTCACAGACGACCCGCTCGTGGCGGAGAGGTCGACCAAGGCCACAGCAGCCAATACAGGCGGAGACCCAGACCAGCGTGCAGTCTCGGCGTACAACTTCATCCTCCAGTCCAAGGACGAAGGACGCCTGGTGCGGGTGTTCACGAAGCTCCGTGACTATCGCAACATGGTCATCATCTCCCTGAACGTCACACGCGACCGGAGCGAGTCGAGGATTGTCCGTGTTGAGCTACAGCTACGAGAGGTGATGATCGCCAACACCGAGCAGGTGGAGGCACCTACGCCTACTCTTGCCGCTGCCCCGTCTCGAAACCGCAAGCGCAAGCAGGGCAAGAAGACTAAGCAGGCCACGTCCGACGCGCAAAAGCGGAAGGCCAGGACCGGGCTTGCTAGGATCGACGATGCGACAGGACTCTCAGACGCAGCAGCGAGACTGCTTGGCCCAGCCCCAGGACTCTAATGGCGATTGACCTCATACCGACTAGCACAACACTCCCGTACTACGAGTTCGAGGTTGAGCTTGATGGCGTCGAGTTCAAACTGGAATTCCGCTACAACGACCGGGACTCATCCTGGTACATGACGGTGCTCGATTCTCAGGATGCTCTTCTTCGCGCTGGAATCAGAGTCGTGCTCAACTGGTCGCTGCTTAGACTCTGGGCCGATGTCACGGCTCCAGATGGAGCACTACAGACCGTAAACGAAGGCAAGGTGCTACTCCCGCCCACGCTCAATCAGCTCGGGGCAGAGGTGCTCTTGACATACCTCGACGCAGCGGAGCTTGCCGGTGGCTGATCGTCTCTTTGACCGCGAGGCGATTCTCAACATCGGTGGCCTTCGCATAGCCTCCAGGCTACTCCCAGAGACCCGAGACAGGCTTGGGCTGGATAGCGACGTCCGGTCAAACATCCTCAAGGTCGTCTTCAACATCACGAAGACTACGAAGAAGGAGCCGAACACCTGCGATCTAGCAATACACAACCTGCGCAAAGAGACCCGCATCGCGCTCCAAAGAAAAGACGTGGAGACGATCG
>Ga0307377_10008373_pt1 | contig 10497 bp, 11 predicted proteins | sample TR3MG_FD_202535 | JGI IMG/M metagenome (GOLD analysis project Ga0307377, IMG submission 202535) | Soil microbial communities from Risofladan, Vaasa, Finland - TR-3 | ecosystem: Environmental > Terrestrial > Soil > Coastal area > Acid sulfate soil | place: Finland: Risofladan, Vaasa | collected... | reverse complement strand
ATTTTTGCCTCAAATAATAAAAACCATTAGAACTAAAGATACCAAAAACATATCTTTGATGATGTATATTTTTTATGTTATAGGAGTAGTCTTGTGGTTGATTTACGGATATACAATTAATGATTCTGTACTTTTGATTACAAATTCATTTTCTCTTTTATTTGGAATCACTTTATTAATAATGAAAATAAAATACAAATGAAAACATCAATTCCAAAATATTCAGACCTTCCTTTTGAAGAAGGCAAAACATATACAACAAAGTTTGCCACTGGAGATAAATTTCTTCTTAAGAAAATTATATGGGGAAAAATAAAAGTTAAAGGTGAAGTTATTGATGTAATAATTCGTTTTGAAGGTATTTATGAAAACAGTCCGCATTTAGGCATTTGTCCTTTGGGTGCAGACCGACTTATTGCGGAGAAAAAATACGAAGGAGAAATTGAAGTTTGTCACAAATGTAAAGAGCCTATTTAGGGTTATGTTGATACGCCCTAATATAGCTAATTTTAAAAGTTGCTGGTAGTTGTGAATCGTTAAATCCTCTCGTATGGTCAGAATCTATTGCGTTGTTAAAAATAATATGCATTGGATGTTTAAAATCATTTAAAATCTGCTTATCAGTTATTCTTCTTATTAAAAGACCGTTCCAGAAAAAATCCATTTTATCTTCTTTCCAATCTACTGCATAAACATTAAACCTTTCTGATGTCAACCATATTTTATGGCCTTTAACACTTGATGGATGTTTTGGGTCTTTACCCCAATGTACGTTAGTTTCCCAACAATCTTTTTTCTTTCCGGTATAGAATTCAAAAATATCTATTTCTGGTGGCCAGCTATATTTTGAACCCAACCAAAATGCAGGCCAAGTTCCTTTTGCTGAAGGTATTTTACATTTTATTTCGAAATAACCATACTTTTGTTCAAATGAATTGTTGTTGCTTAACAATCCAACTGCATAATTAAAAACACCTTCTGGAAATATTGTTTCTTTTTTTTGAATATTCAAAGACAGAATTCCTCCATTTATTACGCACTGATTCATGTCATACCATTGATATTTTGCGTCTGGGTGATAATTTGTGCCCCACCACATAAAATTACTCCATTTTGATTTATCTACACTGTCATCAAGAAAGTCATCTGAAAAAGTTAAACTCATCCCAGGTTTATTAATTTCATTTTTGTAACGTCGGAAAAATTCAGATTTAAAGTGCCTGTAATATAATAGTTTTAGTGATAGTAAGAAATTAAAAATTGAATCTTTTGTTCGGTTGTAATTGATTTTTTTACTCATCATTTATAATTTAACGATTTCTATTTGTTGGCACTGAACTTGGATTATTATTGTTAAATGTTGGAACTCCATCTGTTTCTGTAGAGCTGTTTCTATTTCCTTGAGTTCTATCAAGAAGTAATCTTATGTTGCCCTTTATTTCTTCTATAGATTTTATAAATTCTTCTTCCTTGTCTCTTCTTTTGTCAAGTTTTAAATCAATACTGTATTCTATTTTTTTAACAAATTCTTCTTTTTCTTTTTCTAATGTTTCTTTGTATGATTTTACATCTGATTTAACATTAAAATAAGCTGCAGTAAACAATGTGCTGAAAATCGCTATAAGTGCACCAATTATCCATAAAGCAGTTTTGACAGAAAGACTAATTTGAGTATTTTCTCCGATTGTTTTATTTCCTACTTGTATGTTTTTTCCATCACTCATTACCAAACATTTATTTCTGACCAAGTTAGTTTTATTGTTTGTTTAGCGCTTACGCTATATATGTACCCTAAATAATAACTTCCATTAAAATACTGAGATTTAGGCGGAACTAATGCATAGTCAACATTAAGAATGTATTTTTGTGTACCATGTGGGTCTACCATATAAAAATTAATATTCTTAACATAAGAACTTGCAACATAACCGTTTGTATAAAAACTGTTACTCCATAAATAAATGTCATAGAAATAAAACCCAGATTTATCAGGAACTTTTGTATTTACAACCATAACATAAATAGAACTACAGCCATAACAAGGAGGATTAGATACATTCCAAATATTGTATCTATTACTTGTTATTGTTATGCTATTTTGAGCTTTAACAGTAATTAATAATGTTAACAATATTGTTGTTAATATATTTTTACTCCAATTTTTCATTTTAATTTTTTTCTCCAGGAACTACAGAAGTGTGCTTTAGTTTAGAAATTCCAGTTTCATTTTTTATGTCTTTTAGTTTACTTAGCATCCAATCTAAACTTTTAACATGCATATCAACTCCTGGTTTTAATAAAGCTCTATGTTCTGCAGTTTGAGCTGTTGGTTCATTGTCAAAAATATACTCATCGCCATTCTCGAACCAATCATCTTGTTTTGCGTCATAAATAAAAAGAGGAAACTGTTCACCGTAAGAAGCTACTAAGTAATAATCTTCTCCAATTTTTTCTCCCCAAATATGTGAACCGATGAAATTTTCTTTGTTTATAACAAATTCTTTGGCTTCATCGTTTGGAATTCTTTCCTCATCAATCATTTTAGAACCACATTCAGATATTTCATCCATGCATTCAAATAAATGTTTTCTGATGGCTTTTCTAATTTTGTCTTCGTTAATCATTATTTTGATTTTAAAATTTCTTTTTGAATAAATTTATTAAGAGATTCTGTAAGATTGTTTTCATCTCCACTTATTTCTGAATTTGGTTCTACATTTTCCTCTTTATTTTTCCAAGTTACTAAGTCCCCATATTTATCAAACCAGGTAGTTTCAGAATCGTGAGTATCAGGAGTTATTGCAACCCATTCCCCGGTAGGTTCACCTGTTTTTGGATTTACGCCTGTAACATTAAATATTTCAACTGGCTCAACTTCGGCAGTTCCTTTTTTCGTACCTTGAACAGATAAAGAAAATTTATTATTAGGAAAATCCACTTTTATTCCGGTTTTATCCTTAACGTATTGTTGCAATTCACCGCTTTCTACAAATTTTGTAATAAAATCTTCCATTCTACTTTTTATAACTCTTAAGTTTCCTGGTTGAACTTCCATCATATCAGCAATTTCAGAAAGATTATGCCCTTCAATAAAAAGGTTGAAAAATTCTAAATAATTTTTTAATGTTTCTTTTGCTCCTAATTTACTTTGTATAAAAGATTTTAAAGAATCCGCAAAACCTTTTACTGAATCTTTTTGTGTTTTACTTATTTCGCCTTCGTCTCCAGTAATTCTATCCATTTTAGTTTCATCTCTTTCTTCTTCTGAACTTCCTAGTGGCTCATCAAAAGAAGTTGTTCTACCACCTACTGCTGAACTAAATGTAGTCTTATGTAACTTACTTCTTAATTTGTCAATAGTTAAATTAGCAGCTTTATTTAATATAAGAGAACCAAATTTACCTCTTTCTGGATTAAAGTTATCAAGGGCATAATCCAAGGCTTCATAAATAGAGTCGGTGATAGTATCTGTATAATAACTTGCATCTATTGTTTGAGAGAAAGAATTAAAATCATATGTTATTTTAGCGTTTCTAGCTACTGATTTAGCAAATGAAGAAAGTCGCATATCTGAAGAGCCATAAACTGGATAAGCTAAAAATAATGCTTTTCTAATATTGGATTTACCAGATTCATCAGCAGTTTTATAAAGAGAAGCCAAAACAGTTGTAAAATAATCAAATTCATTTCTTTTACCGGCCTCAGACATTTTATCAAATGTTAAAGATTTATTTACTCTGCCTGTTGAAAGTGTTCTTAAAATATCCATATTTAAATCAGATAATTTTTTAGGCAAAAGTGTAGAAGATAATTTTTTAGTCATAGAATTTAAATTCTCATAATCATCATTTGACTTTGAAGTGTCAAGTCCTTTGTCAATAGGAGTGGAATCATCAATATCACTCTTAGGTTCAAGATTATTTTCTGGCTCTGGATTAATATCATCCATATTATTTTCTAAATCATCATCTTGCTCTAATATTTTAAAAGCATTCTCAGAAATAACTTTTCTAAGTTCAGATAAGGTTAAGGTTCTTTTTTCCATTTTGTTGTTATTTAATATTTTATTTAGATAATTTTTTTGCAATCATTTCTCTTACAGCTTTTCTGATATGATTTTCAGCAAGACCTTTATCTCTTGCCTGAACTGATTGAGTGTAATTGTTAATCAAAGTATTTAATTCATCTCTATTTTTCTTTATAGCTGGTATTTCTCCACCTTCTACTCCGAAATATTTTTCTAAATTATTTTTTATTGCATTTAAATAACTCATTGTTTTTTGCTTCATATCAGAAGGTGCACCTCTCATTTTATATAATGGGTTATTATTATCATCAAAATATGCTGATGGTAACTTAAAACCTCTTTCATTGGCGATTTTAGAAATTGAATCAATTAAATCTTCATTAACATTATCTACATTCTTTTTAAGAGAGGCCCATTCCCATCTCATAGGAACCGATTCTAAGTCAACATATCTGTCTTTTAGATTTTTTGATGCCCAAGGAAGAACTATTTTCCCGGACTTATCTTTTAGAACTGTACTGCCAACATCTTTTTTTGTCCAACCACCTTCTGGGCTTGGATAGTAAACGGTGCTTGTATAAACAAGTCTCATAGAACCATATTGAAGTAATTGTCTAAGAATTTCAACAGTTGCATCTTTAGTATCTCTTAATTTTGAAACAACTTTAGTGTCAATTGCTTTTTTGGCTGTAGTATTATACGCTTCTACTAATTTCTCATCACCATTATTGTCTAATAGTTTATAATAATTTTTTTCAGGACCACCGGTTGGAGGAGGTAGTTTTTCCTTACCAACAACCTTATAATATTGACCTTTAGTAAAAGTAGGATAATCTTCAATTTTTCTGCTTATTCTTACCTCTTCTCCTTCTGGAACTTGACCTTTTGAATTATAACTATCAAGAGTCATTTGGCCAGCAATGTTACTTAGTACATCCTGAACTTTCTTTGCAGCAAATTTTAATACGTCATTAATTGGAACAATATTAATTTTTTCATCAAATGTAGGTTGTGTTACTGTTTGCGATAAATCATCCGGAGTACCCTTTAGTGTACTTGTATAAAATTGTGATTTATTTTTTAAAAATTTAGAACCTAGAGGAGAGAATTTATTTCCTTCATTTGTTTTTTCGTAACCAGCTTCAAAGTCAGGAATAGCACTTTCTGCATCGTCATAAACGTATATGAAGTAGGGTTTTGTTTCTCCGTCTTTTGTTGTGTAAGTGTTTTGACTTTTAAGTACATCTAAATTATAGTTACCAAAAGCTTTATCTGGATGTAATTTTGATTCTATTCTAAATGGTCCATTATGTGCTTGTAACATTTTTGTTACATTTTCTCTATCAAATTTATAATCCGATATAGATTTCAATTCATCAATTGCTTTGTTTGTTGCAACTGTCATAAACCAAGCACCATAATTCTGATATTCACCTGATGCATTGTATTGTCCAGACTTAGTCATATCAATAGCTTTGTCTATACCAGCTGTTTTTAATATATCAAACTGAGCATCTTTCGGAGATGTGTTATTTCTCTTTAGTTTACTAGATAATACTGGTATCAATGCTTTATTAAAAAAATCTCTAATAATAAATTCTGCATTCTCAACTACAACATTTGTGTATATTGTATCAAGAAGGGATTGTTCTATATCAACATTTTCGTCTCCATTTGGATTTAATGGGTTTTTTGATAGCATTCTTGATAAGAACTCTAATTGCTGTTTGCCTGTATTAGACAAAGTATTATTTGTGTATGAAATTATAGATGCATTTTTACGAGTTGGTTGCCATTTTGCTAAGCTATTTTTTATTTTAGCGCCTTCCAAACCTGGGGTTTCACCAAAAGATAACGGCATCCTTCTTTTGGGTAGACCAGTTTTTCTTTGTAATTCTATTGCTGCACTTATTTCTTCATCACTTACACCTGCTGCGTTTAATTTTTGCACTTCATCAGGAGTTAATTCATCTCCAAATTTTGATAATCTATTAATTTCCGACGAGGCTCCAGGTAATTTTTGAATAGGACGTTTTGTGTAAACAGTTCCTTTTTCACCACCCTCAGACTCTGGTTTTGCGCCTTTTGTTAATGGGTTGTAGTTTGTGTATAAATCTAAAAGAACAGCTTCGTATTGACTAACATTATTCAATACCATAGCAGCTTTTAAGTTTTTGTCCAAATCTCCGGTCGGCTTATCTGGGGTAGAGAAAGTTTCTTCTTCTTCATCATCATCACCAAAAAGAGGCATCTCTGTTAAGATAACCTTATTTTCTTCAACAACTTCAATATTTTCAACTTCTTCTTTTACAGTGTTTTCGGATGTTTGAGTCGTATTTTCATTCAATGGATTGTTTTTAACTCCGGCTAATTTTGCCATTCGTTGTAACTCTTTATTGAAATTTTCGTTTAAAAGGGTCATAGTAATAATGTTTACAACTAAATAGGTCAAAAAAGCTAAAAAGTTTTGGTTTGTAATCATAAATTACCTAGATTTGTATCATTAAATAAAAAAATTAAAAAAGAGCAACTAAACACTAATTAAAACATGGAAAAAAGACAGTATTCATTCTTAGTCGATATTGGCAAAACAATGATTGACACAAACAGAATTAGTTCCGAAGGCAAAGATAGTCAGAGACTATATTGTAAATGTGGAGCTTCTAAGGAAATCAAAAACAAAGCCAAAAGGTTTGTTATTAAAAAACATGATACTACTGTCCAAGATAAGCATAGTGTTGATTCTATAAAGTGCGACAAATGTTCGACTGTTTATGACCAAAATAATAAAATATTCTTATTAATACCTGATGAGGATGAGATTTATAAACTTAATTTCAAAATAGAGGAAAAAGACGGAGATGTATTTTTATATCGCGAAAAGATATTTGCAAGATTTAATTCATCAAATGATAAGTTAAATGATAATATTGTAAGGACTGATTACATTAAATTTAACAAAAAAACTCAAAAAACTAGTCTTTTTTTATCAAAACCTACCTTAGATAAGTCAATGACTCAACAGAAACAGTCTGATGTTAATGATGTTAATGAAGAAGTTGGTTTAGGTAAAATCCAAAGATTAGACCATTTTTTCACATATTATGACTTTGCTTCATATTTTGGCCTTACTAACATTTTCAGTTTTTTCAACAAAATTGATGAGGTAGTATCTGACCTTAACGAAATAAAGAAAATGGTTCCAACAATTGCATACACCTACAATAACAGAGAGCTTATTGAAGAGATTAATGATAACACTGGGGAGTCAATTACTTTCATAAATGAAGATAGTGGTTTTGGTGATGGTAAAAAAATCAAAAAACAATTAAACATTGGTAGTTATTTAACTAGATTTGTTGATTTATCTAAGGTTTTCCTTTGTGTTTCTGATTTCCCAAGTATTACAACTATTTTATTAACTAAAAAAGCAGTGTTCTTTAAGGATTTCATTCATAACAGAAGTATTTTATCTTCTGAGATATACAGAAAACACGAAGCCACTTCTCCTGGTAAAATATTAGAAATTACCATGAATTACGATACAACTGGTAACTTAAAGGCTCCCATTGATAGTAAACGAGTAATCCCAACTTCAAACAAAGAGGTAGATGTTGATTATGATTCGAACTACTTAAAGGTTAGTCCTCTTATTTATAAAAACATTATATCTCCAAATGATATTGATGTTTTGTTAAACATTTACAGAAAGAAATATTTAACAAAAACCGATATTGAGACATTGTTTCAGAATTATGAAACTGATAGGTTATATAAATTTTATCGCGCCTTAGATAGAGAAAGAATTGACGACAACATTCCTTTTCATATTAAGCAAATTAAGCACATTTTGGATAGAAAGCTTGATAATGTTGAAAGTGGTCAAACTAACTTTATTCATTTATATGCAGATACTTTGCGTACAATGGGATTGTTAGAATTAAATGACAACTACATTTACAAAATAAAAGACGTTAAAGAGCTTAAAGAAGTTCATGACGACTTAGCAGCTCGATTTAACGCTATTAAAGATGCAAAAAAAGCAGAGTTTTTCAAGAAAAGTGTAGAAGAGTTTAAAGATATGAACATGGTTGTGGAAGATGTAGGCTTTTCTGTTATTTCTACTTTAGAAAACTTAAATAAAGAGGGTATGACAATGGGACATTGTGTTTACACTTATTTGGATAAAGTTATCAACAGAAACTATCTAGCGGTTCATGTGCAGCATTTAATTTCAAATGAAAGAGCCACTCTTGGTTTGGTAAGAAATGGAAACAGTTTGGAATTTGAGCAACTTAAAGGTTATCAAAACTCAAGAGCTACTGGAGAAATGATTGATTGTGTTATTGAATTTTTAAATATAAACAAAATCAAATCATCAAACAGAGGTGACTTAACTAAAAGTCCAGGAAGTCAAAAAAGAATGCATGATTATCTTTCTGATGAAGAGGTTGCTAAAATCAGAAAACAAAGAGCCGAAAAAGAAGAAAAAGAGAAGGAAAAAGCTAAAAAAGAAGGTCGCGAATACGTACCTACCTATGTAGATGGTTCCAGTAAAAAAAAAACAAAAGGATTATTCGGTAATCTTTGGTAAATCATAAAAAAAGTATTACATTTGTAATCAAATAATTAATTATTAATATAAAAACAGAAAAAAATGTCAGTAAACAAAGTAATTTTAGTAGGTAGAACTGGAGTAGCTCCAGAACTTAAAGTTTTCAATGGCGATAGCAAAAATGTTAAATTTTCTTTCGCAACGTCTGAGCACTACAAAGACAAAAAAGGAGAAAAAGTGGTTAATACAGAGTGGCACAATGTAGTAGCTTGGGGTAAATTAGCCGAAATCATTGCAAACAATGTAACAAAGGGCCAAGAGCTTTATATCGAAGGAAAGATTCAGACTCGCTCTTACGATGATAAGGATGGTGTTAAAAAATACACAACTGAAATCATTGCAGATAGTGTTTCATTCATAGGTTCTAAGAAAACTGAAGATGGGGCTGGAACTGAAGCTGGTGCCAAAACAACTGCAACAGCTACTGCAAAAACAACCCCAGCAGCTGTAACAGCTAATGTTGACGATAATGAAGATTTACCATTTTAATCAAGCATTTTTTGATATATAATTAAAAGGGGAATTTATTCCCCTTTCTTTATTTTAACCTAATTAATAACATGAACATAGAGCATTTTAAAACCCTAATGGAAGATTTGTATGACAAATACAATCATACCAAGAAATCAGATGTGCCATTTTTATTAAAAAATTATAATGGTAGAGAATTTGAAGCCGTAAAAACATTTTATTTCAAATACAACTTTAAAGGAAGTGCTAATTACGATTCTAGAGCCGGTTCTGATGACTTTATAAAAAAGTTAATTGAGAACTACTCCAACGGAGAAAGAACCATTAAAACTCAAAATACACTCTCTCCAGAAGAAGAAAATTTTGCAAACTTAAACAGTGTTGCCGAGAAGGCAAATGTGTCAATTAAAGAAATTGCGGAAAGCAAAAAAGAAGAGCTTGCAAAAATTATTTCAGAAAATAAGAAAATGTTTGAAGATATCATAGCTGAAAAACAAAAGCATTTTGATGAGCTTATTTTAAGGATGGATGCAGTAATAAAAGAGAAGAGTTCTCAAATCGAAGAAAATATTAAAAAAATAGATGTAGATTCAATTCAAACTATAATAGATTCAATTTCTAATAAAAAAAATAGCGAAGAACATATTGAATTAAAAATAAACTTAGATTACGAGGAAACAGATATAGAATTACCTAAAGAGATTAGTGTTATGGCGGCCGGAACTAGGTTTTTAATTGAGGGACCAAATAAGAAACTTTTAGCTTTTGAAATAAAGGATATTTTCTGTGATTATGTCACTGCTCCAGGTAAGTGTTTAAAGGAAATAAACATACAGAGAATATAATGACTCTTTATAAAACTATTTTCTCCAATATAGATACAGATGTTTTTGGACCATTTGAAACATTTAGTTTGGGTGTATATAACATTAACGATTATGGAACAATAAAGATTGATACAAGCAAAATATCCTCAATGAGAGAAGATATGTTTTGTAATATAAAAATAGAAGAAGTTGTTTTTATTGAATTTGTTTCATATATGATTAAAAGAAAAAATGTTTTTTTAGAAAAAAGTGAAAGATTTTCTCATTATAAAGAGAGTATTTGCAAAAAACTCATTGAAAGTGGTAAGATAAAATCTTTTAAGATAAATGAAGGTTTTGTTATTTTTGAAAATGTTGAAATTAAAATAATATCTATGGAAAATTCTGATTTATTTATTATTCCTTTGTTTTAATTATTTTTTTTTAAATTTTAATTTTATTATAACTACTTTATCATCTGATTTTTCCACACTTTCTACATCATATAAAATTTCTGGATATATTTCTCTTACCTCATCCCATAAAGAATCAAATCCTTTTTGAGAAATCTCAATTTT
>Ga0307377_10008372_pt1 | contig 10498 bp, 14 predicted proteins | sample TR3MG_FD_202535 | JGI IMG/M metagenome (GOLD analysis project Ga0307377, IMG submission 202535) | Soil microbial communities from Risofladan, Vaasa, Finland - TR-3 | ecosystem: Environmental > Terrestrial > Soil > Coastal area > Acid sulfate soil | place: Finland: Risofladan, Vaasa | collected... | reverse complement strand
TCACGTCCCCAAGGATGACGGTGTCGAGGTCGAGGCTGACGAACCGGTCACCGAAGACCGCCGCGATGTCCGGATGGAACGCGCGCAGGCGTCGGTAGCAGCTCGGGTTCCGCCCGCCGAAGGGGGACGGCACGCGCGCGAAGTCGTTCCAGGCCGGGATAACCTCCACCTGGGCGTCGAGGCCGGCCGCCTCGTCGGTGACACAGAGGAACCGGTGCGGGTGCGGATAGTGGCGAGCCACCATCCGCCGCAGGACGTTCACCGTCTCGGGCCCGAAGGTCGAGCGGTAGCCTGGCGCCGGCTGCCATTTCCAACACACGACCGTGATCATCGCGCGCCTCCTCGGCGGATGCGCCGAATCCGGACCGCGGGATTCCCGCCGACGATGGTCCAAGGCGGGACGTTGCGCATCACGACGGCGCCTGGCCCGACGACGGCGTGCGCGCCGACTGTCACGCCGGGGCAGAGGATCGCGCCCGAACAGATCCAGGCCCCCTCGCCAATCATCACGGGCCGCGCCCGGATGGCGCGCTGCCGCGCCGCGCCCGACTGCTCGTACGCGTGCTGGCCCGTCAGGATCAGCACCCGATGGGCCACGAACGCGTCGTCGCCGATCGTCACGGGCGCGTGCCCGTCGATGAGCACGTCCGCGCCGAACTTCACCCCGCGCCCGATCACGGGCGCACAGCGGCCGTGGTAGAGCGTCGGCTGGAGGCTCATACGGCGGCCGCCTGGCGCTTCCGCGCGCCCTTCAAATGCGTCAGGTACGGGGCGAGGGGGGAGACCGGCCAGACATGCGAGTGCCCGTCGTAGCGCTGCGCGGTCAGGTCGCGGACCTGCACGGGTACGGCCGCGAGGGCCGCGCGCAAGACGTGGCAGTCGGTCCAGCCGGCGAGCGAGAGGACGCGATCGGTGGTGTATGCCTCACAGCACCAGTCGAGGAGCGGCAGCGCCTCCGGCACCCGGAAGCCGACATACCCCGTCTCGGGGTGCATGGCCCCGCGGCCGAGAAAGGCGACGTCCGCTTCGCCGAGCAGGCTCGCCGTAAACCCGGACGGAATGGCGTGCCGGGTGACGGTATCGGCGTCAAGCCAGGTGAGGATCCCCGCGCCCAGCCGCCGGGCCGCGTCACGCCAGACGAAGGGTTTCACGCTGAAGCGCGCGACGTCGAACTGATACTTGTACGGCTTGTTGAGCGGCCGCGCCGGCGTCGACCGGCCGTGCAGCGACGGGTGCGGCGCCCAGCGCTCGAGGCATGTCACCCACTCCTGGACCTCGCGCGTCCAGCGCGTCTCGACGGGCAGCCGCGGCTCGACGGGCGCGTCCAGATAGACCACGAGCGGTGTCGCCGCCGGCCAGCGGCGGACGTAGGTCTGCACCATCCGGCGGCCATAGAGCCGCGCGCCCTCCACCGAGCAACTCGTCACCACCTGGTCACGCATGGTACGTCACCACGTAGTCGCGCTTGTCCGTCCAGACCACCGTGCCGCCGGCGCGCCGGAGCCACGCGACGGCGTCGGCGGGGCCGTGCTGGAAACTGGCGACCTGCTTCGCCCGCTGCTCGACGATGACGACGGGCCGGCACCGGACAATCGTCGCGGCGGCGCCCTGGAGCACCTCGAGCTCGTAGCCTTCGACGTCGATCTTGAGTAGGTCGATCATCGGCAGTCCCAGGCTGTCGAGGGTGCAAAGTGGGATATCCCCCTGACCAGCCACGCGGGTTCCTCCGCTCGACCCAGGCGTCGTCTCCATGTCGACCGTGCCCGGTCCGGCGCCAAGTGCGCAGGCGTGCAGCACGTCGCCCGCGCGCGCGGGCACGTTGGCCGCCCAGCACTCTCGATGCGCCTCGACCGGTTCGAAGGCTACGATCTGCGCGAAGTCGCGAACCATCCAATAGGAGAAGAGCCCGACGTGTGCGCCCACGTCCACGGCGACCCGGCGACGGTGACAGTGCTTCAGCCCACTCTGATAGAGCGGGTACTGGTAGGTGAGGCGGCCATCCACACGGAGCGCCCCCTTCTGCATGCGTCGCGGCAGATGGGTCTCGCCGTCCGGGAAGTGCCAAGCGTCGAAGGTCAGCATCAGGCCGCCTCCTTCCACGCCTCGACGATCCACGGGTGGGCACGCTGGATCTCGCGCTCATACGGCGACCGCTTGCCGTGGAAGCTCACAATCCGCGTGCCCTCCGGCGGCGCCGTCAGGCCGAGATGCCGTATCGTCCGATACGAGCACAGTCCGTCGGCCTCGCCAAAGGTGGGCACGTCCACCGCCTGCCGGAAGTAGCTGATCACCGCCTGGTCGGAGCCCCAGAAGCCGGCGGCGTTGGCGGCCGCGGCCACCTTCGTCGGCGCCTTCCAATACCGGGCCCAGATGTCGGCCTGGGTGCCCGGCCTGAGCCAGCAGACCGAGGGATTCAGCGAATAGCCGCGGGCGGCGACCGACCCCGCGCGGTAGATGCGGAAGTCCTCGGCCGAAATGAAGCCACCGAGCGGGCCACAGATCACGAGGTCGAGGTCGAGATGCAGAATTCCCTCGGTCCCAAACCGGCGCGCGGCGTGCTTCGAGAAGAGCCACAGCCGCCGATAGCAGCGACCCGTCAGGCCGGGGACAGGGTTCGGCATCGTCTCCACCCCCGGCACGGCGTCGCTCGTGACGCAGACGAAGCGATGCGGCACGGACAGCCACCTGGCGACGGAGCGCGCGAGCTGCTGGACGTGGCCCGGCTGATAGTGCTTCGTGCCCCAGAGGTAGGTGATCACGGTGATCACGCCGCCTCCTTCCGAGCCCACGCCCAGTAGGTCCAGGGGAACTTCGGGTCGTCGCCGATCGCTTCGAGCGCCTCGATCGTGAAGGCGCGGAGCAGGTACGCGAGGCCGAACCGGGTGAACCGCCAGAAGTCGGTCGGGACGCAGTGCAGCCGCTGCGCGAAGGGCACCCCGACCAGGAAGACGCCACCCGGACGGAGGATCCGATGACACTCCGCGACCGCGGCGTGGCAGTCGTCCACATGCTCAAGGACCCCGCTGCAGAAGAGGGCGTCGTACGCAGCGTCCGGCACGGTCGGCATCGCCCGCATGTCGAGGACGAGGTCGCACCCTGGCCGCGGCGAGACTTCTGACGTCGTGTAGCTGCGGGCGCCCGAGAAGTACGCGCGGTACACCTGCCCCGCACCGTCGCGGTCTGCCGCGCTCCCAATCGATAGGACGTCGCCGGTCACGCGAGGACACCACCGGCGAAGCAGCGCATCCGAGCGGACGCGGGCCTGGCTGCTCATAGGACCCGCTCCCACGGAAAGGCGAGGATAGTCGGACCCTGCTGGCCACGCGCGCGCTTGGCGGCCTGGCGGCGCGCCGTCTCGGCCGGCCGGCGGCCGGCGTCGCGAAACGCGCGCGGGTTGACGCCCGGCTGACACGAGCTCGCGTCGGCAATCACCTCGCGCGGGTAGCGCACGATCGGAACCCCCGCCAGGTGGCGCCGGGTGCTGACCGCGTTCAGCCGGTGACGGAAGTAGCCGTCGGTCCCGTAGCCGACGCAGTCCTCGTCGTAGCCCCCCACGCGCCAGTAATGGTCCCGACGGATGGCGAAGGTATTCACGTGCGGTTTCGCGGCTCCGTGCCGATCGACGGTTGGCCGGAGGTCCGGCGCGTCCACCCGCGCGAACGTGAACACGTCGGTGGGCGCGGCAGCGGCCACGACCAGGAGGAGGTCCCGCAGGCTCTCCGGTGGAACCACGTGGTCCATATCGGTCAGGAGGAGCCACGGCGCCGCCGCCTCGTGCGCCGCCAGGTTGCGCGCGCCGTGCTGATGCCAGGGCCGATCCTCGAGGACGCGGTACAGGCGCAGGGGCGGCAGGTCCGCGGGCCGCAGCACGTCGATCGCCGGCTGGGGCGACCCGTCGTCCACGAGGACGATCTCGATCGCCGTCTTCAGATCATCTGGGTACGCGGACCAGACCCGATACTGCTCGGCGAGCATCCCCGGGTTCTTGTAGTACGGCATCGCGTAGGCGATCAGCATGGGAGCGCCTCCGCGGGGGCCGGCGCAATGACCGGCGCGGACCACACCGATTCCAGTGGCCGGCAAGGAAACACGGTTAGGGCTGTGCGGCGCGTGCAGTTGATCACTTCGACAGCGGCGGCGCGGAGCGGGTCGACGAGCGTCGCAAACCGCTGGAGACAGACCGGGAAAGGCGGCTTAGAGGAATCGGGGTGGGCACCGAAGAAGTGATCGCCTTTCCCGTCGCCGCGCATGTCATAGCCGAGCAGCACGATCCGCACGGCGCCGAGATGCACCGCCAGGTTGATCGCCTGATACCCTGAGTTCCTGCCCGCCCGCAGGCCGGACGGATCGCGCTCGAGTCCTGTGTCCCCGGTCTTCCGCAGCACGGTCACGCCCCGATACCGCTTGGCTGCTGGGTCGATCGAGAACTTCAGGCCCGCGAAGTCGCGCGCGCCCTTGTGCCAATGCCAATACCAGAACTTGGCATCGCAGGCGTACATCACCTCGGCCCACGGGGCGACCCGAAACGCGTCGTTGACCGCGATGACACGCGCGCGGCCGCGGCAGAAGTCCACGTCCGCCTGGGTGAGCGAGGGGCCGGTCCCGATACAGACAACCGTGCTGCCAGGCCACAGCTTTGGAACGGTCGGGAGCGGGCGGGACGAGGAGGCCTTTACCATTTCTCGCCCTTGGGGCCGAGCTGGGTGAGATCACGTCCGGGTGGCCCTTGGGGTCCCGCTTTCCCATCGGTGCCCGGCTTGCCGTCCCGGCCGCGCTTCGCGACCAACTGCCAGGGCCGAGGGCTCGGCCCGGTCTCGCTTGGCCGGTCGGTCGTCGCCACCTTCGCCACCCACAGCGACCCGGCGTCAGTGACCAGGTCGCCCGGCTGGTAGGTCACCCCAGACTCCCACACGCCCTTGTAGATCGTCAGTGGGAGCACGTAGGACCGCTGTACAACCCGCTCGCCTCGCGTCCACCGGAGCGTGAGGGTCTTCGTGTCGATGTCGAGCATCGGCACGAACTCGTCGAACCCGAGCCCGTCCTGGCCGTCCACGCCGTCCCGCCCGTTCACGCCGTCCCGGCCATCGAGCCCACTGTCGCCAGGGAGGCCCGGCAGGCCGTCCCGCCCATCACGCCCGGGCTTACCTTCCGGTCCGGGCGGCCCCGGCGGTCCGGGCGGCCCCGCTTGGCCCGGCAGCGGTGTGCCCCCCGACGGGTCCGGGGACGCGGCAGCCATCGTCTCCAGCATCGACAGCCGCGCGGCCACGGCCCGCTGTTTGGCTTCGAGGCCGGACAGCTGTGTCGCCATGAGCGCGGCGTATTCGCGCAGCACGGGGCTGAGGCCTTCGACGAGGGCGGTGAGTTCGCGTTTCGTCATACCTCGAGCACTCCCAAAGCCAGCAACGCCGCTTCGTCGTCTTGTTCCGCGGCCCGGGCCTCGTCGCGCAGCGCCTGCAGGTGGTCAGGGGGCGCGAGCACGGACGACCAAACCCAGCCGATCCCCGTTTCCGCCGCGGTCCCGCGAACGAGCACGCGGCTGCTCGCCTGCGCCAGCAGCGTCCCCGTCACCGACCGGCCCACGAGCCCGCGCGGCATTGCGCGGGCCATCCCGGTGGCGATGACCGTGCCCGTCCGGGTCGGGGCCCACAGTCCCACGGGTGGCGTGACGGCCTGGCCGGAGGCGCCCGCTGGCCCGATCGCCGCGCGCGCCGCGACCCCGACCGCGTCCACCTCGACCGGTTCGCTGATGGTCGCGGTGATCGTGCCGACGCGCGCGCGCGCCGCGACGCCACGGACCTTGACGGTGACGGAGATGGGCCAGGTCGGCCGCGGCCACCACGTCGGGGGCCCGACCGCCGACGGGACGCTCTCCCCGGCGATGCTGGCGATCGCAGGCGGGACGGTCCATGCCGCCGTTGCGGCTGCCGCGTCAGTCGTGACACTGCCGACCGCGGCGGTCGCGTCTGGAACCACCCAGGTGGCGACGGCGGCCACCGCTGGGGTCGACGTGCCAGAGGCGGCGGTGGCCGCCGGCACACCCCAGGTCGCCGCGGCGGCCGTCGCCTCGGTTGTAACGCTCCCGACGGCCGCGGTCGCCGCAGGCACGCCCCAGGCAACCGCAACCGCGGTGGCCTGGCTCGACACGACGCTACTCGCCGTCGCATCGGGGACCGTCCAGGTGGCCTCCGCCGCGGACGCCTCGGTCGTCACCGCGCCAACGGATGCCGACGCGGCCGGCACCACCCAGGACACGGCACTAGCGGTCGCGGCGCTGGTGACGCTACCGGCACTCGCTGTCGCCGCCGGGACCGTCCAGGCGACGGAGACGGCCGTCGCGGCGGAGGTGACCGGCTGCGCCGTCGCTGTCGCGGCCGGGACCGTCCACGTCGCGGTCGCTGCAGACGCCACCGTCGTGACGGCCCCAACCGTGGCCGTCGCGGCGGGGACCGTCCACAGCACCGCGACGGCGACCGCAGCGGTCGTCTGGGTGGCGGTCTTCGCGAAGCGCCAGAAGAGGAGGCGGCTCATCGGCTACTGCTGCGTGTAGAACCAACCATTGGCCGGCATCGTGACTTCAATGTCCCCGGTGTTCGGCGTCTTCGGGGTGATCTCGACGCACACGAGCGGGATGGAATCTGAGTCGTCCGTGACGAACCGGTAAAAGACCATCCGGGACACTTCGCCGATCGCGGCGACCGTGGTGAACACCACCTTTGCGGCCGTGTTCGTATATTCGATGCGGTCCCGCACGTCGGATTTGGTCGGCCCGACACAGTCCGATACGACGACTTCGGCCGTTGGGTCGACGGACCCGATCCCGGTCATCACATCGGCGTCCTTGTCGGGTGCGCCAGATGCGGTCAGGACAAGACGTGCCCTGATGTCGGCCGGCGACCCAGTCCAGGTCGTTGTTCCGTCCTGCAATTCCTGCGCGCCGATGTTGAACACAAAGCCGGCCATAGGTCCTCTCCTGTCGGGGTTACCCGATCCGAATCAGCGCCGATGCCGCCTGAGGCGCCGGCAGCGTCACGTCGAAGTGGCCGTTGACACAACTGATGACGCCGCCGAAGTCCAGCACCGCCAGGGCGCGATTGCCCTTCGAACTGTTGTAGATGAGCGCCCCGGCCGCGGCGATCGTCGCGGCCGTCCAGCGCGGATCAGCCGTCCAATCGAGGTACCCGACGCTCCCGTCCAAGCCGGCGACGATGCCGGAGAGCACTTGCCCGCCGGCAACGTAGTCCCCGCTGTCGGGCACCTCGTGCTCCGAGGTGTAGACGGTCGTCGAGGGACCCAACCGCGCCCGGGCGGTGTAGAGCGCGATCTTGTAGGCGTCCCCAGGCTGATGCGGCGTCATCGCCAGGAGGTCGCGCTTGAAACTGTCACAGAAGGCTTGGGTGATCGGCATGGTCAGCTCGCCTCGACCGGTTCATCGATCACCCGGGCGATTTTGCCCTGCCGGTCCCGGATGATCCGTTTCTGCATCTTGGGCGGCACGCGAACGGCGCCGAGCAGGTCGCGCCGCAGAAGGGCGCCGACCTCCGCGATCACCTCGTCGCTCGACACGAGGTCCACCCGGCTGTCCTCAAGCGCCTTGAGACGAGGCGACCAATCGTCCGGGACGACTCCGTCGCGGCCGATCGCGCCGTCTTTGCCGGCAGGTCCCGGTGGCCCATCCTTCCCGTCGACTCCGTCGCGGCCGGGCGGCCCAATAGCTCCGATCGCGCCGTCTTTGCCGGCAGGTCCCGGTGGCCCATCCTTCCCGTCGACTCCGTCGCGGCCGGGCGCGCCGTCCTGGCCGGCAGGTCCCGGCACGCCGTCCAGCCCCTTCTGGCCGTCGCGGCCCTCTGGCCCAATCGGACCGGCTACAGCTGTGTGAGCTTCGAGCTCCACGATGCGCTTCACGAGCGGCGCCGTGGCGGCCTTGATCGCGAGCGCGACGACGTCGGCGAGTTGTGTCTCAATCGACATGGGCGCCTTCGATCATCTTGGCGAGCAGAGCGACGCTGAACTCGGCCACATCGACCGCCTTCTCAGGCGGCTTCGGCGATTCGTCTCGATCGGGTTCGTCTGCGTCGTCGGCGTCGGGTTCGTCCGGATCGGGAGGCTCAGGGACCGCGGGCGTCGGGGGCGCGGCCGCGGCAAGGTCCCGCCGGTTCAGCGCCTCGAGGCTGTAGTACTGCTGCTGCAGGTACGGCGTGGTGCCACCCGCCACAGGCCGCAGGTCGAACTTCGCACGGGCCTCGTTCACGGTCAGGACGCCCCCGCCAACCCCGTCCGTCGCCATCTTCATCTTGTTGGCGCCGTCCATCCGGATGAGATCCTCAAGGTCGAACTCGGTCCCATACGGCGCGGGCAGTTCCAACCCCTCATCAAGCGCGAGCTCGAGCGACTCGAAGTGAACCTGCAGGCACTGACTGTAGTACTGCTGGTTGAGGGGCTCGGCGTTCGCATACGTGGGCTGCGACCCGACGCCCACCATGTAGGCCGGCACATGGAAGGCCGTGCAGACGTCGAGGCCGGTCCACTTCAGCTGCTCGATCAGTTGGGCGTCGACGGCCTTGACGGTCATCGGTTCGTATTTCAGGCCGTCGCCCAGGACCGCCACCTTCCCGATGTTGTCGCCGCTGAAGTTCGTCTCCCAGTACAGCTTGAGCGCCTGCGCCGTGGTATCCGAGATGGCGCCCGGGGCAACCAGGATGCCGCCCGGCTGCGACCCTTGCGCGAAGAACTTCGTGCTGTTCGTCTGGATCTTGATGCCCTGATAGGCCGCCATGCCGCAGGCGTAGATCGGCGTCACGCCGATCAGCGGGTGGAAGAGCGGCGTCATCACGTCGTGGATCATCTCGCGTGCTGGCACGGTGACGGTCTCGCCCAGGCCAGCGAGGTTGTCCACGGCCAACTGGTAGAACACCGAACCATCCGGCGACACCAGGACCGTCACGCGCGTCGGGTCCAGGATGTGCAGGGCGACCACGACGCCGCGAGCATCGCGTCGCTTCAGCACGTAGGTGTTGCCGTGCAGGAGTTTGCTCGACATCCACCACTGGTAGAACTGGATCCTGTTCTGGAAATGATTCGGCTTGCGAATCACCGGAGAGAACGCCGTCGACGACGTTTCGCTCCAGATGCCGTCCTCGTCGAGCCGGACGAGCTTCGGGCGACATTTCGCGACGTCGGAGGCGATGAGTGTCACGCACCCGTAGAGCGCGCTATAGGTCAAGACCGTGTCCGCGCTCTGCTCGGCGCCGGTCTGCCACGCGCCGGTATAGGGCTCTCGGATGATCGGCCACCAGCCGCCGCGGCTTTGGTCGACGAGCTGCAGCTGCGGAGGGAGGGCCTTCGTGCGCTGTATCGTGAAGCCGAAGATCTGCATCAGGCCTCCGGCTCCAGATCGCGCCGACGGTAGCGGCGGCGCGTCGGCTTCTCGTCCGACGGCTCGGAGCTGTCCTCCGCCGTCTCCGCGGCGGCCTCCAGGACGCGCCTGACGGAACGCCGGTCGGGGCGCGCGGGCTCGGGTGTAGGTTCGGGGCGAGGAGCGGACGGCGGCGGCGCGACCATCCCGCGCGGCGCAAAGGCCGCCCGGCGGCGGTAGGTGAGGACCGCCGCGTCAATGGGCGTCGCGTCGAACCGCTCGCCCGCTCCCACGGAGCGATTGCCGTAGATCAGCGACTCATTGGCGACCAGGGCAATCATGCGCATGCGGCTCTCAGAAGAGTCGGGCGGCGCCCGGAGGAGGTGGCCGGACACCGCCCGAGTGGCCGACCGACTACGCGGGAGACCCGCTCGAGTACGCCACGCCGTCGAGGTACGCGACGGCGGCCGCACGCCGCAGGGCCCAGTTGATGTACCGCTCCGCACGCAGCGCGATGTTGTTGCTCTGGTACATCGAGAGCACGGTCCCGACCTCGTTCTCCGGGTCGCTCTCCATCTCGATCGACGCTTCGCGGCTCGCGTCGATCGTCACCTGGCCGTCGTCGGCCAGGAAGATGTCCGACGCGTTCGCGAAGATGAGCAGGTCGCTCACCGGTGAGCCGGACGAGCAGTACTGCGACGCGATGACCGGGAAGCCCTCGAGGCGGCCGCCCAGCATCGTCATCTCCGGGAACTCTTTCTGCCCCAGCGCGTTGCGCATCAGGCTCAGGGCGAGGGCCACCGTGTTCGTGGTGATGAACACCCCGTTGACCGGGCTGATGTTCGCGGCGATGAAGGGCGCGAGCAGCTGGGTGATGTCCGCGCGCACGGCCGTGGCGTCCGTGCCGCTCGGCGTGAGCGCCACCAAGCCATTGGTGATCGACGCCGGCGAGACGTTCGCCGCGATCGCCTTGGTCGGATCGACGAAGTCCGTGTCGAGCCGCTCGATGAGCGCATCCGACAGCGCCTGCCGGATCTCCGCCTCCGCCGACGGCGAGGAGAAGCGTGCGAGCTCGTCGGAGAGCACGCTGATCGCCGCCACCTTGGCCCAGGTCAGCGTCGTCGCACTGAAGTCGAACTTCTTGAC
>Ga0307377_10008370_pt1 | contig 10499 bp, 9 predicted proteins | sample TR3MG_FD_202535 | JGI IMG/M metagenome (GOLD analysis project Ga0307377, IMG submission 202535) | Soil microbial communities from Risofladan, Vaasa, Finland - TR-3 | ecosystem: Environmental > Terrestrial > Soil > Coastal area > Acid sulfate soil | place: Finland: Risofladan, Vaasa | collected... | reverse complement strand
AGTTATATGAAGCTAATCTGTTCTATTCCTCAGGAGCCTTATACATATACAAGCGTTTTCTTAAGCAGAATGTTATAGGAATGGGTTTAAAGGAGGAGTTTTACAGTGGCGATCTTTTCAGCAGAAGTAATACAGATATAATTAGTTATGAGAAAAATAATTTTGTTACAGATTTGTATGGCTATCTGTCAATCGATAATTTGGATGATTATTATTTTCCAAATAAAGGGATTGAACTTTATACGGAGTATTCACTTCAGGGGAACTTTGGCAAAACCAACGATCTGAGTCATGTATTTCTTTTGCGTATGAGAAATGTTTTTCCTGTTTCCCGAAAAACATCAGTTCTCTTTAACATATATAGCCGGGCCATTTTTAATTCTGATTTTCCTGATTTCAAAGTTACAATGGCCGGAGGAGCACCCTATTCACAGTATTTTGACTTTCATTTTCCTTTTGCTGGTCTGTCACCGGTAAACCTGGTTGAGAGGTTTGCCCTTTCAGGAATGACCGGATTGAGATTCAGACTGGCAGATAATCATTACCTCTCATTTATAGCAAATGCTTTATACCAGAATAATGATATTTTTTATACCGGTGGTGGTTCATGGATAGTGGGAGGAGGGATTAACTATTCTGTGAAAACAGTATTCGGACCTATTGATATTTTATTAGGTTTTTCAGATGCTGTTAAAACTCCAACCTTTTCCGCAAATTTTGGATATTGGTTTTAAAATTTACTATTTTGGAAGTGAAAAGAGAAACTCAATACCTCCGGAGTCTATGTTTCGAACAGATATCTCTCCTTTATGCAAAATGATTGCATTTTTCACTATTGAAAGTCCCAATCCGGTTCCTCCCTGTTTCCTCGATCGTCCCAAATCAACCCTGTAGAAACGTTCAAAGACCCTCCCCAGGTGTTCCTCAGGTATTCCAACACCATTATCAGAAAAGGAAAAATGATAATTTTTTTCATCTTCATGGAATAGTTTTATTTTAATAGTACATTCTTCACCAGCATAGTTTATAGAGTTTTCCAGAAGATTTTGAAAAACGGATAAAAGCAAGGACCTGTTACCGTTTATAGATATATCCTCTTGGATATAATATTCCACATTCATTTTCTTCATTTCAATAGCTGACTGGAAATTACTTTTTACTTCATTAAAGATCTCTATGATATTTATTTTTTCAAATTTGAAACCGCTTCCAGCTTCTTCAATTTTATTAAGGACGGCAATATCGTTAATTAGTTGTGTAAGCCTGTCAGATTGAGCTAATGCCCTTTCAAGAAAATATCTTTGCTTTTCTGGTTCAATACTCCTGTCGGTTAAAAGGGTTTCAATATAACCTCTTATTGAAGAGACTGGTGTTTTAAGTTCATGGGAAATGTTCGATGTTACCTGCTGTTTGATTATTTTGTTGGTTTCAACAGTTGTAATGTCAGTTAAAATTATCTCAAAGCTCTCATCATGAAACAAAACACATTGAACACGGAAGTATCTGCCATTTTTGCCAATCTGATATTCAATACGAGGAAGCTCAGCAGTTTTAATATTTAAGTTTCTTTGATTTTCGATAAATTCAATGACAGGGTTAAAATCGCGTATTCTGAAAAAATTTGCTGATGTTATGGTAAGTTCTCCGGATATAATATTCATATACTGAATAAAGTGATTGTTTGTCAGGATCTTATCATTGTCTTTTGTAAAAAAGGCTACCCCTTCGTTTAGTACGTTCAGATGGTTAAACAGTCTCTCTTTCTCAGCAGTCAGATCATCTTTTGTTTTACGAAGATTTCCGTAAAGAGTAATTATCTCTTTACCAATGGTTCCCAGTTCATTCTTCGGGAAGGGAATGTTATGGTCGAATGGTTCATTACGACTTACTTTTACAGCGAAGTCCTTGAGTTTCGTAACAGATTCACCAAAACGGTTAGTTACCATCAATAAAAGAATCCAGATCAGAACAAAAGCAAAAAGGATGACAACCAGAAACATTTTTTCTGTAGCCAGAAAATTTTCGATATTGATGTCATAGATGACAGCTGCTCTTATGTAATACTTTATATAGAACTTTGAATAGTAGTAGTATTTTGATCCTGTTGTATTTGATTTTCTGATTGCGGTACCAAAATCGGAATAGGTCGACTCCATTACTTCAGGCCTCTCTTTATGGTTGGTCATAGCTTCCCAGTCTTCTACAGATGTGTCATATAATACTTTGCCGTTAATACTGATTATCGTTATCCGTAGTTCATCCTGGGGAAGGATTTTTACAAGGGAGTCAACTATTTCATAATTTTCATTTTCAGATACCTTGTTGGCATTTAGATAATTATTTGTGATGATGGTTATATTATAAAGTTCATCATTTAAGGTTTCTATTCTGAATTTTTTTTCACGCTCGTACAAATATGCCACTATAACAAGTGTAAACAGAATAAATACACTGAAATAGTAGATAAAGAGCTTATTTCTGAACTGGTTTCTTGCAATCATTTTTCTGTAGTTAATTATTAATTCAGAATTCGAAAAAATATCCAAACCCTGTTTTGTTTTTCAGGTTGGATCCATATTTGCCAATCTTATTCCGGATGCGGGCAATATTCACATCAACCGTACGATCGGTAACTATTACATCACCGCTTTGACCCTGGCCGTCAGTTCGTTCACTGAGAATGGTTTTGCAATATAGTCGTCTGCTCCAATGCTAAAGCCTGTAAGAATGTCATTCTCGGTATCTTTTGCAGTGAGAAATATTATTGGCACATTAATTTTATACTCTTTCCTTAATTTTTCGGCAAGCCGAAAACCCGACATAGCACCCATCATAACATCCAGAAGGAAGAGGTCATAATCGTACAATGACATCTTTAAAGCTTCCTCAGATGAATGTGCAACATCAGTTACAAATCCTGCATTGTTAAGGTTATACTGAAGAATTTCACACAGATCTTCTTCATCATCAATAATAAGAATTCTATTAACTGTAGTTTTCATAATTTCGATTAATCATTGTCTTCGTTTAATGGTTCAGATTGAATTTCTTTATCTATATCTGAATGTCTTATATCTGTTCCCTGAAGAGAATATATTGTAGCTTCAGCAATGTTTGTAGCTTGGTCAGCAATCCGTTCAATATTGGTTATTACACTTTTTAGGTCGACATAACACAGGAGCATCTCTTTTGTCTTTTCATTTATACGGGCTTTTGAGATGCTGTTTAATAAAAGTTTATTGTTCATTTCATCAATTACAGAATCATTCTTTATAGTCCATATTGCATAATCCGTGTCACTATTGACAAATGAAAGCAATGATTTTTCAACCATTATCCTTCCTGAAAGAAGCATGTTTAGAATGACTTCAGCCATAACCCTATACTCTTCGGTGTCTTTTAATTTTTCTATCGTATAGGTAATATTCATTATCAGGTCTCCAATCCGTTCCAGATTAATTGTCATTCTGTACACTGCAACTAATCTTCGTATATCAGAAGCAACAGGCTGATACAGGACAATGGCATTAATAAACTTATCACTTACCAATATCTCATATGTATCAATCTCCTCTTCATTCTTTTTTATTTTTTTTATCAATTCCTGCTGGTCTGTCTTATTTTTCAGATTCATAAGTTTCTCAATCAGAGTAAGTTGACCCAGTACAAGGTCGGCCATCTCATTGAAGCTGATCATTATATCCTGAATTGCCTGTTCTTTTTTTGTATTCATAGCTAAAAATAATAAATCACCAAGTTAAATATTTCCAATTAGTAAAATATACTATCCGAATTTTCCTGTCAGATAGCCTTCAGTCCGCGGATCTGAGGGATTAGTAAACATAGCATCCGTTTTACCATATTCGACAAGTTCTCCAATGTACATGAACATAGAATTGTCACTTATTCTTGCAGCCTGAGACATATTATGTGTTACGAGCATAATAGTGTACTCCTTTTTTAAATTTACCAGTAAATCCTCAATGCCCGCGGTTGACACAGGATCGAGTGCGGATGTTGGTTCATCAAGCAACAGTACCTCTGGATTGAAGGATATAGCTCTTGCTATACAGAGTCGTTGTTGTTGTCCCCCTGAGAGGAATGTTCCCTTTTTTAAAAGAGAATCTTTCACTTCCTCCCATAAAGTTACATCTTTGAGAGCTTTTTCAACGATGCTATCTCGTTCATCTCTTTTTAACCTTATACCATTGAGCTTATATCCTGCAATCACATTATCATAGATATTCATTGTCGGGAATGGATTTGGACGTTGAAACACCATCCCTATCTTACGTCTTAGTTCTATGGTAGACATTTCATGAATATCTCTGTCATTCAGTAGAATTGATCCTTTGGTTTTAATATTGGGATACAGCTCATGCATCCTGTTAAAAGCCCGCAACAGAGTGCTTTTACCACAACCTGAAGGTCCCATGATTGCTGTAATGGTTTTACGCTCAACATCTGCATTTATATCTTTTACAGCAAATTTTCCAGCTTCATATGCAATTGAAAGGTCTCTTACTTTAAAGACCGGATTGTCAATATTTATCAAGTTATTTGTCATCTTTTTCTTCCTGTCTTTTGATTAGCGGTCAATCTGCCTGAAAGTAAATTTAGCGATAGTACTAATAGCATCAAAAATAGTGCTGAACTCCAGACTAAACTTATCATATTAGGATCATTATAAAACTCCCATATTAGCAGAGGAACAGCACTTGTAGGTAAGGATATATTATAATTTATTACAGAGCTGCCCAATGCTGTCATCATAAGAGGTGCAGTTTCACCCAGTATCCTTGATATTGAAAGCAAAATTCCGGTTGATAGTCCGCTGAAACCTGAGGGTATTAGCACTCTGAAAATTACTTTATGGTATGGAGCGCCCATAGCAAAGGCAGCTTCTCTAATCTCGTTTGGTATCATTTTCATTGTTTCTTCTGTCGATCTGATTATAAGTGGGAGCATCATTATTGCTAAAGAAACACTACCGGCAAAAGCTGAAAATCCATGTGTAATATTCTTGACAATCCATAAGTAGGATATAATACCCAGGACAATTGATGGGACACCCTGTAGGATCTCGGTTATGTTCCGGATAAAGTTGGAATATTTACGCGCTTGATTTTCATATAGATATATTCCTATCATAATTCCCAGTGGTATAGCCATCATACAGGAAACTATCACAATCAATAAGGTACCTGTTATCCCGTTTGCTATACCACCGGGTATTGTTTGATTATTTGCTATGGCGGTCATCGCCTGAAGTGAGTCGGGCGAAGTTTGTACAAAAAAGTTGAAATTTATCTGACCGATCCCTTTAATGATGATCTGACCCAGGATAAGGATGATGGGAATCACAGTAATGACAGATAAAGCTATTACGATGCCCAGGAAAAATATATTTTTCTTTTTCCTTCCCATAATATTATTAATATCTACCTGTACTTTACCGGATATCATCTATTTATGCTTTTATGAAAACTTCCTTATGATAAATTTGCCAATACTGTTTATTATTCCGGTAATTACAAATAATAAAAGTCCGATTGCAATCAAAGCGCTAAGCTTTAAACCGGATGCTTCACCGAACTGGTTTGCAATTATACTGGCCATTGTATTTCCCGTAGAAAATAATCCTGTAGGTATTACATTTGAATTTCCAATGAGCATTGTAACTGCCATAGTTTCTCCCAGAGCCCTGCCAAGGGCAAGAATATAGCTGGCAATAATTCCGGAGCGGGCATTAGGTACAATTACATAAAAAATTACCTCAAGTCGTGTAGCTCCAAGTGAATAGGCCGCCTCTTTCAATTCATCAGGTACCATTGAGATAATCTCGGTACTCAGTGAGGTTGCAAAAGGAATTATCATGATAGCCAGAATCAGCGAAGAAGTAAAGATTCCAAACCCCTGATCACTTAATCCAAGACTTATAATAAATGGTCTCAGGGTATAAAACCCCCAAAGACCATAAATTATTGATGGAATTCCTGCCAGGAGATCAACCATCGAACTTAGAATATTTGATACTCTTGTATTCCTGAAATATTCAGCAATAAACAGGGAGGTTGAAAAAGCCAAAGGAAGACATATTATTAATGCCAAAATGGAGGTGATCAATGTTCCCGCGATAAATGGAAGAGCGCCATATACTTCGCTACCCTCTCTTGGATTCCATTCATTTGTAATAATGAATTTAAGTCCAAATTCTTTAAAAGCCGGCATTGATCCTTCCAACAGGGAGAATCCAATTCCGGCAGAGATTATCAAAACTAATAGTGAAGCAGTAAAAAGGATTGTTTTGGTAAGTTTGTCACTATTCATTCAGGGAACATTATTTATTTAAGAATCTTTTTTCCATCAAAGGTCACGGTATGTAAGATCTTTTTAGCAAGAGATGAAACTTCAGAAGGGAGAGGGGCATAATTGACACTTTCAGCTATTGCCTGAGCATCAGTGCTTACCAGCCAGCGAAGGAAGTTGACCATTGCTTCAGCTTGTGCAAATGACCTGCCATTATATGCCTGCTCTTTATAAAGGATTATCCACGTGAATCCACTGATAGGATATGCGTCTGGATCAGATGAGTTGGTAAGCATAATTCTTGTGTCGGCCGGTACTTCACCCTTTGCCGCAGAACTGACAGTTTTAGTATTGGGGTTTATGAATTTGCCTGAGCTATTCATGAGAATGGCATATTGGATTTTTTGTGCAAAGGCATATTCTGATCCTATATAACCTATCGATCCGGTTGACTGACTTATTGTACCTGCAACACCAGGGTTACCTTTTGCACCAATACCAACAGGCCAGTTTAGTGATTTGCCTGTTCCTACTTTCTCCTCCCATAATTTACTAATCTTACTCATATAGTCACTGAAGATGAAAGTTGTTCCACTGCCATCTGAACGGTAAACCACAGTAATATCCATATCAGGCAATTTTATATCAGTGTTTACTGCTTTTATACCGGGGTCATTCCATTTGGTTATTGTTCCAAGGAAAATATTTTCAAGGAGTTCAGGTGTCATTTTAAGATTTTCAATTCCCGGTAAGTTATATGCTACCACAACAGCACCCATACATGTAGGGATATGAACTATTTCACTTGGCATAGCAGAATTATCTTTATCTGATAGATATGCATCTGTGGCGCCAAAATCTACAACTTTATCAGTCAGACTTCTAATACCACCACCTGATCCGATTCCACCATAAGTAAGTGATACTCCTGATAGTTCACCGTATTTTTTGAAGGCCAGATTATAGAATGGCATTGGGAATGTTGCCCCTGCAGCTGTAATAGATAAACCTTTATTACTTGTACTATCTTTTTTACCACCACTGTTACATGATACTGTCATTGCCAGTATCAGGGTAAAAATTAATAAATTTTTCATGCTTTTTGTTTTATATTAGTTAGTTAATTTATTCCTTGTTAGAATTTTATTTCAAAATTTAAGGCTATTGTTGAAGTATAAAGATTTGAATTATCAGACGGAGACCATCCCATATAGGTAGGAGCGATTTTTACTCCTTTAGTTGGTGAATAGTCAAATCCGGCCATAAATAACTGACCATCTTTACTGTTATTCCATGGGTCAATATCACCAGCCAGTGTTGTTGACCAGAGGTTATCATATCTGGTGAAAATTGAGAATTTTTTTGCCAGACCTATCGATGCATATATAGAGATCCCTGAAAAATCATGATTGTCGTTCATACTATTGTTTCTCTGAACATTATACTCCAATCCTGATTTGAATGACTTGTAGCTATAACCTGCATACAGAGCCATTGACGTTTGAGCATAGTCATTTTTCATTTTATCCAAATAGCCTCTAAGAACAAAGCCTTCAAATGGCATGATAGTTAGTCCAATGGTGGTTTTAAAGGTGCTGTCTGATTGAAGTTTTTTATAGCCTTCTCCATTGAGTACGGAGACATCAAATGATATGAAGTCTGCCGGTGAATATGCTATTGCTGCTCCCAGATCAGCTCTCGGACCAAAACCATTTTTATCTTGAAATGATTTGAGGATATAGCGATAGCCCCACTGTCTTTCCTGTGTTTTAAACTGATCAACACCAATCATACCGAAACGGGCAGAAAAGCCTTCATTCTTATATTGTACATAAGCATTCTTTATGAATGCGGTCATCTGTAATTTACCTGTTCCCGGGTCTCCAACATCAATATTTACTTTTGATGAAATAGTCTTGCTGAAGAAATATTCATAACCCAAATAGGCTCTGGTAATTTCAAAAGCTTTCGAGCTTTCTGTTTTATTAAATGATGTATTAACGTTACTGAAAACAAGTGCAAAAGGTTTTCCGTTTGGGGTAAATGTGCTTTCATTCTGTGCATTTACATTTACAAACGGGTAAACGATTAATAATGTCAGTGAGATTATTAAGATTGATTTTTTTAACATATTTTTAAATTAATTTTTATGTTGCAAATTTGAACCGATATCATTACAAGGTTGTTAATATAAAATTACAAAATTATTACATTTTTAACGCTTTCCACTTAGATATTAGCTATACTGAGTCTCTACTCAATATGATAATCCAGAGTGTAACAGAGAATTATTATTAACTTGCGTATCAATTTTTTAATTGTAATTCAATGAAAAAATATTTTTCAACGGTTATATTTCTGACAACAGGGTTTATGTATGGTTTTTCGCAAACAATACCAATTCCCAACTATGCCCTTAAAAGCCATCCTACACTGGAAATTTCAAAAGTTGAATTATTAACTGAACAGACAGTTATATATCTGACAGTGGAAAATCGTATTGAAGGGGGAAATTTCTGTACAGATAGAAATATCTATTTGATTGATTCAAATGGTGAGAAGTTGAAGCTGACAAAATCGTCAGGGATACCGGTTTGTCCCGATAATTACAGGTTTAAAACGATAGGGGAGAAACTCAGTTTTGTTCTGACATTTCCTCCGCTGAATCAGGGTGTAAAATGTATAGACATTATAGAGGAATGTTCAGATAACTGTTTCTCATTTTATGGGGTAATACTTGACGCTGACCTTAATAAAAGGATTGATGATGCTTTTTTTCTTGCTGAAAATGATGAACCAGGTATCGCATTAGCCCGTTTCATAAATATTGCTGAAGAAACATTTGACAGGAATTTGGGAACTGAAGCATTGATCTATATTAATATTATTAAACTTGCCAGCCAGGAAGGGAATGACTCTAAAGCTGAAGAATGGTACGACAAACTGAAATCATCAGGTATTCCTGGATTAAAGATGTATTTAAATAATCTTAATTCACAGGGCATTAAATACTGATCGACAAAAGCCTCACCCCAAGCCCCTCTCCCAGGGGAGAGGGGCTTAATAAACTGATAATGATTAGCTAACATAATGACATATTTGGGAAAATCAGTTGAAAAAGCGATGCATGCCGGGGCAAAGGCAGATCTATTGAAGTTGATGGGGAAATACATACCAATAAAGAAGCTCATGAGCATGATGAGGGACGTTCTGCTGAGCTTGAAAAAATTGGAATCAGAGTTATTCGATTCACGAATGAACAAGTTCTTAATAATCAAGATATTGTTGTCAAACAAATAAAGAATTATATAGTTGAACTAACCTCCCCCTCTCTCCCGGGCTACCCTTTATACACATTTTCAGCTTTATAGTAGTATTTGTCCTCTTTTAACTCTTAAGCTATATGGGACCGGTTAATAAGCTCAAGATATATGTTAAGCTTTCTTTAAATTTTCTATTGCCACGAATGTGGCAAAATATGAATAACCCCCGGTGCAACCGGGGGTAGAAGACTAACGCTCTGATCTAAAGCCCTGAAGGGGCTTAATATTGTTGGTTTTAACCAGGAGTTTCTCTATCTTTTGAAGAAGAGTACAGGATACTGTTACTTGAGCCTGGGATAAAGTTGGATGATAGGTTTTTTCCTTAACATTGATATTCAGCACCTTCAGAGCTGTTAATAGTTTGTGTTTACTTAACCCCCGGCTTCACCGGGGGTTATTCATAGACGGCTCTTTCAGAGCCTGAATAAACAATGTTCTGTAATATTCAGTTGTCATGTCTCATGATGTTGCAGCATGTTAATAAGCTGCATCTCTTAATAATAACAAGATGTGTATAAAGGGTAGCTCTCCCGGGAGAGGGGGATTAGAGGGGGTGAGGCAAATATACCGGGAACAGAATCTCTTATTTATTTTAATATTATAAACTTGCCAGCAAAGAAGGGAATGACTCTAGAGCTAAAGAATGGTACAGCAGACTCAAATCATCGGGTATTCCCGGATTGGAGTTGTATTTAAATAATCTTAACCCACATTGCAGATCCAGGCAATAAAAATAATAAAAAGCTGTTAATAACCCTGTATTTATTAACAATTTGTAGTGGCTCAAAATTATCACTACACATAATCAATTAGTTACAAATTAGAAACTTTGCAATTCAAAATGTTGTCCCCCCGCTCTTATTGCTG
>Ga0307377_10008369_pt1 | contig 10499 bp, 6 predicted proteins | sample TR3MG_FD_202535 | JGI IMG/M metagenome (GOLD analysis project Ga0307377, IMG submission 202535) | Soil microbial communities from Risofladan, Vaasa, Finland - TR-3 | ecosystem: Environmental > Terrestrial > Soil > Coastal area > Acid sulfate soil | place: Finland: Risofladan, Vaasa | collected... | reverse complement strand
TACCGTGACCTGCACAACCGCGTTGGCCAACTACGTCGCCACATACGACCCATCCCAGAACATGTACAAGATCGACGAAGACACACACCTCGGCTGGACCGGCTACGAGATTTACTTGGCCTCACAGTCCTGGCGAACGACCTCGGATGTCGACCGGCCCCTCTGGGAACACGACATGACGATGGCGGTGCCCTGGTTCAGCGGCGATGACGTGATTATGCTCATCAACGGCGGCAGCAACCCCCTGAAGTACCCCAGCCCCGACAGCACAATCGCGCTCGTCTGCATCGCGCTCGGCGTCAGTTTTGCTCAGCTCGACCAGGTCCCCAACCAGCCCCTTTATTTCACCGACGAATATAACAACGCGCGGACTGAAGACGAAATCCTCGCCTACAGTTTGGACAAGGCCATCGACACCCACGATATGACTTGGCCCGTGCACTGCGCTATGGCCAAGGCCGCCGTCAAAGGTATGGACATGGTGCAGAGGATTAACAAGTCCTTGGATGACTTCATGGTGCTCGGCGCCTCCAAGCGCGGCTGGGCCACGTGGCTCACCACCGCTGTCGACCCGCGCGTCAAGTGGGTACTCCCGCTCGTGATCGACGTGTTCCAGCTTCCCGAACAGGTCGAGATGCACTGGGAATCCTACGGCACGTACTCCAGCGCCATCCAGGACTACGTCGACTTTGACTTGTTCTGCCGCTGCCACAACGACCCGTGGGCGCGCGTGGACCTCGCCAACATCGTCGACCCCTACCCCATGATCTCCAGGTTCTCCATGCCGAAGTTCGTCATCACCGCCTCCGGCGACCAGTTCTTCATGCCGGATTCCTCAAAGTTGTACTTCAACCAGCTTCCCGGACAGAAGTGGCTGCGCGTGTTCCCCAACAATGACCACTACATGGAAGGCGTACTGGATGACTACGCCGGCCTGCTTGGCATTCTGCAATGGGGCGCAAACATGATGGGCGGCTCGGGCAATCCGACCTACTCCTGGTATGTGGACGGTTATGGTCAGATTGTATTCACGGCCAACAGCACACCGGACTCCGTCAAGCTGTGGCAGGCCACCAACCCGAATGGGCGCGATTTCCGGCTTGAAACCGTCGGCCCGATCTACACCAGTTCCACCCTCTATGGGTCGAACAATGTGTATGTTGGCTATTGCCCGCCGCCGGCTCAAGGCTATACCGCGTTCTTCGTAGAGGCGACGTGGGGCGTGCAGAAGTTCACCTCCGGCGTCAGGATCAACCCGGACACCTACCCCTTCGACGGCATGGGCTGCTATTAATTAGCTCACCAACCTCGACCCAACGCCTCGCCCGCACCCCGCGGGCGAGGCACTTTCTTAACTTGGCGCCATTCGGGGTGTGTCCCACTTCTTATTCCAGCCGCCCGCTTCCCTCTTCCATGCAATCCGCAATCCCCTGCCCTTTTGACTCAGCCTCATTCCTGAGTAATAATAGCCATATACTAATCATCAGGATCTTGCGGTGAACATCTCTTCCCGATGCGAATACGCCTGCCGGGCCGTGGTCGAGTTGGCCAGCCACGAGCCTTCGCCACAGCCCCTGACCGCCGAGGCCATTGCCGGCAAACGGCGTATTCCCGAGAAGTTCCTGGTGCACATCCTGTTGCAGCTCAAGCGGGCCGCCATCGTCCGCAGCGTCCGCGGCGCACGCGGCGGCTACACACTGAACCGGCCGCCCGAAGAAATCTCCCTGCTCGACATCGTCCGCGCCGTTGACGGGCCGGTCCTCCAACCTTTGCCGCTCCGCGACCCGTGGTCGCAAGACATTTCCGTGGCCTGGCGCGACGTGGCCGGCGAGATCGAGACCGTCCTCGAAAGGGTAACCGTCAAAGATATCCTGGACCGGGCACGAAAAGCGTCCATGTTTTACATTTAGCGAAAAACGGGGACTGGCACCCTTTTTTTCGCGGTAGTTTGCGGAAAAAGGTGCCTGTCCCCGCTTTTCGAACGTACGACGTGCTCGTCAAAGAGGAAAGAGGTAACTATTGTATGGGCAGTATCAGGCATCCCGGCGAACCACGCGGCAACAAGGCACGCGCCCGCCTCGACCAATTCATCGGGCGCGGACAACGCACCTACACCCCGAGCCAACTCGCCGTCCTCAAGGCTAAAGGCTGCTACATCTGGACCGTCGACGGCCGAAAGCTCGTCGACTTCACCTCCGGCGTCCTTGTCATCAACCTCGGCCACCAGCACCCCCTGTTCGAGAAGCAGTACCGGGCGTATGCGGCGGGCCTCCCGCGCAACGCCTATAACATGGTCGCCCCCGTCGAGGTCGACGCCGCACGGAGGCTCATCGCAAGCTTCCGCATGAAAACGGCACAGAAAATCCTCTGGGCCGCCTCCGGGTCCGAAGGCATTCAAAAAGCCATGTGGTGCGCGCTCCATCTCCATCCCGAACGGCCCATCATGCTCGCGACCCGCGGCGGGTTCCACGGCAAAAAAGGTCTGGCCGGCGACGTCACCGGCGAATCGAGCGCCAATCCCAACGTCCGATTCATCTCGTTTCCCATGTACGAACCGCAGCCGCCGTCGTTTTACCAGGCCGAACTCGATTCACTCGCTCGACAGTTCCCCGCACGCATCGCACTCCTCGTCACCGAACCCTACCTCGGCGCAAAAGGGTCGTTCCACCCCCCCGCGTGGTACCACCAACTCCTCGAGCAGTGGTGCAACAAAAACGACGTCGCACTCATATTCGACGAAGTCCAATCCTGCCACGGGCGCACCGGAAACATGTACGCATTTCAAACCTACGGCGTCCAGCCCGACCTCGTCGTACTCGGAAAAGGCCTCGGCAACGGCGAACCCGTCGCCGCGGTCGTTGGCCGCGCCGACCTCATCGACTCGCTCCATTACGGCGAGGCGTCCGACACCTACAGCGGCAATCCCCGCGCATGCGCCGCCATCTGCGCCACGTTCGACGTGTTCAAGTCCGAAAACATCGTTGCCAACTGCCGAAAAATGGCCCCCGTCATGCTCCGTGGCCTCCACCGGCTAAAGAACCGCTTCCCGTTTATCAAACACATTCGCGGCGAAGGGCTCGTCTACGGTGTCGAAATCGCCGACGACGAAACCGCCAACAAATGCGTACTCGAAGCCTACTACGGCGTCAACGGCGCCGGCGTCCACTTCCTCGGCCCACTCGCAGGCAAAGTCCTCCGCGTCAGCCCACCACTCATCATCACCAAATCCGAAATCAACCGCGCCATCGATATCCTCGAAAAGGCCTGGCAAAGAGTCTGAACATATGGGACGGAAAAAGACTGTTTTGGTGGTTGTGGCGCACGCGGACGACCTCGAGTTCTACGCCGGAGGCACGGTCGCCCGGTTCGTACGCGAAAAGGGCTATGACGTCTACGAACTCATCCTCACCGACAACTCAAGAGGGTCCTACTCCCTCTCCAGCGAGCAACTCATCGAGATCTCCGCGCGCGAGGCCGTCGAGGCCGGAAAAGTCCTCGGATTGAAAGAAGTCCGCCTGGCCGGCTACACCGACGGCGAACTCGACCAAGTCAACGGCGCTGAACTTCGCGGGTGCGTCATGGAAATGATTCGCGAGGTCCGCGCCGATATCATCATGGGCTGGGACCCCTTCGCTCCCTGCGAGGAGCATCCCGACCACCGTGCCGCCGCCATGGCCACGCTCGAGGCCGCCTCGTTCTCGTCCATGCCGCTGTTCTACCCCGAGCACAAATGCCCCCCCTGGTGCGTCACCGAAGCCTACTGGTTCGCCAAGCACTCGTGGAACGCCGAAACGTTCGTCGACATCTCATCAACCATCGACCTCAAGATCCAGGCACTGCTCAAGCACGACTGCCAGATGGATCTCACTATCGACAGTGCAAAATGCGAGGCTAAAGCCATCGGCGCCGACCTGCCCATGCTCCAAAGTCTCGACAAATCCGCCTACGGATCGGTCATCGACCTCGCCATACGAAGCGTACACGCCTCGATCGGCGCAAAAGCCGGTATGGAATTCGCCGAACAGTTCCGCTACGAGAAACTCGGCCTCCTCGACCGTATGCTCGGGATGAACCTCATCACGCCGGATTTCTGAGCGCACGGGTAGGCCGACATCGCCGGTGTCGGCCAGTACGTCGGCCGGCTTCATGAATCAAAACTGAGCGCTGAACTCGTAATCGCCCGACGGCACCTCGAATTCCGTGACGCCTTCCAGTTGTTGCACGAGGCGCGGCTCGGTTTGGCTGCTCGCGGCATTTGCGCCAGGGAGCCGCACCAGCGCCGTAGTGTTGGCCGGAATATGAACCTTCAGCGTCAGCTTCCCATCTTCGAGCCGCCACTCGCTGGCGACCGGACCTCGGACGGTGTCATACGCGGCCTTTGCCCACGTGACGCCGCCCGCCGGCCGCGGGTCGATGATGACGCGGCGGAACCCGGGCGCGGCTTCATCCGGGCGGATGCCGCCGATTACGCGTGGGAACCATTCGCCGGCTGCGAGCAGGGTGCTGTGTATCTGCGACCTCTCGCCTTCCCAACGTTCCCAGAAGGTTGTGGCGCCCTGCTCGAGCATGTAGCCCCAGCCGGGATAGGTTTTTTGGTTCATGATGAGCGCGGCGAGATCGTCCCTGCCAATTTCGTTCAATAGCCGCAGCAGGAACATCGAGCCGTGCATGCCCGTGCCGATGTGGCCGCCGCTTTTCTCGACGATCTCCGTCTCCAGCGATTTCATCACCGCGGGCCGCAAGTCGGCCGGCGTGACGCCCGACAACAGGGCAAACGCCAGGTTGGCCTGCCCGCCGTCGGCGTACGTATTTTGGGCCGCGTTGAAAAACGTGCCGTGCGTTGCCCGCCGGATCTCGTCGGCCTTGCGCGCGTACAACTCGGCGTCCCGCGGCTCGCGCAGCGCGCCAGCGACCTTGCTCATGTGCTCGCAGATGTACGCGTAGAAACAGTTGTTGAAAAACGTCCTCGATAGCTCGCTCGACCACGGCCCGACGCCCTGATCGTGGTCCGGCGCCACCCAGTCGCCGATGAAACCGTAGTTTTCATGCCCGTACGGCCGCAGCAGGCCGTCGACGGCCTTCGAATCCAAGAACTCGACGTACCGCTTCATCATCGGATAATTGTCGCGCAGCGCGCGCGCGTCGCCGTAATGGAGGTACATGTCCCACGGCAGCATCACGCAGATGGCGCCCCACGTCGGCCCGCCGCCCGCGCCGTGCGGGTACGGCGCGATGTTGGGCAACTCGCCCGTCGCGGCGTCCTGCACGTCGCGCCAGTTGCCAAGCCATTTCGTGTACATCGCGCCGAGATCAAACGCGTACAGGGCGGTCCTCGATGTGATCTGCCCGTCGCCGCCGTAACCCAACCGCTCGCGGTGCGGGCAATCGACCGACACCCCGCCCGACGTTACGCAGCGGAACGTGTACAAGGTGGTGTCGTAGATCCGGTTATACAGGTCATTCGAGCACTCGAACGAGCCGCGCACATCGAACGGCGTCTGCACAAACAACGCCGTCGCGTCGCCCACCTTCGGTTCGCGCCGGAGACCGTTCACCTTCACGTACCGGAACGCGTGGTAGTTGAACCGGTTTTGGAACGTCTCCGCGCCGTCCGTGGCCGGGATATACTCGTCCTGCTGATCCCAATACACGGGTTCGCCGGATTTCTCGAACCGTTCGATGAACCTCATTCTCACCGGCTTGCCCGGCTCGCCGTGAATGCGCAGGCGGAACATCGCCGTGACGTTCCTGCCCATGTCGAACAAGTATTCGCCGGGCGCCGTCTTCTTGACGTCAACCGCGGCCACTTCTTCGACGATACGGTTGGAATCGAGCATCGCCGCACTGATCACCGGCACGGGCGGTTCCACCACGACGGCTTTCTCCGCCCAGTCCGACTTGAAGTCCGGCGTGTCCCAGCCGGCGCATTCTGCTCTGGCATCGTAGCGTTCGCCGTCGATGTTGCTGTCCTTAACCCGGCCAATGGCCGTGACGGGGCCGGGATGCGCGCCCCACGAGCTGTCCGAGCCGATGGTGACCGTCTTGCCATCTTCCAACTCGATTTCAAGCTGGACACGCGCGATCGGGCCGGGATACGTCACGCCGGGGAAACCCGGGCAATACCAGCCACGGCCCAGCGCAACGCCCACGCAGTTGCGGCCGCGGCGCAACGCGCCCGTCACGTCGTGCGTGACGTAATACGCCCGTTTGTTGTAGTCGCTGACATTCGGCCCGCACACATCATCGCCGATCTTGCGCGCAGGCGCGACGCCGTTAACGTGGAGGTCGCCGTAGCCCATTATGGCCACGTACGCCGTGGCGCGGACCGGTTTGGAATCGAGCGCGAACTCGGCGCGGAACAGCGGCGCGGCCGGCTCGCCTTTCATCTCCGCCGGATACGGATAGCCAATCCACTTCGCGGCCCAGTCGCCCGGCTGCAGCAGGCCCATCGACCACCGCGCCGGTTCGCTCCACGGCGTCGGCGCGTCCGACTCGTCCCACGCCCGCACTTTCCACCAGCACGCGGCCCGCGACTCGAGCGGCTTCCCGCCGTACGAAATGAGCACCGTCTCACCGGAAGCCACTTTGCCCGAATCCCACAAGTCGCCGGTGTCGCGATCGAGAGAGTCCGGCGACGATGCCACGACGACCTGATAGGCCGTCTGCCGCGCGCCGCGCCGGTCCGATTGCACCAGCCAGCTCAGACGCGGCTCGACCACGTCAATCCCGAGCGGGTTCTCGAGGTATTCGCACCGCAGCCGCTCGACCGTCATGGCCGGCGCGGCATGGGCCGCGGCGATAAAACAGAAGAATGTCACGATTCCCAACGCGGCGTGAACGATGCGCATTTACCGGCTCCTTTACATGATGAACGGAAAGCAGAGTCTACTGCATGTCAACCGTGATAATTTCGCCCGCCACAGAACGGTGCAGCCGCGGTGTTCAGTGTTCCGGGTGAAGCGCAACCCCTTTTTCTTTGAGAAATGCGCCAAACTGTTTGTCTATCTGCTGGATATGGTTCTTCAGCCAGGCGATTTGGAAGGTGTTGACCGACTCACCGAGCCTGTGCGTGGCGCCATCTTCTTCGAACTCCCGCACCAATTCTGTCAGCGTATTGCGGAACTCCGCATGCTTCGCCTTGTGCTGCTCAATGGCGGGGTAGTTCTGTGCAGCCATATGCCTCTCTTCCGTCGCGAAGTGGAATTCCACGTAGTCCACCATGAAGTCCAGCGTCTTTGAAACGTGATGCACTTCCTGGTGCGATTCCACGGCCGCAGACAAGCTGTTGAGCCGTTCTATCCACACCTTGTGCTGTTCATCAATCAACTCGATACCGACGGACAGGCTGTCGTCCCAATCAACTCTCGGCATAATCGTACTCCTCCTCGAGCCCGGCGCCATTTCCACGACGAGGGCCCCTTAGGCGCCTTCTTGAGCATCTGCCCTTGCGGGCGACGTCTCCCATAGTTTTACCATAATACCCCCAAATCGCAAATCCATGAAGCCGGCTCGACCGTTGTCTCCTCACTCACTGTTCATTCGTGCTGCCCGTCTCGCGCATAACGGGCGGACGCTGGGGATAGCACCCCGCAGATGGCAAGGCTCAAGCATCTCGGGAAATAGGGGGGTAAATCCGTAACAGTGGAACTGGTGAAAAAGGCGGCCGTGTGGGATGATCTGATGCGGATTGTTTTTGGGCCGCGGCGTATGTGCCGACGATGTCCTGGAATCCCCGTCTTAGACTCAGGGCACGTAGGAATCGCCAGGGTCGAAACATCGCGGTCTTGATCAGGTTTGCCAAGGCCCCGGCCAGTCCGGGATCAGGTCGCGAAGGGGCTCGGCCACAAAAAGTCTTCTTGTTCCCGCTGCCGCTTGCCAACCGTGAGCGCCTCCTTGGCGTGGCAGTTATATATCACACTAATAACCCCGCCTCAAGGATTTTTTCACCAACTCCACTGTCCCCGGTTACCCGTCCCCGGTTACCCCCAGTTTCTCTCCCCATGTTAACCGCAATATCTCTCATATCTTACGCATGGACAACCGCTCCGCTGGCATCGTTTCCTCCTTGGTTTACACAAACCCAAAAAGTCCACGATACTGCCAGATTCAAGGTTATCCCGCGTCGCTTACGCACTCCCTACAAGGTAGGCGCCATCCCTGGCAATGAGGTGGCGGAATCCGTCGGAACAGTGTGGCGCCTTCCATCGTAACGGGGTGGCGGATTCCCCCGGAATCACAGGGCGTCATCCGTCGGAATATGCACCTCGCACATAGCCGCTTGCAGGAATGCAGGCCCAAAGGGCCATTTTGCGCACATGAGCAAAATGGTCAGCCTGAGCCCGTTACAAATCCGGGCCGGCCTGCATGGGGTCGTAGGGGCTGGCGGAGAAGCTTAGGATGTCTTTGAAGTTGGGGAGTGCGGGGTTGGTTCTGACGACGCGCCAGGCGGCGTCTTCCTGGGCGAAGTAGATCCAGACTTCGCCGTTGGCGGTTCTGGGGAACCATGCGGGGAGGTCGGCGACGCGGCCGAGCGGGTCGCTGACGGCGTATCCGGCGAACCGGCAGTAGAGGAGTACGCCGATGCGGCGCGCGGGACCAGCCTGGTCCTGCGCGTTGTAGTTGCTGAAGTCCCATTGTCGGATTTGGCGGTGCATGGCGCATGCGTTGTAGTGCTCGAAAAACCATTGCCAGGCTCTTCGGGCGTATTGGACGTTCCACCCTTGCGGGTCTTCGTAGGTTTGCGAGTAGATATCGAGTATTTCGGGGAGGCTTTCCTGGGCGAACGCCCGGTCCCACGCTTCGATGCGGGCGACGACGGCCTCGGCGTCGGCGATAGCGGCCTGGGGCACGCCGGTCATATCGGGCCACCACGGTTTGACGTTCTGCGGTGCGGTGGACGGCCGCTCGATCGGGCGCGACATGGTGTTGGCCAGCATGGGGGTGAGCACGGCCTCTTCCTCGATTCTGCTCTCGACGTTGCTCAGGATGATGTGCTCGCCGAAATTGACGGTTCCTTGGTAGATTTCCTCGTCGCTGGTCAGCGCCGTAATGGTATACGCCACGGTTTGCGCGGCGTCTGCGGTGGCGTCGAGATAGACGCGTTCCTCGGGCGCGGCGGCCAGCAGGGCGTATTCGGTCTCCGGCTCGACGCGCCGGCAGATCTTGTACGAGAGGTCGCCCTCGCGGAACGGCCAGTCGAGCCGCACGCCGTGGTCGGTCCGGGCCGCCGTAAACGACCGCACGGGCGCTGGCGCCTTGACTTTGAACGTCTGGGCGTCGTACCGGTTCTCGCAGGTGTTCATGATGAACGTGGCCCGGCCTACCCGCGCGATAAACGCCGTCCCTTCGCCGTCCTGTTCGGTGTACGATCTCGCCAGCAGTTCGGCCCACGCCTGTGGCGAGTTCTGCACGCCCGGCTGGACCACGGCGGCGAATTGCGCCAGCGCGTCCTGCGATGCGGTCGCCGACAGGACGGGGATCCAGAAGTACCGGCCCGTGTTGAGAATGAGTTCGGGCACCTGCCCCGGCCGTTCCATCCCGTATGCGCCGTGCATCAGGAACCCTTTGTCGAGTACGCCGTCGATGTCGCGCAGGTTGAGGTGAAACTCTTCGGGCGTGCTCGAGGGCGCGAGCTGGTAGGCCACCCGCGTTTTCTTGAGCACGAAATCGCGGCGCGGGATCAGCCCGCTCTCGATCACGGAGTGAAGCGTGCCGTGGATCGCCTGGTCCCAGTAATACCTGCGCGCACCGAACCACAGGTCGTCGGAAGCGGAAAACGAATAGACCGTGGCGCCCGTCATCACGCCGTTGACGATCATGGCGCGGTACAGGCCGGGCGGCATGGCGGGCGGCTGCTCGCTCGAGCCGAACACGCCCGGCTCGATGAACCTCGAGTCGGCGTACCACGCCGAATGCGGGGCTACGCCCCACTGCACCGCCGCGCCTTCGAGCCACAGCCCCAGCAGGGCGGAAGTCTGCGCAACCGTGTGCGGCCCCCGGTATTTCGCCACGGGAACCACGTAGGCCCGCTTCTCAAAGATTTTGTTGTAAAGGGGCCTGCACGATACGTTCGACATCACGCGCGGCCACCGGACCTCGTCCAGCTCGATGGCGATAAACCGGCCGTGTTGCGCGGCCGCGTCAATTGCCCCCATGAGCCACCTCACCACGGCCGGCACGGCAAGCGGGTCGCCCGCGGCAAATTCGGAATACTCTTCAAACGGAAGGTCGACCGCCTGGATGCCCTTGACGCAGGAGAAACCCTCGAGCAGTTCTGCAATCCGCTCCACCGGATGCAGCGCGGACACCCCGGCCCCCACCCGCAGCACGGCCGGCACGTTCGCGTCCTGCAGGGGCAGGAGAAGCTCACGGAACCAGAGGTCGCGCTCGGGGGTATCGGCGCCGCGCGCATCTACCTGGAGGGTAGCGAACGGGCGCACGTCTTCGGGGAGCGATTGCCAGGCCTGGATGACGGACTGGGCGTAGGCCATGGCGTCGCC
>Ga0307377_10008367_pt1 | contig 10500 bp, 11 predicted proteins | sample TR3MG_FD_202535 | JGI IMG/M metagenome (GOLD analysis project Ga0307377, IMG submission 202535) | Soil microbial communities from Risofladan, Vaasa, Finland - TR-3 | ecosystem: Environmental > Terrestrial > Soil > Coastal area > Acid sulfate soil | place: Finland: Risofladan, Vaasa | collected... | reverse complement strand
CCGACACAGGTAGTATCGGGTATCGTAGTCTGTGCAGGATTCGAACCTACGTTGAGCTTTTGCAATTTTTCTCACTCCGAAGAGTTGCTCCGTCCTAACTATTAAATATCTTGATAATACTTAACAGCCGCCGCTAGACGAACAGACCATGTAAGGTTGAGATTATACCTTTAATACTGATTCCTTCGTGACATTATCCCTTGGATTGCGAGTCCTGGGTTCTTCACTTATCCACCTACCGAGTAGGTTAATCAGCTTCGTTGCCTTGATTTAGAAGGGGGCGTTACCTTCATCACCGTGATACTACTCTATGTCCTGAATTATCCCGATGTTCCCACCGTTAGCCCCCGCTAAGAGGTTAGACGCTTCGTTCCATAAAACACATCTACCTTGCGAGTATTTGTGATCTTGATTCATCCGAAGATGTCAAGAATTAAACGACTTTCGTTTCACGATTGGTTGAGTCTTTGCTTTTCTGAAATAAACCATATTGTTTCATTTAAGGGTATTGTTTCTCTCGTTTAGTGCTCAACCAAAGCTTCATAAGATTTTGTCCGACAAAATACTTAACTAAACATGCGTTTCGGATGGTTAATCCTACTGTACCATACTTCACGATTCAAGGTTTCCCTCGATCCATTTATATTGATAATTAGCCTTCATGTAAACCTACACTCAGACAGTTTATCTACTCCTTATCAATCAATCTCGTAATGTTTGACTCGCATCGGTTATGGGTGTCACCCCTATTCGTCCTGCTCCTTGACCCTCCACCGAAGCTTCAGGTTGGTTTACAAAACTTATCCTTACCAAAGGACCGAATTAAATCCACCCGAAGGTGAATCTACTCATTACTTACACCTTATATCCACAGTAGTCATTTGTTACCCTTATAATGACTATCCTGCGAATCTCGCTCTTGGTAGAACGAAAGACGAAGCTTGTGTGTCGTGACCATCCCGAAGGTTGGTGGAAAGGTTGAGTACCTTTCCCTTTTACGAGTTGCCCCGTATTATCTCTTCGCAAACATACAAAACCCGAAGGTTTCAAATCTGCTTAACCATCACACACGATGGTTTACTTTTCAATACTTTCAAAGAACTTTTTTCCAAAAGCGGTAAATGTATATATTTGATACAAAAACTCACTTTTTTCCATTTTGCAGTCCAAGGTGGATTCGAACACACCATTCAGCTTTTACAATTTTTATCTGTCAGTTAAGACATGCTGCGTCCTCCGAATCTCCCCTTAGAATTTCTGTTAATTCTAAAGTTAGTGTAGAATATCTTAACCTATATTTCAAGGTGGGTTCTACAAATCCGGGTTCTACTGTTTCAAGAACGCCCAGTTAGACGATTGGACCATTTTGGGTAGTAGGCGGGAGTCTTTGGTAAAAACTTTATCCGTTAACCGCGAAGGGCTTCAACCTACTATATTTTCAATATTTTAAAAGAACGTTTTCTTTAATCGGTGACAAAGATATAACAACTTTTTTTAACTGCCAAATCTTTTTGAAACTTTTTTGAAAAAACTTTTTCTTGTTCCGTTCCCAATGTATTAATCTATACCTGTTTTTCCGAAAAGTTTGATAAAAATTGAACTTTTTTCACTTTATTTTTAACTACTTCATTTTCAATATTAATATAATCCTTTATCTTTTAATATCTGTGTAAATTGTTCCTTCATATAAATCGTTTTTCCAAATAAATTATAATTTTTAAATATCCAATCTTTTAAAATATATCTTGGTATTGTTTTTTCTGAAAATTTTCTATTCAAATAATTTTCACATTCCCAAATATTATAATATTCATCCGTATATACATCATCATAAATTTCTTCTACCATATCTATCGTACATATATATGTTCCATCATCCATTGACCTAGTTCCAATATCATTAAAATCTGATGTACTTGTATGATAAACCTGAAAAGTATTTTTTATTTCATCTGGTTGTAATTTATGATTAATGAAATCCACCCCATAAGAAAGATTTAACATAAAATTTTCGTTAAACCCATTCACGTATTCTAATAATTCCTTGAAATCAATATTATCATTTTGATTACTAAATGTATCATCTTGTGAAAAAAAGAAATGAGTACATCCATCTTTTTTTAATATTTTTTTTAGTTTTTTAATTGTTACAGAATAATGTTCAAGGTCAGTAGTAAAATTTAAGTACCTTGTATTTTTGACTTTATTTAACTTTTTGAATTTTTGAACTGTTTCAGGTGAGCAATTATGGAATGAATAATAATTAATATCAAACATATTTTTAAATTCGATCATCCTCTTATCATTCGAATAAATTTCAAAAAGTTTAGACCTATCATCCCCATATGTTTGTGTGAAGGATATTAACATTTAATTTATAACATTTTTTATTTATATTTTACTAAAAGATATAATATCACAAATATTACCGTATAATAATCACCTGGTTTAATAATTATTTATAATAAATCGGATAATCCTTCTCACTATTTTCTTCACAATCTTCTACAAAACAATATAACGCAGAGCCCATATCATTATCATGTATTACATAAACATCGTGTAAGTTATCACATTTTTCTATTGTTCCGATAATATTATCTTCATCAATAACTTTTCTTCCTTTTTCTAAATTCGTTCTTGTTACAAGTTCCATTTTAATAATTTTGTTTTATAAAAAACAAGTAGATCACAGTCGGGGTAGACTTTGCCATGTATTAACGTGATCTACTTGTTATTATTTTTAAAGTGTTTGTGCGAAAGCTACTGCTTCATCAACAGATGTGAATCCGTTTTTTACTAGTTTTTTACGACCAGCATAAACAGCGAATTTTCCATCAGGTTGAAAGTGTGTACTTTCAGTTCCATCACCTTTACGAGTAGTCCTACTACCCCCAGTCATACGAACTTTGTATCCACCAACATCTTTTTGTACTTTACCGAACCATTTTTTCTTTGTTGCCATTTCTTTAATAATTTAATTGTTAAACATAATACATATATACTAATTATCCTAAATTGTCCATAACTATTTTACTAGCTAATCTTCCATCATATGTAGAACCATAATTGGATTTCAAGAATCCCATTACTTTACCCATATCTTGTTTTCCTTCATAACCATTCTTATTGATGATTCCTTTGATAAGGGTTTCAAGTTGTTTTTCACCTAACATAGATGGTAAATAAAGATCAAGAATTTTTACTTCTCCACCATTACCCATTTCAATCGCGCTTTCTTTCAACTTTTTCATAATCCCAACAACTTCATCATCGGAAACTTCTTCGGTTTCCCTACCTTTACCTTTACTTAGTGTATTAATTTCACCAAGAACTACTCTTAACAAAGATTTTACTTCTTCGTTTTTATTCTTCATAGCAGATATCATGTCTGCTTTAATCTGTTTTTGTAAACTCATGATTTCTATATTTATTTAATAATTTCATAATAAAAAAGTTGAGGGTGTGCTTTTACGCTAAAGACTCTAAGGGCGTTTTAAGTGACATTGCAAAATCCTATCCACCGAATTACCATTCATTTGCTTAATTACATATTCCTTCTGTACTAATGTAACATATCACTTTGTTCTTGCTTCGTACACTCTTATGATGTCTGAATTGTCGAATATTTCATTAGTACGACCAACAATATACAGAATCAGCGTGTAACGCATTTTCCCTGTGGTGTCATGGGTATCTTCGGTATCGAGATATTGTTCTCACATAAACAATCGTTGCCCACTATGACTTGTGATTCAATCAGTCTGCGAAAACTGACGAAGAGCACTTCCACTCGTCACTCTTTAAATGATGGCTGCTTCCAAGCCTACATTCCCATCAACTTAATAAAATCCTAAACATAGAAAGGACTTGAACCTTATTTATTGCTCACCTCATGGGGTATTGCTAATCACCATCCTACCATTGATGGTACGTTTAAAATTTATGTAGCTCTGGTCGGAGTTGAACCGACACTCCCATTACTGAGAACTGGATTTTAAGTCCAGCGCGTACTACCAATTTCGCCACAGAGCCATAAATTAAAATTTCAATACGTCAAATAACGTTGTATTTATAAAAACTTAGTGGGCCCAGAGGGAATCGAACCCACGTGCAACCAATTACGGTTTCAACTGGTTATGAGCCAGAGCCGATATGGGCCCAAATTTATTTTCTTTTATTAATTTAATTTCTTTTTTCTTTATTACTATTAAATTATCTAATACCTTCCATTTACATCTATCTCTTTCTCTTTCATATCCCTTTACTTCAACGTATTTATCTAAATCTATTAAATAAAAATCAGGAAAATATGTATGTGTTTCATTATTCCAATCATAAGATATTCCATCAATCTTATTAGTCCATTTAATATTATTATTATCTAACCATTTTGCTACTAATAATTCCCAATTTCCTTTTACTCTTGTATTTCTATATTCTATTAGTTTTGTTCTACCACTTACATTATTAGCTGAATAAGAATTGGGATTATTCTTAACCGCCTTTTTCATTGATTCAGAATGTTTTCTTCTTCTTTCGTCATCCCATTTTTGTTTCTTAGAATTAACAGAAATTTTTTTTCTTGTTTCATCTGAAACCACTATTACCCTACCATCTCTTTTTGCTTTAATAAATTGATTAGTATTTTCTTTGATCAATGTGCCCCTTTTAACCTTTTTATTATACTGAATAAAATTACTCTTTCTATTAGAATTATCATGCCACCCATTGTGTGAATTTAATCCTTGTTGTGTTTTAAATTCTTTATCACATTTATCACATTTATACATAAAATAATTTTTATTTTATATATAAAACCTAACATGTCAAAAAACGGAGTTAGTTACACTAACCAAAACATTTAAGGGATAAGTTGGTAGGGCACCCATTACACCCTACTATGTACTGCGTTCAAGTTTTCTGATGCATCGGCAGAGGGCTATGATATGTGATCTGATACTTGGCTTCCCCGAAGGGAATTATTATACGGGATACGAACCCCACCTTTCTAACAGTATGCCTACTGTCGATTTCACAGCATATCCAACTTAAATCTTAAATATTTCAAATAACTTCTACGAAGATAGATATTATTATTCTATTTTCAAAATTTTATAGTAATATAAAATTAAAATGTTTAAATGATTTGTAATTATTTGTCTCTTCTTCCAAGACTTTTAAATTTAGAAGGGTCTTTACCCATTCTACGTAGAGCATCTTCTAATGCTTGGTTGGATGCTTCTTTGTGTCTTTTTGAAACAATCTTCTTATCCTTTTCCATAGCCTTAGCCTTGATAATTTGCTTGTTTTTATCCTTATCAGTTTTCATGATAATATTTTCAACAATAGATTGCAATTGACCCCTATCCATTTTTCCATATTCCTCAACAACTTCAGATTGAAGTGCTGAATAAGCATCTAAAACATAATTATCAGAAGGATCATACCCCAATAAATATCTGATATTTGCTGCTTGTCTATCTAAAGATACTTTAGATGCACCTATTATCCACTCTGCTAATTCTTTCTCGTCATTAACTGGAATATTCTTTAATCCATATTTCACATAATAAAGAGTCAAAATCGTGTCATCTTTAGTCCATGAGTGTTCTCTTAGTTGTGCCATTTCTTCATTAATTTTATGTTCGTTAATAAATTCTGAGAAGTTTGTAATAATATTTTTCATTGGGTTTGGTTTCTTTTTTAGTATATATAAAATTATATATCTAAAATAATAAAATCTTCTAATACCCACACATCTTCTCCTAATGTGTCTCTCTCAATTTGTGCATCTTCTTTGTTGAAATGTGTACTTTTAGATACTCTATAATAACCATCTTCTGTTACTTCTAACATGTCTGAAAATGGATACTGTTTCAAACATTCGACTGCGTTTTCATAACTTTTAAAAGAACCTACAATTATACGATAAATATAAACCGTATCCATCGTTGGAACTTCTATCGGTAAAGGTTGTTCTACCAATTCTATTTTTGTAGTATCAATTTGTTCTTTCTTTAAGAAATCAAACATCCCTACATAACCTTTGTATTTTATGAATACGAATATAGAGATAATAATCGTAATTCCAAAAATTAATAATGTTATTTTTTTCATTTTCGTTTTAATTATGGCGGAGAAGGAGGGATTCGAACCCCCGGTACCAGGAAAGGTACACTGCTTTTCAAGAGCAACGCCATAAACCACTCGGCCACTTCTCCTTATAGTCCTCTATAATATTTACTTCTTGGTCTACCTTTTTTCTTATTAGCTCCTTTATATGTTTTTGTTAAGGAATGACAATTAGGACATAATAATTTTAAATTTTCTTCATTGTTATTCATAAAATTACCATCTATATGATCTAATTCAATTGGTATATTATTTGTGTATGGATTTCTTTCTGCCCAATTACATTCCATACATTTTTCACCGTGTTTATTAATTAAATACCACTTAATCCATTTTGATGTTGATGTTTTACCCCTAACTCCATTTAATTCACCGTTTAACCATTTTTCAACTTTTACCATTCTTTGATAATCTGATTGACATTGGTAAGCACAATATTTTGTTTGACTCTTTATTAATTCTTTTCCACAACTTAAACAATTCATTCATAACTATTCGTTTTTGAGCCGGGTGTCAGATTCAAACTGACGAGTCCTTACGGAACGGGGTTACAAATCCCGTGCAATCGATCACTATGCGAACCCGGCTAAAATAAAAGGGAAATAATTAAATTTCCCTGGGGCTGAAATTTCTTTCAACTTTCCACCACTTGTTTAAGACTTGGGTAAACAAGAACCCTTTGCTCCCCCAGTAGGATTCGAACCTACGTCCACAGGTTAACAGCCTGTCGCTAAAACCAACTCAGCTATGGAGGAATTTAATCTTTGGGTTCTACACCCCATTCTACAAACTTTTGAAATATTTTATATTGGTTTCTTACCGGTAAAAATTCATTAACTTTAGTTTTTTCATTCCAAAAATACATATACAAACTAAAATTAGGAATAATAATAACCATTAATCGAGATATTTTATCACCATAAACAGGTGCATCGAATCTTATGATTATTTCTTCTCTTGCATCTTCATACATACTTTCATCATATGGTTGATACTTAAAAGAAAAATCCGTCATTAATTCCGGTGAAGAATACGCCAATTTAGCAATTTCAAATGATTGTTCTTCTGTTAAATCTTTTAGTTCCATTTTTCTTATATAAAATATTAACAGAAAAGTTTAACATTCCTTTCGGAATCCCTAATCGTAACGTTGTTTTTCCAAATGGTTTTTCAACATTACTTTCGGGATTCCTAATCAGAACGTTGCAGTCTAGACGGGACTCGAACCCGCGACCCTCGGCGTGACAGGCCGATACTCTAACCAACTGAGCTACTAGACTATTTGTGGCGACAACAGGATTCGAACCTGTGATCTCCCCCTTAGACGAGGGCGGGATTTTCTACATCTCCTTCCATTTGATACTCATTATACATCCTATCTAATCTATGTACACTTAATTAGATACTTCTTATAACTTTTTCGCGGGCGATTTTAGTATGTAGATCGACCAAGCTTCCCTATATCGCGGCGGCTCCAGAGGAATTCGAATCCTCGTTTTTGTAGAGTGACAGTCTAAATCCCGCACGCCAGTCGAGCACATAGAGCCGTTTAAGTTTTTGGTTACTTTATCATGGCGACCTTTTCCCACCACAGGACTGTCCACCTTTCAATTTCGTCCAAGGAAACTTCATCCTTCTGCTGGTAAGGCGTCCAGATTACTAACCTTTTGTACCCCAAGTAGGAATTGAACCTACACATCCAATGAATAATAGTTTTTGAAACTATCGCGTCTACCATTCCGCCATTAGGGCGTTTAATACAGACAAGGGGCAATACAAGTCGTTCCCAAGATTCAGAAACTTTAAAATAATATTAGTTCTAAAGTTTAAATGGTGTGCTACCCTTGTTATAATTCTTATTATTGATGATATCAATTCAATAACAGTGCTACCAGTGCGACACCTCTCTTTCTGTATTGGGTCCCTGAAAGGATTCGAACCTTTGACATGAGACTGACCCCGTTCTGACCTTTTCAGGTATTTTCATCCTACCAGACTTGATGAAATATTTGGTTATCATAAGGAGTTGCTCTACCAACTGAGCTACAGAGACATTGTTATATTGCAGTCCATACGGGAGTTGAACCCGCTCCGTACGCCGTGACAGGGCGACATCTTAACCGTTTGACCTATGGACTATAATAAGACTGATTTTGGTGGTTCGGGCCCACCCAAGGTTGCGCACCCCATGTTCCATATTAAAATCAATCTTGTACCCCAGGTAGGACTTGAACCTACACACCCATTACTGAATACTGGCTTTTAAAACCAGCGTGTCTGCATTCCACCACAGGGGCATTTAAACTTGAATAATAATGTACCTACCTCTGAAGTAGTGGATGCAATTACATACCTTTTTTAAGGTTCTTCCACGATTACCGTAATAACCGTTCCACATCATGACTCCGCAGAATTCATTTCAAGTGCATTTTCTGACCTCAACATCACATTAAGGTATCTCGTTACCTTACGAATCAGCACTCCCATTATTTAATGTAATATCCCTACTACAATATTCAAGCTCGCGGTGACTGGAGGATTTGAACCTCATACTCCACATAGACGTTTATGGTATGTTAAATGAATAAATATTAACCCCTTAATATTTATTACAGTAACTATTGTTACTCCGATTACACCACAGTCACCATTTTTTGCGGGGGAGGTAGGGATCGAACCTACTTTATTTCAATATTTTCAATCAGTGCTTAACAGGCACCCGCTAAAACCAAGTCAGCTACACCCCCAGGTGAACGTTGTTTAGCTGGTACAACGTCCAAAACCTTGATAATTCCTTACTCATGGTAAAGAATCGTAGCGGGAGAGGGAGTCGAACCCCCGACCTTTGGGTTATGAGCCCAACGAGCTGGCCACTGCTCTACCCCGCAATATATTTTTGTTATTAAATTTTACTAAACCCTATTAAATCGTGTATTGGTCCATGTTGTTTAACAAACACTTCGTAATCCATATAATAATCATCTTCTTTTAGATTTTTGGGTAATCTAAGAACACCGAAGAATATATCTCCTTTTACATGAATCGTAACATTATTTTCGTTTCGTTCTAATAATCTATGATCAAAATACATATTTGTATATAAATCACCTTTTACTAAAAATGTATTTTTATTAACATACATAATAAATTTATTAATTTTTTAAAGTAACCCATTTGTTCTTAAAATTTTTCTAAAAATTACTTCCATATAAGTTGTTTTTCCATATAGATTGTAATTTTGAAACATTTTTTTATTTGTAACAAATCTATTAATCTTTTTCTTTTCGTATTTTTCTCTTAAATATTCCTCAGCATCCCATATATTATCAATACTTAAATATTTATCATCATATAGTTCATCTAACATATCAACTGTACAAATATAAGGTGAATCATCCATACACCAAGGAGTTTTACTACTTTCATAAAAATCAGTTGTTGTTGATTTAAGAATATTAAATGATTTTTTATTTTCAAATGGTTCATCTATATCAAGTATTGCTTCTTTATGATATAAACTTAACATAAAATCCTTATCATATTCCTTCATATAATCAATCAACTCTTTCCAATCAACATCATTATTTTCAAATGCACTAAATGAATCATCTTGTGAAAAGAAAAAATGTGTACAACCCAAGTCTTTCACATAATTTTTCCATTTTCTTACTGTTTCAGTATAATTGTCATTATCAAATTCTAAAATAACTACATTCTTAATAATATTTTTATTTAATTCTTTAAATTTATCTATTGTTGATCGTTCACAATTATGAAACGAGTAAATGTTTTTATCAAAATGGTTTTTTAATTCAATTAATTTTTTATCTCTAAAATGAATATCTATTAATTCATCTCTACCTGTTCCATAAGTCTGTGTAAACGATACTAACATAAATAACCTTTTTTATTTATATATTCTTGCGGACCGGGTAGGAATCGAACCTACATCTTTCAGGTTAACAGCCTGACGTTTTACATTATAGCACTACCGATCCAAATATTGTAGCGGGGGAAGGAATCTAACCTTCGTACCTACGGGTTATGAGCCCGAGAGCGAAACAACACGCTCCCCGCATATATTTTTATATTCTCCCTAATCTCCATCCATTTTCGAGTATTAAATTATTCTTTTTTACTTTTTTATTTTGTTCTCCATTTGTTATCCAACATGTACCATACTGTGAATTATTTTCTCCTTTACCTTTACCTTTTTTTAATTCGCTCATTATTTTTATTAAATAATCAAGGTACAAAACTCCAAATGAACGGGCAAGGGGATTCGAACCCCAGAACCTCAACAGGATCGGGGTGAAAACCCGATTGCTTTGTCCACTTGCATATACCCGCATATATTGTATCCGA
>Ga0307377_10008366_pt1 | contig 10500 bp, 12 predicted proteins | sample TR3MG_FD_202535 | JGI IMG/M metagenome (GOLD analysis project Ga0307377, IMG submission 202535) | Soil microbial communities from Risofladan, Vaasa, Finland - TR-3 | ecosystem: Environmental > Terrestrial > Soil > Coastal area > Acid sulfate soil | place: Finland: Risofladan, Vaasa | collected... | reverse complement strand
ACCACCAATGACTTCGGTGAACGGATTCAAACGTGGACGAATTATGTAAGCGTTTGGGCTGAGTTAATGAAGACCGGGGAGCGCATGAACGAAACCATAATAGCCGACCAAGATATGCCGGTGCAGCGCGTGCGGTTTAAGATTCGAAGCAGCAGCGAAAGCCGAGCAATCAAAGCAGATGATAGGGTAATTTATGACGGCAAAACATATGACCTTTTAGGCATTGCCGAAATTGGCCGCCGTGACCAGTTAGTTTTATTGTGTTCAATATCCGGTACATAATGGCAAGCGGCGGAGGTTTAGAATTTAAAGGAGGCGGTACAGGCTTCGAGGGAATCGGAGTCGATGACCGCGCGCTGATGAAACAGCTTGACAGCTTGCGAAAACAAATTAAGGATGTCAAGGTGCAGAAGCGAATCCATCGCCGAGTGGGCAACCTCTACAGGAAAGAAATGCTTTCCAATATCGTAGACGCAAAGGAGACGATTCGAGTAAGAAGAGGAAAGCAAACGCCGGTTGATATCGAACCCGGAACGCTTCGCCGTTCGGTACGCGTTTGGCAAATTGATAAAAGATATTCCACCTTTTGGGCTGGTCCTCGTGTAGGCAAAAGAATGCCGCCAGACTCTGATGGATGGTTTGCCAATATCGTTGAGGGTGATGACCAATTTGTAAAGGGAAACAACCGCAACAAAGGCGCGTTTGCAAAAAGTATATCGGCCACACGTCAAGCGGCGTTAGCTTCGATGAAGAAAAGCTATTCAAAGGCCATAGATAAGCAGGTACAAAAAACAAGGAAACGATGAACGCAGGAAGAGCCGTCTACGGAATTTTAAGCACTAACACGGAAATCACCGACATCGTTGATACACGAATTTATCCGGAGATTGCCGAACAGGAAGCGCCTGTGCCTTTTATCGTTTACCAAATCCAAAACGTAGCACCTGAGGACACGCACGACGGGCCGAGTACATTGGATGAGGTACGGATAGAGTTCCTTTGTTATGACGCGACTTATAACGGTTCGGCGGAATTAGGCGATAAAGTCAGGGGCGCACTTGACCGCGTGCAAGGAACATACAACGCCGTCAATGTTCAGAGCGTTCAATTCAATGACGTTGACACGGAGATAATCGATGAGCCGAGGCGATATGCGCAGGTCCTTACGTTCACCTTTCGGATTGCCCGTAATGATTTTGAGATAGCACAAGGCACACCGGTAACGGGTGCGAAGCTGGGCGACCTTTACGACGTTGATACCACCGGCGTAACTGATGGGCAGGTAATCAAGTACAATACAGCCACCGAGGAATGGCTACCGGCTACGGGTGCAGGAGGCGTTGAAACGCTCGAAGAGTTGACCGATGTCAATATCATTGGAACGCCCGACCAAGGCGATGTCATCTCCTACAATACAGGCACGAGTAAATGGATGAGGAATGGAGGGCTTCAGCAGCTCCTCGCGCGATTCAAAGCAAGCGGAACGGGCGCACAGATGTACGACACCCTCAGCGATACGACGAAGGGATACGTAGATGTACAGGCTACAAGTGCCAAGATTGGACTTGCTGAAACGACTATTGATATATCACAGACAAGCCCAGGAGCTATGACCTTCGGGGTCGCGGCCGGTGGCTCAGGAGTTGAAACGCAATACAATGCCGCGTTTTTAAATGGTCAGACTACGGCAGGAACTGCGCACCTTCTACTTAAAAGCGGAACAGAATTTAGGCTAGAGAACGCAGGAGGGTATGAAACATGGTTAAGACAAAACCCCTCAGCAGCCGCGAACATTACAGTTGGTCTTCCTGCTACGGGTGGAACGCTTGCCTTAACTACTGACATTCCAAGTGTACCTGTTGATAGCGTCAATGGACAGACAGGGATTGTCGTATTAGATACTGATGATATAGCGGAAGGAACAAATAAGTACAACGTTCAATCCGATTGGAACGCTTCATCAGGATTGGCTGTCATTCTGAACAAGCCAACGCTTACAAGCGGTACGGTTACATCAGTAGCGATGACTGTTCCAAGTGCATTTGCTATTAGCGGTTCACCGATTACGACTTCAGGAACGCTTGCGCTTTCAGTAGGTGGCACAGCAGCAGAATATATCGACGGAACAGGTGCGCTTCAAACGCTTCCGCAAGGTGTAACGTCAGTAAGCGGAACTGCACCTATCGTAGTGACGGGAAGTAATACTCCTACGGTATCTATAACAGCCGCTACAACGAGCGCGGCAGGTTCTATGAGCGCAGCAGATAAGACAACGCTTAATAGCCTAGCATCCGCATACGAAGAAACCGAGTTAGTCACAGGACAGAATACCCTGATGCTCACTTCCGTTAGTGTGGCTTCGAATAAAATTGTGGACATTATGGGTGATGCATTGGCTGATGCTAGCAACGCCAACAGCAAGAAGTTTATAGGTTTTCACACGGGTATTGGCGATTGCGTCTTGCAAGGAATGGTCGATGCCGTCTCTGCAATTAGTGGTGCAACAGCAGGCAGCCCTCTTTGGATTGGCGCGAGTGGTGTTTTTAGTTCAGCAGCACCAACAACTACCAACTATTACTCACGAGTAGTTGGTCATTACATAGGTACAGGTCAAGGAGGAGAAGAGTTAGTTTACTTTAATCCTTCCCAAGATTGGGTTCAAATTAGTTAATCATGGCAGAAATTTCAGGAGTTCCAACAGCGGACATAGACAACGTAGACGGCTTCTTTACTACTCAAGGTGGAGGAGGGGTTTCTCCCGATAGTCTTTTAACGGGTGCGGGTACTATGGTTGCATTTGCACCGAGCATTCGTTTCTATCCGTCAATAAATTATGAGTTTAACAAACGCTGCTACAGTAGCCATTCCTTTACGAAATTGTCCGCAAGTGCAGATTATCAAGTAGTTTGGGGTATTAAGTCGGACGGTACTTTGTGGGTCTGCGCGGTAGAGAATGGGTACTTTAGTGGGGCTAATCCAGTTGTTGACCAAGATGGTGAATGGCATCAGTATGGTACGGACATGGATTGGACAGATATAAGTTCGGGAAGACAATGTTTTGGGGCTATTAAAGGAGGGGCGTATTATTTCCTAGGAAGGAACAATGCATACCAAGAGGGAAACGGGTCGAATGCCACGCGAATTAATTGGACTTTAGCGAACAACTCTTTGACATGGGCGCAATGTGCATTGGGTGAAACGCATACAGTTCTTCGTACTTCAACGGGTGAGGTATATACGTGTGGTCAAAATTTCAGTTACGCAACGGCACAAGGCACGACTTCAGGTTACACTACAGTCTTAACAAGAGAAGACAATTCATTGACTAGCGTAACGTGGGTAGGCGCGGGTAACGCTGATTCAACAGCGGTTATCGGTGGGGAAATATATTTTACGGGTCAAAACTCTGGTCCACACGCGGGATTCCAAAGCACTTCGCAAAGTGATGTCAATGGATTCACGGCAGTAAGTGCAGCAATTACAGACGTAGTTTCTACGCATCATCAATCTAGATATAGCCTAATTGCTGTAACTACAAATGGAAGTATTCGCTTTGCGGGTTCTGCAAATTCGCGTTGTAGACCTGACAACATTAATTCAAATCAGCTATCCGCAACAAATCAGCTATCCATACTTACGGGTGCGGGTACGGGTTGGACGTCATTTTTTGGAACTGCGTCCGATTCATCGGGAAACGTTTACGCGGGTGTCGGTATCAAGTCAGGTAGTATGCATATTGGCGGGGGTATTTCACAAATACAAGGCTTGACTAATAACGCTATAACAAATGGCTATTGGTCATCACTAACAAATTCAGGAACGCCTAGCGCGGGTTCAATTGGAGAAACTTTAATGGTAGTATCATGGTCTTAGAAGGAACATATAGAGTAGAAGTCTATGAAGACACAGACTTTTCTGCTACGTGGACGGATGTTGCAGTACCGTTTATGGCTTGGTGCTACGACCAAGATTCGTTAGAAGAATGCGAAGAAATCGATGGTTTGTATTTTGCAACTTATAGTACGTGGGTAGTAACTAGCCCACAGACTAGGACTTACGTAACGGGAACGGGAACAGAAACAATAACAATTCCCGTAGGGGAGTACGGAATACGACCGTGAGGACGTATGAAGAAATGGTGGCGCTGGGTTGGTTTCCTGAAGAGCCGATTGAATGAATTTGAAATTCACTAAATTGCACCCATGAAGGTCACAATTCAAAAGACTTGCAAGCTTGGTCCTAAGACATGGAAGGCCGGCGACGTGGTAACTGTCACAAAGGAATTTGCAACGGAATTAAAAACCGGCGGATACCTTGACAAGCCAATTAAAAAAGAACCCCAAAAAACTGAGAAATAATGGCCGTATTCAACGGAACAAATTTAGGTGTATACGTCGGCGGCGTTATTATCGCAGCGGCTACGGATTGCAGCCTGTCCCTTAACATGGACACAATTGATATCACAACCAAAGACAGCGCTGGCTATCGTGAACTACTCGCGGGATTGCGTAGCGGTTCAATGTCTTGTAATGGTTTGATTGATTATCAAAGCAGCAACACCGACACCGTCGACCTTGTGTCAGCATGGACGAACCGCACTTCACTCACTTTGAAATTCAGCAATGAAATAACAGGTGACCAGTCTTATACGGCCAGCGGTTTTTTGACTTCATTGGAGCAGTCAGGCGGCACAGAAGACACAGCGACCTACAGCGCAAGCTTTGAATTGACCGGTGTTGTCACTCCTGCCACTATCTCCTAATGATTGAGATAAACGGAACGGATTACCCGGTGCGCTTTTCAATGAAGGCGCTCAAGAAGTTTGAACGCAAGACGAAGGTGAATGTATTTGCCTTGTCTGACCCGTCCAAATTAAGCGCAGACGCTTGCAGCTTTCTTTGCTTCGTTGGTGTAGAGTGTGGATGTGATTTTGAAGGCCAAGAGTTCACAATGAGCTTGGAGGAATTCGAAAACCACATAACGCTCGGACACGTAACCCAATGCTTTGAAGCACTGGGCGAATACAGCGACCAAAAAAAAGCGTAGGCGAAACTCAAGCGCTCACATGGCGCGACGTTATAAAGACGGGGATGGGCTTACTTGGCCTGTCCCCTTCTGCGTTTTGGTCAATGACCTTTGGCGAAATAGGCGCGGCGAGTGAAGCCAAAAGCGAACACGATGAAATTCAACAACGAGCAGAATGGGAGCGCGCAAGATGGCTTGGCGTTATCATCATGCAACCGCACCTTAAAAAAGGGCGTAACTTGAAACCGAAAGATTTAGCGGTTTTTCCTTGGGAAAGCACACCCTTAAGAGGTAGCAAGATGTCCAAGGAGGAACTTTTTGAAGCAATACAACAACGCGACGGATGGCAAAACTAAACGACCTCATTGTAACGATTGGATTGAAGACTAGCCAGTTTGATAAAAAGCTGGGGGAATCCATGTCTAAAATGCGGAATTTTGGCAGGAACACCAAAAGACTCGGACGGGGATTAAGCGCCGGACTAACCGCACCCCTTGCCGCTATCGGGGCAACATCCTTTCAAGTTGCCGCAGCCTTTGAGCAGTCAATGGCCAAGGTCAAAGCCGTTTCAGGTGCTACCGGTGAGCAGTTTAAAAGCCTTGAAAATAACGCCAAACAACTCGGCGCATCTACACGGTTTACGGCTTCCGAGGTTAGTGCGCTTCAACTTGAGTACGCAAAGCTGGGTTTTTCAGCGGACGAAATTACGCAGGTAACACAAGCCACGTTGAACCTTGCACAGGCTACCGGCTCAGACCTTGCGCAATCCGCTGAGGTTGCCGGTTCTACTTTGCGCGCGTTCGGGATGGACGCAAGCCAAACGGGAAAGGTTACGGATGTAATGGCCGCCGCGTTTAGTTCCTCGGCGCTTGACCTTGAGAGTTTCCAAGACTCGATGAAGTACGTTGCGCCGGTTGCTAAGGCCGCCGGTGTTTCATTGGAAGAAGCCACGGCGATGCTTGGACAGCTTGCTAATAACGGTATCAAAGGCAGTCAAGCCGGCACATCCTTACGGAGGATTTTACAAGAGGTTGCCGGTACAGGTTTGGACTTTGGTACGGCTATGCAGAAAACAGCCGACGAGGTTATAAACTTAGCCGACGCAAAAGATGAGGTTGGCCGTACTGCTTCGAGTGCTTTCCTTGTTTTAAAGGAGGGCATGAAAGATGTTGATGGCTTGACGGAGTCACTAAAGAAAAGTAAAGGCGCAGCGGCAGGCATGGCCGCCACGATGGACGACACTGCCGAGGGTGCAATGAAGCGGATGCAGTCGGCTATAGAAGGCGCACAAATTGAAATTGGTTCTGCACTTGCTCCGGTGATGACGGAGTTAGCCGGCAAGATTTCAAGCGTGGCAAATGCCTTTACAAACTTGAGCGACAAAACTAAAAAATACATTGTAGCAGGCGCGGCAATCGCTGCCGCCATTGGGCCGCTTATGATGATTTTGCCGCCGCTTATCTCTGGGCTTTTGGCTTTGATTTCTCCTGTTGGTTTGGTGATTGCCGGCATCGTTGGGCTTGCCATTGCAGTCGTGACGTTCGCCGATGAGGTAGCCGGTCCGATTGCTTCGGTGATTAATATGTTTATCACGATGTACAACGAACTGGGATTGGTTCGTGCAATATTCGGAGGGATTAAAGGCGTGGCGCTGGGTGTGTTTACTTTCCTTTACACAGGATTCCAAAGGTTAGGAATGGCCATCACCGGCGTTTCTGATATTATGCTGGCGATTTTTGCCGGTAACTTTGAGGAAGTGCCTGACATCGCCCGAAAAGCATTTGATGACATCGCTGATAGCGTTGTTGAAATGGGCAAGACAATCGCGGATGATTTCGTGGAATCTGTCACCAACGAACTCGAAAGGGAGCCGTTTGATTTAGTGACTGATGCAACAGTCGCCGAAGCCATTAAAAGGCTTGGAGATTTAGGCAGCTTAATACCTTCCGCAATTTCAAACGGCGCAACGTCAGCCGGTGGAGGGCCTGCAAATCCAAAAGCCATTCAAGCCGGTCAAATTGGTACAGGTGTAGGAAGCGCGCAACTGATGGGGCAACCCAGCGCCGCCGCTGATGCTCAATCTGAACTAAATGAGCAGATAGGAATCAGCATTAGCATGGCCCCACAAATGGAGGCGGCTTACGCAGGTATAGGCATGGCAATGGGTGGGCTTATCACCGGCACGATGAGCCTAACAGATGTTTTTGCAGGCGCTATTGCAGGGCTGGCAAATTTACTTATTGATTTAGGCGCGCAATTTATCGCCGCAGGTGTAGCGGCACAGGCTTTTTTCATTAACCTAATAGCAAACCCAGCCGTTGCAATTGCTGCCGGTGTTGGTTTGGTTGCTGCTGGCGCAGTGATAAAGGGGCTACAACAAAGAATGGAGAGTTCTCCGCCGGCATTGGCAAAAGGCGGCTTAGCTTTTGGCCCTACGATGGCGATGGTTGGCGACAACAAAAACGCTGGAATTGACCCGGAAGTAATCGCACCTTTGAGCAAGCTTAAAAACATGATGGGAAGCGGACAAAATGTAGTTGTCACCGGTAAGATTTCCGGCCGTGATATCCTGCTCACTAGCGAACGAAATGCAATAGACCGAAACCGTGTAAGAGGATTCTAAAATGGCTGACCCAATAAGACTCTTTGCAGAGTTTACCGATGACCAAGGTTATGATTGGCGCGTAAACATCCACGACGCTTTGCACGCTGCCGCTGCAACCGAGTTCACTCTAGGTGCAGATGGTTTTGTACTTCGGTATTCTGGCGACAATGAAAACCGTTATCAACCCGTCATCGGTAGCGAGGTTACATTCACCCTGATGGAGCAGACCGCCACAGAAACGGCATTTATGGACTTGCTATCGACGGCGGCAGAGAACCGTTTCAGCGTGAGCGTAATAAAGAACCCGGACACATTTCCCACGCTTTGGTGGGGCGGTGTGATATTGCCGGAACAAGTAACAAGGCCAGACGGTTATTTTCCTATTGCAAACACCATCACGGCAGCCGATGACGTTGGTAATTTATCGGCCATCGACTACAACAATGACGGCGCAGCATACACCGGCCAAGCGTCTGCGCTTCAGCACGTCGCGAATTGCTTGCTAAAAACCCGTTCAACCCACCTATGGGGCACGGATGATTTTTTGCTCTACGTCAACGACTTTGAAAGCATAGACTACACCGGCGACAATCAATTTAAAGACACAAGAATCGCGCATTCCAGTTTCTACAACCCGGACGAAAACGGCGTTAACCAATATTTCACAGCTCTTGATGTGCTTGAGAATTTCGCGCTTGTATTCAATGCGCGCATCTTTCAGAGCGAAGGCAAGTGGTGGTTTCTCCCGGTAGGCGCTCAATTCAATTCGACTGAATTGCTCGTTCAAGGAATTGAAAAGGATTTCACCGATTTACAGGAGCAGGATATAAGCGCCGATAAACCTTTTGCAGCTTCGTTTTTCACGAAGATGAATGGGTACGAGTTTAGTAACCTGATGCCAACCAAGAAGGTAAAGAGAACGCGACAATACGACGGTAACCAGCCTTTAATCATTGAAAACGTTTTAACCAAAACGGAATTCAACACCCAGCTTGACGATACCAATATTGACTATCTCGCAACCAATCAACTTTTGATTTCGGGCGTGTTCAATTACGAATATGATGGCGACGGGGCAACCACGGGCGACGCAAGAGTAGGCCGGGTTGAATTGCAGTTTGAACTCAAATGTGGCAACCAGTATTTGAAACGAAACGCGGCCTATGCTGGTACGGTTAACGAGTTCCAACTTGTTCCCGGTGAGTTATTGCAATACACGGGCAACAGCTACGGCGCAGCCTCCTGGGAAACGTCAGCGGAAAAATGGCACGAGGTTAGCCCGGTATTCGACACCAACGGAGGAGGTGATTTTACCATCCCCATCAACATACTCACGCCGCCGCTTCCATCGGATGAAACCGGGCTAGAATTAACCGTAACCCTTCGCGGCGTTAACTACGAAGGCAACACAGACACCAACCTAACAAATACAAGCGGCGCGCTTTACAGCATCACGCTTTTGCGCGTTGACTTGACCGGAGACGCTGCGCTAGGTGACCAACAAGGATTCACAGCGGTAAACTCTGACAACTGCCGGCATGATATCGACCAAGGCATTGCTTTGCTGGGTGACTTGGACACGGTGAACAGCATTGGAGTTGTTCGGGTAATTTCCGGAGTGAATGCGATACCTTCAAGCGGATGGCAAAGCTTGAACTACACCGGCACAGGCTTAGGGATACACCGGTTAGGAGTGCAGGAAGTTTTAGCCGGTCAGCGCAAAGCCACGCGGATACAACGCGGCGAAGTGTTCGGCAGACCTATTGGAATGTATCAAGTCATCGATGACACGGACGGCACTTATGCGCTGTTTGAAATGACGTACACGGCTCGGCCATGCATGAATGAAGTTGAAGCTTGGAAGCTCGTACGCGACACGTCTACAACCAGCGTAACAGATGGCCCAATCATTGATATATCAGTGCCTATTTCAGCAAGCTTTACCAATTCGACCGGGGGAGTGTTTGAGGCAATCAATAAAACGTTAGGGCTACATGTTACCAACTACGGAAGCAGACAGGTTACAAGGGTGCTGGATATCGTGAACAGGGATGAACTGGTTACCACGATTGCCCAGGTTGAATATATGATTTTCAACTCTTGGACAGGCCCGAATGGATACAGCACAATTTACTTGCCTACGGTAACGAATAACGAAGGGCGAACGATTCAATTTCATTCTGATGAGTTAATCACAGCGAACACCTATGTGCGGCTTTTACCAAGTACGTCTGACACAGGCGTAACGGTAGATGGCGCGGCAGGCCATTATTTTAACCGCGCTTATGATGGTATCACTATCTTGTGCCACGGGGGGCAATGGTATATTATACAGAAAAAAGAGAAGTAATGGATTGGCAAATATGGGCGGCAGTTCTGCCGGTGATTGTGGGAATTGTGGGCGTTTGGGTTAACCTCAACAGCACGGTGGCCCGTTTAAAAAGCAGGGTGATGCAATTGGAAATAACACAAGACGAATTTAAACAACTCGCAAAAGAGTTGCTTATCAGCATTCACAAGATTGAAATCATGTTGGCCAAAATGGAAAAAGAATGATGGCCTGGCTAATCCTCATAACCATAGGCGCGAACATGGCTTACAAAGTCCGTGAGTATGGCCGCGCCGATGTTGCGGATATCCTCATTGGAATTATGGCAACCTTTCTAATTTATGAAGCACTTTAATTACAGCGAATTTGATTGCAATTGTAGAACCTGCAAAAAGCATCACCTCACCAAAGGCGAGGACGAGATGGACGAAGATTTTTTGCAGATGCTCGACCATGCGCGCGAACTTAGCGGCGTTCCCTTTGTTATCAATAGCGGCGCTCGCTGCGAAGCAAACAACAAAACCGCAGGAGGGAAAAAGAA
>Ga0307377_10008363_pt1 | contig 10503 bp, 8 predicted proteins | sample TR3MG_FD_202535 | JGI IMG/M metagenome (GOLD analysis project Ga0307377, IMG submission 202535) | Soil microbial communities from Risofladan, Vaasa, Finland - TR-3 | ecosystem: Environmental > Terrestrial > Soil > Coastal area > Acid sulfate soil | place: Finland: Risofladan, Vaasa | collected... | reverse complement strand
TAAAGATATCAAAGTTGTTGAGGTATAATATTTAATGGTTAGAGAATTCAGGTACGGGGTGCTTGTGCCGCCATATGAAATCATTGTGATTCTGGCACGGAGAAACTGTTTAACAGCAGATTGTGGTATGTCACCAGTCGCAACAATCCATCCTTGTGGGTCATTACCAGTAGAGAAGTCGGTAGTATCAGAACTCCACGTTTCCTTCACATGTGCGTATCCTCCAGAATAATCTATTGAAATGCTGTCCCATCCTGTAACATCTACAGATGCATCCATCGTCTGGGTTATGTATTGACCGAAAATCGGGAACAGTGTGGATTGCCCTTTTCCAGATGGGGGATAATCAATAAAGAAATTCCGGAAGTAGGGGTAGGTATTCAAGATATCTGTTTTTGTAGCCTCTAAATGGACGAAGTTGGAAGTTGTATAAGTATCATCGGTGACAGTGCCCCTCAAGACAAAATTAACATATAATTTAAATTCATTATCAGAACTTCTGTAGATGTCCACATTTTGTGTTGCATAAAAGGTTTGGTATGTTAACAAACTAATCCAACTCCCCGACACTAATTTATCAAGATAAAACCTTGTTAACCAATTTGGTGCTTCATAGGTGCGCTGTATGCGAATCCTATATCGCCCGTTGGTTTCTGATACGTCTGTACCGGTCCCATTTGAAATAAACGAAAATGAAACGTCATTCTCATAAGCCACCTGATAATTAATCCGCCACCATCCGTAAGCCTTCGAAGATGGGGTTGTTATTCGGCCAGTGAGAGAATCTAATTCGAGATTTGTCCCAGTCACACTCCATGTTCCAGATTGAACGGTCCAGATCGGATTAGTTGTATACTCACCATCAGCGAAGTCATCAAGTATTCTTAATTTCTCTAATAAGACACTCCCTGGAACAGTGGTATCCTCTGTGTTACTGTGAGTCCCGGCTTGCCAATCGGCTTGATCAGTTTGCGTCCACTCATTCAAAACATCATTGGGGAATACGACTGGGCTAACATTATATTCACTAGCTGTCAATCCAGCTTCTTGTAATAAATCCACTGCCAAATCCTCAAATCTCTGGTCCTGTTTCCAATAAAAATAATTGACCGTGATTGACACCGTGGGGGCAACGTTACAAGTGATGGTAGCCGGCAAGTCCGCTTCATTGAGATTCGAGATGTCACAATCTTTGCCTATCTCTATCTCGGCCCCATCAACGACGACCTCCGTAACCCGGCCTACTCCATTATTGGCCGTAGTGTAGACGGTATTGCTCCCGTTTATCGCTCCGGTCGGCGTTTCGTCCTCTATTTCCCCGGCGTTTACCTTCTCGGCATCCGCGTCTTTCAGGATGCGCTCCCTCCCTTCGACCGTCATCGTCATTGTGTCGTCTTTACTTGTCGTCGGGAATTTAACAGCATATCCCGTAAAGAGATTGAGCATTTCCGTCGTTCCGTCGTCAAGACGGAATCCGCCGCGTATCTGGATTTTCGTCAGGTATGGTAGATACCCGTCGGTAGCCACGTCATCGGCGTTGAACTTGCTCCAGTTATACCCTTCTTCCCATACATGGTGAGCATTGTTCAGCGTCGGGGAAACATTTGAACTCAAAAGCTCGTTGAGCTGGACGGTGTCAAGTTTCTGGTTTATCACACTGAATTTCTTAACCTCTGAATTGGGGACCTGTATCCAGTCGTCCTCCCAGATGTACTCACTGGTGCCGCTATCCCAATATCGGCGTTTGTAGTAAAGGGCGAACTCGACCGGGAAGGCCGACCGGGCCTGTACGTTCTCAAAATCGGTTGTTACCGTTTTAGGCATCAGACTTCCCTGAAAGTGGCGGAAACGTTGATTCCCGTGCCCTTGAAGTTAGCAAAATACTTCTCGGCCCAGCCTGACATCCAATGGACGTAGAAAATACGGTACGGCCTCTGCGATGACTCCGGTTGCCACAGGAAGGGATTGCCGTCCTCTTTAATGGCGAACAGTAAATCACGCTCGGCGGATGATACCGCCCGCGTCGTCCACTTGCAGCCGTATTTACCCAGCCTGTAATCCGTCCATTTCACAAAGGCACGTTCTTGCGTCCCGTCGGCTAGTTGATAATCCGTGGACGTTTCATCCCAGTTCTCGGCATAATCGGAAAGGTCGTCGGCAAATTCATGCGTTAGGTCACAAACTATGAACTGTCCAACCTTCTTCTCCTCGTCGGCGACCTTTGTTGTAGTCATGACCAGCTTGACCTTTGAGGCTGTAATGGCATCAAACGATATGATAACGTTACTTAAAGTATCGGCCGTGAAAACGGTCTCGGTAATATCCGCCCATGCACTCCCCGTCCAGTACTGGAGCTTCCATTCTTTAAGATTATAATTCAGGAGAATAAGCCGATCAAACTCCCGGTCTACCGGGTCGGCTCCTTCGTAGAACTCGGCCTCAATGGTGACAACGGTCGTATCGTCATTGGCTCCCGAGCTGATAAACTGGGATGTGTTGTCACGGTCATAACACCGTGAAATGGTGGCTGAGCCGTGCGATACGGTAAACGTATCGTCAGCGTTTATGTAGTTCTTTGTGAATATTTTGGGTTCACCCGCCATTTATACCGCCAGTGATGAATTAGCCGTAGCCAGTCTATTCATCAGTAATGCCGCCTCTATCGCGTCGGTCGTCCCGGCACGGGCCGCCTCGGCTATCTCAGCCAGAGTGCCAGCGCTTCGCTCGGCTGAGACGTTGACTGTAACGTTGAATGTTCCACCGCCGGTCATAAATTCCGGGGCATTGGGACCGGAAAGGGGGATGATTGCCTCCGGTCCGGCTTCACCAACCAGTCCGAGCGTGGGCTGGGTGACAATTCCACCCTTTGCAAATTTGATCGCCCCTATGGAGGCGGCAATGGCGGCGGCGGCGGCCAGTCCCATGCCTATGCCGACAATGGGGAAACCCGCATGAGCCGATATCGCCTTAGCCATACCCTTGCCTGACTCGATTGCAAGAACTTTCAAACCAAGTAAAAGCTCTTCTGCTATCATTTTGGCAACCATGGATATGATGGTAGCCAGTAGAGCCTCTGTCAACGTGTCCCAAATATTCTTCATGGTCTCGGAGAAACTCTTACCCTGCACAATCATGCTCGCCATCGCCTTACCAAATCCCTGATACATCCCGTCGTACATTTTTCTGAAAGCTCCCCCTATCTCAAAGAATATCCCCTTGGTCTGTTCCGCAGCGGCCGTCCACCCGTCGGTAAATTCCTGAAAGACATTCCTCGATATTTCGGCCGCTTCGTCCTTGGCTTCGTTTAGTCTTTCAATCAGTGCGTCAACCTGTAATTTTATATCATCGCCGAACATGGCGGCCTGTTCCTTGAGGGCTATGAGGTTATCTTTCATCCCCTGAAACCATTTACCAACCTCTGACCCTTCAAGCACTTTAGGAATTTCATCTTTCAGGAAATCGAATATTGTCCTGACATCCTGGCCGAAACTTTTAGCTAGTTTGCCTAAAGCGGGGAATTTCTGCATCAAGATGTTAAAAGCGCCTATCAGTTTATCAACAATCCAATCGGTGATGACCTTTATGTCATCGCGCATATCGTAAAACGCTTTTCCCAATCCACCGACAACAGTTCCAACCATAAGTACTTTGGCCGTCAATAAGACAAGGGTGGATATCAGCGGACCCAGGGTGGAAATCACAAAACTAACTCCGGTGACTATGCCGGCGAGTGCAAGGGCCAACCCGCCAAAAACCGTCAATGAGATACCGACCACAGCAATTATCTTCATGACATTCTTGACCAAATCGGCATTGACACGCACCCAGTCAAGAAACATCTTTATCAATTCTTTGGCACCTACCGCCAGCGTCAGTATTTCGGGAATGAGTGACAGGGCGATGGTGTTCACCAATCCGAGAGTTCCTTTCTGAACCGTCACCATGAGATCGTCAATCAACTTCAATGCCCCGGCTTCTTTAGTGGTCAGAACTATCCCCAAGGCTTCGGCCTCACGCCCAAGGGCTTCTATCTCCTGTCTGCCCATTTTAATCATGGGGATGAGCTCTGTCCCCGATCTGCCGAACAAATCCATCGCAACGGATGTTTTCTCGGCTTCACTACCCAATGAATCGAATCGGTCAACCGCTTCCAAAAATACCGAGTCGAGAGTTCGGAATCTGCCTTGACTGTCTGTGACACTGATTCCCAGTCTATCAAAAGCGCGACGGGCCTCCATTAGCCCATCAGAAGCGTCTATCATCCGACTACCGAGTATCTTCATGGCCGTATTGATACTTTCTATCGAACCATGCTCCTGAATGGCCGCATACCCTAATCTCGATAGCGAATCAACGGCGATGCCCGACATTTTTGACATTTTATCAAGCTGGTTGCCATAGTCGAGGACAGTTTTAAGCGAAACGGCCATAGCTCCGGTTATCGCCGCACCGGTGACTACAGCCGTTTTTCCGATAGTGCTGAAACTCTTACTGACCTGGTCGAGATTCTTGCCGATAGACTGCAAGCCCTGACTGGCTTGGTCCTTGGTGGATATTATAACCTCAAGAATATTCGCCATTATCGTTCTTTGACTTTCGCCTTGGCCTTTATCTTAGCCTGAACTTCAGCGTCCAACTGCAAGAGGTCAACTACCTCCTGCACGTCGAGCTCAAGGACATCGCTTTTTGACCAGCCTAATCTACTTGCGAATCCGTAGATTAGGCCGATGTAGAAGGGCGGTCAGCCCCCACCCTGGCTACCGGCGATGATGCCTTTGCGATTTCAGTTATCGAGTCCATGTCCAACTTCTCGCCGATTTGTTCCTCCGTTAAATCAGGCAGGACAGGATGAATCATGACGTATGCGAGGAAACGTACGGTTTTCAGCGGGACCGCGCCGCTCGACGCGGCCTTCTGTAATGACCCGCATTTTTCCTCGACCTCTATCAACTGATTGAGGTTGAGAGGTTTTATCTCAAGGTCCTTCCCATCGAACTTTATTCTCATGTTATCCTCCCTACAAATAAGTGCGCCCCACAGAGTCTGTCGTCCAAAACTTCTTGGGTTCCAGGCCTCTTGTAAGGCGCACTCGTTCGGAATCCAAAACCTAATCGCAGATTGCCGCAGCTCCTCCGACTATGGAGAAATCACCGACTGCTGTGCCAGTTGATACACACATAGTCCCAGTCGTGCAGTCACTGCAATAGTAAGCCTCTCCCGGACCGTCAGGGTCCAAGGCGACTATTTGCGCTTTTGCCCGAGAATAGAACTTTATATACCCCGCAGTGGCCGTGATGTTCGTCCCGGCACTTACGGTTCCTCCGGATAGCGCACCCGAGAACGTGCCTGTCGCGGCCCCAACGCCATATGTAAGCGTCAGCGTTGAGAACGTCGGAGAATCGGTCGTTTGCACCGCCTGATCCATTGCATATGCCTCGACCGCCCCGTTTCCGGTGTCGATGGTGGCCGCTGATACCGCACCGGAAAACACCCCCGTAGCGGCGTCGATGCCGTATGTAAGACTGACGTTTGCGAACGTTGGCGAGTCCGTGGTTTGCACGTTCTGATCCATGGCGTACAGTTCGTTCGCCCCCTGTCCGGTGTTAAGCGTTGTCGCCTCTATCGCTCCGCTGAAAACTCCGGTTGCGGCCCCCACACCATAAGTCAGGGTCATGTTCGCGAACGTCGGCGAATCTCCAGTATCAAGGTCCTGCCCTATCTCGAACGCGCCAAGTCCCGTGTCGATGGATGCACCCGACAACGCTCCGCTAAACACGCCTGTCGCCGCACCAACTCCATACGTCAACGACAATGTGGAGAACGTCGGGCTGTCCGTTGTCTGTACAGCCTGGTCCATCGCATATAACTCGTTGGCCCCTTGCCCGGTATTCAGCGTGGTTGCAGAAATGGCATCCGAAAATACGCCAGTCGCGGCTTCTACGCCATAAGTCAAAGACACGCCGGAGAATGTGGGAGCATCGGTTGTCTGTACATTCTGATCCATGTCGTATAGCTCATTTGCCCCATTTCCTGTATCGAGGGTTGTGGCCGATATCGCCCCGGTGAATACAGCCGTCGCCGCATCGAGCCCATACGTTACGGTGAGGTCAGCAAACGTCGGGTCGGATGTCGTCAGGACATTCTGATCCATATCGTAGAGTTCGTTTGCTCCCTGCCCGGTGTCAACGGTGGCGAACGTGACCGCATCGGTGCTTTCTACATCCTGATTCATGGCGTAAAGTTCGTTCGCACCCTGACCAGTGTTGAGCGTTGTTGCCGATATGGCACCCGAGAATACCCCGGTAGCCGCGCCTATTCCATAGGTCAGCGTCAGATTTGCAAACGTCGGCGAATCGGTGGACTCAACATCCTGATTCATAGCATAGAGCTCGTATGCTCCTTGCCCGGTGTTCACCGTCGCGGCCGCAAGCGCCCCGGAAAAAACACCGGTAGCGGCTGATATCCCATAAGTGAGTGCGACATCCCATATGTGGAACGCACTGAACGGGTAACTGGCCGTTCCAATATCCTGACCCCCGGCACTTCCGGGTACCAGATTGCCACTGGAATTCAGGCATAGTCTCGTCGAGGCATCGGAGTCCATGATGCCCCCACCGATACACCATATGTCGGTCATACCGGCGAACGTCTTACTCTGCACCCCAGCAAGCAATATGAGGAGTAGCAGCACTGCATTTACTTTCTTCATTTTCTTCCTCCCATTTTTTGCCGGAGTTTTACTCATCGGCATCATGCGCCATACGAATACTTATTGTTGAACAGCCAGCACTTTGACAGATAGCCTGCGGTGGTGTCGTACTTGAACTTGGCGGCTATCGAAACCGAGATGCGCCCGCCTCCGGGAATGTTTATCGGATAGGCGGTCATCAGCACTTTCGGGAACAGGAAGGCCATCTCATGATAGTTGTTCCCCGAAATGTTCTGCCCTTTGTACCAGACAAGCCATCGCCGCGTAGTCCAGCCTTTGTAATAGGTCTGATAGTCGGTGATGTCCTGCGGGATGACCGTGAGTGTTGACGTTCCGGTCCGATAAGCGTCTCCCACTATCCGGCTGATTCGCTTGGTATAGTTCAGCGTCGGAAGCGCTACGAGCCCTCCGTCGAGCGTAAACTCCAGCGTTTCGGCGATATCCGGCGCGTAGAATATCTCATAGGTGTCCGTCGCAATCGCGGTATCAACCCAAGACGGGCTGACCGTGATGGTCGTTGCGTCATTGTCAGTGATGGGCCGGATTTCAAACTTCGTACCCGCTGCATTACCCTTGAGAATGAGCATACCGATTAAAGCGTCCGTAGTCCAGCCGCCACCGGTGTCTATAATGGTCGCGGCAGCTCCGCCCGTAGCCGTCCCTGAGTCAAACGTGCCGATGCCTATCCGCGCATCGCTCCATTTGAACGGCTCGGTCGTTGGCATCGTCGGGCTTGTCTTTGCGATCTCAGCCACGTCTTTGCCAAGCCAGCCGGCGGTTGCGGTCAGAATTTTAGCGCCCACGCCAAAACTCAACGCCAGTGTATTGGCGACCATCCCCTTGTACTGGAAGGCCGCTGTGCTGCCGGGAATGTCACGGTGGACCTCAAGCGTATACGGCGGCATGATGCAGTTATCGGGGCCGGGGAGTATTTCGTAAACGGAGTCCGTAGTGGGGTTGGTGGTCCATGTGTCCACCGTCAAGGACGTTGCGTCATTGTCCGTTATCGCCCGCCATTGGCCTAACCCCGTACCCTCAAGGATGTGTACCCACCAGCCGATAAACTGGTCCACCGTCCAAGCCTTCCCGCTGTCCGTCAGGGTTGTCGCTGCACCAGCCGTGGCCGTCCCCCTTCTCGTCGAGGGGACAATGTGAACGGCGGGGGTGAAAATGTGTTGATATGCGGAGACCACGGCAGTATCACTGGTGTACGTGATAGCGCCAGTGTCGTCAGCGGCATCGCTGTATCCCGTCAGGGTTCCGCAGTGGGTATCCGTCCCGGCTGATCCGTGCGTACCCGAAGCCCACAATATCTCAAACGTCCCCTCACTGCGCGTGATGGTGAATTTCCCGGTAGTGGAAGCGTATGAAACGGTGTAGGTCCCCACCGCCTCTGCCGCGACGATAGCATCGTAAATTTCCTTGCACAGACTTCCGCTGTCTGCATGTGTCAACCCGGCGGGGTAGTTGCCGACAGTCATGGTCCCCGTAAGTTCAGCAGCGCCGATATTGAAGTCAATGTATTTATTGGAATCGGTGACAACAAAATAATTGCGTTCGGAAGTGAGGGGCTGACCGAACCATGAACGCAGAAGATATCCTATCCCGACGGGATGGACGTCGTGGACCGTATCCCCCGTTACCGAGCCCAGTCCCTCATAAGAATCCGGTTCATCACGCCTGTTCTGCATCGCCGGCTCGACAAGCTCCTCTATGCCCAGCGTAAGGGACTCGGACACAAATTTAAGGTAATCTGCGGCCGCTACAGCCGTTCCGAAGATTTTCTCAGGGGCGACGCCGATGTGGGTCAACTTGCCGAGTGGGTTTGCCATACAATCCTCCGTGATTCATTATGCGTCTGTGTGTGACAAGATTTACACATACAAACAAGATTGGTTAATTCATCGTTCAACTTATTCTTATCAATATGGTGGACCGAGATATGTACATCCTTAATACCACATTTCTGACAGGAATACTTGTCGCGTCTCCTTACCTCATGACGGATATGGTTCTGAAATTGATGGCTATAGGGCATAGAGCCAATGCCCCCCATCCAATGCCAGTGCCGATGGCCACTTGTAGCCAAAGAAAGTCTTTTTCTAGTTTCAGGTGGCATTGATTTTCCCCTCATCCATTGCTTCCAAGACATTAATTGTTTTTCCTGTTCAGTTCGCTTCTTACCTGTATTCGCTAGACTTATCTTTCTTCGGGTTTCTTCCGAGGGAAGAACAGGTCGCCTTCTCCCATCGACACGTATCTGATGTTGAAGGGAGTATAGCTCTGGATATTTTCGCCCCTTTTTCCCACCGTTACCACTCATCTTTTGAAGACGAGCTTTCGCTTCCTTAGAAGTTGAGTAACAAGCAATAGAACAATATTTCCTCCCACGCCCCCTATAGTCTTTCCCACAGTTTAAGCACTTGCCTCTGTATGGAAAATTCTCAAACCTTATTCCATCCATTGCACTTCCTCTTGAATAGAAATCTCGCTTTCACACATGTGGCATAGACAATCTCCCACCATTGCGTGGTCGATGTTGTTTATCTGCAAGGGTTCGACGTTAAGAGCGTACCCGTTCAACGTCGGCTTATTCCTGAAAGCCGTCGCCACATCCTCGACGAGATTCTGGAAGGTCTTTTCAGTAGCCGCCGAATCGTCAAGAGTGATAAACCCGCGAATCCTGAACGTGTGCGTCCGTTCATTTGTCCGCGTGGCTCCCGTTACTTCCGTCGAGCTCTTCCGGGTGATATCCCAGAACCTCAACTGCGTGGTCGGTGACGTGACCTTAAAAAGCGTTTTAAGATCGGGCCAGTCCTTATTCCAGCGGACGTAATCATGCACCTGGCCGATGTTCGTCACGCCCTCAAGTATTGACTTCACCTGTGCCAGACATGTTGAGTAAGACATTATTTTTCCAGAGCCTTTAGTATTCTGTCCTGAGCGTTTTGGAGTGTGCTAAGAACCCTCGACCTTGCCGCCGACAGACCGTCACGGAACATCCAATGCGGTGACAGTCCTCTCTGGCTTATGGACCTTGCCACCAAAAAGGCCATTTGCGCTATCGCCAGCGGCCGGCCGAGGTATTCGATGCTCATGTTTACGCGCCTGACCCATAGCCCTATCCTGTCAACAGGCGGGAAGTGCGGACCCGCACCCATCTCGACCGGGAGGGCATACACCATCGGTGTGCCGACGACACCGTGCATGTTCAATCCCGCGCCTTTAACGTCACTGGAAATCGAGCGCCTCAAGTCACCCTTTTGGGAAGGTGTGCGCGTTACAACCTCCCGCTGAACAAGCATTGTGGCATCGGTCAAACCTGCCCGAAATTCCTTCTCATAGACAGGCAAAGTCTGTTCAGGGTTTTTCAGGAACTGACCCTGTATGCGCGTGTCAACCTTAAATTGCAATCCTGTCATCGTTTATCCGGTGGATGGGTTATGAAGTCACCCATCCCGTCAAGGTCCAAATCCAGGTCTTTTATACCGTCTGCCGCCGTCACCGTCTCCTCTCCCAGTCCCATGTGCGTGGCCCACTCTTTCAGCAAGCCCCTGCCGATCTCAAGATATTTTCCGGACTTTCCACGGCGATCAACCGAGTCCGCCGCAAGCAGGCTTTCCGTGTCCTGAGCGTACCTGCGGGCGAGGTCGAAGCAACAGAAAGCAGCACCGAGCGAGCATACCGCGTTGAAATCATTGGCGAAAACGGTCGAGGCGTCGGCGGTGACTGAGTGGCGGATTGTGTACGTCCGCCGGATTGTATGCCCGGATGTCGGGGTCGTCTCAAAAAAT
>Ga0307377_10008362_pt1 | contig 10503 bp, 10 predicted proteins | sample TR3MG_FD_202535 | JGI IMG/M metagenome (GOLD analysis project Ga0307377, IMG submission 202535) | Soil microbial communities from Risofladan, Vaasa, Finland - TR-3 | ecosystem: Environmental > Terrestrial > Soil > Coastal area > Acid sulfate soil | place: Finland: Risofladan, Vaasa | collected... | reverse complement strand
CACCGAGGACCTCACGACCGGTGAGATCACGGGGACCTGGATGCCCTCGGGGGCGGGTCGCTGGGAGTGGCGTGAGGGGCCAGCGATTCGCGCGTGGAGTGGCAATATGGGCCGTGGCGGACGACTCGTGGTGGATGAGGTTGACCGTGCATCGGGTGATGCGTTAAGTACCCTGCTCGCGATCACTGATTCGGCGGAGTCAGCAAGGTGGCGCAATCCCGAGACTGGACAGTGGGTGAGGCCCGGACCCGAGTTCTCCGTCGTCATGACCACAAACATCGAGGAGCTGGAGGATATTCCCGCCGCCCTTCGAGACCGGTTTCCCGTCGCGATCCGCATCGACCGGCCGCATCCTCACGCGGTCGCGACGCTGAGCGATGACCTGAGGAACGCCGCTCTCAACGGATCCATCGGTGACGCGGAGCGCCGGGTGTCGCTTCGATCCTTCTACGCGTTCGACCAGCTTCGTGAGGCGCTGGGTGCCGAGCGGGCGGCTCGAATCTTGTTTGGTGACCTCAATGCGAGCGCCATCCTCGACGCGTTGGCAATCGGGTCTCTCGAGTGACGTCGAACGTCTACCCAGAACTCGTTGACGGCCGGCGTGACGGGTTCGAGCAAGGGCGTTGGCAAATAGAGGTGGGCTCGAGCGTTCGCGGCGGGGCGAGCTGCAACCTGACCGAGAGGGTCCTGACGGTGCCTGCGGGGGCCGACGGCGTCTCACGAGTGATTCGCGCTCACGAATTGATGCACATCCGGGTCAGTCCCTTTGACGCCGAGCACGTGCCGTCGGACGCTGACGTGTCGCCCAGGGCGTTGGAGTGCGCTGAGGAGTATCGCGTCAATCTGCTGTTGAATCTCTTGGGCTTTGACACCTCATCGCTGCGCGACGGCACTGAGAGACCGGGTGGCCGACGGCTCGCTGAGGCAAACCAGTGGAGCGAGGCGGTGTGCTTCTTGATGGCCGTGGTGGGGACCGGAGGTGAGGCGGAGTACTTGCGTGGAGTTCGATCGGCCCAGCCAACCTGGCCGCCGGCTCTGCGAGCGATCAAGAAGCGAGTGCTCGAGATGGTCAAGGGGCTCAACGCAGCCCGGATCGGAGATACGAGCCTCAATGAAGAGGGCATACCTCGAGGATTCGGCGAGGTGACTCTGCCGATCGCCCGGTTGCTCAGTCGTTCGATGGGAGCGGCATCACCGGAGGATGCGGAATCTCTCAGGATCTTTCGCCGATCCCTCGAGCCAGGTTCTCGCCGTGCGCCGAGTGGTGTTTTTGCCCCGCTGGTCTTTGACAAATCGATGAGCTACGTCGATCGGCACTCTCGTGCACTGCATCGTCGGCATCGACCGGCCAACACGGGGACCGTGCTGCGATATCCAAGTCGATTGCTCGTGGATCCCCAGCTGCGGGCCTTTGCTCGTAAGGTTCCATCACCAGGGGGAGTCATTGTCATTGACCAGTCGGGTTCGATGGATGTGGAGGCCATTGAACTGGAGTCGATGCTGCGCAGCGCGCCGGAGGCGTTGATCATCGGATATAGCCACCGGCCAGGAGACAACGGCGAGACTCCCAATGTCTGGGTACTCGCGCGAAACGGACGCGCGACCAGCCGAGTGCGCACCGGAAATGTGGGAAACGGCGTTGACGGTCCCGTGCTGCGATGGGCGATTCGCCACGCCGCATCACGGGAGCCACTGGTCTGGGTCACCGATGGACAGGTGACCGACTCTCACGATCACCCATGTCACAGCCTGTCCTTAGAGTGTGCTCGTCTCGTCCAACGACATCGGATTCGCATGGTGCGAAGCCTGAATGAGGTGGAGGACGCGTTGCGAGGCCGTCCGCCGGCGCGCGCGTCGTTCGGTCGAGTTGGTCGACTGCTGCAATACTCACGACCGCAGTGAGGTGTGGCGTGGGCCTTGCATACGAACACCTGTTCGTATATAGTTGCGAACAGGTGTTCGTAAGCTGCACAGAGGGAGAGGGCAATGGCCGCAGTGGAGATGTTCGTCGAAGACGATGATGCGGGGGAGTCCTCGCGTCGTGCACTTCGTGTTGTTGCACCCCTTGGGTCCGCTCCTCGTTATCGAGTGGGACCATTGGTCGCCAATCGTCGCGCGGCGCGCGCGCGCATGAAGGCCCGTCGTCGTCGTAGCGCGTTGGCAGCATTGGTGTTGGTCAGTCTGGTGTTGCTGGCGTGGCCCGGTCACGCCTTTGGTGGCACGAACGGAGTCGGACTATCGACTGATCTCGCGTCGAGTTCCACTTTGTCGTCAGGGATGGTCTACGTCGTCCAGCCGGGCGACACCATCTCATCGATTGCGCGCGAAGTCAACCCGGTCTCTCCCTCGATTGCGCGACGGGCACTCGTCGCCGAGTTGCGTTCGCAGGACGTCGTCAGTGGCGAACACGTCCTAATTCCTTAATATTTCAGGGTTTTCGGTGTATCCTGATGTCGTGCGTTGTCCCTATTGTTCCGCTGACGACGACCGTGTTGTTGACTCGCGCCTCGCGGAGGATGGCGTGGCAATCCGCCGTCGTCGTGAATGTTCCGCTTGCAGCCATCGTTACACCACCTTCGAACGTATCGAGGAAGTTGGTTTGTACGTGACCAAGCGTTCAGGTGACCGTGAGCCGTTCAACCGTTCGAAGATTCTCAACGGGATTCGCTCGGCGTGCAAGAATCGTCCGGTCGACGATCTACGACTTGACACCATCGCCGAGTCGGTCGAGGAATCGATGCGTCTCTTGAATCGTGATGTGACGAGTGAGGAAGTGGGGATGGCCACCCTTGACGCGCTGCGTAATATCGACGATGTCGCCTACGTGCGCTTCGCGTCGGTCTACAAGGGTTTTGAGGACGCCAATGACTTCGCGCGTGAGATTGGCATGCTCGTCAAGACCACTGCACCCAAGCTACGGAGTTAGCACGTGCGAAACCTCTCGTTGCGTCCGCGCGTCGCCGTCGCCGTTTACGCCCACCCCGACGATGCGGATGTGGCGGCGGGGGGAGTGGTGGCACTCTGGGCCGCTCAAGGATGCGAGGTGCACCTGATCGTCGTCTGCGACGGTTCGAAGGGTGCTCACGGCGCCAAGACGACTCCCGAACGACTGCGTCAGCTTCGTCGCGACGAGCTTGAATTGGCGGCTGATCTGCTGGGCGTGAGAGAGGTGCATCGACTCGGAGTGCCCGACGGAGAAGTGTCCAATTCGACGGAACTGCGCGGGCGCTTGGTGGGCTTGATCCGCCGGATCCGCCCTGAGGTGGTCCTGGCCCCCGACCCGACGGCGACGTTCTTCGGCGGGGTCTACGTGAACCACCGTGACCATCGTGAGACCGGTTGGGCGGTGCTGGACGCCGTAGCACCCGCCGCCGCGATGCCGCTGTACTTTCCCGAAGAGGGTGAGCCTCACCAGGTGTCGTGGTTGTTGTTGAGCGGTACCCTTGAACCCGACGTGGTGATCGACATTACGTCGACGATCGACGTCAAGGTGAAGGCCGTTCTGGCGCATCATTCACAGACCGGCGATGACGCGGAGGGTGTGAGCGATGTCGTGCGAGGTCGTGCGTCGCAGGCGGGTCGGTCCTTGAGCTTGACCTTTGCGGAGGCGTTTCGCAGTGTCGAACTCGCGGAATGAGGAACCCTCACTCGACGCCGCGCCCATCCTGCACGTCGATCTCGACGCGTTCTTCGCGTCGGTCGAGATTCTCGACGATCCGAGCCTGCGTGGCAAGCCGGTGTGCGTGGGTGGAGCAGCGCAGCGAGGGGTCATTGCCAGTGCGAGCTATGAGGCGAGACGACACGGTGTGAAGAGCGCCATGCCGTCGGTGGTCGCACGACGGCTCTGCCCTGATCTGATCATTCTCCCGGGCAGGTTCGACCGCTACGAGGAGTATTCACAGCACTTCCATCAACTGATTCGCGACGTCACACCCGAGTACGAACCCCTCGGTCTTGACGAGGCCTTCGCGGACCTGCGGAGCCTTCGCCTCCTTGCGGTTCGACCTCTCGACGCTGCTCGGAGTCTGCGTCGGCGGATCCGCGAGGAGTTGTCCCTCGAGTGCGGCATCGGCCTCGGGCGTAACAAGCTCTTCGCCAAGCTGGCGTCCAAGGAGTCAAAGCCCCGCGTTCTCGAGGGCCGACTGGTCAGTGGCGACGGCGTGCTCTGGGTCAGTCCGGAGTTGGAGAGAACTTGGCTCGACGAGCTCCCCGTGCGGGCACTGTGGGGCGTGGGCCCCCAGAGCGCGAAGAAACTGCACCAGTTGGGACTTCGATGGGTGCGAGATCTGGCCAAGGTGGACGAGGCGACCCTGGCGCGTCATCTGGGAGCCGCGATGGCGGCCACCCTCGTCGCCTACGCTCACGGCGAGGACGAGCGTGTCGTCATGACGCAACGCGAACTCAAGTCGTTGGGTCACGATGAGACTTTCACAGTGTCGCTCACGACGAGCGAACAGGTCGTGGCCCAATGCCGTCATCACGCTGGAGTGCTGGCACGGGCGCTGCGCGCCCATGGGCTGGTGGCACGGACCATCAGCGTCGTCCTTCGCTTCGACGATCTGGAGTCGCTCTCACGGTCGCAGACCCTGTCATTCGGTGTGGACGACGAGGCGGCTCTCACCACGGTGGCACAAGCCCTCGTGCGCAGCGTCGAGGTCAACCGGCCGGTGCGCCTTCTCGGGCTGTACGCGACATCATTCCTGGAGCGATCGCGCAATCAGGTGCAGTTGAGTTTCGAGGTCGACACGGGGGCGAACGACCGACAACGTGCCATCGACGAATCGCGCGAACACCAGGTCTCCGCCGCGGCATTGCGCGATGCCGTCGACGATATCCGTCAACGGTACGGACCCCGCGCGGTCGGCGTCGCGGCGGACCTCGGCACCGAGGGTCTGCGTATCGAGCGCCAACGGGGCAGCCACGCCTTCGGACCCGAGGGACCGAGTCGTTAGTAGTACCTTAGGATCGCACCGTGACCAGGGTACCGATCGGGGTATGGGGCCAGACCAGCGCGGCGGACGCGAATGGCATCTCGACACAACCGAGACTCTGTGGGAATCCGTACGACGAGCGAATGAAACCGTGTAGGGCGTCGCCGCCATTGAAGTACGACACCCACGGAATCCCGGGATCGGAGTAGTGGGTACCATCTGGATTCGTGCCCGACATCGTCTGGGTCGTGTAGCGCAGGTAGACGGGATAGGTGCCCAACGCGGTGGGGGACTGGGGAATACCGGTGTTGACCAGAGCGTGGAGAGCGTTGACCCCGTTGAGGTAGAGCGTCATCACCTCAGGTGAACCTTCGCTGACGTCGACGTAGTTGTAGCTCGCGGGATCGACCTGCCGCGCCAACGATGCATTCACCAGGGTGTTCCACGTGGTGGTATCGATCTCACCCGTGGTTGCCAGATTGTGAACGTTCTGGAAGTTCATCAGCGCGCCACGCAGGATCATGTTGTCCGTGCCGGGATTCCATTGTGATGAGAGCGAAGTGGGCAATCCCGCGAATCGCCAGGTGAAGAATCCGGGGACCTGCTCGGAGGGATTCGCCTGCTTGGCGAGAGGAAAGAACGACACCGGGAGATAGTTCAGTTGGGCGAGCAACTGGTCCTCCCAGAGGAGGTTGACCGCCGCGGCGGTCTGAACCACGTGTGACGACGTCACGATGCAGGTGGTAGCACAACGAAGCGATGTGGGCAGGGTGATGGAGTACGAGAGCGCCGCCGCCGGCGTCGCGACGGCGACCGCTTGGACGTCGCGTGGTCCGATCTGTTGCCACTTCGTGGGTAGCGCCGGTATCAACTGGAGCGCCGGCAACTTGGTGGCGCTCAAGGCACTGGTGAAGTGCAGCCGCAAGAGAGGCATCGTCGCGGTGACGCGTGCGGACACCTGGCTCGTCGCGCGAACGGTGAGCGACGCCTGGGCGTGCGCGTTCGCCGACGCGGGCACCATCAGAGCCCCGGTGAGCCCCGCCACCGCCACCACGCGCTGCATGAACCTTGCCATGCACCTACCCTAATACGGAGGCCAATCCCGCCAGCCGTACGATGGGGGGAGGCTTGCGAGAGAGGTGGAGTGTGGAAAAGACCAAGGTTACGATTATCGGTGTCGTCATCGCGGCGATCGTCCTGCTGATCCTCGTCACGTTGTTGACCAGCATCATCAAGACGGTCATTGAGATTGCCATCGTCGTGGGTGCCGTGTACCTTATCGCTCGGGTGATGATGAGGAAGAAGTAGGTCGGGCGAGTAGCATGGTCCTTCTGGCGGCGTGGCCGAGCGGTTAGGCAGGGGCCTGCAAAGCCCCGTACTCCGGTTCGAATCCGGACGCCGCCTCCAGCGATAACGGGAGCCTGAAGGGGTGCGGTGTGAGCCGCCCCGCGTTGGGGGCGAGCATCGCAGGTCGCCTCGCCACCTCACGAGATGAGAGAGCTGCGGCAGCCGATGTTTCACTGAAGGGGCCTTGCCCTGAGATTCGACCGCGCCGCTCGACCCGTGCCGGGCGCAGCGACTTCTCGACGCACCCCGGTGCCAGCCGGCTTCGAACGTGGAGCTGACTGGTGGACTCCTGCCCACCCTCACGGCACGCAATAGGGGAATTGGTCCATCGAAGCAGACGCCAGACTATGAGGGTGAAGGAGAGGATTGGGCGCGATGGAGGCGAGTTCACTGCGAAGCAGACGACAATGGCGCTGTCCCACGGTCACTCTCGTCGAGGACGCGCTTGGGGGTTGCGAAGGGAGAGACGCGTGGCGCTGCGGCCATAATCCTTCTTGCGCTCCGGAGGTCGTGGTGCCTCGCGCTCCCGTGTCGACCACGGTCGCTCGAGGGACGAGCGAGGCGAACGGGTATGGCCGGAGGTCTCGACATGGTGGGCGCTGTTCTCAATCCGTTGGGCCGTTGGGCAACCACCGGTTCCGGCAATGGTGATCCGTCGGTACTGGCTGCGTCACGCGACGCGGCGTTCGCATCGCATCTCGGGGCACCACACGGATACTCGAGCCGCAATCGACGGTGTGGCCCTGATGGGCGAACCGCGGGACCCGCGTGGACCGCACCCACCCTTGGAACCTTGGAGCGTGGACGTCGCCGACGTCGCCTCGGCCCTCGCGGTCGACACCGATCGAGGTCTCAGCAACTCGGAGGCGGAGCGTCGACGTGAGGAGTTTGGCGCCAATGAACTGACCAACGAACCCGGTGTGTCCGCGATCACGCTTCTGATTGGTCAATTCTCCAACGCGATGGTGGTGGTGCTCATCGTCGCTGGCGTCGTGACGGCACTCACGGGCGAATTGGCGGACACCTTCGTCATTGGAGCGATCGTCCTTCTCAATGGCACGGTGGGCTTCGTCCAGGAATATCGGGCGCAACGCGCGCTCGAAGTCCTGCGCTCATACGAGGGCGACGCGGTCATGGTTCGCCGAGAAGGTGCTCCCTGCAGCGTCGCGAGCACCGATGTGGTGCCCGGCGACGTCGTGGAGCTGGTTGCCGGAGATCTGGTGCCCGCGGACCTGCGAATTTATGAGTCGCGCAATCTGCGCATTGCCGAAGCGGCGTTGACCGGCGAGTCCGAGCCGGTGTTCAAGACGTCGAACACCCTGGCGACGGGGATTTCGCGATCGATCCCGGAACGTCTCAATATGGCCTACAAGGGAACTGCCGTGGCGTTCGGCCGCGGGGTCGGCGTCGTGGTGGGCACCGGTCCTCACACCGAATTGGGGGGGATCGCCGAATTGTTGGTTGCTCGTAGTGAGGTGCCGACTCCGCTACAGCGTCGCCTGACGATCTTGGCTCGCGTCATGGCGCTCGGTGCGGCAGTGATCTGTTCTCTCGTCTTCGTCTTTGGACTCCTCAGGGGAGAATCGCCGCGCAACATGTTCATTACGTCGGTGAGTCTCGCGGTGGCTGCGATTCCCGAAGGCCTGCCCGCGATCATCACGGTATCGCTGGCGCTCGGCGCCCGTCGCATGGCCGAGCGTCACGCCCTGATTCGAAAGCTCGTTGCCGTCGAGACCCTTGGCTCGGTGCAGGTGATTTGCACCGACAAGACCGGAACCCTGACCGAGAATCGCATGCAAGTGATGCGCGTGTGGACCCCGCTCGGCGAGTACCGCGTCACCGGTAGCGGCTACTCGCCGGAGGGTGAGGTGATTGGCCCCGCACCTGTGCTCGCGGACGGATATGTCGAAAGACTCGCAACGGTGTCGGCGCTGTGCAACGACGCCACATTGCGCGCGCCGACCGGGAGTGGCGATGCGTGGAGCGTGTTGGGTGATCCCACCGAAGGCGCTCTATTGGTCTTGGCCGGAAAACTCGGGTGCGACCGCAACGGGTTGCGCGTGAGCCTGCCGCGGGTCGAGGAGTTGCCCTTCGACGCGGAACGACGACGGATGACGACGGTGCATCGTGATGGCGACGAGTTCGTGATCTTGACCAAAGGAGCATTTGAGGTCGTCGGGTTGGCCCTCGCGCAACGTGACGAGAAATTCGATGCCGCCCGCACAATCGCTGAGCGATGGGCGGGCGAAGGTTTCCGGGTGCTCGCCATGGCGGACCGGAGAGTCCGGCGGATTCCCGAGTGTCTCGAAGAGGATTTGTACCTGATTGGACTTGTCGCGATCACCGATCCGCCGCGCTCTGAGGTGATAGCGGCGTTGCAGGAATGTCGTGAGGCGGGGGTGCGAACGGTCATGATGACCGGCGACCATCCTTCGACGGCGTCGTCGGTGGCCCGTTGGATCGGACTCGATGTGACGCCGGCACAGATGCTCTCCGGAGAGGATCTGGCACAACTCGGCGATGACGCGCTCGATCAGCGGGTGCGTGACGTGACGGTCTACGCCCGAGTCCTGCCAAAGGACAAGTTGCGTATCGTGGCGTCGTGGCAGCGACAAGGCATCGTCGTGGCGATGACGGGCGATGGAGTGAATGACGCCCCGGCGCTGCGTCAGGCTGACATTGGCATCGCGATGGGAGTGAGCGGGACCGACGTCAGCAAGGAGGCCGCCGACATGGTCCTCGAGGACGACAACTTCGCGACGATTGTGGCCGCCATCGAAGAGGGCCGACGGATCTACGACAACATCCGCCGGGTCAGTCGCTATCTCTTGAGCACGAACATCGGCGAACTGTGGGTGATGTTGCTCGCTCCGATCGTGGGTCTTCCAATCCCTCTGCTCGCCGTGCAGATCCTCTGGATGAACCTCGTGACCGATGGCTTGCCCGCCATCGCCCTGGGCGTCGAGCCGCTCGAAACGACTGCGATGCGTCGCGCTCCTCGCCCTCGACGCGAGTCGCTCTTCGCCGGCGGACTGTGGCAGCACGTGTTGTGGGTCGGCATCTTCATGGCCGCGTCGGTGCTGGCGTTGGAGGCCGTGACCCGCTCGCTCGGTTGGCCCTGGCAGACGATGGTGTTCACCACCTTGGCGCTGTCGCAACTTGCGCACTCGCTAGCGGTTCGCTCGGAGCGGCGTAGCCTCTTCGATCTGCCAGTCAGCACCAATCGGTGGCTCTACATGAGCGTCGCGCTCACGCTGTCCGTGCAAGTCATGGTGATCTACCTGCCACCTTTGCAGCGACTCTTTCACACCAGTTCGCTGAGCGTTGGCCAGTTCGCGGTGGTCATCGCGGTGTCCTCATCGGTTCTGTTCGCGGTGGAACTGGAGAAGTGGTTCTGGCGTCGACGTCACCAGACGCCACGCGACGGCGCGACGGCAATCGCCTCGTGATTCACCGCGATTGACCACTGACCGGCCATCGTCGACACGATGCGCAGTGCGTCAAATTGCGGCATCGCCGACACGAGCGACATAGTGAGTGTCGCCTTCTGGCTCTTCCTGGGCCCCGCACGAATCCGGCTGGTGATGCCGCACCGCGTCCAGTGAGCCACCCGAAGAGACGTCACGCAACGCGACGCCGACCGTCCGGCGGATGACGGAGAACGACGGCACATTCGCGAAGCATGACGATCAGTTCGCGGACTCATCAAGGTGGAAACGAATCTGCATCGCCACCGCGGCACCTTCTCCGACGGCACTGGCGAGCTGTTTGGTCGATCCACCACGGACATCGCCCGCGACGAAGACGCCCGCAACGTTGGTGCGGAACTGGTGATCGCTTTCGATGAAGCCCCGTTCGTCGCGAGTGACGTCGTTGACCACGAAACCAGAATTCGGGTCCAGTCCGATGAAGACGAAGGCGCCCGTCGCCGCGAGCCGTGTCCTCTCTCCGGGCTGCGTGTCCTCTAGGACGACGGCCGCCAACTTGCCGCTCTCGTCAGCTTCGATAGCGCAACCACGACTCGAGTAGCGCACGCTCATGCGCGGATGCGCAAGTACTTTGTCCTGCATGAGGCGACTCGCGGCGAGTCGGGGCGAGTGTTCGAGGATCGTCACGTGCCGTGCGAACTGGGTGAGGAAGAGTCCCTCCTCAAGTCCGCGGTTGCCACCGCCGATGACCACCACCTCATCGGCATCGCGGTAGAAGGGGCCATCGCAGGTGGCCA
>Ga0307377_10008361_pt1 | contig 10503 bp, 25 predicted proteins | sample TR3MG_FD_202535 | JGI IMG/M metagenome (GOLD analysis project Ga0307377, IMG submission 202535) | Soil microbial communities from Risofladan, Vaasa, Finland - TR-3 | ecosystem: Environmental > Terrestrial > Soil > Coastal area > Acid sulfate soil | place: Finland: Risofladan, Vaasa | collected... | reverse complement strand
CAATGAACAAGGGATTAGAGTTTTTAAAAGAAAATATAAAGTGTGATTTTGTTTTATCTGCCGATGCAGATTGTCGTTTTGATAAAAATGTAGTTTCGGAAGCTCTAAAATCCTTTGAAAAAGACAATAGTGTCGGGGGTGTTTGTTCAATTGCCGGAGTATTAAACCCAGTTTTTTATAAAAAAGATGGAATTTTAAAGAATGTTGAAAAGTGGATTTTATGGCGACTTCAAAGATTAGAATATGCAGGATTTGATGCTACAAGAACAGCAACTTGGAAAAGTGTTCTAATCCTTCATGGTCTTTGTTCTGTATTTAGATTTAACTCTATAATAGAAGTGGGTGGATATGCCCCTAATCACTTGCTTGAAGATTATAAACTTACTTTGCAATTAAAAAAAGCGGGTTGGAAAACTGTTTTTAATCCTAAAATAATTGCTAATACGGATGCTATTTATAGTATAAAGAAACTTATAAGACAGAGACTTAGATGGATGATAGGAGGTATACGGATAATTTTAGAAGAAGGAATTAACAAATATACATTTGAAGACTTTTTTAGTCATATAGTTTTTATAGCATTATTGATAACTATATTAGCAACAGTAATACCGCAGAGTATTAAATATGGGTGGCATTTTCATTTGAATTTTAGTTTTTTACCAGTAACGTTGGCTATTGGTGGATATTTGTTTAGTTTATATAATTTAAAATATGTAAAAAATATAGATATTTTTGATATTGTAATACGTGTTTTAATATTGCCAGAACTATTGTTGTCTATATTTTTTTCTTGGCTACAGGTTTGGGCATATGGTTCGGTCTTATTAAAATCTAAGGAAGTTTGGTAAAAAGGAGGTAAATATGTATAATCAATTAACTTATGTTGGTGTAACCGGAGGAACTTGTTTTTATCTTTTTTGTGGAAAAAATATAAATCCCTTTATGCTTATTTTTGTAAGTATTCTGCTTATAATGCTTGTTCGCCAAGTTTTTATTCAAAGAAAAGGGGAAAAAAGTATTAACAATAAATAAGAAACATTATAAAACAACAATTTTATAGGGAGAAAATGATATGAAAAAATATTCAGGTGGAACATATAAAGGAACAATAGACTTTAGTGACCCAGATGACTATGAAACTTTGCGTTTTCAACCCTCTTGGCTTAGCAATGGTGTATCTATGCAAACAGTAGCAATTGCTCCGAGTGATAACAGTGATATATCTATTATAATGTCTCAGTGGTATGAAAAAGAAAAAACATCTAGATTTATTCATATGTTCCTTACTGAGGAAGAGGTAGATTTGGTAATAGATGGACTATTAGAAGCGAAAAATAGAAAAAACAATTAAAGTATAATATTACTAGGAAAATAATTTATGAAGAAGATATTTTGTGTAGGAGATTGCAGTACTTCAGGGCTAGAACACATAGATGATAAAGTAAACTACACTAAATTTCTTGGTAAATTAGTGGAAAAAAAATATGAAGTTATAAATAACTCTAGGACAATGTTAACAGCGGAGAATATTGCAAAAAATTATAATTTATTTATACCGAAAGAAAGAACTAAAGGTAATATAGTTTGTGTTTGGATTGGAAGTAATGACTTATATTTATCTCATAAACCAGAGAAAGTGTTTGAAAATCTAAATAATTATTGTAATTATTTAATAAAGAATGGCTTAAATGTTATAGTTCTTACGTTGTTTCCACGCACTTATACTCCTTATTTTGATGAGGCTACTTATTATAAAAACAGAAAAATTTATAATAATTTGATTGTTAATAATTTTGAAAATGTAGTGAATATTGCAAGAAGTAGCAGACTGGGAATGAAACTGCTAAATGAAAAATATTGTTTTATACACGAAACATTGGGTGTTGGGAAATCACTCGCAGAGGGGCATCTCAATACTGCTGGTCATAAAATAGTAGCAGATATGATATACAAAAAAATGCATAAAATTGGGTTTTTATGAGAGGAAAAGAGAAAGTTCTAAGATATAATAAAATGATTTTAGTAAAGCAAGAAATTACGGATAACACACTACAAAATTTGTTAATGATTTCTTTTTTAGCGCGTGTGTTTCCAATATCCTTATATGTTACTGATAATAAGGACAACATACTCGCAGCAGTTAGCCTAATGAAAAATCCTAGAGATAACAGCAACAGTTTATTTATTTGAGTAATAATTATGGCGACTCGTCTAACTGGTAGGATGCGGAGCTCTGAACTCCGTGATTGAGGTTCAAATCCTTAGTTGCCAACTTGACAAGAAAGGGAATATTATGGGAAAAGTAGCAGCGCATGATTATAGAAAAAAACCAGAGTACACACAGGAGTTAGTTATTGAATTGTGGGAAAAACTCGAGCATAATTCAAACGGGGGTGTACCGCATGTATTCTATGATTATGAAGTAGAACCTTTATTGAATAGAATTATAGAATTGGAAGAAAAATTAGATATACCTTTTGGGAGATAAAATCGTAGTTTTATAAGGTAAAAATATGGAAATAAAATATAAGAACATAAAAACCGTTTCAGAACTTATTGCCATACTTAGACATTTAATGAATAAATATGGAGATTTAGAAGTAAGAATTGACGAAGACTATAGCGAAGAAAGACTTTCTATTGATATGGTTTGCTATACAACCGACGACGAAGGTAACAAATATATTTCTTTAAATTCTTTTTCATAACGAAATATAAAATGCAAATTTTATAATGAGAAAAAGACTTGACAAATAAGGAATAATGTGGTATAATTAATTGTAATTACGCAGGATTAGTTTAGTGGCTAGAATACGTTCTTGGTAAGAACGGGGCTTGGGTTCGATTCCCAAATTCTGCTTTTGATGTGCTCGCCCAACAGGGCTGAGTGTAGGAAAAGGGTAATCTCAAATAGTTGCATTATGGTAGGTACGGTCACTGTTGAAAGGTAGAAAATACCAGACACACGCCAGTGCGCACTACACGCAAGGCTGGAGCCAACCCAATGCGGACACCGCAACTAACCCGTACAGCACATCAATTACGCGGGTATAACTCAGTTGGTAGAGTGCTTGCTTGCCGAGCAAGATGCGTGAGTTCGAGCCTCACTTCCCGCTCTTTAACAGGATGTACGTCAGCCCGGTAGACAGCTCTCGTCGGAAGGGAGAAGGCGCTGGTTCAAATCCAGCCATCCTGACTAAAAAGGAAAATAATTATGATTTGGTTTACCTCAGACACACATTTTGACCACACAAGAATTATAGAATTGGCATACAGACCTTTCAATACTGTGGAAGAAATGAACGAAACAATAATAAATAATTGGAATAGCAAGATATTAAAAGGTGATATCGTTTATTTCTTGGGAGATTTTGCATGGAAAAAAGCAGAACCTTATTTGTGGAGATTAAATGGTAACATAGAATTTATCAAGGGTAATCACGATAGTAAGAAAATAAAAGCTCCTTATATGAAAATTATAAAACCAGAAGGGCTGTTTGATGAATATGGTAATAAGAGAGCAATTGTTTTATGTCATTACTCAATGCGCTCATGGAAATATTCTCACTTTGCCTCTTGGCATCTTTTTGGACATCATCACGGACAATTAGAACCTTATGGACTATCATTTGATATAGGAGTTGATACTAACAATTTCTACCCTTACTCGCTAGATGATATAAAAGAAAAAATGAAAACACTTAATCCAATTGAAGATGTTAGAAAATCAGAATAAGTTATATTTAAATAATCTCGGGAAGAGCACGCTCTGTTGGTGCAACGGTGAAACATACCTTTTTCGTAAAAAGGAGATATTAGTTCGACTCTAATACAGAGCTTTTAAAATTACAGGAGGCTAAATGGAAAATAGTAATGAACATGATAAAATAACCGAAATTTTCAGGCAGTTAGTAGAAGCTGGCGGGAAATTGGAGAAAAGTACATGTAAAGAAGATTGCGATATAAAGAGCAAGTGTCCTATGTATGCACTCCTTTATGGTTATATGTTGTGGAATAAAAACACAAATGCGATATGGGCAACCGCTGATGGAAAAGTCGGTAGAGTTTATGTAAATTATGATGATGCTATATTTGCCCTTGAGCACATGGACGAAGAAAAATTTGGCAAAGACTGGCGTGTTGTTCCAGTTTCTGCTGGTACTAATATAAGTTTTTTGAAATAAAAGAAGGATTTTATAGTGAATAACTCAAACAAAAATATTATTGGAACTTGGTATCATATAACTTATTTTACTATATTTGGTTTTCTACCAAAATGGTTCTATAGTTGGTGGAAAAGTCATAGGTGTCCAAAATCCTTCCATCTATTTGATGAAACAAGTAATGGAGAGGAACATTGTTTGTTTTGTGATGCATGTGGGCTGACAGTGGTGTTTAAAAAAGAATATCAGGGCGAAGTATTTTATAGATAACTAAATGAAAGAAGGTCTTTATAATGAATAAAGAGAAGGCAGAAGAATTATTAAAGGAACTCGAACAATTAAAAAAAGATATAAATAATTTCTATAGAGGCATAGAGAAAACATTGCTTGGAATAGAAAAAAAGGCGCATAATTATAATGACAAAAAAATTTGAAGAACTAAGCAGAGTACAGCAATCAATCTTACTGGTAACATATAGGAGTCACCCTATGGGAATGACTCAAGAGGAAATTGAAGAAGCTATTTACGCCGAAGGTCTATTGCATATGTCAGATGAGGAATTCGACAAATATCACAGAGACTTGATTAACTGGAAAAGGTTGGTGACAGATGACTAAAGTGGATGCTTGGAAATGTGATATTTGCAATAATATTTTTATAGAAAAAAAGAATGACCCTGAATACTTAAATCCTTCTGACATAGTTTTGACTATGAATGCCCCTTGCATGTCAACAAATACAATGGAGCATCATTTTCATCAGACATGTCTTAAGTGCAGAAAAATTATTGAGAGCTTCATATTTGCGGCATTAAGAGAGTGCAGAATAGAAGAGAAAACGATAATATAAATGGATAACACTACATTTGGTAATTTTCCGTCTGCAATGATATTATGTGAAAAAATTTTTAAAAATGATAAGAAATTTAAAAGTAAAATAGGCGACTTTATACAAGATTATATCGAGGGAACTCTGGCGCTTAATTTAGTAAAAGATTCGACATTAAGAAAAAGAATGCAACTATTGTGGAGAAATTCCTTTATGGAAAGTGTTAATTTTGGAGAAGATATTGACACATATGTAAAAAATGTTATAGTGGCATATTATAGAAAATCTGGAAAAACTCGGAGAAATAGTAGAAGGGAACAAAAATGGATACAGAATTCTTAGAACTTTTAGAAAAAACATCTGATAACTCAGAATATGATGATGTTTACATTTATATAGGAGCAATTAAATTTGCTTATATGGGTTCTGGTTTATGGATAGTTACTAATACATATGGGAGAGAGTCTGTAATGGCAAGAGATGTAACAAAAGAGAACCTGCACAAGTATATACAGTAGTGTTACTCTTGACAAAATAGTAAAAGTATGGTATAATTATAATTAGTTAGGGCAAAGAGAAGACACCCGATTTCTGGTGTACACAGAAAATCGAACTCCTCTCCTAACGGAACTCAATTCGGTAGCTCAGTGGCAGAGCGTGGGTAACTCCGTTGTGCGAGGGTTCGAGTCCCTCCCGAGTTGATTAGAAATAAAATTATTTTTAATAAGGAATTTATTATGAAAATCTATTTTGATGTTACAGAAGAAGAAGCAAGTGCCGATGAATATCGTTGTTGCCATGAAGATGTTATTATTCAGGATTACTTTGCTGGAAAAATAGTTCCTTGGTTTGATAATAAAGAGGATTTTAAAAAATACGTGACAAACCTAATTGGGGAACAGGCTAATGAGGTATGGATAAACGGCTTGGGATGGTTGGATAAACGCGAAGTTAATATATTTATTATAATAAAGGGGTTGTTAAAAAGACTACTAAAACTCAGAGTAGATTTTAGACGTAAATCTATTTTCCCTGAAGAACATATACCATTTTAGAAAAGGAATGTAAATGATTCGATTAACGGTTGAGTTAGTCCCACACGGAGTTGAGGAAGATAAAACTGAAATATCCGTATTAGAAATAGCAAATACAGGTATATCTTCTAAATTGACTAGGGAATACAAATATTTTTATAAAGGATTCTGGCTTGATACGGACGGGAGCAAACATAACATCTCCAAATCAAGTGTGTGGCATGACAGGAAAAATATTGTATGGTTTCTAATTTATAAAGTAATTATTAAAGTTATTAAACCATTCAACTATATTTATTAGCATAAAAGAAAGGTTTAACCGTGAACTTTTTCGATATTCTTGATTTTGAAGATAAGATGGATGCCGATTGAAAATGTTATTAAGGAGAAAACTAATGGGAATGTGTAATAAAGATTGGGTAAATGAAACAACAATTCGCTGCAATTGTGGTTGTGGGGAATTACAATTTACTAGTTGGAAAGATGATGGTTTTGCTACTTTTAGCTATAACTTGCCCGCTTTTTATGCCTATCAACGACCTTGGTTAGGACGTTTTAAAGAAGGCATATCAATTATATGGGCAGTTATTTCAAATAAGCAGCATAGATTATTTGAAGTAGTTCTTTTTGAAGAAGATAATGAACAAATTAGAAACTTTAAAGAATTTGCGGAAGGTATAAAAGAATTTAAGGGAAATACAAAATTAAAGGAGTAAAGAAGAGAAAATTTCTATGACAAAAGCAGAAGAGATAATGAAGTTGCCAAAAATAAACGAAGATGAATTTAGGAGATTGTGGTATTTTAATTTTTGGGATGGGATATATAGCGGAATGCTTTTATATAAAGATAACAAATATTGGTTTACTTGTTTCGATGATGCTGAAAATTATGTTGTATATAAAAAAGACGGGCAAGGACTTGAAGATTTAGGTTGGTGGCGTAGATATGTTATTAAGGAATTAACAAATGAACAAATAGAACAAGCTGAATATTGGCATAATTTATTTTATAAGAACGTTGCTGTCTATACTACTTATGATGATAACGGAGATTTAGAAGGAGATGATTTTCCTTTATATACTGGATTAGGAGGAATTCCACTCAATCGTGGGTCTAGACCTCCACAACTTCGCCATGTTTTTTATGATAAACTTAGGGAAGAATTCCCACACGGAATGACCGAGGAGATTTTTTCTAATGGAAAAATAATAGGATGGTTCGAGGTATAAAAGAATTTAAAAAGAATATATAAACAAGAAAAGGAGCAAGAAAATGGTAAAAAATAATAGGTTTTTAATAGTTGCAGTTTTAATTGTATTTGTGTTTGTACTTATATCATTCGGAGGTAGTTGGGATACAGTATTTGCGCAAGGCACAGTTCCGGATGTACCGCCGACAGTAATTCCCACACCGGATACAGAATTTTTTCTTTTTGCTGAGCAGATTCCTGTTACCGGACAAAATGTTACCGAGCAGGAAGGATGTTGCTGTTGTTGCCATACCGAACTATTTTTATCAAAAGATGTATACAATGTTATTGCATTTGGGCTAATTCTCTTGGCTATTACTGTAGTTATTTCAACAGTATTAAATGTTATGAAAACTAAATCATAAATGGATATTAAAATCTTAAAAGAATGTGGTTATGAAGAGGCTATGCTTGGTCTTTCTTTGAGTCACAACCAGCCTGTTTCTAGGATGCCGGGTATTGCTGCTAAATTATCTTCAAAAGACGGGGGGCATAATAAATTTCTCGAAAGTATCTATGTATGGCTTGACATAAATGCCCCTAGATTTTGGTGGCAAGAAGCGGATACATATAGACTTTCAACTAAGCAATCAGAGAGTACTATGCATACTATAAATAAGGGTTATATAACACAAGACGACTTTGAGTATAAAGTTGGAAATTTAACAGTAAGCATTTTAAATAGCTTAATTAAAAATCTAAATACGACTAGTATTCCTTCTGAAAAAACAGAATTGTTTTTAGAAATAAAAAACAGGTTGCCAGAAGGATTTTTACAAAGACGTATTTGGGTTATGAATTATAAATGCTTAAGAAATATATATCAACAAAGGAAAAATCATAAGCTTATACAATGGGAAATATTTTGTAATAAAATAAAGATGCAATTAGAACATCCAAGTTATATTATATAAAGGAGGCAGGTAAATGGGAAACGGTTATACAAGACTTTTAAGAATAGAAGGTATAAAGTCTCAGGCTTTACCTAAAAAATTATTAAAACGTGATGTAGATATTCCAGAAAAGATACAAAATAGAATTAAAGAAGGCGAAATATGGATAGAAGTATCTCTTGCTGAGCAAGTCCTATATGTATGGGAAGGTCTTAATAAAATAAAAGCTGGTTATAGAGTTTCAACAGGAATGCCGGGTACTCCAAGACGTAAGAGCAAAGCAACAAGGAAAGGCATATATAAGATGTACTGCTTATATAAAGCTTATACAATGTGGGGAAACAATTGGTGGGCTTACGCTGTACCACACTGCATGTTTTTTCATGGTGAATTTGCCATCCATGCCGCATACTGGCACAATGATTTTGGTACACCCGTATCACATGGTTGTGTAAACATGACAGAGATGGATGCCGCCGAGGTATATCCGTTAGTTAAGATTGGTACTACAGTATGGGTATATTAAAAATGGGTATATTAAAAATATGAAAATAGAAATTCTATTTTGGCACAACTATTTGAATAGTAAGCCACGAAAAACCGGAGAATACCTTGTAAAGTGGTTTTGTGATGGAGAAATACGCATAAACTATGACGAATGGGACGGGGAGTGGAGAACTCTTGGTGAGTATACGATACTTTCTTTTGCGAAAGCCCCTAAAGGTTGATGTCCTTGACAGATAGTAAATAATGTGGTATAATTAAGAGGTTAATTAATGATATATGGATATAAATGTAACAAATGCGGTAGTAAATTTGAAATTATATGCACACTATCGGAAGCAGATAAGATTGAAAAAAAATGCCCGGATTGTGAATCAAAAGATATAACAAAAAAGTTTTTTCCAACACCTTTTTATTTTAAAGGCAATGGTAATTATAAAAATGATAACATAATAAATGGGAAAAAATAAGGAGAATTTATATGAGGCGCTACTGCCCGGAATGCGGGGAAACAAGCATTTGGGAAAAAGTAAGAAGAACGGAAGAGTTTGCAATTGAAGATGAAACAATGGATATAGAGGTGGAGCTTCTTATCTGCAAGCGTTGTGGTGCTGAATATGAAGATATGAATTCAACATATGACCCTTACTTGTTGGCGCAAGAAGAATTTAAAAGAAGAAAAGCGGAGAAATAAACAATGTTTGAAGTAGAAGGAAAATTTAATAGTGCAATTGTTTATTCAGATAGCAGGGAAGAGAAGGCTATCGGACAAATAGAAATGCTATGTGACCAAGATTTTACTACTGGTGCTAACATACGCATTATGCCCGACTACCATTTTGGCGCTGGCTGCACAATCGGTTTTACCGCTAACTTGGGAGATAAAGTAGTACCTAACTTGGTTGGGGTAGATATTTCCTGTGGCACGTTTGTTGTTGAGTTGGGTAAAATATTACCAAACCTAAAGTTGTTAGATGAAATTATTCGTGCCCATGTTCCTTGTGGTTTTAATTCTCACAAAGAAGCGTTTATGGTACACAGAGATATAAACAATTTAACATGCGGGAAAGAGCTAAAAAATCAAGACAAGTTCAATAGACAAATTGGTACACTAGGCGGGGGTAAACAAGATTGCCCTCCTTTATAGAAATATAGAGGTAATAAACTAGCCCATATCGGTGAAAGCTGAGATGCTAATACCGAGATAACTTGATAATCAAGTATTGTAGAGAGCAGTGGGGTTGGCATCCGAAAGGATGAAAGTGTGCTCCGAACTAGTAAGAAATGAATTGCTAGACATAAGCAGAAATGACTTATGCTGTACATTAAAAAATTAACAAATTCTAATAAATTTCTAACAAAGTTTCTCTTGACAAAATAAAGAAAATGTGGTATAATTATGGTAGAGTACATCACTTTATAAGAAAGGAGGAACTAAGTGAAATATGATGTATTAAATAAAGATTTATCTTATATGTACGGATGGTTTGCCGGAGATGGTGGATTATATAATACAACAAGAAATAGAGGAAAACTTCAAACCGAGATTAGCTTTGAAGATAAAGATATAATATATAAATTAGAATCTATTCTTAGTTCTATGCAAATAAATTCTTCAGTAAGGACTAGAACAAGAGATACTAATTATAAATTATCTTATAAATCAATTTCTTTAGCTGTATACTCACTAGATTTTCGTACTTTTTTTATAGATGCTGGTTTTGAAAAAGGCTGCAAGACTACATCTATAGCACCACCGACTATTCCTTTTGATGAGAAATCTTTTGCTAGAGGATACATAGATGCAGACGGCTCCTTCTGTATAGG
>Ga0307377_10008360_pt1 | contig 10505 bp, 11 predicted proteins | sample TR3MG_FD_202535 | JGI IMG/M metagenome (GOLD analysis project Ga0307377, IMG submission 202535) | Soil microbial communities from Risofladan, Vaasa, Finland - TR-3 | ecosystem: Environmental > Terrestrial > Soil > Coastal area > Acid sulfate soil | place: Finland: Risofladan, Vaasa | collected... | reverse complement strand
CGATGCCTTGGGTAGCTCCTTCGACTGGCCAGGTGGAGTACCACGGGACGACCTACAAGAGGCTCCTGGAGGCCGCTCCGTCGCTCGCTGCCCAGATCCCTGAGCCTCCGGACCCACCGTATGCGGGAGGTTCCTGAATGAGGCTCCACGGCATTCCAGCGGCAGGATTGAGGAGGATTGCTCAAGCTCAATTCCCCGTAGTGGGTCTCGACGTCGTGTATCATGTAGGAGACCTGGATCCTGGAAGCAAGGGCTCGGAGTCGTTGGAGGGGGCAGGCTTGTCGGTTTCTCTACATCCCGAAGAGTGGTCTCTGATTGCCAAGTTGCCAGGGGACGTCTGGACGCTGACCAATCCAACCGGTTCGTTTCTGGATGCGCTGTCTTTGAATGAGGCTCAGAAAGACGAGGTCCTTCAGTGGGGTTTTCGTGAGGGATACCTCGAACCGGCGTCTGCCTGGAGGTACTCTTATTACGACGATGAGCGCGGCGAAGAAGTCTACATGAGTTTCTTGAGCGAGGCTGAGGCTCAGGCAGAGCTTCAAGATCGTGAAGAGGGTCGTGTCGAAGAGGTCCGAGATTCCTTTGTGGGGACGGAACGACTTTCTTCGGAGGGCATGAATTCCCATGTCGAGCGCGAAGAGGACATCGCGTTCGACGTGCTTCTCACTTTATATGTGGAACAGGCAACCGATCTCGACGGTGTGTGGTGGGATGAGACTCTGGACGTTGGCAACCTTTCTGCGCCCAGAGGAGTGATCGTACCTTCTCGGATAGGTCGTTGGGAGAAGGAGGCCGCATGAAACTTCACGGCATCCCAGACTCCGCTCTGAACAGAATCGCCCAAATCACGGGGCAGTCTCTGGAGCTGTATCATGTCTCGAACGAGCTTTTCGACTCGTTCGATACTGCGCAGACGGCTCAGGGTATCTTGTGGTTCGCCAAGGACCGCGCTGAGCTTCTGAGTAGCGGGAGTGGGGCGGGTCTTTACCCCGGTAGGCCGGTGTACGTGTATGACTGCCGGGTGACGGTTGCGAACCCTGCGGGCTGGGACGAGTACGAGAAGTACGGGATAGGCGAGCTGAAGGGTCTTGGTTTCGATTCTGTCGATCTGGACGATTCTTTTGTGGTGTTCGATCCGGATGATGTCGAAATTTTGAGTGTTTATGAACTTGACGCGGGCGACATGTACGGGGGATCAGCATGAGACTTCACGGTATCACCGCTGCTGGCCTGAAGAGAGTTTCCCAGTTCATGCAGGGAGGACCTTCGGAAATCTTGTACCATATAACGTTCTACCGTAACCTGGGGTCCATCGCTGCGGAGGGTCTCCAAGTCGGTTATGGAGGAGGCGCAGGGCAGGGAGCAGGTTACCAGGAGCACAGCAGTCAAGGGGTGTTTACCACTGAGTGGGGCGGTGTTTTCTCTTGGTTTAATAAAGTAGAGGCTTGGGGGGAGTCCATGCTTTCTGGAAGCCAATCGACTTATAGCGAGGATCTTTTTCCGGTAGTTCTCGCTGTGAAGCATGAAGGCAGTGACCCGGTGTACGACGAGATCGGGTCTAACGATGTTTTCGAAGACGCTTGGATTTTGCAGCCCGAGGAGGTTCCCGAGGAATCTGTTCTGTTGTGGAACGGGGAGGCGTGGGTCGATATTCAGGACTGGGGCACCATTGATCCGGACAAGGCGTTCACCAAGGAGCACTCGGGTGAGTTTGACGAGTACGGTGAAGAGGAGATCTACTACTGGGAGACCGAATATCTTCTTCCTACGGAACCTGCACCCCTAGAAGCGTTTGATCTTGAGGAGACTGAATGAAACTCCACGGCATCACAGCTTCTGCCTTAAACCGCATCGCCCAATCCCTCGACGACGAGAAAGAGCAACACTTCTACGACCGCACGAACATGCACATCGAGCTGGTGCAGAAGTACTGTGCGCTGATCGAGGAAGCCTGGGAAGGCTTTGAGGGATTGATCGAGCGCGGCGAAGAGCACGACGCCAGTAAGTTCGAGGAGCCTGAGTTGACCCCCTATATTTGGCTGACCTGGCGGTACAAGTGCAAAGATGACGGCGTTGAGTGCGACCTTCCTGAGGGCATGGAAGATGAGATTATTGCGGCCACCAAGCACCACATTCTGAACAACGATCACCACCCCGAGGCCCATCAGTTCAGGCAGGAGAATCTTTTCGACGAGGAGAACGAGGACAGAGATGGCCCCCCGGACGATCCGGTGGATGCCTCCAGGATGGACAAGCTGGACATCGGGGAGCTTTGCGCCGACTGGATGGCAATGAGCGAGGAGCTTGGGAATTCTCCGCGTGACTGGGCCGAGGACAACATCGGGGTGCGTTGGACGTTTACGCCCGAGCAAGAGGAGCTGATCTACACGCTGATCGACTCTGTGTGGGAGGGCGGTGAGTGAAAATCAACCCCCACACCGCGATCAAGCGCAACAGGCCCTCCAGGCCCCTCTTGTTTCTCCACAGCAACCCCCTGGCGCTCCCTGAAGGCTCCCGGGTCTTGGACTGGGGCTGCGGCAAGGGAGACGACGTTCAGTGGCTGACGGAGCAAGGTTACGACGCTGAGGGCTGGGATCCGTGCACCTCTGCAGACACTGAGCCACGGCCCAGTGGCCTTTTTGACGTGGTGTTGTCTATCTACGTGGTGAACGTGATCGCGACGAAGGCCGAGAGGGTCCGGACCATCAAGGACATGTGGGCGCGTGTCGTCAGCGGTGGTAGCCTGTTTATCGCAGCGAGAAACCCTGCCGATGTTGATCAAGCGGCCAAGAAGGGTAAAGGCTGGCGAATACACAAAGACGGGTGGTTCACGGGGCGAGATACCTTTCAAAAAGGATTTACCGAGGACGAACTGCTGAAATCTGTGTTATGCTTGGAGTACATCGCGTACGCTGAGGTCGGGGGACAGAGCAAGTTCTCAGCTGTGCGTGCGGTGAAGAGGTAGGAATATGGTTGACGACTTCTCAGGACCCCGAGCATACAGAGGTACCCCGCCATTCGACCCGAATGATCCGCCACGCTTTGGCCAACTCATTGAAACGGCCAAGGATGCGATTGCTTCGGAACTTCGGCGGTTCTTTGACTACGCTTCGGACGATATCCGGGCGAAGATAGGGGAGTACCCGGCCATCGAGAAGTTCGGCATTACCGCGTCGGGTTCTACTTCTGAGTCCATGGAAACTACGATGAACCTCATCATGTCGTTTGGCGATGTAAAGAACAAGTACCCCATGATCGCCATAACTTCCGCCAATATGCGGGAGAAACAGCTGGGGCTTGGCGATACAATCGCCTGTGAAGTCCAGCAACCTCCCCGAGTTGTGGCGACAGAGTCGGGCCCCTTTACACTGGAGGACGGCTGGGAGTTGCAGGTCAGGACCTGGCCGCAGGGGCTGGACAATGATCCTGTCGATTCTACTATTCTCTTCGCGGATGTGTTGTTCTCAGATATTTCCAATGCCACTGTCGACGACGTGATCAAGGCGATCAACGCTCAGGTACTCTACACCCAGGCGGCTGCGAATGGCTCGAACTTCCTCCAGATCGTCGCTGGCGGTCCGGCAGCTCACGGTACACCTAATGCCGTAGAGATCATCGGAGGGGACGCTGCGTGCCTCTTGGCGCTCGGGTATAAGGTGGGGCAGGTATCACGCTATACGGACTCGACACGGCTCCCTGCGAGGCGCCACGCGGTAGCGGGGGACGCCACAATTAACATCGATGTGGTCAGCGACGACCTGAACACCCGTACGGCACTGGCTGACCTGGTGTGGGACTTTTTCACGTTTTACATGTCGAGACATTTTTTCCAGATTCTTGGTCGTTCGTACGACGATCCGGACCTGACGCCCCCCGAATGGTACCAGATCATCCTCAAGCGGGAGTTTGCGTGGGCGGGGGAGTACAATGTTCCCAGGGCCGGTGGCGATCAGCTTGCGCACATCCACTCTGTTCGCGGGTCGGTGCCCTTGACCATTGTGGACTTCATCGACAGGCAGGTCACTGAGGGCTTCATGGAGAGCAGGACGCTTGCGCAGTCCGAGGATCTTCCGCAGGGCGATTATTTCGGGGTGAATTACATAAAATTGGGGTAGCTTGTGTTTTTTTGTTGACGGGTTTGGATTTCTGTGGTATGTTCTAGTTCTCTTGGTTGTGTTGTTTCTCGGTCAGTCCGCCCGCAAGGCACTTTCTTGCGGGCGGACGCATTTTAAGACCAAGTCCTGTTTGTCTTTCGGTGGTTGTACGCGGAGATCGACCCTTCTTAGCCAATTCTTCCTCCAATTTTAAAATCCCGACGACTATTGCGGTAAGATAGGTACGTTCTCTAGGTTTATTTTCGGGGATCGCTCCCGTGGAGGTCAATCAAAATGGTGTTTGCATATTCAGGTTACGTGGACCCGGGAACCATGATCGGCGAAGTTATCGTCCCTGGAGCAGTTTCCGTCACCTCCGAGCGAACTTTGGCGCTGGTGGGAATCGCGCCGAGGACTCGCCGGGCTGTTGACGAAGCAGTGACGAGGGGCAAGGTCTATGACGAGGCCCTGACGCTGGCGGCAGCGACTCCGTTCATCGCGACGCTGAGCAACACTTCGAATCGCGACCGCAACGCTGCCACGCTCTACATGAACGACAACGAGCTGGGGCTGGCGGATTGGTGGTTCTTGGCCGCTGCCCTGGTAACTGATGAGTGGGCGGCTGGCACGGTAGACGTTTCTTCTGGTGCGCCGCCAGATACCAACTTCTTCACGATCTCGCTTGATGGGAAGCGCGCAGTGACCATTGATTTGAATGCGGCGCTTCTTGCGTTGCCCGTGCCAGGTGTGCCGGCAGCGGCCACTGCTGCGAAGATCTGTGAGGCTATCAACTATGAGCTGGGGAACGCGGCGGGCACGTATTTCGCTATCTACGGGGCGTCCTACAGCGGAGTGGCGACTCACGCGACGGGTGTTGCCAATGAGATCATCACGATCACGTCTCCGCTGACGAATACCGCGAGTGACGTGAAAATCTTCTTGTCGCGTGAGTATGACGCGGCTGCTGTGATTTCAGGGCTCGTCCCTACCTGGGTGCCTACCGCAGGCGCCGGTGTCCAGGCCCCGACTATTGTGCGCGTGGCGGACGCCTCGTACAACGCGGCTGCCGATTATACCTTGGACTACGTTACCGTGGACGTACTCGCCGACGCCCTGACCAACGCAGCTACGGCTACGCCGCTGACTGACATCTTGACTGTGGGTACTTATCCGGGGAACAGCAACTACACTGAGGATACCGATTTTGAAGAGGGCGCTGCGAACGACTGTGACTGGGATGTTACGGGCTGGGCGCAGGCAACGATCACGAGTGTCGACTTCGTGGCGTCTCCTCCGATCATTACGGCTGGAGTCAACGATAGGCTGTTCGTGTCCATCAACGGGCGTACGCCGCTTTCTATCCCTTTGACTGCGAGTTTCCCTGCTGCGACTACTCCCGCTCAGGTTGTGATCGATATCAATTCGGCGCTGGACAGTATTGCTTCGGTCTACGGGCCCGAGTTCGCGCACGTCGCGGTGGTTGCGGGCAACACGGTGGTCTTGACGGCCCCCGACGCCTTCGAGAACTATCTTCCCGAGAAGGGGCAGGCTTCGACGATTACGTTCTCGACCGTGGCGACGGATGCGTTCACGACGCTTTTCGGTACCATTACCCAGCCGTATACGGTAACGGGTGTGGGACGGCGCCCGGCTTTCGGTTCGACCTATTACTGCACGTATGATTACACGCGGCCCACTACCGACTATAGCACGGCTTTCCGTGTCTACGATCCCGATCAGCTCTACGAGTACACCACGCGGCTGAACCTGGGGAACTACATCAACAACGCGCTGTGTGTGGCGGGTGACATCGCATTCGAAAACGGTGCGTCGTCCCTCTATCTCATTCAGATCAACGACTCTACCGATCCCGGGACACCGACTCAGACGCAGATCGATACGGCCATTGCCGTGGCGGAGAACTACTCGCTCATCACGGACATCCTCACGTTGGACACCTCGCAGGAGACGATGGTGACGCAGATGCTGCACGTTGCGGACCAGTCCTCGATTCTGGAAAAGCACTACCGGCGAGGCTGGTTCGGCATGGCGCGGGGCACGGATGTGGGTGATCCCGATACTGTAGGTACCTTGGTGTATGCCGCCACTCAGACTCTTCAGCCGGGGAATACGTCTTCGGCTCGTGGCCGCTTGATCCTGGTTGCGCCGCCCGAGGCTTCGAGAACGCTGACGATGGACACTGGCCAGGAGATCACAGTGGACCTCGACGGTACGTATGTGGCAGCCGCAGTCGCTGCCATCTATACCGCGCTTCCCAGTCCTTCCTCAGCACTCATTGGTAAGCTCATCACGGGCTTCAACAGTGAGGGCTTCGAGACCTACTTGAGGGGCGAGAGGTATACGCTGGCGGGTAACGGCACCACGGTGGTCACGCTGGACGCTGGGCGTTTTGTCTTGCTTGACCCCCTCACCACGGAAGCCGGTGGGGGCAAGGTGGTGCAGTTCGAGGAGCCTGCATCCAGCGCGCAGAAGGACGCGGTCACTCGGGCTGTTGACACGCTGCTCACGAACAATGTCGTGGGTATCGTACCCGATGACCTGTCGGACTTCCTTTCCGAGATTAAGAAGTGGATTCTTTTGGGAATTCTTGCGAATATCAACAACGGTTCTATAGCTTCATATCGAGACGCATCTGGGTTGCCCCGAGACATAGACGCTACGACGGATATCCAAGTTTTTCAGTCTGCCACGGACCCAAGGACGTTCTACTTCAAGTACTGGTTCAATCTCAAGTATCCGGCCAAGCGGTTCTTCGGTGAGTACAGCGTTGACAACCCCTTCTTCGCGGTAGCGTAGAAGGGAGGAGGTTAAAAGATGGGACACGTAGTTCCGACCACGACTAAAGGCGTTCGTACAAGCCACGCTATCTCTATTTATCCTGGTACAGGAGGACCTGCTATCGGTCAGATCCAGACGTGGGCTCCTAGCCAAACACGTACGATCACTCCGGTGTGGGAGCTGAAGTCCGAGACGTCTGGGGATGTTATCGATAATATTCCGGGGAATGTTTCAGGCCTCACAATCCAGGTGAGTCGCTACGATCTCTTTACGGAGAAAATGGAAGAGGTTTGGGGGAGCGCGAGCGCGCTCTGGATGCTGGGCAGGCAGCTGAACCCTCTGAACATCACCGAGAAGTGGAGATCTCCCGGGTCCGGTGGCCTCACCGAGAGCTACCTCTATACCGGGTGCTGGTTCAGCCAGATTGGTCGTAACATGCAGGCTCAGGGTGATCGCATCATCATGGTGAACGCCACTCTGAACTATGTCAACGTCAGTAGACAGTCGTAACCTTCTATGCCGGTTCCCGTCACTGAACTTCGCACTTCGCATGCGATTACGATTCGTGTAGCGAATCAAGTTATCGGCAGGATCCAGGGATGGACTCCAGCTCAGGCAAGGGACGTCAAGCCCAAGTACGAGATCAATGCTATCGGTACGGGATTGCCCGTCGAGCAGGTGCCCGGAGTGATGTCAGCACAGACTCTTCAGATAAGCCGGTACGACTTGTATCTCAATAAGATGGAGGAGATCTGGGGTACTCCGAAGCCTCTTTATGCGCTCACGGATCAACACAACCCTATCGAGATCGAAGAGAAGTGGATTAAGATTGGTAATCCTGCCAAACCCTTTCTTCCGTGGATGAGTGCTGTTGGGGGTAGCCCCTTCACGTCTTCCGACTTGTTGAACGATATTGGGGCGTCAACTAAGGTAGGGAAGTTTTTTGGCGTTGGGACACAGAATGAAACGGCGGGCATTCCTGTTGGTGAACTGAATGGTACGGAGCTTGTCGTGGAGAAGCTCTGGTACACGGGTTGCTGGTTCACCAATATTGGACGAAACATTCAGGCTCAGGGAGATCGAATGATCCTTACTAACGCATCGATGGTCTATACGAAGGTTAGACCCTTGTTGTAGGTTTGCTGCGAGAGCAGCTGGTACATACAAACCCCGCATAGCGGGAGTAGGAGCGAAAGCCATGTCTGAAAATTTATCAACAGCACCTAAACCCCAAGATCCTAAGCGACTGCTGATGGACTTGGCCAAGGAACTCGACGGAGATTCCTTGGAGAGCACGTTTGAGTTGTTTGACCGTACGTGGTCCATCCGTCTGTTGACTGAGGACGAGTCGAACTGGCGTAACGGCTATGTGAACACGGGGACCAAGCTGTCGACTATCACGTCGTACCGGTTGCCTACGCTGGCCATCGGCATCCGGGCGATCGACGGCATTCCTGTCTATGCCTTTTTCCAGGACGAGTGGACGGCTACCGAGGACGGACGCGCCGCGTTCGAGTTGATCGAAGGCAAGGGGCGGTTCAGCCAGAAGTATTTTGCGGCTGAGCACTTGATGGAGTTCCTGGCTGATCGATTCCCCGAGAAGATGGAAGAGTTGTGGGAAGAATGGGCGAAGCTGGAGACTCGGCGTGAGGAGGCTCAGGCCTCAGTAAAAAAATCCTCCGGGGAGGGTTCGGAAGAGGACAAGAACTCTACTGGGACCGAATCTTCCCCGTCTGGCGACGAATAGTCTCTCGTCTGCAGATCAAGGCCAAGATCTTGACGAAGAGGCAGATCCCCATCGGGGATCCCCGTATCCGAGGTATGAATGATACCCAGTGGGTGTTTGAGCTGGAGGCGATGAACAAGGAGGATTCTGAGCGCTATAAGGATATTCAGATGATGGCTGACATCGTGAGAGAGCAAGTAGCCGGAATGTTGGGGCTCAATTTGTGTCCTGTGCAGGACGAGGCCACAGGTCTCCTCCGGATGCCTTCTTCTCACGAGATCATGCCTTTGGCGCTCATGACGGGGCGTGACGATGTTCTTACAATGATCAAGGAGCGTCACGAAGAGTTGGCTACGCAGGAAGAGGTTCGCGCGCAGCTCTCGGCGGAGGGTAAGGAGTACGACAACGGTATCGTAGAGCTGTCTCCCGAGGAGCTGGAGGCGTTTATGGACGATCCCGGCGACGTGGAGTTTGACAGTACTCCAGAAGACCTGAAGAAAGCTATGGGTTGGGGTGATGGGCTGACGCAAGTTTACCTGGAGAACTTGGTTCTTAATAAGGACGACATTGATGAAGGAACGCTTGACGCGGAGGCGCGGACAATAGGGCAGGCGCGTGCCGATATCAGGGGGGCGCATGCGCAGGCGATGGCGGGTGGTTGTGAGATCGAAGAGGTTGACATCGTGCCCATGGAGATCCTGTCAGATCGTGTGGAGGTGGAGGTGCCTTCAGCGGCGCGTCCGGCCATTACCGTAGAGAGCGACTGATGGCGAGACCTGAAGAATACCTGCTTCGATTTGATTTTGAGAAGCTTCGCTCTCAGCTGGCTGATGCGAGTCGAGCGTATACCGATCTGGGTACCTCTCTTCAGACTCTCATAGGTTCTACATCAGATGATCTTTCTACGCTACAGGAGAAAGCTTCCAACGTTTCCATTACTCTTTCGGGGGTTACGCCGCAGATAGAGCGGTCTTCTCAAGGCATTCGCCTCGGTTCAGCCGCTGCGCGGTCGATTCTTGGTGACATTTCTCAATATAGCGATAAGGTTTCGAACGATCTCTCTCGCTTGCAGGGTGTCAAGCTGATGGGTTTTGAGGCGAGCACTCAATCTCCTCAAGTTCGTAAGGACCTCGCCAAGGCTCAGATAATTAGCGATCTGGTCAGTACCTCTCGGATGGCTTCGAAGGAAGTTCAGGCAGCTGTAAAGGTTGCGGTGAAGGATATTCGCAACGCGGACAAGGTGTCTGCCAAGGTGATGAACCATGCCAAGGACTATTTCAAGTCCGAGATAAAAGAAGCTGGCGGCCAGGTGCGCGGAGTGATGAGCCATGTTCCTGGTGGTGTTTTGTCTGGAGGGATCATGGGGGGCCTGATCGGTGCGATGGTGCTGGGGTATACCGAGAAGGACCGGCTTCGTGCTCAGTCAGGAGAGATTTTGAACGTTTTCGAGGCGACGGGTGAGTCTTTCTCGGATAAAGCGTCCAAGAAGGCTCGCGGCTTCTTCAAGGGGTTTCAGGAGAGTGCACAGTGGTTCTACGGAGTGACGAAGGCAGAAACTCAGAGCGTGCTGAAGAGCATGGTAGACGCGGGTTACAAATCCAAGGACACGATGATAGAGTACGACAAGTCTCTGGGGCTTGTCGGAAAGAACGTCACGATCGCGTCCATCGCAGCCGATAAGCACTTTAATCAGCAAACCGGTACCTCGATGAAGAACATCATTCAGCTTACGACGAGCTTGGGTGATTCTCTCGGAACGGCTACGGACAAGTATGTGAAGCTTGCGTTCGCTGGTCAGCGCAGCGGCATGGGGATCAGCAACTTCGTCGATTCTGTTATTTCCGGGTCTTCGGCCATGCAGCAGTATGGCGTAGACGTGGAGAATG
>Ga0307377_10008358_pt1 | contig 10505 bp, 11 predicted proteins | sample TR3MG_FD_202535 | JGI IMG/M metagenome (GOLD analysis project Ga0307377, IMG submission 202535) | Soil microbial communities from Risofladan, Vaasa, Finland - TR-3 | ecosystem: Environmental > Terrestrial > Soil > Coastal area > Acid sulfate soil | place: Finland: Risofladan, Vaasa | collected... | reverse complement strand
CAACAAAGGAGGCGATCATGGCTGAGACGAGAAAGGTTCTGGTGGTCGACGACGAGGAGATAGTGAGATTGAGCCACATGAGAACGCTGGCGGGCCAAAACTGCAGCGTGGAGGCGGCGAGCGGCGGAGCGGAAGCGCTGGAGAAAATGCAAAAAGATCCGGCCGATGTGGTGCTGATCGATTTGCGCATGCCGGGACCGGATGGGCTCGCGACCCTGAGAACGATCAAGGAGAAGTGGCCGGCGACCGAAGTCGTGGTCATCACGGGCTATCCATCGGTCTATACGGCAAGGGAGGCCGTCAGCCTCGGGGTCTTCGATTATCTGGCCAAGCCGGTGGAACCGGACAAACTGCTCGCTGTGGCGAATGAGGCGATGGCGCAAAAAATGGCGCCGGACAAAGCGGGAAAAGAAGGGCGGGAAAAGGATTCGGAAAAGGGATGGGCGAAGTATTTGGATTGACAGCCGCAGGGCTTATCGGAAATTCAGTCCACGACAGGGAGCCGGTTAGCGTCCTTGGGCGACCCTCCAACTCCGGCGCATACCTGTGCACTTTTAGATGTGCGCCGACAAGCCTTTGTCCTGCAATTTCGACTCGCGCAATCATTTCTTCCAGTATTTGCGCATGCCGCGCCGTTACTGGTTTCGGCGCGGTCTAGAAAAATATGGTGGGCCCACCTGGACTCGAACCAGGGACCAAAGGATTATGAGTCCTCTGCTCTAACCAACTGAGCTATAGGCCCTTCGGGAAATGATTCCGGGTTTGGGGAATCCCCTCGCCACGGCTGACGCGGCATTCTACATTGAACTTCGTTGCGGCCGGGGCCGCAACGAGAAATTCAAACGCGGCGCGTCTAGGCCTCGTTGTCAAGGAAACTGCGCAGCTGTTCCGAACGCGAAGGATGGCGGAGCTTGCGCAGCGCCTTCGCTTCTATTTGGCGGATGCGCTCGCGCGTGACGTCGAATTGCTTGCCGACTTCCTCGAGCGTGTGGTCGGTGTTCATTTCGATTCCGAAGCGCATGCGCAGCACTTTGGCTTCGCGCGGCGTAAGCGAGTCCAGCACGTCCTTGGTCGCGTCGCGCAGGGAACCGTACACCGCCGCATCCACCGGTGCCATGGTGGCGGCGTCCTCGATGAAATCGCCGAGGTGCGAATCGTCGTCGTCGCCGATCGGCGTTTCCATCGAGATCGGCTCTTTCGAGATTTTCAGGATTTTGCGGATCTTGTCCTCGGGCATTTCCATCTTCAGCGCGAGCGTGGCCGGATCGGGCTCCTGCCCGGTCTCCTGCAGGATCTGGCGCGAGATGCGGTTCATTTTGTTGATGGTCTCGATCATGTGCACCGGGATGCGTATGGTGCGCGCCTGGTCTGCGATCGAGCGCGTGATCGCCTGGCGGATCCACCAGGTGGCGTAGGTCGAGAACTTGTAGCCGCGGCGGTATTCGAACTTGTCCACGGCCTTCATCAGACCGATGTTGCCTTCCTGGATCAGGTCGAGGAACTGCAGACCGCGGTTGGTGTATTTCTTGGCGATCGATATGACCAGGCGCAGGTTGGCCTCGGTCATCTCGCGCTTGGCGCGGCGCGCCTTGGCCTCGCCGGTGGACATCTGCTTGTTGATGTCCTTGAGGTCCTTGAGCGGTATGCCGATCTTTGCCTGCATGTCGAGCAGCTTCTGCTGGCTTTCCATGATCGCCGGCTGATAGCGCGCGAGCTGGGCGCTGTAGGGATGGTGCGCGGCGATTTCGTTGCCGACCCAGCGCAGGTTGGTTTCGTTGCCGGGAAACACCTTGATGAAATGCGGCCGCGGCATGTTGCTCTTGGTCACGCACAGCTGCTGGATGTGGCGCTCGTGCCGGCGCGTCTCTTCCACCAGGCTGCGCAGCGCATCGCACAGGCGCTCGACGATGCGTGCGGAGAAGCGGATGTTCATCAGCTCGCTGGAGATCTTGTCGCGGATCTTGAGGTACTCCTTGCTGCGCGATCCGTGCTTGATCAGCGCCGATTTCTTCCTCTCGAACAGGCGGTGTATGACGTCGAAGCGCGCGAGCGCGTCTTCCTTGAGCTGCTGCAGGCTCGCCGTGATCGCGGCGTTTTGCGCCTCTTCGTCGAGTTCCTCTTCCTCCTCTTCGTCTTCCTCGACCGCCGCTTCCGCGAGTTCGGCCACCGGCTCGCCCTTGGCGTTGGGATCGATCAGCCCGTCGACCAGTTCGTCGACACGCATTTCGTCGCGCGCTACCTTGCCGGCGAGCGCGAGGATTTCGGCGATGGTGGTCGGGCAGGCGGAAATCGCCTGGATCATGTGCTTCAAGCCGTCTTCGATGCGCTTGGCGATCTCGATCTCGCCCTCGCGCGTCAGCAGCTCGACCGAGCCCATCTCGCGCATGTACATGCGCACCGGGTCGGTGGTGCGGCCGAACTCGGGGTCGACCGTCGACAGCGCGGCCTCGGCTTCTTCCTCCGCGTCTTCGTCGGGGACGGCCGCCGGCGCGTTCTCGGAAATCAGCAGCGTTTCCGCATCGGGCGCGACGTCGTAGACCTGAATGCCCATGTCGCTGAAGGTGGTGATAATGGACTCGATCTGTTCGGCATCCACCAAGTCGTCGGGCAGATGATCGTTGATCTCGGAATAGGTGAGGAAGCCGCGTTCCTTGCCCAGCTTGATCAAATTCTTCAGGCGCGTGCGCCGTGCCTCCACGTCCTCCGGCTTCTGCTCGCCTTTGCGCAGATCCTGCTTCTGCTTCGCCGTGAGCTTCGCCGCCTGTTGCTTGGCGATCTGTCTGGCGATTTGTTTGGCCGACTGTCGCGGCTTCGCCGCAACCGCTTCCAGCCGCTCCGGCTCGACCTGCAGGCTTGGTTTAGCCGCAGCGCTCTTGACCTTGTCGGCCGACTGAACCTTGATGGAAGGCGCTTTGGCCTTGGCCGGCACAGCCGGTCTCGCCGCAGGCTTGGCTGTGGTCCTGGTTGCAGGCCTGGCCTTTTTCGCCAGTGGCTTGGACTTGGCCAAGGGCTTCGTCTTGGTCAGGGACCTCGTCTTAGCCAGGGGTTTTGCTCCGGCCACGGGTTTATTTTTGCGCGGCGAGGCATGTTTGTGCGCAGCCTTCGGCTTTCCGCTCTTCGCTTTTGCCGCTGCGGTGGATTTCTTGGCTTGATGTGCTGCCATGAGCGTGTCCTAAGTCGGTGAAGTATTGGGGAAAAAGGGGGCGAATTATACCACAGGGCGGTTTGCGCCCGGACGCTGGTCCAGCGTCCACAGGCGCTTGGTCAACGCGTTCATCAACTCGATGTCCTCGGGACTGAGCGCCCCCGCCTTGTTCTTGCGCTGCAATTCATTCAGCTGTTCATGAATGCGCCGGCGTTCGAGTCCCGGCAGGGCGTCGCGAAAGTCGCCTTCAGCCTGCTCCGGGGTAAAACCCAGGATCATGAGTTCCGATCGCACTTGCTTGAGCAGGGTTTCGTACGGGCTGCCGCGAAAGTGATCGATCAGCATCACTTCGGAGCTGACGTCCGGGTTGGCGCGCACATACTCGCCCAGCGCGAGCAGGGCCTTTGCCTCGAGGCTCTCGCCGCGGATGACTTCGCCGGAAAGTTCGGCCGCGAGCGCCGGCTTTACTAAGACATATTCCAGCAGGCACAGTTCAAAACTCTTGACCGCGGCACGTCCGACAACGGGCGGCGCAGGGCGCTGCCACGTACCCGCCGCGGGAGCACTGCGGCGCAGTTCGCACAGGCGCTCGACTTCCTGCTGGGTCATGCCGGCGATGTCCGCCACCTGCTTCACCAGCTGCAGCTGCAGTCCCGGCGCCGCCACGCTTTTGAGCAGGGGCTTGGCGTCGTGCGCCAGGCGCGAACGGCCTTCCGCCGTGTTCGTGTCCACGCGCGCGCGCAATTGCGAGAGCAAATACGTGGAGAGCGGCTCGGCCCGTTCCAGCAGCAGCTCGAACGCCGCTTTGCCATGGGTGCGCACATAGCTGTCCGGATCCTCGCCTTCGGGCAGGAACAGGAAGCGGATCGTCTTGTGATCGAGCGTGACTGGCAGGCTTACTTCCAGGGCGTGCCAGGCGGCCTTGCGGCCGGCGGCATCGCCGTCGAAGCTGAACACGATTTCGTCGGACTGGCGCAGCAGCTTTTGCACGTGCACCGGCGTGGTCGCCGTACCCAGCGTCGCCACCGCATAGCCGACGCCATGCTGTGCCAGCGCCACTACGTCCATATAGCCTTCGACCACCAGCACGCGGCCGGCATCGCGTATCGCCTGGCGCGCCTGCGGCAGCCCGTAGAGCTCGCGCCCCTTCTCGAACAGCGGTGTCTCCGGCGAGTTGAGGTATTTAGGGCCGGGGGACCCCTTCTCCTCCCCCGCGGTCGGCTCGCCCGCGTCGATGATGCGCCCGCCGAACCCAACGACGAAGCCGCGCTGGTTGATGATGGGGAACATGATGCGGTCGCGGAAACGGTCGTAGCGCTTGCCTGCGTCGTTTTCGATCACCAGGCCCACCTCCTTGAGGCTCTTGTCGTCGTAATCGGGAAACACCGCCTGCAGGTTGTGCCAGCCGTCGGGCGCATAGCCGACGCCGAAGTGCGCCGCGATCTGGCCCGACAGGCCCCGGCGCTTGAGGTATTCGATCGCGCGCGCCGAACCCTTCAGCTGCTCGCGGTAGTACTGGGTGGCGCGCTGCATGAATTCATACAAATCGGGGCCGGACTCTTCCTTTTTCGTGCCGAAGCGCGGCTCGAAATCCGGCATGGTCATACCGGCGCCGGCCGCCAGTTCTTTGATCGCCTCGATATAGCCCAAGCCGGAATACTCCATCAGGAAGCCGATCGCATCGCCGTGCGCGCCGCAGCCGAAGCAGTGATAGAACTGCTTCGACGGGCTGACCGTGAACGAGGGCGATTTTTCGTTATGGAACGGACAGCAGGCGCTGTAGTTGGCACCGGCCTTTTTCAGCTGCAGATGGCGCTGAATGATATCGACGATATCGACGCGATTGAGCAAATCGCGTTTAAAGGAATCGGGTATCACGCGCGGTTGGGGTCCGAGTCTAGGGGGCCAAAAAGCTTTCCCCGGCATCCGCGCCTAGGGAATATGGACTATTTATAGGCCATTTCGGCCGAAAAGCAAGTCAAAAGCCAGTATTGCGCCGATCAGATTTCGATGTTGTCCTCCAGGAGGACTTTCCCGTCAAGCGGGATTGAGACCTTCAGGGTGTGGGAGGTCTGCCTCCGGGCCGATCCGACATCGATGTGGCACCGATCGGGGCGAGGGCGCCCCTCCCACAGGCAGTCCCTCCCACAAGGGGTTCCTCTCACCGGGCGCCGGCCCCATAAGGCCCTTTAGCTGCCGAGCTTCGCCTTCACCATCGCCGACACCTTGGCCATATCGGCGCGGCCGGCGAGTTTGGGTTTGAGCAAGGCCATGACCTTGCCCATGTCCTGCATCGTCTTGGCGCCGGTCGTGGTCGTCGCGGCCGCCACCTCCGCGGCGATTTCGGCTTCGGTCATCTGTTGCGGCATATAGGCCGAGAGCACGCCGATTTCGAATTTTTCCACATCGGCCAGATCCTGGCGCCCGCCCGCCTCGTATTGCGTCACGGAGTCGCGCCGCTGCTTCAGCATCTTTTCGATGATGGCGAGGATGTCCGCGTCCGACAGTTCGATGCGCTCATCCACCTCGCGCTGTTTCATCGCCGCCAGCAGCAGGCGGATTGCCGACAGGCGCGCCGCATCCCTGGCGCGCATCGCGGCCTTCATGTCTTCGGTGATTTTTGCCTTGAGCGACATCTGCGCGGCAGCGGTGCGTGAGCGGTCGGGGGAACGGGTGTGCCCGTCACCCGGCGTCCGATCGTTGCTTGGGGCTTAGAACAGCTTGGGCGGGAGTTGCTGACTGCGAATGCGCTTGTAGTGGCGCTTGACCGCGGCGGCGAGCTTGCGCTTGCGCTCGGCGGTGGGCTTTTCGTAGAACTCGCGCGCACGCAGTTCGGTCAGCAGCCCGGTCTTCTCGATCGTGCGTTTGAAGCGGCGCAGCGCCACCTCGAACGGCTCGTTTTCCTTGACTCGTACGGTAGGCATCAATACTCCGGCTTTTTACTCGGGCGGAAAACCGCGGATTATATCAGCATCGGCCGGGGCCGGACAAGGGCAGTTTCATCTCAGGCTACCGTGGCTCTGCCCAAGCCGGGATATCTGCTTCTATGAGAGGCTTGGTTGAACCTCCGCGTGCCCAATTCGCTCTGGGGATGCCGTCCGGGCTATACTGCCTGCCCCATGCTGATCCTGGGCATAGAAACCTCCTGCGACGAAACCGGCATCGCGCTTTACCACAGCGAGCGCGGCCTGCTCGCGCATGCCTTGCACACGCAGATCGCGATGCACCGGGAATACGGCGGTGTGGTGCCGGAGCTTGCATCGCGCGACCACATCCGCCGCGTCGTGCCGCTGATCCGCCGGGTGATGCGCGAGGCCGGCGCCGGGCTCGCCGACATCGACGCCGTCGCCTACACCCAGGGGCCGGGACTCGCCGGCGCGCTTTTGGTCGGCACCAGCATCGCCAATGCGCTCGCGTTTGCGCTCGGCATCCCGGCGCTTGGCATCCACCATCTCGAAGGGCATCTGCTGTCGCCGCTGCTCGCGAGCAATCCGCCGAAATTTCCGTTCGTCGCCTTGCTGGTCTCGGGGGGGCATACGCAGCTGATGCGCGTCGCTGCGGTGGGGCATTACGAGCTGCTGGGAGAAACCGTGGACGACGCCGCCGGCGAAGCCTTCGACAAGACCGCGCACTTGCTCGGCCTTGCCTATCCGGGCGGGCCGGCGCTGGCGCAGCTCGCGGGACAGGGCAGGGCGGCCAGGTACAAGCTGCCGCGGCCCATGCTCGAACAAATGCACAAGACGGGCAACCTGGATTTTTCTTTCAGCGGCCTGAAGACGGCCGTGCTGCTGCTGGTGCGCAAGGAAGCGCCCGATGCCGCGGGCAAGGCCGACATCGCGGCATCGTTCCAGGAAGCGATCGTCGACGTGCTCGTGGCTAAATCGCTTTACGCCCTGGAGCAGACCGGGCTCGACCAACTCGTGGTCGCCGGCGGCGTCGGCGCCAATCGGCGCCTGCGGGAGCGGCTCGATCGCGCGGCGGCGGAGCAGGGCTGTTCGGTGTTCTATCCCGAATTCGAATTCTGCACCGACAACGGCGCGATGATTGCGCTGGCTGGGGCGCTTCGTTGGGGCGCCGCGCTTCCGAACCCCGCCGAAGATGCTTACGCCTTCAGCGTCAAACCGCGCTGGGACTTGTCCGCCACAGTTTTGTAGGAGGGGCGCCCACCCCCCGATCGGTAACCAAAATCGAAGTCCGATCGGCCCGAAGGCGAGCCTCCCACAATTGTAGGAGCGGCGCCCCCGCCGCGACCAGCACGAACTCGATCAGGAGGGTCAGCGCGACGGCGCTGCCCACCGACATGTTCAGAACGACGGCTGCCAATGCAACCATGGTCACGCCGAATCCTGCTTGTTCGCGCCGATGCGGTTCTCCTTGCCCGCGAGCAGGCGGTGGATGTTTTCCTTGTGCCGATAGACCAGCAGCGCCGCGATCGCGAGTACCGCCGGGAGCAGCGGGCTCGCCGTGCCGAACAGCCAGGCGGTGTAGACGGGCGCGAACACTGCGGCGATGATCGAGGCGAGCGAGACCATGCGAAAAAACAGCACGATCATCAGCCAGCTTGCGAGTGTCGCCAGCCCGAGCCAGAGGTTCAGCGCGCACAGGATGCCGAGCGCCGTGGCCACGCCTTTGCCGCCCTTGAAGCGGAAGAACAGCGGATACACGTGGCCGAGAAACACCGCCAGCGCGACCAATGCGATGCCCGTCAGATCGACGCCGTAGGCGGCGGCGAAATGTCTTGCCAGCAGTACCGCCACCGCGCCCTTGCCGGTGTCGCCTGCGAGCGTCAGCGCCGCGGCCAGCTTCCTGCCTGTGCGCAGCACGTTGGTCGCCCCCGGATTGCCCGAGCCGTAGCTGTGCGGGTCTGGCAACCCGAACAGCCGGCTCACGATGACGGCGAACGAAAGCGAGCCGATGAGATAAGCTGAAACCACAAAAACTATGGTCGCCATCTGGATAGTGTTGGGGCCTGTTAGAATGTGCTGCCCATTTTACGCGGGAACCGAATCCCGCCCTAGCTTCGTCTAATTTCCTCCGACATGGACATCATATTCCTGCGCGAAATAAGGCTGGACGCGCGCATCGGCATCTACAAGCGCGAGAAGACCATCACCCAGAAGGTGGAACTGGATCTGGACATCGCCTTGCCCGACGGACGTGTGTTCGAGAGCGGCAAGGTCGCCGACACCATCGATTATGCGGTGGTGATCGACCGCATCCGTGCCATCCTGCTGGCGCAGCACTACGGCCTGGTGGAAAACCTGGCCGAGCATGTAGCGCAAATCCTGCTCGCGGAATTTCATGCGCCGTGGGTGCGCGTCAGCATCGCCAAAATCGGCGCCCAGCGCGACGCGCGGCGCGTGGGCGTGGTTATCGAGCGGAGTAGGGTTAAGTAGGAGGCCCGCCCCCGGGCCGATCGGCCTCCGCAACGGAGTCGTAGGAGTCGTAGGAGGCCCGCCCCCGGGCCGATCGGAAATTGGTCATGGCACGTTTCGCGGCGAGGGCGCCGCTCCCAGTGCCCACAAGACCGCCTGCACTCGGTGCTCAGTCTTCGAGCGCCACCTCGACGGTTTTCGCGCCCAGCAGACGCACGAGTTCAACCGGATCGATTCCCACGAGGTAGCCGCGCCTGCCGCCGTTGATGTAAATCCGCTTCAGGCCGAGCACGCTTTTTTCGACATACACCGGCAGGTTCTTTCGCGTGCCGAAAGGTGAGGTGCCGCCCACCAGGTACCCCGAATGGCGGCTGGCAGCCTCGGGGGCGCACGGTTCCACATTCTTCACGCCGATTTGGCGCGCCAGATTTTTGGTCGAGACTTTGCGGTCGCCGTGCATCAGCACGATAAGCGCGCGCTTCGCCTCGTCTTCCATGACCAGGGTTTTCACCACCTCGTGCTCGGGGACGCCCAGTTCACGCGCCGACACCGCCGTGCCGCCGTGCGCCTCGTATGCGTAGGGGTGCTCGGTGAAGCTTGCGCCGCGCTTCTTCAGGAACGCCGTCGCCGGCGTCTCTGAAACATGTTCTTTCTTGCTCATCGCATTCCGTGGCGCGCGATCGCTCGTCTATCCGCGCGGATGGTGCTTCTGGTGCAACAGCTTCATGCGTTCGCGCGCCACATGCGTATAGATCTGCGTGGTCGAGATATCGGCATGGCCGAGCAGCATCTGCACCACGCGCAGGTCGGCGCCGTGGTTCAGTAGATGGGTGGCGAAGGCATGGCGCAGCGTGTGCGGCGACATCGGTTTGCCCGGGACCGCCGCGCGCGCATGTTTTTTTAGCAGGTACCAGAAGGCCTGGCGCGTCATCGAGTCTCCGCGCGCGGTGACGAACGCCGCGTCTGACTGCGCGCGCCGCAGCAGCCGCGGCCGTCCTTCCTTCAGATAGCGCGTGAGCCAGGCAGAGGCCTCCTCGCCTATCGGCACCATGCGCTCCTTGCCGCCCTTGCCGAACACGCGCACCACGCCCATGTCCTGGTTGATCTCGATCAGCTTCAGCGCCACCAGCTCCGACACGCGCAGCCCGGTGGCGTAGAGCATTTCCAGCATGGCGCGGTCGCGCAGGCCCAGCGCGCACGCCGCGTCGGGCGCGGCGAGCAAGGCTTCCACGTCGGTCTCGGTAAGCGACTTGGGGAAGCGCTGCGGTTTTTTCGGCGTGTCCAGCCTGAGCGTGGGATCGGCCGCGACCTTGTTCTCGCGCAAGGCATACTGGAAAAAGCGCTTGAGGCTGGAATGCAGCCGCGCCTGCGAACTCGCGCGCAGCTTTGCCTGGGTATAGCGGAAAGCGAAATACGCCGACAGGTCCTCCTCGCGCGTATCGATCAGCGCCCGCGTGCGCTCGCGCGCCAGCCAGTCGGCGAACAGGGTCAGATCCCGGCGGTAGGCTTCGAGCGTGTTCCTGGACAGGCCGTCCTCCAGCCAGAGATGGTCGCAAAACTCGTCCAGTAGCGCAGCGTCGCTCGCTGTCAGAGCGTTCGCGGCATGCGCCGGGGCGGAGGCGGCCGCACGCCTCATGCCGCGTCCAGTTCATGCAGCAGCAGTTGGCGCTTGACCTCGATCAGGTAGCCGCTGCTGCTGTGGGCGAAACCGCCCATGCCGCCGGCGGCGACCACGCGGTGGCAGGGGATCACCAGCGGAAAATAATTCGTGCCGCAGGCTTGGCCGACTGCGCGCGGTGCGGAGCGCAAGGCGCGTGCAAGATCGCCATAGGTCCTGGTTTTGCCGCAAGGAATCGACGCGATTTGCTCCCATACGCGACGCTGGAAGACAGTGCCGAGTCGCTTCAGCGGCAGATTGAAATGGTAGTCCGGGTCGGCGGCATATTTTTCGATCTGAGCACAGGCCTGCTCGGCGAGCGCGTTGG
>Ga0307377_10008356_pt1 | contig 10506 bp, 3 predicted proteins | sample TR3MG_FD_202535 | JGI IMG/M metagenome (GOLD analysis project Ga0307377, IMG submission 202535) | Soil microbial communities from Risofladan, Vaasa, Finland - TR-3 | ecosystem: Environmental > Terrestrial > Soil > Coastal area > Acid sulfate soil | place: Finland: Risofladan, Vaasa | collected... | reverse complement strand
CGCTAGTTGGAGGTCCTAACTCAAAATTAAGGTCTGTTTTTGCTTTTGGTCCGCCCAGACTGTAATACCGCTCCCATATTTCACTGTGAATATAATATGCATATTTTTGATACGGATTGTAAATGATTATCCCGCCGCCATAGCCCGATGCTCCGGGGAAATCCTGTACAAGATAGCCCCATGCTCTGTGAACTTCTGTGGCAGGATTGACCAGAACATTTATTCCACCATTACGATTGTAAGCGTCAATGAAATGATTCTTGATTGCCAAATCTGGGGCACCTTGACCTACTGATATGGTGGGTGGAGGTGAGGGAGAATAAGGTGCAATCTGCGGAGACCACAGAGAATCTAAATGTTCAGTGAATATCCTCGGTCGAACAGTATTTAAAGAACTATCAAGCTCCGCTGGAGTATCTATTATATTGTGTCCAAATAAGGAATCAATGTCTTCGGTAAATATTCTCGGTCTAACTGCAGTTAAGGAATTATCAAGCCCTGCTGGTGAATCTAATAAATTTTGCCCAAGAAGAGAATCAATATCTTCAGTGAATATCCTGGGCGCAATACCATCGAGTGAGCTACCAAGCCCCACCGGTGCAGCGTTCAGGCTGAAATCGAATGCCGATGCATTCTCCACATATATTGCTGCTGATGCGCCGCTTATTAACGCAGGCAGCAGGAATACAAGCAGAAGACCAAGATATTTGATTCCCATCTCAATACCCGCTTATGGCTGTTTGTATATGAGGACGATAGCAATGCTTGAAGATCCTTCATCAGGACCACGATTGCCAACAATATCTGTACAACAATGATAATACAAAATATCTCCCTTATGCAGTACATCATATGTCAGATCGCTTATTGTGCCAAAGTATCTTTCATCCCTCAGGTTACCGCCATCTGATGTGCTGTTGTGGTTATTTACACCATCTGTTCCAATAAGCTGATTGTTATCTAACTGAAAATAAGCTTTTATACAACCACCAAATCTACCATCGCAACTATCATAAGAATAATACTCCCATGAAGCATTGTATAATGTGAATTCGTTCGGCACTCTGAATCTGAAACTATCTATTCCATCAGTAGCTCTGCTTTCAGCTATCAGTGTCATTCCATTAGCCTCAGGATACTGGAAATCATAATATTTAGTGTTTGATTTGATTGTAGAGTAAGACACACCTATCGCACTTGAGACTTTTGAGATTGCCTCCTCAAGTCGAGTATTGTTCAATAAGCTCAGGTCTGGATTGTTCCTGTTTAACTGTCCCCATGGCATTATCAATGCTCTGGGCTGTTCTTTGGCATAGTATGCCATTACCCATCCATCTGAACTCGTGTATACATGCGGCAGTTCGTAATCGGTCGCATTTGGAACTTCAACAATTCCAATTATATATGTGCTTGTTCTATCCTCGATTATCTTGTATGCGCTTGCTGCCTGATCCAGATCGATGCTTGAACCCACATTTACGTAGGCTGATATACCTGCCTCATCAGTTGCAAAGGCTGCTGATGCATTTCCTGTTAAAAATAACACTGCACACACAAGCGTGATTAATGTTGCGAATATTTTGATTTTCATATTTCTTCCTACTCCGATCTAATCTTTAATGAATGGTGGTTTTTTCAGTGGAATTGAGAAACTCTGGTCTTTTGAATTATTTGATGAAGTTGTTTCTTTTGTAAGATTTGTTGAATTATTTTGTATAATATTTGTGTTTTCTGTTGGATCTGCTGATTGTTGGGGATCATCCACACAACCTAATAATAATATAATAATGACCATTATGAATATTATTTGAAGTTTAGGTTTTATTTTCATGCAATTGATTCTCTCCTGAAAGATTATCTCTGGGAAATTGATTTATTGATACTTTTCATACAGTTTATTATTTAACAATCTACTACTAAATAAATATATACAGTTTATTATCATATGATCATCGAGTCATCATGAAATATTGATTATATCAAACTGTTAAATTTGTAATACATCATCCGAGTTCATCATTATCCAGTAGCCATACCCCGGGCTCATAGTTTCCAGATCATTCCCGAATGGTGCATTTGGGTCATACTTCTTCCAGTGATCAACAGCATCACTTGCGTTATACGCCCAGATAATACTGTAATTCCCATTTATTGAGGATAAAGCATTGGTAATTGGTTGTGGATTCAGTGAATTATAACCTATCAGGTTCCAACCGCTTTTTAATTCAATATCAGTTGCTTCTGGTACCGTTCCACTAATGTTAAGTGTATCATCAGTAGTCATCATTATCCAGTATCCTTCTCCAGACATCATGTTTGTCAGGTCGTTTTCGAATGGTGCTGCAGGATCGTACTTCTTCCAGTGATCAGCTGTATCACTTGCATTATATGCCCAAACTATGCTGTAATTGCCGTTGATTGAAGACAGCAATGAGGTTATACTAGTGTCTTCGGGCATCAAGGGCAAAGAGATCAGGTTCCAGCCAGTGTATAGATCAAGAGTTTTACCTGATGCTGGGAGTGTTGATGCAGTATCGTTGACCCATGTTTCATTAACATTTCCAGCGGTATCTACTGTATGCGTGCCGAGTGTGTATGAAGTATCTGGCAGCAGTCCTGTGGCATTGTAGTAGTTCTGCGGCGCCGGGATGTTGGTTATGAAGGTGCCGTTGAGGTAGAGTTCGGTGTGGTTGAAGTCGGGGTCTGATGGGTTGGTCCAGGTGAAGTTGATCCAGGTGGTGCCATTTATTGAGGTTAAATTGGTTATAGTATCTGGCGGAATTTTATCTTTAAGGATAATTTCTTTTATCTCTCCTGGTACCATAGTATCTACTTGAGGTTCAGAAGACGTTCTATTTGAAACTGTATGATTTCCGTTAGGAAGGAGTACTAATTCGGGATTATTACCATATTCTATAAACAAAGTAGTATATTCAATCGTAACGTTGGAAGTATCGATTTTAGGATTTTCTTCTAAGAATTTTAGAACATCATGGCTATTCACATAAAATGATATATTCATGCCTTTTGGAACAAAAATCCACTCTTCACCATTACTCAAATCACCAGAAGCAATGGCACCGGGAATTTGGTTTTCATATATATTTGTAGAATAGTTAATCCCTACATGAAGACCTTCATTTGTATAAGCATGGAGATCAATATCTGGGAAAGACGTACCATTTCCAGCTATTTGTAATGGATTTAAAATTGATATTTTACCTTCTATATTTATTTTAATGTTATTAATTACTCCCCCAATTTTATTTGAAGCCCATTCATCTGGCGTTTCAATTTTAACAGTTGGTTGATAGTATGGATTATTATTAGTAGAAGATATGCTAAATGCCACAAATCTAACCAAGTCAATGTATGGAAAGGCTGATGTGCCATCTTCAGCGAGAAGAGTTGGGTCGTCAATAAATGAGATTTTATCAATTCCAATAGGCCTCGAAACGGCATTAATATTCCAATTTTGATTTATTTCATTTGATAGTTCTTTTCTATAAAAATCAAAATTTTCAACTTTATATATCACAACTCCATTTTCTAAAGTCCCGTCTGTAGTAAAATCTGAATCTATATTATTTATTGGTAAATCTCTTGCCTCAATTATATATGAAATGCTCTCTCCTGAATCAAATATGTACACCGGATCTAGATAATCACTTTTTTCTATTGGTTTTAATTGATATTCGCCATAATAAACAGAAATTGGTGTTGACCAATTAAGAATTAAATTGCTAAACGATGAGAAGTATGTTGGTGGAGACACTTTATTTCCCTTTCCCATGATGCCCCACCACCAGATATTTTTGCCCCAAATAATATTGTCGCTTTCTAAAATAATATCTTCGGGACCCCAACCTTGATATTCGGGATACAAATCAGGTAGCGCTGTTTTTTGATAAATCTTACTACTTTCCACCGCATAACCTAAAGTGTGTCCAATTTCATGTGCCCAATCTCCATATTCATATTCATTTTGCATGAATATAGCTGGAATAGATATAGTAAATCCTTCAATCGGCGGGAATATAGCAGCAAATGGAAGCCCAAAATCATTATTGATATTATTCATGTTCACATCAAAAATAGAAATGTCATAATTATAAATCACATCAGTACCGACATTCGTTAAAGCATCCTTGACAATAAGCGTACTATTTTCAAAATTATATGCGCTTTTTATAGTAATTGTATTATAATTAGAAAAATTGAGATATAAATAATTGTAAGAAATATCTAGATAATATGTAGCAAGATTATTTTCAATACTTTGGATATCAGAAAGTGGTATTTCACCACTACTTTCTGGGAAATTAGTTGGTACTACAAGTACTTCAACTATTTGTTTCACTACATAGATTTTTACACTTGTCTGACTTGAAACTCCTGCATTATTTATTATAGTAAGGTTGACTTGGTATTCACCCATTTGGCTGTATGTATGTTCAATATTTTCTCCTTCTTTTTCTGTACCATCCCCTAACTCCCATTTATATAATACTATACTACCGAACTCATCATAGGAATCCGAACCACTAAAATTGATTAATTTGTTTTCCTCAACAACTATTCTCCCATCAAACAGTGTTCTGTTAGTGGTTATTAATGGAACAAGACTAGAATATTGATATTGGATAGTATACTTCCCATCAAACCCTTCATCATAGTGATCCACTATCAGTATCCACCCATTCCTCATCCAGTAATTGTAGGAAGGTATCTCAGTCCCATCGCTTGTACGTATCACTTTTTCAATTGGTACAGCATTGTTATATGGATCCTCTATTGAAACTATTACCCAATCACCTGTATAATCCTCTATACTAACATCCAATACTGGATTCTCAGGTGTCGGCATGTTGACAACAGCATAATTAGCATTATTCACAAATGTGGAGCTTCCAGTGGATGAATTGAATAAAATGTAATAATTCTCATCACTTTCTGAATTTGCAAGGAAATCATAACCCAACTCCCCCGTACCAAGCTGCTTCTGGATTATATAAGTGTTGATTTCTTTTATAAGAGAAGTTTCCATTCCTCCAAGCTCGCTGCTGTGTGTAAATTCTCCCGTGAATTCTGTAAATATCCCATCAATGCTTGTGACCATATCCCACCAGGCGATCTTGCTCTCACCAGGCTGGATATCTCCAAAATCCACTTTCATTGAAGTACTCCTTTCTTCTCCATCTAATTGACTTCTGATAATCTCAAAATCAAGTAGCAGACCAGAAGGATTGTAGTAAATAACTGGTTGGGCTGTCTCGATGGCAAAATCCCTGGCTTCCCCATATCCATCATTTGTCAACTTCACCGCCAGTTTGAACGGCTTGTTGGCAATAACATCAGATGGAATAAAGTAATCAAGAACCATTTCCGGCTGTGGTTTGACAACGATCTCAATTTCATGGGTCACAGTCTCAAAATTGATTCCATCCACACTATAAGTGATATTGGCAGATATGTTGTACTTGGCACCTTCTGGATTGATTCCGCCTGCACCAGGTTTTGGTATTATCAGCCACTGGGCTGTTGAAAGACTTAATGGAGAGATCACCCCTGATCCATCGACATCATTGATGTTTATAAGATTTGGTGATTTTATGAAAAACTTATCATTGGCAGATCCTGTATCATCCCTGATATGCAATGTAACTCCAACATTATCGATATTCTTATCATGCATTTTATTAAAGATACCAAGACCTGCCCAAAAAGCATCACGTTCCATGGTAACGTTCTGGGAAATTGAAAGCTCTATTACTTCATGTATGGTTTCGGTCACTTTCGGGGGTGGTGTTCTATGAATCGAATCACGATTAAAGTCAGGCAAATTCCATTCAGGCCAATCCCAGGGAACATACGTTGTTCCACTAAAATGAGGGAAGGTAGGTACAGTAAATACATCAGGGAAGCAATTCCAACAGAAGGTACCACCACCTATATTACCACTAGGAAGACGCACGTGGGGGATATAGATATTAATATCAGGCAAACCAAATGTGGGTAGGGTTAGATCATATCCCGCAATTGGAATTATCCATACACAATTGTAGCATGATTCATTACCAAATTGGAAGCCAATAGCACCACCCAGTATTTTAGGCAAAGTTATGCCCACACCTGTATCTAACTTTTGCATATCCAGGCTTGAACTTTGTCCCGGCGAGATTAGATCTGGATTGAAATTCCCATTCCATATTCCATCAAAAAATGGGATATTTATACCATACTGGTCTGCAACAACATCAACAACATCAACCCCAAGTGGAATTTGTGGTGTAAGTGTCCCGGCAGTGAAATATGAGACTAATTCATTGACTCCAATGGAAAATGTGATACCTAATGCTTTGCTCAATTTGATATTGCCAATTTCGTTGTTATTCGTTGCAATTGCTACATTCTCAAGAACTGGGGACTTGTAATCATCTTGATCCTCCCACCCTGGCCCTGTTCTAAGCCATATTATGTTTGGATCAACATCTAAATCCTCTGTATAGTCACCAAAATGCAAACCATCAATATTTACACAAAATGAAAGATCAGGCCATTCTGGGAAGTCAGGTTTGCATGTGTCATCCACTGGAGTTTTTACAGTAACAGGAATACTCGTACCAGCATAACTTATAACTTCATGGTTATTGATAAAGTGGACATACCGTCCTTGAATATTTATTTTTCCAGATAATTCCCTGCAGTTTGAAGCACTTTCTGAAAGGTTTAATTTATATGGGATTTTGACATTACTTTTTCCTTTTATTTCATCAATTGTTGTAATTAATGGTTCCAATACTATCCCATTGTAATTTATTGGAGAAATGGAAACATTGTAAATGGAAACAAGCCCAACATTGTAAAGAGTGAAGGAATCAGTTTTTTCTTCCCCAGGAATCATATCATAATTAATAGTTGGTGGGAATGCGAGAAGCAGAGGAATTGGAACATCTGTTTCAAACCTCATTTTCAGAATAATATTGTAATAATCCTCAATTGATGTTGGTGTCACCTCCCATTCAAAGTCAATGAAACTCATATATAGAGCTATTTCAATCAATTCAGGGGTTTCCATGGCCTCCACTTCTACAGTCCCCATTTGTGGAAGTGTATTGGTTCCATCAGACGAGACCTCAAAAATGTATTTGCCGATTGGCAGATTATCCAATAAAGCATATCCTGAAGAGTCTGTTATCCCATTGAATTCTTCATAGGTCAGCTTACTGATAAGTGAAATATTAGCATTTGAAACATTTCTCTCAAGGGCGTCAGCCACATGGAATAAAAGGCTTCCATTTTGAAGATCAGTTACAAATGCTGTTAAATTAACTTGAACTTCATTGTAGTTATCACTGGTAATTTTTACTGAATCCAAATAAACACCAAGATCTGCATTGTAAGAATTAATATGGATATCAAAAGTTGCATTTTCCCCTGGCAGTAAATCACCAATACTTGTGTTTGATGTAACTCTCATCCAGGTGTTTTCAGGTTGATGCAGTGTAACATTTCTTAAAATTCCATAACCCATGTTGTAAATGCCAACTGTTCTGATTGCGGTTTGATTCTTGTTTAATCCGACCAAGACGTTGTCTGGATAGACTTTTAAAATGGGTGTAGGTGAAAATAATTTAACTTCCAGCTTACTGAACTCGTTTGACATTTGAGCTGTTGTAACTTCGATCTGGAATACAGCTTCATCTGGGACCGGTGTACCTGCCTCTATTTGCAGATTGATAGTAGTACTTTCAGATGGTTGAAGTTCAGATGGAACGCTCAAGGCATCGATAGTAGCTATTACATTGTCTGAAATATTTAGATCATTGACAGACGTTGAGATGTTTGTTAATGTTGTATCACCTAGATTGTAGAGAGTAAAACTAATAGTACGGGAAGAGTTCTCGACTAGCTCTACTATTGCAGATTGTGGCATAATATAAAGTCCGTGAATGGTAAAAGTGTTCTCTGCAGTTCTCAACATGCCCATGTTTGAAGCGGTAGCACTTATTGTGTAATTGCCAGCTTCTGTATCAAATGGATGGAACGTGTAATTGAATTCACCAATTTCGTTCGTATTGACAACATATGATCGTTGGAAACCATTGAGATCTAACAATAAATTCACATTGATATTTGACATTGGATTGTTGTTGAGATATTTTACAGTACCTAAGATATTTACAGGTTCATCCCGATCATAATATGATTTTTCAGTGTTTACTTCAACAGCATAATCCTCAGATACTCCTATTAGCAGACTGGCTACTTCGATATTGCCAGATGTATCATTGCCAATAAACAGAACAGTAAATAAGCCGGATCCGATCAGGTCTGTGCTTGCAACAGCACTGAACTTGTTTGTAATATCATCATACATCATTTCAACAGATTCTAATACCGGAGTTGAGCTGTTGTACGGATATATTGAAAGATTAAGACTGACATTTTGGTCACTTAGATATTGACCAGGATTTCCTGGCTTTGCCACTTTTGCAGTTAGCGTTGCTAATTCACCCAGGAGATAGGAGCGTGAATTTGAATCTGGTTGAATGAAATAAGCACCTGTAATATAAATTTTAAAAGATGTTTGACCGCTGCTGGTTGAGTTATATGCGGTAACATTACCTGACCATAGACCACGTGGATCTCCACCATTAACTGTGTATCCGCCTACAAAATGGCCGTTTTCTTCTGACAGGATGATATGTCTCGATATATTATTCGGGCCTGAAAGTTCAACATAAGCTGAGATGTCTGAGCTTATGGGATTGTCATCTGGATCAGAGACATTTACTTCAAACCTGACCTGTTCGCCAACAGAATAAATTGAATAGTTGACTGGTCTGTTCAAGGAAACATGCAAACCACCAGGCAATTTACCCGTGGTCTTTGCAGTATCATTTACCCATGTTTCGTTAATATTTCCGTTTATGTCGACAGTATGGGTACTGATGGTATGGGCAGTACCTTCCAGTAGATCAGTGACATTGAAATATTGATCAATGGTATTACCAACGTTCCTCCCGTCCAGATAAATCATGGTGTGATTAAAGTCTGAATCAGGTGGATTGTTCCATGTCCAGTTTATCCATGTACTGCCATTACTTGATTCAAGAATATAAATTGAAGAAGGTGATGTGGTATCTAATGATAAGGAAACTGTAATTCTCCCGTTAGAAATCAATGGTGTAACAAGGTCACCAGTTTCGTTGTTCAGACTTGCATATTCAAATATAAGATCAGAGGAACCATTTGAAGTCCCGTTTATGATTAAATTCGCAAGTACTGATACATTTTTGTTAATTGCTTTATAATCAGCTGCCACAATTCTTACCCACCCATTTGTGTTGTTAATATTTGCAACGGATGTGCCAAAATCGCCAGCAGTTACATTTTTTATGTAAATAATAGATGAATTGAAGGAGATATTTATTAATCCTCCAGCAATGGATTCTGATTCAATTATACTGATAGGAATTGTGATTTCAGTACCAACAGCTACTGAATAATCTTCAATATCCATGCTTTGGGCTGATGCCGGATTGATTAAAAGTAATAAAAACAAAAAAATGAAATTTTTTTTTTTCATGTTACTAACCCAACAATCATTTGCATCAGGATGGTCACATCGCCACTATCCAAAATTCCATTGTTATTGAAATCACCAAATAACCGGCCAACTCCTTCCGAATTAACCAAAAATCCGGGTTGTGTACTGTTATCTTTATCCAGCCGATCAATTACACCGTCACCATCTGAGTCAGTGTAATCACCTTCGGTATAATGGAACACCTGTATGGATTTTGTGCCGATGTAAGATGTATTAGTTATCACTTCCACTGTAATGGTATTGATTCCTGTTGTGAGAGGAATGGTGGCATCCCATGACGTTGTACCGGAAGCAAGTATACCATTCACTGTGACATTGATGATCTCATTTGGTGAAAATGCTGTGCCGTTTACTGTTACTGTTGGTTCAAGTATCAGATCGCCATTTGACGGGTTATCGATGGTTATTTCAAGTTCTCTACTGCTTACACTGGTGGGATCATTGAGAGGTTCATATGAAATAGAATCTGCATACTTTACCACCATAACTCCGGGTTCACCGATGAGATGTTTTACTGATGTGGGATTTTCCAATTGCAAATATGATACCGAATCTGCATATTTTACAACCATAACTCCGGGTTCACCGATGAGATGTTCTACTGATGTGGGATTTTCTAATTGCAAATATGATACCGAATCTGCATATTTTACAACCATAACTCCGGGTTCACCGATGAGATGTTCTATAGAAGTTGGATTTTCCATTTGCAGATAAGAGACAGAATCAGCATATTTTACAACCATAACTCCGGGTTCGCCAGTGAGGTGAGTCACATTTGTGTTATTATTGAGTGTGAAGTTCCCTACGTAATCAGCATCAGTTACATTTATTTCATCAGCTAAGGCTAATTGCGAAAATCCTGATATTAAAACTATGAGGAGTATCAGAAG
>Ga0307377_10008355_pt1 | contig 10510 bp, 5 predicted proteins | sample TR3MG_FD_202535 | JGI IMG/M metagenome (GOLD analysis project Ga0307377, IMG submission 202535) | Soil microbial communities from Risofladan, Vaasa, Finland - TR-3 | ecosystem: Environmental > Terrestrial > Soil > Coastal area > Acid sulfate soil | place: Finland: Risofladan, Vaasa | collected... | reverse complement strand
TCAGTATTGTTTACCTATACCGTAATTGGATATTCTCCAGTTGGATTGGTAAACAATACTGACATATTACTTAGTCAAGTTATTTGGGATTCTCTTGCTCAAGGAGAATTTCTCATCGTTATTACAAGTTTTGATATTTTAAGTCAATACACTGAGCTTACAATAACATTATATAAAGATACAATAGCTCCTTCTATAACGATAAATTCGCCAGTAAATAACACTTTTTGGAATTCAGCCCCTTTTCTTGATATAACTGCGATTGATCCAAACCTTGATACTATTTGGTACAGTGTTAATAATGTTAATATTACTCTGCAGAATAGCACGCCTCAGCAGTTAGATATCTCAATTTGGAACATCTTACCAGATGAAGGAGAGTTTGAGGTTCAGATATATGCAAATGATAGTTTTGGTTATTTAAACCATAATTACATACTCACTCTTTATAAAGATGTAGTTGCTCCAATTATAATAATAAATTCGCCATTAAATAATACATATCACAAGCTACCACCGACTATAAATGTTACAGTTATAGATCCCTATTTCCATTCTTTATGGTATCGAGTTGGAACTCAGGATATAGCTTTAATAAATAACACAAACCAGCAATTACTTAGTAGTATTTGGAGTAGCTTACCAGATGAGGGAGACTTTATAATTTATTTTTACGCTAATGATAGTACAGGTAATTTAAATGACTTATTCAGATTAGACCTTAATAAGGATATAAGTAATCCAGTATTAATAATTATTAATCCAAATCTAAATGATTTATTTGGCGATCTTGCTCCTGATTTTAATATTTCTATTAGTGAACTTAATTTAAACCAGACATGGTACATGTTATATAACCAAACATGGAATTCTTTAAATTATTCATTTAATGAGTTAACTGGAAAAATAAATCAAGTAGCTTGGGAAGGATTTTGGAATGGAACAGTAACAATTAGATTCTACGCAAACGATACTCTTAATAATCTAGGATTTATCGAGGTAATCGTTAGGAAAAATATATTTGCTCCTATAATTTCCATTTTCGATCCTGAAGAAAATGACCTATTCGGGATTGAAGCTCCTAATATTACGATTTATAAATCAGGACTCGACCTAAATACTACATGGTACTCTTTGGATTATGGGGTAACTAACTTCACCTTTTCAGGGTTGAATGTTGTTATTGATCAAGATGCGTGGGATAATTATGGTTTTGAGGATGTAGTTATCATATTTTATATCAATAATTCTTTAGGAAAAATAGGATTTGACGAAATCACTTTAAGAAAAGACCCAAATCCACCAGAAGTTACAATTACTTTCATTCCTCCGTTTAGTAATAATTCGTATTGTGCTGCAGAACCAATCTTTAGAGTTACGGTGTATGATCCAAATTTATACTCTATTTGGTATCGAGTTGGGTCAACAGATATAACAATAAATAACGATACCATCATAATTCTTAATGACACAATCTGGAATAGTCTTTCTCAAGGTCTATTTACAATTGAGGTTTTTGCCGTAGATGTATTAGGATATCTTAACGATTCCTTTACTTTAACTTTTTACAAGGATACTCTCGCACCTAAACTTATAATTACTCTACCAGATGATTATTCTTATTTTAATTCACCTCCTCCAATTAATATTATCGTATTTGATCCAAATTTCATCTCTCTTACATACACGGTTATTGGATATCTTCCAGTTAATATTTGGTTAGAGAATAGTACAGAGGAACTACTAAATCAAGATATTTGGGATAGTCTTCCCCAAGGAGAGTTTCTTATTAGTATCACTGCTTATGACAGTTTCGGACATCTTAATAATACTTACATTTTAACATTATACAAGGATACAATAGGACCCGTTTTTGAAACTATTATCCCAAGTAATTTCACATGCTACAATTCACCTCCAATTTTAAAGATTTCTTATCTTGACCCGAACCTTCAGACAATCTATTATAAAATTGGTACAAGTAAAATACCTATACTTAACGATATTGAGCAGCTTTTTGAATCTTCTATCTGGAATAGTTTAAGTGAAGGTCCTTTTATTATTGAATTTTATGCTAATGATACTTTTGGTTATATGAGTAGCTTAGTGAACTTAACTCTTATTAAAGATTTAACTTCACCCCTCATCACGATAAATTCTCCCCAGAACAATACATATTATTCATCACCTCCTATTCTGAACATAAATGCTTTTGATATAAACATCGATGCCGTGTGGTATTCTGTTATGGGAACAAATTTTTTACTTTCGAGTGGGTCTGAACCATTAGATGTTTTTATATGGAATAATTTAGCACAGGGAGAATTCCAAATAAATATTTTTGCAAATGATACCGCTGGCAATTTAAACGACAGCATTGTTTTGACACTTTATAAGGATACAGTAGCACCCTTGGTGACCATTAATTTTCCCCTAAATAATACCCATTGGAATTCATACCCAATCTTTAATGTAGGGGCCTATGATCCAAATCTATCTTCAATTAGCTATCAAGTAGTAGGACATTTTCCAAGATTTTTATCAAACAACACAGATCAGCCACTTAGTTTCTATATTTGGTCTAATTTATCAGAGGGGATATTTTTTATTGACATTTTCGCAGAAGACTCTCTTGGAAATTTAAATGATTCAATAAGATTGACATTATATAAAGATACAGTCCAACCAGTAACAGATATAATTTCACCTCATTTTTATGATATTTACGGAGATATCGCTCCTAGTTTTAATATTTCTGTTACAGAAGATTATTTAAACTCCACCTGGTATAATCTGATTGGAGAATCCACAGTTGTACAGTTTACTGGTTTTACTGGTATGATTGATCAAACAACATGGGATTTATTTGGAAATGGAACTGTTACAATAAGGTTTTATGCTAATGATACTGCTGGTAATATAGGATATAAAGATATAACTGTTCGAAAGTATATTTTTGTTCCGATTATATCTATAAATTCACCCGGAAATAATTACTTATTTGGGATTGCGGCTCCAAGTTTTTTTATTAATAAATCAGGACAAAAACTTCAGTCAGTGTGGTACACATTAGATAATGGTATAACAAATATCACATTCACAGGATTAAGCGGAACAATAAATCAAAATGTGTGGGATAATTTTGGGTTCAATATAATTACCTTAAGGTTTTATATCAATGACTCATTTGGAAAAATCGGATTTGATGAAGTTTCCATAAGAAAAGATCCAGATATACCTATAATTATTGTCAATTCCCCAAGTAACATCACTGCTCTTGCATCATCACCATTTATCAATCTTACAATTATAGAGCCTAATTTGGATAAAGTTTGGTATCGTATTAATAATAACTTAATAGATATAACGGGCAACGTAACACAATTTATTGATTTCTTTATATGGGATTCTCTACCCCAAGGAGAGTTTAAAATAGAACTTTTTGCTAATGATACTATGGGGAATATTAATTATTTTAATAAATTATATCTTTCAAAGGACACAATTGGCCCAAATATTACTATTATTCAGCCTACTGAGAACCAGAAAGTCGATCGAAATGCACCCTATTTTGAAGTTTTAATTTTTGACGAAAATGGCGTAAATTCTAGTTGGTATACGATTGATTGGGGTGAAACTACAAGACCATTTACAGGTTTGGTAGGAAGAATTGATCAGAATTTATGGGAACAGATTTGGGATAATTTGGCTCAAGGAGCTATAATAACTATTAGATTTTGTGCTAAGGATACTCTCGGAAATGCAGACTATACTGAATTAACTTTAATTGTAGAAAAACCTGTTAAGCTACCTAAATTTCTTTCAGATCCGCTTGGTCTAATATTACCCGCTTTAGGTTTAGTTGCAACGATTCCGCTTACGATTAAAATAACAACAAGTAGATCTTTTAAATCTTTAAACAATAAAGATAAAGGTAAATTGAAAAAACTTCTTATTGCAGCCGTTTTCGTGTTGTCATTAACTTTAATTTTTTATTTTGTTTGAAAAATTGGAATTAGATTAGATAGAAATTGTTATTTAACATGAAAATTTATTTTTAAATTTTAAAAATGCTGAGATTTTTTATTATCTCTGAATTTGGTGATTAATTTTCTTCAAAATACCGTTTTCTAATAAGAGAATTGTGTTTTTCCTAAATATTTTCCAGATATTTTACAAAAAATAAAAAAAAAAATGGCAAAACTACTTGCCATTATAACAGTTATTCTAACTGTTATACTAAAAACTGGCGATTTTTTACAAATCGGGAGTTCGAGAATTCGAGAAATGACTTTTATGTGTCATTATTAACCAGAACTGTTGATCCTCTTCAGTACAACCTTGATATTTTATATCAAATTCGAAATTTACATATTTTCCAGGAATGCAATCACCTTCCCATGCGACAGGTATTGCCCCATCAGGCCATTGATTGCTTGCTAAGTGAATGGGGCTTGCCCCATCAGGTAATTTAACGGTTCCATACCAATAATCGTAATAGCATTCTTCTGAGTGATAAGGTTGAACTTCCCAAACAATTTCAAGATCAGGTAAATCTTCAAACTTCCAAGGCCACATATTAATATCGCCTTGAGTTATATCAACAGTACCACCTATAGGTTCATATCCGCCTTTTATTTTAGCGATAAGAACATTACCCCATGAGTCAAGAACATCTTGGGTTATGCACAATGGGAGTGGATTACACCATTCCCATGTGATATCAATTGTACCTACTTCGGTACTCTTTTGGATTAACAGATCATCTTTTTTGGCTAATGACACGTCATCAAAACTCGAAATTTTGGAAATATTCTCCCTATTATTATGCACTAAATAAGCTATTCCGGCATTATTATCAGTATCTATATCTGTCTCAGCGACAACTGCGGATGCAATAAAGATCGATGCAACAGTTATGAGTAGAATCCCTATAACAAACTTAGAATAACTGCCATTGGTCTCCTTAAGGAGACATGGTTTAGTGTTAGGAAACATCACCAAGTGTTTAAAGGGCAAATTAATTATTTAAAGTTTATGGTTGGAAAAAGGGTAAACTTAGAATTTAGATACAAAAAAGTGTGAAGTTTAATTTTAGTTATAAGTATTACGTAAAAAATAAAATCTTTTACTCACAAAGAAAGGGTTTTACTCACAAAAAAAGTTATTCGAAGAATTAGGTTAAAAATTATATTAAATTATTTTTTCTTTTTTGAATGGTCTAAAATTAATTTTAATTCGTAAAAATCCAATTTTTTTCCAGATTTTTGTTTTTCTAACGCAATTTCTAATTTCTTATTCCTAAATTTCTTCTTTAATCTCTTTTTTTTAATGATGTTTTTAGTATTTAGCCTTCGTTTTTCTTTAGCTTTTGCTTTACTTTTAAAAGAACTTAACTGTTCTTCTATTAATTTATTTTTATTCTGGTTTTTCAGTTCAGAATAAAGCTGGAGATACCTATCCGTTGCTTGTTTAGCTCCGAGTAATTCATTTTCTATTTGTTTTTTAATATTTTCAAAAACTTTAGCCTTACGATATAAACCAAGCATTTTTCTATGGATTTTTACTTTCTTCTTGGACCATTTCTTTAAATTTCTGGGAATTTCTTCTAAATTGACTTCAAGAATTTCAATTGTTCTAACGGTTTTAAGATATTTATTCTGTTGTTTTTCTCTAAATAATTCCTGTTCGAGTTTCCTTAAGTGCCTAAGATTTATTTGCTTATCTCTGTCTAAATTTTTGATATCTTCTAGGATATTGTTTTCCTCGTCTATATCTAAAGTTAGTTCTTCAATTTGATTGCTTAAGTTATTGATTTTATCTTCAATCTCTTCAATAGATTGTTTAATATATCTTATTGAGGTGGAAATTTCATCCTGTACTTTTGGTTCTATAAGGTTTCTCTTCTCTCTATTTGCATAATCTAAACGCCGTTTAAATTCAATTTCCTTTTGTTTTAATCTTTTGATCTTCTGATTATAGTAGCGGTGTTTTTTATTAAAAAACTCTTTAGCAGTGAAAAGTGCTTTATAGATTTCTGAATCGATAGTTTGGAAACTTTTAATATAATTCTCGAGCTCTTTATTAGCCAGATTCCTTTTAAGAGTAAAATTAATAATATTTTTTTGCCATTTATTAAAATAATGACTGAAATTATCGAAATTGTAATCGTTCATTCAAATTATTATTTTTAAATTAATTTTATATTTATACTTGAACATAGATACAATGTTCTCCTAATCATTAAAGTTTAACTTAACCAAATGATAAAAGAAAAGATGTGAATCAAGTACATTAAAAATTAGAGAAAAATTCTGGGACATAGTTACTTTCTAAGCAGATTGGATTTTCAACTAAAAAGGTGAGACTATAATTAGTAGTGCAGCATAAACCATCTACTTTAGTTCCAATTCTATGATTTATTAATATTTATATAATTGAAAACTGACAAGTTCGGGAAAACTTAAATTTTACTCCGATTGTTATCAGCTAGTTTATCTTTTGTTATAACAAAACATATTTTCTTTATTCCAAATTTCTCGGAAGAATTTGAATAAATTTAAAATGAACTATTGAATAAGTATAATATAGGTATTGAATTCAATATTAAGTGATTGATATGCACTCAATTATGCAAATAGCTAATGGTATCGGAATATTAAATGCAGAAAGGATGAAAAAAAAGGGGATAGATTCCGTAGAAAAACTCGCATCCTCCACTGTAGAAGATTTAATTAAAATAGATGGTATTGGAGTTAATAACGCGAAGATGTTTGTTGAAATCGCAAAGAAGCACCTAAAGAGTATTGGGACAAGAGAAAGAATACAAAACATTATTAAGAAAAATAAACCTCCCGCAATATCAAGTAATGAAACGAAAGCTTGTGATCTAATGATATTTGGAACGAACCGGCACAAGGTTTCTTTAGAAACCATAAAGAAACTCGCTTCATCCAATGAAGAAGATCTTTCCAGACTAAAGGGTATTGAAATATCGAATGCAAAAAGGTACATAGATATTGCCAATAACTATCTTGAGAGTATGAGGAAAGAGGAAAGAAGTGAAGATATTGTAGAAATAGTAACCCTTAAACAGAAAGAAGAAATTAAACTTCCAAACGAATTAGCTATAACGCCAAAACTAAATAAAGTTTCTATTCCAGGAAAATTAAAAGTTAAGGAATATCCTCAAAAACTAGCAGTTAAAACACAACATCCAGAAAGGGAAAAACGCTATCAAAAAAAGCAGGATATTGATGCTAAATCAACCATGAGACCCAGTTATGGAATTGATTTAAAAACAGGTAAAAAAAAAATAACATCAAGCAGTCCATCAATACTGAAAACCTTTTTCCCTTTAGAAACAATGCAAAATATTCGCTTTCTACACTATAAAATAAAAAGTTTAGAAGAGGAATTGTGGAAAAATAAAGGTTTTTCCTCTTCTGAGCTTAATTACATTTTAGATTATATAAAAATCCTAAATATTAATTATAAAACTCAAAGTCAAATCAAGATCCTTAAAGAATTAGAAATTTCTACTACATTCTATGATCCTATAGATAAAAAGGAAATAGTAATATGGGATTTAATATTCGAGTGTTCACGAGTGTTATGGATTTTGGCACAAGCGTATTCCTTTCTTTCCAAGCAATACGAAGCGGAAAATTTAATGGAAAATGCAATAGTAGCGATGGTAGAATGTAGTAAAATGTATAAGACCGCAGCATATTTCAGTGCTGCATGTACAAGACAGGAAGATAAGGGTTTTACTTTATCTGTAGAGAATCTTGAATTAAACTCTGAGGAATCTCGTATACTTGCTCAATCTCTTGCTACTACTAGTGAAGAAAATAAAAGAAATTATTCAATGGCTGCAAATTTATCCGCAGGATTAAGTGCGTTAACTAAACGATTAGCATTTGTTAAAAGAAACAATAAAATCACGGAAAATCAATTTAAAGCTCAATATCAGTACGACATAGGCAGAGCGTGCCATTTGAAAGCTAAATCTTTATTAAAATTTTCACATGAAGAAAAAAATGAAGAAAAAATTGAAAGATTACAGAAAAAGGCAACTTATTATTATCATAAAGCAGAAGATTTATGGGAAAACATGTTAACTGAAACTGAATTACTAAATCCTGTTGAGAAAGATTGTGTAAAAAACAATTTATCAATAGTAAATGAATATATTATTGAAAACGATGCGGAGCTTATAGACGACTTCGAAGCGTTGGAGATTCAAGATCCGGAACCACTTATAATCGTTCCTGAAAATTTAGCACCATTTATTCCAAGAACAACTGATTATTTAACCAAATACAAACAAGCAGATATTAATTTTGACGCTTATTTGCGTTATAAGAATCTAATGTCTGATGTTTTGGTGAATTTTGATAAAATAGAAGAGTTAAAAAACAGTAAAGCAGGTGTCGGTCGAACTATAAAACAATTAAAGCTTCTCTATGAGAATAACGATATCGATATTAACAGTTTTACTGAGCTCTTCGAAAAGTATTCAATAAAACTTGAAACCATTGAACATGCGATTCAAAACATTCAGGCTCCTGAGAATAAAAAAGAACAGAATAAACTAAAATCACCTTTAATTGAAAGTACCGTAAGATGACTCATATATCGAAATATATTAATTACCTTAAGAAAAGTATAATTTATATCGCGTTAGGAATTATACTAATTCTCTATATTTTTAATCAATTAGTAGGAATATTCCTGGCAAGTTTAGTTTTCGTAGTATATTTAGTTTCTTTTTTAATTTCACTTTCTTCTAAGAGAAGACTTCTAAGAGTAATTCGAGAATATCCAACTATAAGCGACAAAGAAATTTCTAATAAATTGGAGCGTCCATTAGACGATGTTAGGAATATTCTATTATCGTTATCTAAAAATCAGAAAAAGAAAAAATGGTTAATAGTATTTCTGAATAATCGGTATATATTCCTCAACGAACGCGTAGTTGAGAATTTTAAACAACTCTATCATAAGGGTTACAATGAAAAAAAAATTCTAGAACATCTACAGCATAACACAAAAATCAAATCCAGAGCTGAAGTAAAAGCCATTGAACTTACACTTACCAATCAAAATAGACTTAATATTGAGTAATTGCGATTAATTTAAATCTTTGAATTTTTCTAATAATTCTCTTTGTTCTTCTGATATCTTTTTCGGAATTTCAACTGTAACTACTATGTATTGGTCCCCTTTACCCTTTCCTCTGAGATATGTAGCGCCTCTATTTTTAATTCTAAATTCCGTGCCATGCTGAGTTCCAGGGGGGACCTTCAACTCTTTCTCAGTTACTTTTTCAGTCTTATAGTCTAAGGTAGGAACGGATATTTCTCCGCCCAAAATCGCTGTAACAATATCCAAACTAATTGGAGTAAAAAGATCGTTTCCACGACGAATAAATTTATCATTTTCTTCAATTCTAATTCCTAAATACAGATCTCCGGGAATTGCTCTACTTGAAGGTATATGTCCTGCTCCTTGAACTTTAAGGTGTACTCCGTTTTCTACGCCTGGTGGTGTATTTATATGGATTGTTTTTGTCTCAGCCACGACTTTTCTTCCATCGCACACAGAGCATTTTTTTTTAATGATTTTACCGGTACCATTACAAGTATAGCATTCAGATTCTCGGATTATTGTTCCAAAGCCAGATTGGGTCATTTTTCTCATTCTACCTGACCCTTCACATTGCGGACATGTTTTTATGCTTGAAGGATCTTCTGCACCAGTTCCTTCACATTTATCACATGGAGTATATCTCTGAATTACCACATCTTTTTTTGCACCAAACATAGCCTCTTCAAATGTTATTTCCACATAATCTTCAATATCCTGACCTACTTCTCGGCGGGGAGTTGAGTTCGATCTGCCTCTGGAACCAAAAATACTCCCGAATCCAAAATCATCACCTCCAAAGATGGATCCACCTCCAAAGATTGACTTGAGTAATTCGTCAATACCTGGAATTCCACCCCTGAAATAACTACTCATATCGACATCTACTCCACTAAAACCGTATCGATCGTAATTACTTCTTTTATTAGAATCGCTTAGAACTTCGTAAGCCTCTTGAAGCTCAATAAACTTTTCTTTAGCTTTCGGATCAGTTTTATTTAGGTCTGGATGAAGTTGTCTTGCTAAACGCCTATAAGCAAGTTTAATGTCATTTTCACTCGCAGTTTTTTCTACACCTAATACTTCGTAGTAGTCCTTTTTATTTTTATTCGTACTCATGATCTTTATGTCTCGCTATAATCTCCATTGAGCTTAATTACTATTAATTAAAATTAATTATGAAATTTATCTTTTTAGGTATTAGGTTATCTAAAAAGAATTATTTAAACTTTTAAGATATAAATTTGTTAAAAACAAAAAATTAAGAAAAAGAAATTTAATCGAGATTATTTATATCTCGTCCAAAAATTGTTTAGTCAGATTCTTCCCAATCGACATCTACGACCTTCTTTTTATCTTT
>Ga0307377_10008352_pt1 | contig 10514 bp, 8 predicted proteins | sample TR3MG_FD_202535 | JGI IMG/M metagenome (GOLD analysis project Ga0307377, IMG submission 202535) | Soil microbial communities from Risofladan, Vaasa, Finland - TR-3 | ecosystem: Environmental > Terrestrial > Soil > Coastal area > Acid sulfate soil | place: Finland: Risofladan, Vaasa | collected... | reverse complement strand
ATCTCGCGTGCTCTTGTCAACATGTTATCAACACCTGATCTTCTTTTCTGTATTGTGCATTCTGCGCACGTGGGCTATACTGGTGTTGCCCCGGTGTTGTGCCATGCGGCGCTTTTTCAACACAACCCCAGGCTCTACTACTGTTCCGGATCTTCTTCGAAGGATCAAGAGTAAGAGTAGTAGGACCAGGGAAACTGTTCAAAACTCTCGAAAGGAGCCCCAAAAACCATGAAGTACACCCCTGGAATCGCCATCGGCGCCGCCTCTGGCTCAATCGGAGGCACGACCTTCAGCCGAAACCGGTACGGTGCCTACACCAGAACCCGGGCCATCCCCGTCAACCCGAACACTCTCGCCCAGCAGAACGCACGTAGCCGACTCTCGACCTACTCCGCAAACTGGCAGACCCTGACCGCCTCACAACGACTCGCCTGGAAGTCGTGGGCGAACCAGAACCCCATCACAAACACCCTCGGCGCACAGCAGGTCTTGACCGGTCAAGCGGCATACGTCGGACTCAATACCCGACTCGCTCAAGCGACAGACACAGCGATCGACGTTCCGCCGCTCACTCCGGCCCCGACCTCGCTTGTCTCGCTGTCAGGAACGTGGGACATCGGCGCAGGAGACTTCCAGCTCGTCTTCACCGCAACCCCACTTGGAGCCGATGATCGTCTCTGGGTGCAAGCAGCCGTTGTCACCTCCGCGGGGATCAACTACATCAAGAACCTTCTGCGTGTAGTTGTCATCACCGCCAAGGCCCAGGCATCACTGTACGACTCCCAATCCGCAATCGAAGCCGTCTTTGGCGGCTTGCAGGTCGGACAGATCGTTCACGTTTGGGCTTCTGTTTTCGACTCCGCAACCGGCCTCCTCAGTGTCCCGCTCTCCACCAAAGGCACCGTTGTAACAACCTAGCCCTTCAGTCCCGAGGTTCCCCGGCCTTGGGCCACCACGGCGAGCCGGTACCGGCCTAACCTCCCGCCGGTACCGGCCACTTCGTATAGGAACCTGTTCGATGGCGAAGACCAAACTCGCGGCACCGCTCGCGGGCATTCGTGGTACGGTCGGCGGATTGACCTACTCCGCGAACGGCTCCGGGACCTTCGTCAAGACATGGGCTCCGCCATCGAATCCACAGACCCCGCCTCAGATGACTGAGCGATCCTATCTCGCACTCATGCCCGGACTTTGGAACGCTCTATCTTCTGCCCAACGGACAGGGTGGGACACGTTTGCAGCACTCCCAGCCCAGGAACTCTTCGACTCGCTCGGCCAGTCCTACTACGCCAGTGGATGGAACTGGTTCTGCAAGTGCAACGTCCGATTACTTCGCGTCGGCCGCTCGACAATTTCGACTGCCCCAGTCATCGCTCGACCCGCAGCCCCGTCCATCGACGCCCTCACCATCACCATCGACGGCACCGATACCGACCTGTGCGCCGGTGGCGCTGCATCGGCCAGCGCCTCAAACCCGGCCTATCCACCTGCCAATGCCTTCGACGACAATACCGGAACCTACTGGCAATCCCCCGCCGCAAGCCTTCCCGTTTGGCTTGGCTACACAATGCCAGCTACCCAAATCATCACCAAGTTTGGTATCTACTACCCAACGACAACGCTCGCATCGGCACCCCGAGACTTTCTCTTCAGATACTGGACCGGCGCAGCCTGGAGCGTGCTCTTCACAAAAACCTTGTTCTATCCCCCAACGGCCGGATGGCAATACTTCTCGTTCTACAACACCACATCGGCAACTTACTATAGCCTGTATGTTTCGAACACCTACACACCAGGAACAGGCTACGCAACCGTCCACGAAATGGCTTTCTTCACCGGCCTGGTCGACAACTCGCGCATCCTCTATCCCTCGGCCGAGTTCTCCTCTGGCCCATACGATCTCGTCCTCAAGATCTCCATGGTCAATTCTCAATCCCGCTCCGTCCAGTACCCCGGCTACTACGAGATCTTGGCCACCCAGGCACCCGGCGATACCTCCACGTCCATCCAGATCGAACTTGCTGAAGTCTTCGGGACCATCCTCGAGGGACGCCGCTGGTTTGCCCAACTCTATCGGCAGACCTCCGAAGGAATCCGTTCTGCCGCCGCAACGATCGCGGCGAACACCGAGACACCATAATGGCGCTTTTCAGACCATCCCCAATCATCGGCGCAATCTCAGGCACCCTCGGCCACTTCTGTTTCAAGCAGACCCGCAACGGACCTGTCATTTCCTCGACCTCCCCCGCTCACCAATCAACCTCGACCCGCCAGCTATCCGCCAAGGCACGCTTCAACCTCATCTGCGCAGCCTGGCACGATCTCACCAACACCCAACGACGGGCTTGGAACGCTTTCTCCGTAAATCTCCAGCGAACCAACACACTTGGACTTCCTCATTCTCCGACGGGCTTCCAGACCTTCATGTCTCACAACATGCCAGCCTTGATCTGTTCACAGTCCACCGTCAGCGATCCCCCGGCCAACACGCACCTTCCCCCCATCACCTCCACGCCCACGTACCTCAACCTCTTATCCCCGCCCTGGCGATGGCACCCCACAATATTCGGCACTCTCTCGCCCGTTTTCCTCATCACCTACACCTGCCAGCCCCCAATCCCTCTGTCCCTTCCCCCTGTTCCCCCGGACACCTGGCCGCCCAACCACCTGTTCCACCGCTGGCACTTCTTGAAGTGGTACTCTCTCGCTCCCGGCTCACACGATCTAGCCTACTCCGACGAATATATTACACTTTTCGGCTTTCCCGACGTTTACAGACACTGGCAGTTCCGCTCAACGATCTGGCACCCAAATGCTCTCCGTTCCCCCGACCACTTCACCCCAGGCGTACGGGCCTCTTGACCCACCGCCCCCAGTCCCCCTGACAACACCGCCCATTTCATCGACCAATCACCCTCAAATTCGCCCCGCGTTCAATCTCGGGCATTCTAGCCCCATTTCCACCAATCCCGCTCAATTTCCACCACCACCGACCCACCCTTTCAACTACAGTACAACCAACGTAATTCAACCCAATAGACATTATCAGACGCAGCGTCTGATATTTTTCCTTGACAAACGGTTGTAATTTCGCTATGATTCCACTTCAACAAGTCCTGTAGAAACCATAACCGACCCAAACTACAGCACACAAGGAGATAAACACCATGAACGAACCCATCGACAACACCACACCAGATCCCCCTTCAGGGATGGCCGACAAGCAATACCGAACCGCTCGCCGAAACAAACGACCCCCCTTCAACTTTGAACTCGACCCCGAACGCCGCGAACAGCTCCACCAAGTAGCTCAGTTGCGCGGAATTTCCAAGGGCGCCACACTCCGCCAACTCATCAGCACGGCCTTTCTCATGGACGTCCAAAGCCGCCCCCACTGCGCATCCGGCCGAGACTGTTTCATGCCGCACCTGCACCCCCATTACCCGCATAGTGCACCACCCAAGGATACACCCCAATGACTACGAAACGCTTCACACGTCTCATTCTCGAGCTCATGCCCCTTGTCTGGCAAACCGCCTACAAAAATATGACCGAGCGCGAGCGCCTGTTCTTCCTCGGCTCGCCCCGCGCCCGAAACACGCTCCACGCCCGAATCCTTCTGTCCCTTGCCCAGTCCCTCATTTCCGACAAACGGACCACCGTACTCTCCCGACAACTCCTTCACGATCCAACCTACCTTTCCCAGGAGGATCCGCTATGACCATCGCACGCTTCCAAAAGATCGCCCAACTTACCTCGATCGTTTTCTGGCCTGCAGTCTACCAACACGTATCCCCTGAGGAAGGAAACTACCTCCGACAAACCCCTGCAGCTCGCCGCAATCTAGACGCCCGACTCGTCCGCGCACTCGCCGAAACCCTTCTCAGTCCCGACCAAATCAATCAACTCAAGAACATCGACATCGCCGACCTTCAACCCGACTTCCCAAAGGAGGCACTATGACCCCACTACAAGCCGAAATGCTCTCTCAGTCCATGGCACTCGTCGGCAGCGTAATTGCCTGCGAACTGCTCGACCTCGACCACTACGACGCCCGCCTCTTCCAACAGAACACCGCCAAGGAAATGAGGAAAGCGTTCAGAGCTCAACTCACTTCCCTTCACCTCATCACCAACGACCCCAAGCCCGCCCAACGCCGATCCGGGGCCCGCGAACCCAAACCAGCCCAATAAGGATCCCCCCATGTGCACCAACGACACTCAACTCCTTTCAACCATCCTTCTCCGACTCGGCTTCTCTCCGTGCGACACCCTCACCACCGACCAAATCCTCAACCGACTCACCTCCATCCTCCTAGACGCCCAACGATTCGAAGCCCTCTGCACCCAGTTTCCATCACCCGCCCCGCCCAACCAGCAAACGATCCAAGAGTGGCTCAATCAGATCACCACCCTTAGAACCATCGCCGACCTCTGCCAGCACATCCTTCACCTAGACTCCCGGTCTTGATTGAACTATCTCCGTCCGTGTCCCCCGGCCGCACACCGCGGCCAGGGGGCCCGGCCGCAGAGATATCAATCTACCTTTCTCGCTTGCGCTTCTCCGTCCAAATGTTCTGGTTCTTAAGAAGAGCCTAAAAAGGCCCTCGTAAATCCCTCTTAACATCCCCAAGCTACACGGAAACTACACGACGATCATTCCAACACGCCACGTTCACGCCACGTTCACTCCACGTTCACCATGCCTTCTTCTAAACTTCACTCGGCCGAGTAAGTAACCTCGCTACGCTCGGCCGGCGGCTACGCCGCCTCTACACGCTCCCGCGGCCAGGCTTCAGCTTAGCCCGGCGTGCGCCTCCGGTATGCTATGGGCGCCCGGAGCACGCCCAAGTCCCCCCGCGTGTTCAAGGTCTCCGGGGTGTGCCGCGCGCTCTCATGGCGGCGCTCGGGGACTCGCGCCGCACGCGCGCTCCGCGCTTGGAAGGCTTCGACACGCAGCGTCTTTCATAGTTGGGGTTGCTCCCCTTATTGGCGCGGTCCCCGGTTCTAGCGGAAAGCGCCATCCATGGCGCCTTTTTCAGGCGCGCCAGAAAAAGGCGCGCCCCGGATGTCCCTCGCGCCCGGCCCGCGCTGTTCCGGATTGCTCGGGGCTCGCAATCCGCGCGGGCTCCGTGGCTCCCTCGCCTTGTAGCCCGGCCCCGCGCGGCGCGGGGTTCGCTGTCGCCCGGGCGCTCGCTCGCCGCGGGCGCTCGGGCCGTGGGGGGGGAGCAACCCCAACATAGGCCGAGCGCGGGGGAGGGCTCTGGCTGCGCGCGCCTTGCGATGCCGCGCCGTTAGGACCCGGCCATAGGGCGCAACCGGCCATCCGGGCCTTGCGCCCCCTCGCCATCCCTGGCTCGGCCGGGTCCCCGGCGCGGCCGCGCGCGCGCGTCAGGCGTGCCCCCCCCCGCGCCGGCCCGGCCGCCGGTCGCGCCATCCATGGCGCCGGTCAACATGCGCGCCATCCTGGCGCGCGCCGCATGTTCATAACTCGCCCCCAGGATGTTCAAAACCACCCCCAAACCTGTTGATAAACTCCCCCCACCTCCCTATCCACAGGATCTCGGTTCTTACTTGGCCTGATCTCGCGTGCTCTTGTCAACATGTTATCAACACCTGATCTTCTTTTCCGTATTGTGCATTCTGCGCACGTGGGCTATACTGGTGTTGCCCCGGTGTTGTGCCATGCGGCGCTTTTTCAACACAACCCCAGGCTCTACTACTGTTCCGGATCTTCTTCGAAGGATCAAGAGTAAGAGTAGTAGGACCAGGGAAACTGTTCAAAACTCTCGAAAGGAGCCCCAAAAACCATGAAGTACACCCCTGGAATCGCCATCGGCGCCGCCTCTGGCTCAATCGGAGGCACGACCTTCAGCCGAAACCGGTACGGTGCCTACACCAGAACCCGGGCCATCCCCGTCAACCCGAACACTCTCGCCCAGCAGAACGCACGTAGCCGACTCTCGACCTACTCCGCAAACTGGCAGACCCTGACCGCCTCACAACGACTCGCCTGGAAGTCGTGGGCGAACCAGAACCCCATCACAAACACCCTCGGCGCACAGCAGGTCTTGACCGGTCAAGCGGCATACGTCGGACTCAATACCCGACTCGCTCAAGCGACAGACACAGCGATCGACGTTCCGCCGCTCACTCCGGCCCCGACCTCGCTTGTCTCGCTGTCAGGAACGTGGGACATCGGCGCAGGAGACTTCCAGCTCGTCTTCACCGCAACCCCACTTGGAGCCGATGATCGTCTCTGGGTGCAAGCAGCCGTTGTCACCTCCGCGGGGATCAACTACATCAAGAACCTTCTGCGTGTAGTTGTCATCACCGCCAAGGCCCAGGCATCACTGTACGACTCCCAATCCGCAATCGAAGCCGTCTTTGGCGGCTTGCAGGTCGGACAGATCGTTCACGTTTGGGCTTCTGTTTTCGACTCCGCAACCGGCCTCCTCAGTGTCCCGCTCTCCACCAAAGGCACCGTTGTAACAACCTAGCCCTTCAGTCCCGAGGTTCCCCGGCCTTGGGCCACCACGGCGAGCCGGTACCGGCCTAACCTCCCGCCGGTACCGGCCACTTCGTATAGGAACCTGTTCGATGGCGAAGACCAAACTCGCGGCACCGCTCGCGGGCATTCGTGGTACGGTCGGCGGATTGACCTACTCCGCGAACGGCTCCGGGACCTTCGTCAAGACATGGGCTCCGCCATCGAATCCACAGACCCCGCCTCAGATGACTGAGCGATCCTATCTCGCACTCATGCCCGGACTTTGGAACGCTCTATCTTCTGCCCAACGGACAGGGTGGGACACGTTTGCAGCACTCCCAGCCCAGGAACTCTTCGACTCGCTCGGCCAGTCCTACTACGCCAGTGGATGGAACTGGTTCTGCAAGTGCAACGTCCGATTACTTCGCGTCGGCCGCTCGACAATTTCGACTGCCCCAGTCATCGCTCGACCCGCAGCCCCGTCCATCGACGCCCTCACCATCACCATCGACGGCACCGATACCGACCTGTGCGCCGGTGGCGCTGCATCGGCCAGCGCCTCAAACCCGGCCTATCCACCTGCCAATGCCTTCGACGACAATACCGGAACCTACTGGCAATCCCCCGCCGCAAGCCTTCCCGTTTGGCTTGGCTACACAATGCCAGCTACCCAAATCATCACCAAGTTTGGTATCTACTACCCAACGACAACGCTCGCATCGGCACCCCGAGACTTTCTCTTCAGATACTGGACCGGCGCAGCCTGGAGCGTGCTCTTCACAAAAACCTTGTTCTATCCCCCAACGGCCGGATGGCAATACTTCTCGTTCTACAACACCACATCGGCAACTTACTATAGCCTGTATGTTTCGAACACCTACACACCAGGAACAGGCTACGCAACCGTCCACGAAATGGCTTTCTTCACCGGCCTGGTCGACAACTCGCGCATCCTCTATCCCTCGGCCGAGTTCTCCTCTGGCCCATACGATCTCGTCCTCAAGATCTCCATGGTCAATTCTCAATCCCGCTCCGTCCAGTACCCCGGCTACTACGAGATCTTGGCCACCCAGGCACCCGGCGATACCTCCACGTCCATCCAGATCGAACTTGCTGAAGTCTTCGGGACCATCCTCGAGGGACGCCGCTGGTTTGCCCAACTCTATCGGCAGACCTCCGAAGGAATCCGTTCTGCCGCCGCAACGATCGCGGCGAACACCGAGACACCATAATGGCGCTTTTCAGACCATCCCCAATCATCGGCGCAATCTCAGGCACCCTCGGCCACTTCTGTTTCAAGCAGACCCGCAACGGACCTGTCATTTCCTCGACCTCCCCCGCTCACCAATCAACCTCGACCCGCCAGCTATCCGCCAAGGCACGCTTCAACCTCATCTGCGCAGCCTGGCACGATCTCACCAACACCCAACGACGGGCTTGGAACGCTTTCTCCGTAAATCTCCAGCGAACCAACACACTTGGACTTCCTCATTCTCCGACGGGCTTCCAGACCTTCATGTCTCACAACATGCCAGCCTTGATCTGTTCACAGTCCACCGTCAGCGATCCCCCGGCCAACACGCACCTTCCCCCCATCACCTCCACGCCCACGTACCTCAACCTCTTATCCCCGCCCTGGCGATGGCACCCCACAATATTCGGCACTCTCTCGCCCGTTTTCCTCATCACCTACACCTGCCAGCCCCCAATCCCTCTGTCCCTTCCCCCTGTTCCCCCGGACACCTGGCCGCCCAACCACCTGTTCCACCGCTGGCACTTCTTGAAGTGGTACTCTCTCGCTCCCGGCTCACACGATCTAGCCTACTCCGACGAATATATTACACTTTTCGGCTTTCCCGACGTTTACAGACACTGGCAGTTCCGCTCAACGATCTGGCACCCAAATGCTCTCCGTTCCCCCGACCACTTCACCCCAGGCGTACGGGCCTCTTGACCCACCGCCCCCAGTCCCCCTGACAACACCGCCCATTTCATCGACCAATCACCCTCAAATTCGCCCCGCGTTCAATCTCGGGCATTCTAGCCCCATTTCCACCAATCCCGCTCAATTTCCACCACCACCGACCCACCCTTTCAACTACAGTACAACCAACGTAATTCAACCCAATAGACATTATCAGACGCAGCGTCTGATATTTTTCCTTGACAAACGGTTGTAATTTCGCTATGATTCCACTTCAACAAGTCCTGTAGAAACCATAACCGACCCAAACTACAGCACACAAGGAGATAAACACCATGAACGAACCCATCGACAACACCACACCAGATCCCCCTTCAGGGATGGCCGACAAGCAATACCGAACCGCTCGCCGAAACAAACGACCCCCCTTCAACTTTGAACTCGACCCCGAACGCCGCGAACAGCTCCACCAAGTAGCTCAGTTGCGCGGAATTTCCAAGGGCGCCACACTCCGCCAACTCATCAGCACGGCCTTTCTCATGGACGTCCAAAGCCGCCCCCACTGCGCATCCGGCCGAGACTGTTTCATGCCGCACCTGCACCCCCATTACCCGCATAGTGCACCACCCAAGGATACACCCCAATGACTACGAAACGCTTCACACGTCTCATTCTCGAGCTCATGCCCCTTGTCTGGCAAACCGCCTACAAAAATATGACCGAGCGCGAGCGCCTGTTCTTCCTCGGCTCGCCCCGCGCCCGAAACACGCTCCACGCCCGAATCCTTCTGTCCCTTGCCCAGTCCCTCATTTCCGACAAACGGACCACCGTACTCTCCCGACAACTCCTTCACGATCCAACCTACCTTTCCCAGGAGGATCCGCTATGACCATCGCACGCTTCCAAAAGATCGCCCAACTTACCTCGATCGTTTTCTGGCCTGCAGTCTACCAACACGTATCCCCTGAGGAAGGAAACTACCTCCGACAAACCCCTGCAGCTCGCCGCAATCTAGACGCCCGACTCGTCCGCGCACTCGCCGAAACCCTTCTCAGTCCCGACCAAATCAATCAACTCAAGAACATCGACATCGCCGACCTTCAACCCGACTTCCCAAAGGAGGCACTATGACCCCACTACAAGCCGAAATGCTCTCTCAGTCCATGGCACTCGTCGGCAGCGTAATTGCCTGCGAACTGCTCGACCTCGACCACTACGACGCCCGCCTCTTCCAACAGAACACCGCCAAGGAAATGAGGAAAGCGTTCAGAGCTCAACTCACTTCCCTTCACCTCATCACCAACGACCCCAAGCCCGCCCAACGCCGATCCGGGGCCCGCGAACCCAAACCAGCCCAATAAGGATCCCCCCATGTGCACCAACGACACTCAACTCCTTTCAACCATCCTTCTCCGACTCGGCTTCTCTCCGTGCGACACCCTCACCACCGACCAAATCCTCAACCGACTCACCTCCATCCTCCTAGACGCCCAACGATTCGAAGCCCTCTGCACCCAGTTTCCATCACCCGCCCCGCCCAACCAGCAAACGATCCAAGAGTGGCTCAATCAGATCACCACCCTTAGAACCATCGCCGACCTCTGCCAGCACATCCTTCACCTAGACTCCCGGTCTTGATTGAACTATCTCCGTCCGTGTCCCCCGGCCGCACACCGCGGCCAGGGGGCCCGGCCGCAGAGATATCAATCTACCTTTCTCGCTTGCGCTTCTCCGTCCAAATGTTCTGGTTCTTAAGAAGAGCCTAAAAAGGCCCTCGTAAATCCCTCTTAACATCCCCAAGCTACACGGAAACTACACGACGATCATTCCAACACGCCACGTTCACGCCACGTTCACTCCACGTTCACCATGCCTTCTTCTAAACTTCACTCGGCCGAGTAAGTAACCTCGCTACGCTCGGCCGGCGGCTACGCCGCCTCTACACGCTCCCGCGGCCAGGCTTCAGCTTAGCCCGGCGTGCGCCTCCGGTATGCTATGGGCGCCCGGAGCACGCCCAAGTCCCCCCGCGTGTTCAAGGTCTCCGGGGTGTGCCGCGCGCTCTCATGGCGGCGCTCGGGGACTCGCGCCGCACGCGCGCTCC
>Ga0307377_10008350_pt1 | contig 10516 bp, 14 predicted proteins | sample TR3MG_FD_202535 | JGI IMG/M metagenome (GOLD analysis project Ga0307377, IMG submission 202535) | Soil microbial communities from Risofladan, Vaasa, Finland - TR-3 | ecosystem: Environmental > Terrestrial > Soil > Coastal area > Acid sulfate soil | place: Finland: Risofladan, Vaasa | collected... | reverse complement strand
GCCCGCGTGGGGGCGCCTTTTCGCTTCCCCGGGGGGGATTGTGTGTGCCCCTACCCCCCGGGGGGGGCGGGGTTGTGGGGGGGGTTTGGGGTGGTGGGGGGCATGACTGGGTTACGATGCCAACGCAAACTGCCAGCGCTCCAGGTAGAACAGCCTATTGTCTTCTACAGGGCAGAAGGCGTTGTCGGAAACCTCAGCATCAGTGATGTGGAGTTCGGTAACGTGGGTGCCTATCCAGTCTTCGCCTTTGGCGCGGATCTTCCCAGAGAGCTTTACAACGAATGCGCGGGCCTTATCGCTTGGTGCCTCGTTGTAAAGGGCATCGGCGGCAATTTCGAAATTATTGATGGCGTTGGTCATGTTCGCTGCTCCTTGTTGTTGATCGACAATTACAGTATAGCGCACAACGTGCGCATTGCAAGGGATTTTTGTTGATCCAGGTCAAAAGAATCTCCGAATCTCCCTCTAGCCACCGCTAGTTCGCCCGCCAGCACGACGACCGTGCCGCGGGCTTTTTTACATCCCAGAACTGGAATAACGCGCAATACCGCGCAACTACCTAAGGGCGTTGCAATCATGGCCAGGAAATCAGCCCCATCCCAGGACAAGCTATCCGCGCTCGGAATAGAGGAAATCTGCTGGCGCATATCCCAATGTGAAACACTGCAAATGATTGCGGATAGTGTTGGGATTAATAAGCGGCAGGTTTGGGACTGGCTGCAGAAGTTTCCGCATCAATACGCGCGCGCGTTGGAAGATCGTGCCGATAAGGTCGTTGAAGACATCCTTGCCATTGCTGATACGCCAAAACTTGGCGTGACGACAAAGATCAACGATGATGGCAAGACCGAAACAACCGAGGGAGACATGATTCAACATCGACGCTTGCAGGTTGATGCCCGAAAGTGGCTTGCCGGGAAGATGGCGCCAAAGAAGTACGGCGACAAAATCGAGCAGACGGTCCAAGGCTCATTGACCGTCTCCACTGTGAACTATGCTCATAATCCCAAATGAGTGGGAGCCAAGACGGCACCAGTTGCCGTTACTGCAAGCGTTAGACGGTGGTAAAAAGAGAGCTGCTTGTGTATGGCACAGGCGCGCCGGAAAGGATTCCGTCAGCCTGAACTATACCGCCAAGTCATCCCTTGAGCGTGTCGGAGTCTATTGGCACATGTTGCCAACTGCTACACAGGCACGTAAAGTCGTCTGGGATGGGATCGATAAGGCTGGTCGCCGAATCATAGATCAAGTGTTCCCGCCGGAGATTCGGCGAGCGACGAACCAGAACGAAATGCGGATTGAGCTTGTAAATGGCTCTATCTGGCAGGCGGTCGGTTCGGACAACTTCAATGCTTTGGTGGGGGCCAATCCTGTCGGGGTGGTGTTCTCAGAATACTCCGTAGCAGACCCAAGAGCGTGGGATTACATCCGCCCTATCCTTATCGAGAATGGTGGGTGGGCAATATTCATCTATACATCTCGTGGAAAGAATCACGGGTACGAGCTATTGAAGATGGCTCAGGACAATCCTGATTGGTATTGTCAGACGCTTACCGTTCGAGACACAGGCGTATTAACGGACGACGATATTACGGCAGAGCGCAAGTCTGGCATGTCGGAAGCGATGATCCAGCAGGAGTATTACTGCTCCTTTGAGTCGGCACTAGAAGGGGCGTATTACGGCGCCCTGATGGATTCCGCAGGGCAGGACGGTCGCATTACCTCAGTTCCATATGATCCATCCGCGCAAGTAGTGACTGCGTGGGACCTGGGAATGGGAGACTCGACCGTGATTTGGTTTGCGCAGGTGGTCGGCAAGGAAATCAGGATCATTGATTATTACGAATCCAGCGGAGAAGGGTTCGCCCACTATGCCAAGGTTCTCAGTTCCAAGCCTTACGCTTATGGCGATCATTGGGCGCCTCACGATATTCAAGTCAGAGAATTAGGGACAGGGCGCAGCCGCCTAGAGGTCGCGGGAAACCACGGAATAAAGTTTCGCGTCGCTCCAAATTTGGCAATTGAAGACGGGATCGAAGCCGCTCGCGTGATGCTGCCGCGGTGCTGGTTTGACGCCAAGAAATGCGATTACGGCGTAGAGGCGCTGAAGTCTTACCGTAAATCGTACAACGACAAAATGAAAACGTGGTCTATGAGTCCGGTGCATGACTGGTCTAGCCACGCTGCAGACGCTTTTCGGTATCTGGCTGTTTCTGTTGATCGCCACAGCGGCGCGATGAAGCCAATCAAATACCCTTCACTCGGGATTATCTAATATGAGCATGGCACAAGAAGCCGAGATAGAGATCCTACGGCGACGCATTGCATCTCTCGAAGCCCAGACAGCGGCATTGATCGAAGAGATGGCGCGGATCCTGGAATGGATCGCTGCGCGCAAGCCGGGGCCGAAGCCGCATGGCTAGGGGAATGACCGATAACGAGCTGCTTGCGCTCGTCGGTCAGTACGAGAAGACGGCACTTGGCGCAAGTGTGTCCGCGGGGGCCACTGTTGGCGGGAATATCTCGCCCGCTGGGCAGCAGATGTCGACGTTGGAGGTCGATCGTTACAATGCGCTGAATTCCTATTTCGCTCGCCCGATGGGTAACGAGGTCGCGGACCGGTCGCAGGTTGTGATCCCTGAACTGAGAGATACCATCGAGTGGGTGATGCCGCAATTGATGCGGATGTTTGCTGCCACCCAGAAAGCGTGCCAGTTCGACCCAGAAAACGAGAAGGACGAGGAACAGGCCGAGGTTGAAACGGATGTCGTCAACCACGTCTTCATGAAAATGAATGAAGGATTTTTCATTCTTCACGACATGTTCAAGGATGCGCTGCTGTTGCGCAATGGCTATGCCAAGGTCTATTGGGACCAAGAACGCAAAACCTCCGTCGAGTCCTACACGGGGCTGACGGAGCCAGAAGTGACGCAGTTGATGCAGAACGACGACGAAGTGGAAGTTCTCGGGCAGTCAGAGTCTGTTGTCCATGTCCAGACGCCGATGGGTCTCGTTCCCGTGAATGTCTTCGATTTGCGGATCCGCAGAACCGCGATGGTCGGGCAAGTCAAGGTAGAGTGTATCCCCCCCGAAGAGATTCTTATCAGCCCGAAGGCGCGCGACGGGTTTGACGGTATCCCGTTTGCCGAGCACAAAACCAAGGTGACGCGCTCAACCCTGAAGGAGATGGGCTTCGATGCGGACAAGATTGAAAGCATTTCACAAGGATCACCGGATTGGCTGAACTTAGTCTCGCTGGCACGCGACGAAGTCACCGATCAACTCGGGGAAGATAATCCAACCGACAAGGCCAGCCAGGAGGTTGATCTGCGCGAGGTCTATCTGCGTGTTGATTTCGACGGAGACGGTATTTCAGAGCTTCGCCGGCTCATGATCGGTGGCGACAGCCTGTTGGAAAATGAAGAGTGCGACGAGATCCCGATCGCCTACTGCTCTCCGATTCGCATGCCTCATCGGCATGTCGGGATTTCGTACTACGACATCCTGAACGATCTTCAAGTAATCAAGACAACGCTCTTCCGAAATGGCCTAGACAATCTCTACGCGACAAACAACGAACGCACAGCCATCAACTATCGCAACGTCAATATCGATGATCTGCTGACTACGCGCCCGGGTGGCGTCATTCGTGTTGATGGGCCACCCGGTGAAAACATTCTGCCGATGGGCGCTCAGTCGAACATGATGCAGCAGATCATCCCTGCAATGGACTATGTCGACTCCATGCGCGAGATGCGTACAGGGATCGGAAAAGACACGATGGGCGTCGATGCGGATGCTTTGCAGGATGTCACGAAAGGCGGACAGTTGGCAGCAATGTCTGCTGCGGCCCTCAAGGTTGAGCTTGTCGCCAGATTGCTGGCTGAGGGCGTCAAAGACCTATTCCAGAAGATCCATACTTGTCTTCTGCACCATCAAGACAAACCCATGACCGTGAATATCACCGGCAAATGGGTCGATGTGAATCCGGCCGAGTGGAAGAGTCGCACGAAAGTCTCGATCAATGTCGGGCTTGGTTCTGGCAATCGTGAAGAGGCGCGCGGCAACCTCGCCATGCTGATGAGCCTGCAGGAAAAGGCCGCGCCGTTTGGGATCGTTGGCCCTAAAGAGGCATACGAAACGTCGAAGCAAGGTGTTCATTTGCTCGGATATGAAAATCCACAGATGTTCTTTATGGACCCAGATTCTCCGGAATATCACCAGGCGCAGCAACAGAAACAGCAGATGTCGCAGATGAATCCGGACATCATGAAAATCCACATTCAGGGGCAAATTGCGCAACAAACGGCTCAGATGAAAGCGCAGATGGATGCCCAGGCCGACGCTCGGGATGCTCAATTGGCGCAGATCCAACAGCAAGCGCAGGCTCAACAGAATGCTCAGGCTCAGCAACTGGAGGCACAGCGACAGGCCATGCAATCGCATCAGCAAGCGCAACTCCAACAATTGCAGATGGCGAGCGATGAGCGCATGGCGCAGATGCAGCAGAGCATTAATGTCCTCATCGCTCAACTGAACAACCGGGCAAAGGTCGAGGTTGCGGAATTGGGCGCGCTGACCACCCTAAGCGGACAACAAATAAGCGCAGCCCAGGCTGCTACGCCTGACGAGGGAATATGAACGCTGAAGAAGAAGTGATCCGCGGCGGTTCAGCGCGAGAATTACTGGATTCAACCGTCTTCAATGAGGCGAAAAAGCACGTCATCGATGGCATCAACTACCAGATGTCGAAATGCCCTATTCACGATCAGACCATGCACACGCGGTTGATCATGATGCTGCAATTGTGGCAAGTCTTGGAGGGGTATTTACAACAAGTTGCCGACTCGGGACGTATGGCTGATTTCCAACTCGCACAACAGGAAGAACAGCGTAAGAGGTTCAAGCTGTTCGGTTAGCAGAGCAACCGCGCCCGGACGGCTTCCGGGCAAATCCTAACGCAGTGATGCGCCGGGGGCGGGTGGAAGTCCCGCTCATTGACATGGAGCAATCATCAAATGGAAACCACCCAGACGGGCGTTTCATCAGATCCAGAAACAAATTTTCAAGGTCTTTGGGACAGCGGCGCATTCGAGCCGACGAAAGAACTTCCGCAGGCAGAAAATCCCGAGCCGGAGCCGGAGCCGGAAGTCCAGGCCAAGGAACCGGAAGCCAAAGAGCCAGAAGCCAAGGAAGAAACGCCGGAGCCGGAAGAAAAACCGGAAGCTAAGCCGGAAGAGGAACCGGAAGAATACGCGACCCTGGAAGATATGCTCCGGGCACAGAAGATTGACCCGGAGTCAGTCAAGTCGCTTCCTGTCACAGTCAAGATCGACGGCAAGGAACAACTCGTTCCGCTGTCCGAAGTCCTCAAGTCGTATCAACTTGAAGGGCACGTCAACAACAAGAGCATTGAGCTTTCCAACGCACAGAAGCAATTCGCGGCGGAAGCGGAAGCGGCTCGGACGCTCGTTCGCCAGCAATTAGAGCAGACACAGAACCTCGGCAATCTTGCCATGCAGCAATTGAATCACGAATTCAATCAGATCAACTGGCAGGAACTCCGGGTCACGAATCCGGGGCAATACGCCGCACTTCTCACGGATTACCAGGGGCGCCAGAACCAGATTCAGAATCATCTCGGGCAGATCAATCAACAGCAAGCACAGATCGCCCAGCAGAACCAGCAAGCCCTTCAGCAGCGCTTCGAGAGCGAGAAGCAAGTGATGCTGGAGAAGCACCCGGAATGGCGTGACCCCACCGCCCTGAAGGGAGCACAAGAAAAGATGTTGAGCTATGCAAGATCAGTCGGTTTCACCGATGCCGAGTTAAGCCAAGTGTATGACCACCGTTTCATGGCTATTTTGCATGATGCGTCGTCGCAGGCGGCCCTCCAAGCAGCGCAGCCCGAAACCCTGAAGCGCGTGCGCGAAGCGCCAAAGATGGCGAAAGCGGGAACACGGCAAAACACAGATCCGGCCAATGCATCCAAGCAGAAGGCCATCGAGCGATTCAACGCCAATCCGCGAGACGTGGATGCACAGGCGGCGCTCTTTTCCGTACTCGCAGCATAAACTTTAGGAGCATAATCATGGCTGTCCCCTCGAATACTCTGCAGACTTACACGCAGACCAACATCCGCGAAGACCTGATCAACGCGATCTACAACGTCGACCCGTTCAAAACCCCACTTCTGAACATGGCGAAGAAGACTGCCGCCAAGCAGGGGTATCACGAGTGGAATACCGACTCGCTTGCGTCCCAAAACCTCTCCAATGCCGCCATTGAAGGCGACGATCCGGCCGCTATTTCGCTGGCCGCCACCACGCGTTTGGGCAACTATGTCCAAACGTCCAATAAGACCATCCAGATCTCCGGCAAGTCGCAAGCGGTCATTGCCGCTGGTGACTCCAATAAGATGGGCTATCAACTCCTGAAGAAGTCCAAGGAACTCAAGCGCGACATGGAAGGCATTCTTACTTACAACCAGGCCAAGGCTGCAGGATCGTCCTCGACTGCTTCCTTGTCGGCAGGTTTGCCGACTTGGTTGGGCACCAATACCGTGTTCCTCACGACCGGCACAACGGCTGGCGCAAACCCGGCCGCGCTCACGGGTGCGGATGTTCGCGTGTACAACAACACATCTGGTACCGCAGTAACAGCAGCTATCACGGAGGCCGAAGTCAAGAGCGTCCTGCAGAAGATATTCACCTCGTCCGGCGAGTCTCCTGAATACTGCCTGGTGTCTCCGGTCAATAAGCAATTGATCTCCGCTTTCACCGGCCCGGGCACTCGTTTTAACCAGGTGGAAGACAAGACGCTGCAGACGGCGGTTGACGTCTACCAGTCCGACTTCGGCGAAGTGAAGATCATCCCTGACATCTTCCTGGCGCACTCGGGCGACTGCTTCTTCATCAATCCGCAGTACGTCAAGGTTGCATACATGCGTCCGTTCCAGACCATACCGCTCGCGAAAACCGGCGACAGCGACAAGAAGATGTTGCTTGTCGATTACTGCCTGGAGGTTGGCAACGAGAAGGCGCTGGGCGCGATCTACGACACAACTGGCTGATCTTAGCGGCAAGCAACACAAGGGGCGGCTTCGGTCGCCCCTTTTCTTTTGGAGATTAGCATGGATCGACCTTTCCGCCTCATTCCTGGCACAGGGCAGATTTTGGCCATTGGCGCTACTTCTGTTGCCTCTACTGCATTCGGTTCGCAGACTTACGCAATCATGGTGGCCGCATTGGGGAACTGCCATATAGCAACGGGCACCACCCCTGTGGCCGTAGCGACTGACTACCTCGTTAAATCGAGCGATCAACCCCTCATTCTTGCCGTGTCTCCTGGCGATAAAATCGCCGTCATTCAAGACGCGTCCGCTACGGGCAATTTCTCTGTCGTCGAGCTGACGCACTGACATGCGCATTCAGTATAAAGAGGAAGGCGACAAGGTATTCGTCACGCACACCCAGGATCTTGAAGCCACCATCAAGGCCAACCATGAGCAGATGGCGCAGCGATCGGTCTTCGACAAGAAGGGCGAAATGCACCACGTCATGCGCGTCCCGCACGTCATTCTGATGAAGATATGTCAGGAAACTGGCTTGGATTTCTTCGACAAAGACGACGCGAAGGAAATAATGAAGATCCTCAAGAGACCTGAATATGCGGCATTTAGGACGTATCCCGGGGCGATCTGATGGCTACCATCACCGACTACGCTTCACTCTCGGCCGCGGTGGCCAGCTGGACGCACCGATCCGATGTGGCCGCGAATCTAGACTACTTCATCCAGGTCGCAGAAAACAGGATCTATCGGGAAGTCTTCTCGTTGAATCAGGGCCGAGGCGTTCGCCAGATGGAGGCGGCTTTAAGCGGCACGATCGCCAGTAACGCCATCCCCGTACCGGCTGATTATCTCGGGCTGAAGATTGCCCAGATCAATAACGGGGGGAACGCTTACCCCCTGGAACGCAAAAATGAAGAATTTGTGTTTAACAATTTCCCCATGCAACAAGCGTCGGGGATGCCGATTGTTATCGCACGCTCGGGATCCAACTTCATCTTCGGTCCGTATGCTGATGCAGCCTATGCGATCACGGGAACCTATTGGCAGAAAGCCGCTGCCCTGTCCTCGACCAACACGTCGACATGGATGATAACGACAATACCCGACTGCCTGTTAGCGGCCGTTCTGGTGGCCTGCTATCAATTTACGCGTGATGCTTCAGGTGCCCAGACATGGGAGGGGCAGTATCAAACGGCCCTCCAATCATTCATCACACAAGACAAGTCAGAAAGCTGGGGCGGCTCTTCCCTGGCAATCACTGCGGGGTAGGCTATGGCTCTCGAAACGGGTACATATATCAGCGATCTGGTCGCTACCAATCCAACCGCGGCTGATCCGAAGTCACAGGGTGACGATCATCTGCGCCTGATCAAAAGTACGCTACAAGCTACTTTCCCTCATATCAACGGGGCTGTCACCCTGACGCTAGCGGACCTGAATGCGCTGCTCAATGCCGCCACGACCGGCGCCACGATTCAGGTTACAACTCAACCACTCACAGATAACAGTTCAAATGCCGCAAGTACCGCATTCGTCGTAGGGATAGCATTCAAAACTACCCTTCCGGCCCAAAGTGGGAATGCCCTTAAGTTCGTCACCACAGACGGAACGAATGCGAGTTGGGCGTATGCCTCGATGGTCCCGTCAGTGGTGAGTGCGACCACTCAGACAGCGGCAGCGGGGAGTAACTACCTACTGACAAACGCAGCCGCGACGACGGTAACGGCTCCAGCAACACCGGCCGATCAGGACATGTTTGCCGTCACTCCGCTGAATTCACTGACGACAAACGCAGTGGACTTCGGAACTGCGACCTATATGGGTCCATTCGGGAGCGGAACAGGAGTTTTCACGCTCGATGCCGGCCCGCAGACCTTTGAATATTCCTCCAGTCTTTCCAAGTGGGTGATGCTATGAGCGGAAATCAATCTGCACTATTAGGGCTGCGGAGGGTTCAATCTCCCGCGGTATTCTTCCCTAGTTCGACTACTTACACGATCCCCGCATCTGGATGGTATCGCCTATCCGCCGTGGGCGCCGGAGCTTCTGGCGGCGCGATCTTTACCACAACTACAGGCGGTGCCGCGTCAGGTGCTGGTGGTGGTCAATTCGCAGAGGGCGAGTATTACCTAACTGCGGGAACTGTCGTAACTATAGTCATCGGTGCTGGTGGTGCAGCAGCAGTATCGAGTATCAGCGGAACTGGTGCAGCAGGTAACGATGGCGGTAACACGACAATTACATGCACTGGCGTTGCCATCACCGCGCATGGTGGCAAGGCTGGGGCTTTCACCGTCACGAATGCAGCGACAGCCCTTGGCGGTCTTGGTGGCACAGGTGCGACCGGGGCGCAATTTACAGCCGACGGGGGTAAAGGCGGCGATGCCACGCACACGACAAATGCCTGCCCAGCTGCCGGCGGAGGTGCGGCGGGGTCTCCGTTAGGAACTGGCGGAGCAGGCGGCGACACTACTCAGACAGGACAAGGAGGGGCAGGCGGCGGTGCAATTGGAGGTAAAAAGGGTGGTTCCGTATCCGGGTCTGGCACAGCATCTGCCGGTGGCGCTGGTGTTGGTGGTGCCGGGCTAGATCAAGCGGGGGTAGGGGCTTCCTTGGGTGGGCCGAACGTCATTGGTAGATCAAGTGCCGCAAGTGCTGATGGTGTGAGGAGAAATGCTGCAACGCAAGTGGCCACGGGCTTTGAACCTGGATTCGAGTCATTAATAGATCCTTTTAGGTGTTTGACCGGTGGCGGTGGAACTGGATCTGCCTCACCTACTACTTCATCCGGTCCTGGAGCTGGGGCAGGTGGCTCAGATGCTACAGTCGCCGATCCTGTCGGGCCTGCTGGTGTGCTAGGCGGCTCTGGTGGACGCGGGATACCAAATACCGCAGTTCAGTCCGGAGCTACCCTTTTAGGCGGTGGGACTGGCGGTGCCGCGTGTTCAACTACAGGTCCCGCGACTTCGGGTACTTCCGGTAATGGCATCGTAACAATCGAAAGGATTGGATGATGGCAACCTATAAACTGAGCAACGGCAACATCATCGTCGCAGATGCAAGTTTCATCGCAGCGAATCATCCAGATGCGGTGCTGATACCAGATCCTCCGGCGGTCATCCCTCCCAATCAATGGCCGGCCTTCGACTTCTACCGCAAATTCACCGCGGCGCAGCGCATCGCCATTCGGAACCTCGCCATGACTGATCCCGTGGCAGCAGACTTCATGCACACGCTTGACTCGGCGATTGCGAGCGGGACGGCGGTCATTGCGAACGATCCAGACTTGACGGCTGGACTGGCGTATTTCACGACGGCACTTGCGGGGAATGCTGCGTTCCCGAGCGGGTGGGCTGCAGCGCTTGTAGCGTAGAACAATCGACTTCAGCTATGCCGCCTCCGGGCGGTTTTTTTCGTCCATAGACCGCCAATATGCCAATAGTC
>Ga0307377_10008348_pt1 | contig 10516 bp, 2 predicted proteins | sample TR3MG_FD_202535 | JGI IMG/M metagenome (GOLD analysis project Ga0307377, IMG submission 202535) | Soil microbial communities from Risofladan, Vaasa, Finland - TR-3 | ecosystem: Environmental > Terrestrial > Soil > Coastal area > Acid sulfate soil | place: Finland: Risofladan, Vaasa | collected... | reverse complement strand
TGACCCCAACGACGACGATCTGTACGCCGCCTCCAACGTCACCAAGTACTACTACTACGACACGCCAGCTGGTGGCGACGGTGCCTCCTCACCGGTCCTGCCGCAGGTGGTCGAGATCAAAGACGGCGATGGCGACACCACCGATCAGTTCGTGTGGGGCCCGGCCTACGTGGATGAGCTGCTGCTGCACGAGCGGGACGCCGACGGCGATCCCAACCACGTCCTCGAGCAGCGGCTCTACGCCGCCCACGACACGCTCTACTCGGTGCTGGGGCTCATCGACGAGGACGGCAACGTGGTCGAGCAGTACAGCTACAGCCCCTACGGCTCCGACCCGACCGACCCCCGCAAGGGCGTGGCCCGCATCACCGACGGCGACGAGAACGAGCTGACCCCCGACGACTCGGTGGCCCAGTACCTCTACACCGGCCGGCAGTTCGACAAGCCCGTCGGGCTGAACTACCACCGGGCCAGAAGACTCAGCCACAACCTGGGGAGGTGGACGAGAAGGGATCCGTTAGGAGTCAACTTGCGTCTGACGGCGGGGTGGATGTCAGGAGGCGACGATCCGTGGCAGGCGATAGCCGTGTCTGAGTGCCTTGGCTCGCAGGGATAGTCGTGCGAAGCGCACCGGTTATTCTTTCTTACAGCTCGCGCGACCCCAGCAGAAACCGCTGACTGTGACATGGCGTATCCTATTGTGGACCGTCAGGTTCGGCCAGAGTGCTGGCTTCACGCTGCGGGGAGATCGCGCAGAAAGGCCCTGCTTCTTGTATCGCTTCTGTAACGCGCCATGTGTGGGTCGGTTAAGAGCATAGCGGAACGGAATCGCCTCCGTTCCGCACGGTTGGGGCTCGACTGAGAATCGGGAGCGATCGCCATGCGTTCCCCCCGTTTGACGTTGCGGTAGACTGGGTGGATTTAGGTACGAATGGTAACGAGGGGCTCTGAAAGCCTCCCTGCAAGCCATGATGGCGTGTAACCTGTTGTGACAGTTGGCGTTAGGCATTGGGATGGTGAGAGGGCCGATGATGCGGCTGTGACGAGCTTCTCGAAGCATGCCTTTGCGCTGGGGGGGGGCAGAAGGGCTTAGGGGCTCTGATCGGTTTCGGTGCGGTCGACGCCGAACGAGGGGTTTGTGGCCGTGGCCGCGGGCTGGTTTACTCGCAGGGAGGCGCTGCGCCGGCCATTGCACTCGTGGGCTAGGGCCAATTCCGTGTCCTGCTCCTGTGGTAGCAGGGCGTTGCCGGCCGACAGCCTGGGTCGTGGCGGAGTCTGCCTGGACTTCAGAGTTGACGGGGCTCACACCGAACTTCGCTTACTTGTGTACTGATAGATACCTATGAATACTTTTGCCAAGATCAGTTTCTTGCTTGACGAGGTTGGGACATTTGATTATTTATTGCATATTCTTTGGCGTGGGTCCACAGCCGTTTGGGCCTGTCTGTTTCCGACGTATCTGCTCTGGGGTAGAGGCACGGTAGTGCGGTGGTTGAGGTGGCCTTCGGGCCCTTCATCGCTGTGCTTGGTCCGGGATGGATACGGGCTGCATATTGGGCCCGATGAAACGATAGAGCAGGCTCTTAGTGACTCTGGAGTTCGACGCGACACGTCGGGACGGATCTGCGTGTCGCCGGACCTCGTGCAGTGGAGGGGTGCCCGCTCGTCGTAGCTTCTTTTCCATCGTGTGGATGCGAATGGCCGAACGGAGGCAGGTTTCCTGCCTCCTCTGGGTGTGCGGTTGGATTGGCGCAACGCGGCATTCATGATGATTTCGGCTGGTGGCGCGGGGGAAGGTGTGTCCACCCGGATTGTCTGTTTGCGCGGTGCAAGTCATGAAGAATACTGAGTTTGGGATAGGTGTTTCTGAATCGGAGGATACCCGATGCGTACGACACTGAGTTGTCTTGTGATTGCTTCGCTTTGGCTGCTGCTGTGCGGAGCGAATGGGAGCGCGGCCCCTAATCCGACGCTCACGGCCATACCCGACAACACGGCGCTTGACCTGGGCGCGTTCACTCCGGAGACGCCCGCGGGCTCGTCGCATAATGCGAACAAGGTAACCGACTACAGCGGTTTCACGTACGACCCCGCGGGACACCAGATGCTGCTGTTCGGCGGCGGGCATGCCACCACGCACACGGATACGGTATACTCCTTCAACTTCCAGACACTCACATGGGACAGCCTTTACACGCCTGTGCCTGTATCCCACTATGACGTTGCCAACTACAACTCCACTTATTGCGCCTGGGAAAACCGTTCCAATCCCTCGATCACGCCGCTGGCGCGACACACCTACGATATGCTGGTGGTGCCGGGGAACCGCGGGACCTTCCTGGTGTTTCACCGGGGTTCGGGGGTGAGTTCGGAAATGACGGCGGAGGACGTGGGTGGCACGGCCTACCCGGGGAGCCCGTACCTGCCGGAGTACAACGTTGCGGGGAACTCCTGGCGCTGGATAGACGACGGCGCCAACCCGCCGCCGAGCGGTTACGGGAATGCCGCCTATGAGTACGACCCGGTCTCCGACAAGGTCATCGCGGTGGCCAGTAACGGTATCTGGACCTACGACCCCGATACAGATAGTTCCAGTAAGGTGGTCAGTTTCAGTCAGAGCAGCATGAGCTACGCCAACGACCTCGTCTACTTCCCGCCCAATCAGAAGATGTACTACATCGCCCGCGGCTCGCCGGTGCGGGTGTGGGAAGTGACGCTGGACCGGACCACCTGGTCGAACTCGACCGCGGTGGAAGTCACCGGCATGACCGGAACGCCCAACGCCCAGGAGACCGGCTGGGCCTATGATAGTGCCAACCAAGTCATAGGCGGCGGCGTCAACAGCGGCATGTTCTACGCCTACGACCCCGTCACCAAGATGTGGTCCTCCAACACGATAACGGCCGACAGCGCGGGCGGGTACACGGTGGGGACGCAGCACTTCCATGCGATTGACTACGACCCGGTTGACTCTGTCTTCATATGCGTGGCCGATGGTTCCGGCGGCAGGCGGACCTGGGCGTACCGATACCAGTACGGTACGGTGCAGCCCTCGGTCCAGTTCGGCCAAGCCAGCTCGAACGGCGCCGAGTCGGTAACGCCGGCACTGCTGGCCGTGGTTCTGGCCCCGTCGTCGGCCGATACCGTGACCGTCAACTATGCGGTAACCGGCGGCACGGCCACCGGTGGCGGCGTGGACTACACGCTTGCCGGTGGCACGTTGACGTTCGACCCCGGCGTGACGACACAGAACGTCTTGATCGCGGTAGTGGACGACAGCTTGGTCGAGTCAGGCGAGACGGTCGAGGTGACGCTGAGCAATCCCAGCATCGCCTCGCTCGGGGTCAACACCGTCCACACCTATACGATTAACGACAACGATGCGCTTCCGACGGTGGCGTTCGATCTGACGGCGTCAGCCGGGGCCGAGTCGGTCACGCCGGCGAACCTGCCCGTATCGTTGAGCGCGTCGTACACATCGACCGTAACGGTTGACTACCACGTGACGGGAGGCACGGCCACCGGTGGCGGCGTGGACTACACGCTTGCCAGTGGCACGTTGACGTTCGACCCCGGCGTGACGACACAGAACGTCTTGATCGCGGTAGTGGACGACAGCTTGGTCGAGTCAGGCGAGACGGTCGAGGTTACGCTGAGCAATCCGACGGGCGCCTCGCTGGGCGGCAACACGGTGCACACCTACACCATCACGGACAACGACACCCCGCCGGGCGGTGCGGTCACGTCGGTGGTCATCAAGGAAATGGACAACGTCAGCACAGCCAACTATCCGGTGACGCTGTCGATGATCTTCAAGCAGGGCGACGTCGCGTCGAACGTGACGGCCCGCGTCGGCGCGCAGGAACTCCAGACGCAGACCGATGTTAAGATTCGATGGGGCGACAACAGCGTCAAACACGCACTGGTCTCCTTTGTGATTCCGCAAGTGCCCGCCAGTGGGCAGGTTACGGTGGACATCCTTGACGGCGGGACCAACTACAACACAGATTGGGTCACCGAGAGTGAGCTGCTGGCTACGGACTTCGAGGCATCGATGTCGCTGAGCGTGGGCGGCACGCCCTATACGGCTTCGGCGAGAACTCTCCTGGGCGGCATCGCTACCCCTCAGTACTGGATCCAAGGCGACGTCTGTTCGGAGTTTCTGATTCGGGACTTTGGCAGCAACATCGAGCAGCAACTCAACGTGCAGTACTACGTGCGGACCTATCCGGGCTGGAGCGGGTTCCGTGTATGTGCCGTCGTTGAGAACTGCTGGACGGAGTATCGCGGCAATTTGACGTACGACTTCGATCTGAAGCTGGGCAACAGCAGTCCGGTCTCGGTCTTCGGCAAGACGGGTTTTGAGCACACCTTCAACGCCCGGTGGCACAGGGTTTTCTGGCAAGGCAACGAGCCGTCGGAAATTGAGATTCAGTACGATGTGAATTACATGATCTCAACGAAGATCGTGCCCAATTACGACACCTCCCTGATCGTGCCGGAAAGCATCATGGCCGGCGCCTATTCCGGCTGGCAAAGCTCCGGGCACGACATCATGGATAACGGCATCATAAGCACATACTTTCCCGCGACTGGCGGTAGGGAGGATCTCGGTCCGTATCCCACGTGGGCGGCCCGCTATCTGCTCACCATGGATAATCGCATGCGCGACATCACGCTTAGCTGCGGCGACCTGTCCGGCAGCGTGCCGATTCACCTTCGCGAATCGGACTCCTTGCGCCCGTCATACTTACACCCCATAAACATCGATGACCGGCCGACCGTCTGGTCCGGCTGGTGGGACTACGAGTGGCAGGACGCTGAGGATAAGCTGCCCGCCCCCATCGGTACGACCAGCAGCGAGTGGTCCGTGGATAAAGCTCACCAGCCGTCGCTCGCCTGCATACCTTATCTGGTTACGGGCGACTTCTACTACCTCGAGGAGATGTACTTCTGGGCCTCCTGGGACTTGAGCGACAGCAACCACACGTATCGCTATGACGATTTGGGTATCTTCCGTGATCAGGTGCGCGGAGACGCTTGGGCGATTCGGAACGTCGCCGATCCGGCCAATCTCGCGCCCGACGATCACGTCTTCGATAAGACGTACTACACGAATAAGACTAACAGTAACCTCACCTGGTGGTACGACCACTACGTAGTCAACGGCAACTACCCGGCCATCAAGTACTGGGGTAGGCAAAGCAACTGGGGATCCGATGGCGGCAGCGCTGACGGCAGCCTGGAGACATCGTGCCGCTACTACACCTCGCCATGGATGGACGATTTCGTTTTGATGATCCTGGGCCACATGAGGGACATCGGTTTTGCCTCATCGGGCCTGGTCGACTGGTGGGCCGATTCGATCATCAATCGGTTCAGTCATCCCGACTTCAATCCGTATCGAGGTGCGGCCTATCACGCGCCCACTGAGTACGATGACGGACAGGGCGGGGGAATTCCATATGCCACCTGGCTGGACGTCAATAATGCGTGGGTGGACGACGTCGGACCGTCGGACTTTGCGAACCCGGATTATCCGACCAGCTATAACTACATAGCCCGGTGCGCCATGACCTTCGTGACCCACATGCCCAACGGTCAGGCCACCTGGGACTGGCTGGATAACGCCCTCTATAGCAAGAGTGCTCTCAACGACGATCCGACCTTTGCATTCCTCCCGCGGACATTCGTGGCGGATACGACTGCTCCTGCCGCGGTGACCGATCTGGCTGCCGGCAACCCGACTTCGGCCAGCATCGACCTGGCCTGGACCGCTCCCGGTGACGACGGAAGCACCGGAACGGCCCAGAGTTATGATGTCCGCTACTCGACTTCGGCCATAACCGAAGGCAACTGGGCCAGCGCCACGCAGGTCAGTGGCGAACCCGCGCCCATGCCGGCCGGCACCGCACAGGGGGTGACCGTTTCGGGTCTAAGCCCCGGCACCACCTACTACTTTGCCATGAAGACCTCCGACGAGGTGCCGAACGTATCGGGTCTTTCGAACGTGCCCAACGAGACGACCACCGCGCCAGATACCACGGCTCCGGCGGCGGTTACCGATCTTGCCACGAGCAACCCGACTGGTGGCAGCATCGATTTGGGCTGGACGGCACCGGGCGACGACGGCAGTAGCGGCACGGCCAGCAGCTATGATATTCGCTATTCGACTTCATCGATCGATGAAGGCAACTGGGGTAGCGCCATCCAGGTCAGCGGCGAGCCCAGCCCGGCGGTTGCAGGCACGCCGCAAGGCATGACCGTATCCGGACTTAACCTGGAGACGACGTACTATTTCGCACTTAAGACCGCCGATGAGGTGCCCAACATCTCGTCCCTATCCAACGTGGCCAGTGGGACAACCGCCCAGGCAGCTGAGTTCACGGTGACTTTCCAGAACGGGGTCAGTCCGGACGCCTCCTATGCCGGTTGCGATGACAACTGGATTTACGATCTCTACCCCGACCTCAACTACGGCAACAACGACTGGGGCAACGGGGTCGGTTTTTATGCCTCCGGCGTGAAGCGCAGTCTGATCAAGTTCGACGTCAGCGCCATCCCAACAACGGTGACGGTGATGTCCGCCAAGCTTCAGATCATGATCGAGAAGGCCGACGGCACCAAGACAATCGAAGCTTACCAGGTCTATCGTCCATGGACGCGCACCGGCAGCACCTGGAACAACTATGACGGCGGCAGCCTCTGGGCCTCGGCAGGGTGTTCAGATACTACTGTCGATCGCAGTGGTGTCCTTGCCGGTAGTGTCGTCATTGCCAGCGGTGATGTTGGTCAATGGAAGGAGATCGACCTTGATGCGGGCCTCGTTCAGGGATGGGTGGCCGGGACGAACCCGAACAACGGTGTACTGTTAAAGGCCGTCGACGAGGCCGCCCTGGAAATCCGATATCGTGCCGAGAACTATACCACCGTTGGCGAGCGTCCTAAACTGGTCGTAACCTATATGGATCAGGCCCCGGAGCTTCCCGTCGTGGGGTTTGATCTTGCCGCCTCGAGCGGCGACGAGTCGGTTACCCCGGCGAACCTGGCGGTCTCGCTCAGTGCGGCCTACGTGCAGACGGTAACGGTGGACTATGCGGTCACCGGCGGGACGGCGACCGGGGGAGGTGTGGATTACACACTCGCGGCCGGCACGCTGACGTTCGACCCCAACGACATCAGCAAGACCGTGGCCATCACCATCGTCAACGACGGTCTGGTCGAGGCAGACGAGACGATCCAGGTGACCCTCAGCAATCCGACGAATGCCACACTGGGGACCAACACCGTTCATACCTACACGATCCTGGACAACGACGTACAGCCCGGGGACGGCACGGGCCTGACCGGCGACTACTACGACAACATCGACTTCACGGCCTTTGTGCTCAGCCGCGTGGACGCAACCGTGAACTTCAACTGGGGCAGCGGCTCGCCCGATCCGTCGATCGGGGTCGACACTTTCTCCGTGCGGTGGACCGGCCAGGTTCAACCACTGTACTCGCAGACCTACACGTTCTATACCAACACCGACGACGGCGTGCGGCTGTGGGTCGACAACCAACTGGTCATCGATCAATGGGTGGATCAGGGCCCCACCGAGGTCAGTGGGACGATCACCCTGTCGGCGGGTGTGAAGTACGACATCGAGATGGAGTACTACGAGAACGGGGGCGGGGCGGTGGCGGAACTGCGCTGGTCGAGTGCCAGTCAGACCAAGGAGATCATTCCGCAGACCCAGTTGTACCCAGCCGCCGCGATGCCCACCGTGCAGTTCGACCTGACAGCCTCGTCGGGGGCCGAATCGGTTACCCCAGCCAGCCTGAGCGTTTCGCTCAGTGCGGCCTACGCACAGACCGTTACCGTCGACTACGCGGTCACCGGCGGCACGGCCACGGGCGGGGGTGTCGATTACACCCTGGCGGCGGGGACGCTGACGTTCGATCCCAACGACGTCAGCAAGACCATCGCCATCACCATCGTCGAAGACGGTCTGGTCGAGGCGGACGAGACGGTGGAGGTGACGCTGAGCAACCCGAGTAATGCCACGCTGGGGACCAACACCGTCCATACGTACACGATCAACGACAACGACGCGTATCCGAGTGTGGAGTTTGATCTGGTGAGTTCCAGCGGCGATGAGGCGACTACGCCGGCTCTGCTGGCGGTCTCGCTCAGTGCCGCGTACGTCCAAACGGTAACGGTCGACTATGCGGTCACCGGCGGTGATGCGACCGGCGGCGGGGTGGACTACACCCTGGCGGCCGGCACGCTCACGTTCGATCCGAACGACCTAAGCGAGACGATCGCCATCACCATCGTCAACGACGGCCTAGTCGAGGCCGACGAGACCATTGAGGTGACGTTGAGCAACCCGTCGAACGCTACGCTGGGCGCCAACACCGCTCACACCTATACGATCCTTGACGACGATGCATCGACGATCTTGAAGGTCGGTCCCGGCCAGCCGTACAGCACGGTTCAGGCGGCTGTCAACGACGCTTCTGACGGCGACACAATCGAGATCTACTCGGCCACCTACACGGGCAATGAGGGCAACGCCCTGATCGCCCCGAACAACTTGACTCTACGCGGCATGGGCGCGACACGTCCGATCCTCGATGCCGGCGGGCTGAGCATTCAGGGCAAGGCCATCTGGGTGATCGACGGCTCGAATACTACGGTCGAGTTTATCGAGTTCCGGAACTGCGACGTGGTCGACAACAACGGTGCGGCCATTCGCCAGCAGGGACCCGATCTGACGGTCAGGAACTGCTACATCCACGACAACGAGCAGGGGATCCTCGCCAACGCCGGCGCCACCAGCGACATCGTGGTCGAGTACTGCGAGTTTGACCACAACGGCTACATGAGCGGTGGCGCTCACAATATCTACGTCAGTGTCGTGGCCAGCTTCGAGCTGCGCCACTGCTGGATGCACAACACCGACACCGGCCACGAGGTCAAGAGCCGGGCTGAGGTCAGCTACATCGAGTACAATCGTATCTCGAACGAGAACGGTACGGGGTCATACGAGGTACAACTTTGCGATGGCGGCACGACCTACATCATCGGCAACATGATCCAGCAGGGCCCGAACACCAGCAACAGCACGATCATCGCCTACGCCGATGAGAGCGCCAGCAATCCCGATCTGCACCTGTACGTTGTCAACAACACGATCGTCAACGAGCGGCCGGCCGGTGGTACGTTCGTCTACAACGGAAGCACGACCGACTGCCTGCTGCAGAACAACATCTTCGTGGGTCCCGGCACGATCCTGAGCGGCCCCGGCACGCAGGTCACTAACTGGGCGACCAGCAACGCCTCCCTGGTGGACCAGGTCAACTTCGACTATCACCTGACCGCCAGCTCTACCGGGGCGATCAACATGGGTAGCGACCCGGGCCTCGGCCAGGGCTACTCGCTGACGCCGGTCCTGGAGTACCTGCATCCGACCGACTACAGCAGTCGAGCCAGCGATGCAACGCTGGACGTCGGCGCTTACGAATATGCCGGCCCGGTTGTCCCGAGCGTTGCATTCGACCTGACGGCGTCGAGCGATGACGAGTCGGTGGCGACAACGAACCTGAGCGTCTCGTTGTCGGCGGCCTACGACGAGGCGGTCACGGTCGACTTCGCGGTCACGGGCGGCACGGCTGTGGATCCCGACGACTTCACGATTGCAGCCTCGCCGCTGACGTTCAACGTGGGCGTCACGCAGCAGGACATTGTCATCACCGTGGTGGATGACGGGTTGGTCGAGGCCGACGAGACCATCGAGGTGACGCTGAGCAACCCGTCCAACGCCACGTTGGGCGCCAACACGGTCCACACCTACACCATCCTCGACAACGACGCCGCGGGCGAGCCGGAGACGCTATTCTTCGACGACTTCGAGAGCGGCAGTTTCACGGCCGGCGGCTGGACGACCACCGGAAGCCCCTCCGTGAGCACTTCCGCGGATTACAACGGCATTTACGGCGCGAGGCTCCGCGGCGTCTCTTCGATCACGAAGGCCCTCAGCACCGCCGGCTACACCGACATCCACGTGACGTTCTGGCGTAGGACTCAGGGCCTGGATTCCGGCGAATACCTGTATTGCGAGTGGTCGGATGACGGCGGGCAGAGCTGGTACCTGCTGGGCAGCACGCGGAGCACCTCCTTTTACCACGAGGACTTCACGTGTCCGAGCGAGGCCAACAACAACCCCAACTTCCGGTTCAGGTACCGCCTGAACGCCAGCAGCACTCGCGAGTACGGCTACGTGGATGACGTGGAGATCATAGGCACGCCATAGCAACAGCAACCACGGCGGCCGGTGCCGGCGCCACCAGCCACGACGCGTACTTCGGCACGAACTCGAACCCGGGTGCGTCGGAGTTCTAGCCCAAGTTAGACACCTGACGAGCAAAAACGGCCCTGACGGGGTTGCTGGGGCCGTTTTTGGCGAAAAGTCGTGACTACATTTGCGCAACCTCTTCCAGGTAACGCAGGCGCTGAGGGATAGTCAAAC
>Ga0307377_10008347_pt1 | contig 10518 bp, 22 predicted proteins | sample TR3MG_FD_202535 | JGI IMG/M metagenome (GOLD analysis project Ga0307377, IMG submission 202535) | Soil microbial communities from Risofladan, Vaasa, Finland - TR-3 | ecosystem: Environmental > Terrestrial > Soil > Coastal area > Acid sulfate soil | place: Finland: Risofladan, Vaasa | collected... | reverse complement strand
TGATCGAGACGATTCTGCGCACGAAAGATCCAACGGTATCATACACTGGCATTACCGCGTCAGACTCTAAGAGGGGCCGTGCAGAGAATGTGTCGGCACTATACGAGCAAAGGCGCATCCATCACGTGGGAAGCTTCCCTGAACTTGAGGATGAGCAATGCACATGGACAGGTCCGCCGATGCCAAGCCCGAACAGAATAGACGCAGTAGTCCACGGTTTCGCATTCCTGTTCGACCTGGCAAAGAAGGGCAAGAAGAGAGCGCACGTGTTCTAGGAGGAAGGATGTGCCACGGAGAGATACATATCTTCGCTTGGAGTGGGAATAGCAGTGATGACGAGCCCCCAGATGGCCTTCCCTGCCAGTGCGGGATGACGATCTGGAAAAGGAAGGAGGGAGGTGAGAAATGACAATTCATCTATACAAGAATCCTGAAGCCACTGGATGGCTGGGCTGGATTGACGGAAAGAATGACATGGCGATTGGGTTCATTAGGCTAGACGGAAGCGTTCAATTCGGGTGGTGAGGGTTGATGCAGCATGAGGAGGCGTGATGAAGTTATCGGAAGAGATCGCAGCAATATGCATACCTATTGATGAGGAATGGCCCGAGAAAACGAAGGCTAAGGCCATGCGTCGTCGAGAGAGGTGCATCCCGCTCATTGACAAAGAGTTCGTTCCGATAAGAGAGGCGCTCAAATTCTATCTAAAGCAGAGTGACAGAGGAACAGTAGCGAGAGCAGGGTTGGACAGATTGGGCGAGGAGATATCGAACTACTAGGAGGTGGCCGCATGGAACATCATCCAGCATGTTTCCCGGACGGAGACAATGTGACGGCTTGCCACCCTGGGTGTCCTGTTCGGAGGAGAGTAGAACAGAGCATGGCCTCAACACGCGACTGGACCGAAGACGCCAGACATGAGTGCGGGAAACATCTGAACAGATGCCTTGTCTGCGGGGATACGTTTGTCGGCAACAAGCGGAGAGTAATCTGTTATACTTGTGCTCAAGGGGGAAGAGATGAAACTGGCGCGTGAGATGATCGAAAGCATCAAAGATTGATGCCGTCCTAGTCAAGCTGTCTGAGGAGGAAACATGAAACGGTTTAGAGGCTTGCCAAAGAAGCAGAGAGAGTGTTTCGAGAAGATAGCGGCTGGTGCACGCTTTAGGCATCACCCGAGAACGCTGGCCATCTTGGAGCATAAGGGGCTGATCGAGTTTGAGACGATGACGGTTAAGTTTCCAGGTCGGCTAGGTAGCATAACAGCGACACTGCCGTACGTGCCGATACCGATTCACATGGAGTGGTGCCAGTGGTGTGCGGAGCAGGCTGGATCTAGACGAAGCCGATCTTGTCCTCACCTTACCCACAGACAAGGTGAATGTGGAGGGGGAGAGTGATGAAACTAACAACAAACCAAGCTAACGCCCTGAAGACGTGGTGTAATGGTGCGGTTATCGAATACATGTCAATGCGATATGTTTCTGGGATTGGCTCTGCTCGGACGATTAGCTCACTGTGCAAGCGCGGACTGATTTGCAAGATGGGCTTTGTTACTCCTAGCTACAAGCTGACGGCCTTGGGCGTGAGCGAGTTGAGGTTGCGCGGCTTCTTCACGCGGCCGCCGGGAGCCACTATCGAATGAAGCTCTTTGCCGAAACCAACGTTGAGCGCACAAAGGACGGTTATACCGTGCGCGTGAATGACTCTGAGTTTCACTTGCCATTCGACGGCGAGATGCGCGTTGGATTCGAGATGAGAGACGGGACGTACATGCCGATCAATCTTTCTGTGGTCGGGCTAGAATCGCCGCGTCTATTCGTGGCATTCGTGTTGACCAATGGCGAGCTACGGTCATTGGCCGAATCCGGGAGGGCAATCATGTACGAGGGGGCGCGAACCGGACTGAGAGTGTCTATCAATTGAAGCACCAAAAGGTGACAGAGCACGACTTGCTCCGAATGTTCAAGGAGCTGCACGCTATCAAGCGAGCACGAGAGCGGTACGGTTTGCATCTTGGAGTCGATACGCTGTATAAGATTGGCGAGTACATTCGGAACAGGGAGGGGCGGCGAGTTGAGAGGCGATCGAACACGATTAGCGTATGGGACGTGGAAGTGCAGGGCGAGATTGTACGCGTGGTGTACAGCAAGACGTGGCGGTTTCCGGTAACGTTTCTGTTGAGGGAGGAAGGATGACGCGTGAAGAAGTAAAGGCAATGACTGATGACGAGCTGCAGATCAAGCTGACAATGGCGAGCTAATGGACGACTCAGGCACCGTCTCAACGCGCAACCCGATGGCAACGTGGGGCGATGGTGGCAAGTACGAAGGAAGGGACGACGATACGCGGATGGTGCCTCGGAGGTTGAGTGTGCGCCTAAGCGTGATCGTAGTAAATAAGGAGGAACAAGAATGAAAACCGCATTAGCAGCAGCAGGATGGCTTCTCTGTTTATTCTGTGCAATCCCCAGCGCCATGATGTTAGACTCAGGCAATCTTCCAGAATACATTCCAATATGGGTAGCGGTTATAGTTGGCATTTCTCCGCTTGCATATCCCTTGTTGTACATGGCTATTGGACTAGCGATCTTCTGTTGGAAGGACGGGGAGACGATAACCGGCGTTCCACGTGATCGACTAGAACAAGGAGGGACATGAGCAGGAAAGACATCATACTGACGTTGCTTGACGCGCTAGAAGAGATGACACGAATAGCCGCGCACAACAACGTGAATGAGCCAGACAAGATCAAGTCTGCATGGGAGATCATCGAGCGTTATCGCAAGGAGTATCCGCATGGCGAGACACGTTGACCGCTATAAATACCACACAAGCCTAGCGTGCTTGCCTGCTTTGATAGCAGAGATTGACACAATGAAGAGAAAGCCAAACGCGGCGAAACGCGCCGAGATGCTAGAGAGATACCGTAAGATCGAAGGACAGCACCACGGACGAGTAACCGTCATGACGGCGTGTAACATGGTGAACGAGTATTTGCTAGACGTGTTGTGGCGCACGAGGGTAGAGAGGAAGAGGCAGAGCGAGAAGAGGCTTGGCACGTCATAGGATATGTGATAAGGTGTAAGGACGTACAAGGGAGGAAGGATGCCTGAAATAAGAAATCCGAAAGGAAATGATGGGCACGCTGAAATGGAAAAACCCAGGAGATCTCCGACAGAAGACGAACTGGCTAGTTTTCATGCCGTTGGTGGTAGCGGACCAGGAGGGACGCATGAGCAGGGCGAGCAATATGAGCACCCGAAGTATGCAGACTTGGTCAAGATCCTTTGCCATGCAGCAGACGCTGAAGGGTATTCTGGACATGGGATTTCCTTGGGGGACTTCGACATTGAGTACCTCTACAGGGAATTAGTTGAGGTAAGAGGAATCCCAGCCCAGTCCATATATCCGATAATCCCTAATGACATCGCGGAGAAGATGCGCGCGCTGGGGGAGATATGTGATCGCTAACGGAAAAAAGGGTGAACAATGGACGAAGACATAATGATGACGATAACCCCAGAAGGAAATTATCGGCCTCTTGTTTATCATTCAGAGAGAGCAAAGGTAGAGCGGCGATCAATTGAGCTTGAACGAAAAGGATGGAAGCGTATCGGAGGTATACAGACGTATGATTTCGGTGGATCTAACGAACAGGTGCAAATCATGGAGTGTTCTCCTATGCAATATATTTTAAGCAAACGAATGAAGAAGGAAGATCGGACGCCTAACGACGTTGCCGTGAAGATGCTTGCGCTGGGGCTGGATAGGGATGTGTGCTATGAGGAGGAATGATGTGCCTCTCCGTTTATGGAATAATCGGAATCGTGCTTGGTCTGTCCGTATGGATATTGATTACACTGGTAGTGTCATATGTGCTTAGACTGACAAAGATAGTATGGCTCTATGACAGTTATGATGGACGCCAGTATTGGATGAAACACTCTACTTGTGGTGGGTACAGCGGATGTATTAGTAAAGCCGAGTCGATAAACAACTTGTGCTGGCTTGTCAGCGCATTCGCTGGATGGATCGTTGATAGGCGTTGGATGAGGAAAGAGATGGATAGGTAGCGCCTTGAACAAGTCTTAGGAGATGACGATGCCTGGAATAAGAAACACAAGCAGACTCGTGCCTGACAACACAATGATATGGGAATGTGCACATTGAGGGAAAGTGTTCCAAGTGTGTGACGAGGGTGAGAAGCACGAAGAAACGTGTAATGATCGCAGAGAGATAGATGCAGAAAGAGAAGGAGTACAAAGTATGCCAGAGTGTCCGTGTTGCGGCGTTCCTGATGGTGCCAGACATTGGGAGTGGTGCATAGAGTATGGTCGTGAGATAAGAGAGGATAATGCACGACGTATGGCTAGTTACGGCGAAGCGAAAGTGCCGTATGTGTGTAAAAGCAGCGCAACGTTAGAGCCGCCAATCAAATCAAAGAGGTGACAAATGGGAACGAAATAACGCTGACATCCTATTGTACCAAGACAATGCGCGTGCTAGATTAAGCTAAGCGCATTTGTAAGGACTCTGAGCGCGAACAATCAGGGTCGCTTTTCGTCTTGGGGGGCATGATGGGTAGAGATGCGAGAGGGCGGTGGACACCGCTCGCGGCTAATAAACTAAAAGCCAATACAGCAGTTGATACTCAGGCGCGGGATGTCATTTCTCGCCTAGCAGGTATGCAGTTCATCAATGAGAGAGACATTGATACCAACCTCGGATACACGAAAGAACCAACGCTAGAGCAGTATCAGACATACTACGACAGGCGCGATCTTGCGAGCGTCATTGTCGATGCGCCCGCTAAGACGACATGGCGCGAATCCCCCACGCTTGCAGATGGATCAGAAGGCAAGTCCAAGTTCATCACTGGCTGGGAAGAGATAGTGCGGCGGTTGAAGGTCTTCTCATACCTTGAGCGAGTGGACCGGCTATCTGGCATTGGACATTATGGCGTGCTGCTAATTGGCACAAAGGATGGACAACTCTCGGAGCCGCTGGAAAAAGTGGCGTCTGCCCAAGATGTCATCTATCTGTCCACATTCAGCGAAGTCTATGCAACGGTGAACACATACGATACCGACGTAAACAGCCCACGATTCGGACGACCTGAAACGTACAGGATCGACATGAGCAGCAACGTCGTCAAGGGATTCTCAGCAAGCCAACAGATAGTGCATTGGACGCGAGTTATCCACGTTGCAGAGGGCTTGCTTGAGAATGAAGTGTTCGGCGAGCCACGATTGCAGAAGGTCTTCAACCGCCTAGAAGACCTTGACAAGGTGGTGGGCAGTTCGGCTGAGGCATTCTGGCAGACGGTCGTTAAGGGTTATGTGATGTCCGCGAAGGAAGGATACGAGCTGGAACCAGGCGATCTGGCCGATGCTAAGACAGAATTGCAGAACTATATCCACAATTTGCAACGATTCATTGCAGCAAATGGGATTGACTTCAAGGAACTGGGCGCAAAGCCGGAAGACCCAAGCGCGGTGTTCAAGATCCTCATCCAGATCATTTCTGGGAAGACGGGCATCCCTCAGAGAATCCTGCTTGGAAGCGAGAGAGGGAACCTTGCGTCGTCACAGGACGAAGCCAACTGGCTAGGGCGGATAGAAGGCCGTCAGGTGCAATTTGCGCAGCCGAATATCTTGGAGGCGCTAGTTGATCGCCTTCTGAGTATTGGCGCGCTAGAAGCTCCAAAGAACGGAAAATACAAAGTCGAATGGCCAAACCTATTCACACTCACCGACGAAGAGCAAGCGAACGTATACCAGAAGACGGCAGATGCAATCAGCAAGATCACAGCCGGACAGCCGCTTGACATGTTCGACGAATCTGAGTTGCGAGAGGCGCTGGGCTTCCCTCCCGAGAGAGAAGGAACGCTTGTGAGCAACGTGTTAGACGAAGAGGACCCCGAAGCGAAAACGATGTTTGCGGAGTTGAAGAATGCCAACAACTGGTAGCCTTATCGCCAATGCGCCACAAGAGATCAATCTTAGACTGAAGCCTGTTCAGGATCAGTATGAGGCTCAGATGGTGAAGCGATTCGGAAAGCTTGCCCAGCAAATCAACGAGAAGATCATCGACGATGAATTCCTTGGTGGGCGATTGGTTGCCAACGCATACGACTATCCGCAAAAGGCAGAGAAGGTAACGAAGTTCATGGAGTGGCTTGCCGCGCAGGAAGACAAGGGCATTCTTGAGATCGTAAGCTATGAGGGCCGGACAACGGTTGTCCATACAGGCTGGCAGAATACCTATGTAAAGCGCAGTTACTCCAAGGGGATTGAGTGGGCAGATAAGAGGATGAAGGAACTGGGCATCTCGCCGCCTGACAGTGGGGCGATTAGCGCGGTACTGGGTGGCCCCGTTCATGCCGATGCGCTTGGTCTGATGTACACGCGCGACTTCAACGCGCTCAAGGGTGTCACCGCCGCGATGGACAAGGATATCTCACGCGTGCTGGCTGATGGATTAGCACAGGGTAAGAATCCACGAGTGATTGCCTCTGACCTTGCTGGACGAAATGGCGTTGTACAGAAGATCGGGCTGACTCGTGCGCGGGTGATTGCCAGAACAGAGACGGCATACGCGCTAGATGAGGCGACGTTGAACCGCTATACAGATTTCAAAGTAGAAGAGGTTGAGTGGATCTACAGCGGCGGGCTATGTCCGAGCAACGTGTGCCCGGATGGCGCTGCCGAATCCCCATATAAGACAAGCGAGTCTCATGGAATACTACCAAGTCATCCGAATTGCGGGTGCGCCTGGGGGCCTGTGGTATGAGCGAACTAGCAACGCTGCAAGTATTTACATCAGAGGTGCGGGAAGACACGCTTGACGACCGTGTGTATTTAGTAGCCCCGGTCATTGCCGTTATGAATGGCGTGATGAACGACGAGTATGTCTCTACGCAAGAGCTATTGTATGTTCCGGTTGAATTGTGGAATGACATTCCGCTGCCAATCCAGCATCCGCAAAAGGGTGGACAGGACGCGTCGGCCAGGTCCGTTGCCGTCATTGAAGAGCGAGTGTGCGGACGGTTCTACAATGCGCGATATGAAGTATCGGGGAACGACGTGAAGTTGAAGGGCGAGCTGTGGGTAGACATAGAGAAGACCGTCGCTATGGGTGATGACGGTACGCAAGTGGTGAATCGTCTGAGAAGCGGCCAGCCGCTAGAAGTGTCTACCGCATACTTCCGAGACGTCGAAGATGCTCCCGGAGCATTCAACGGGGTGGCCTATGGGACCGTTGCGCACAATCTACGGCCAGACCATCTCGCGTTGCTTCCCGGAGAGATTGGCGCGTGCTCGTGGGCGGATGGATGCGGAGCGCCACGGGTGAACGCAGAGGAGCGAACTATGCTCAAGGTGAATTTACAAGAGGGCGAGAGCTATCAAGAGAGACTGGATAACGTACTGGGAGCGGTCAGAGAGAAGTTCATTACGGGTGAGGATTGGGCTTACGTGGCCGATCTTTACGAGGATCGCGTTGTGTATGTCGCCGGTTCGGCAAACAGCGATGAGGCGCATTTCCAAGTTGGATACTCAATCGCGGGGAGTGAAGTGACGTTTATTGGGCAGCCGGTCAAAGTGGAGCGCGAAGTAACTTATACCGTCGCGCAGAATAAGGAGTCGAACATGAAGCAGAACAACTGCGAGACGGGGATTCTTAACCGGATCAAACGAATGCTAGGGGTGAATACAATGGACAGAGACGCGATGGTAGCGGAATTGGTCGAGAGCGGCGTAGACGCGGCCATTCTTGAAGGCGCATCAGACGAGGCGGTTTCCTTGCTTCACGAGCGAAGCAAACAGGAAGACGTTGAAGAGGTGACGGAAGTGGTAGAAGAGACGGTTGAAGCTGTGGCCGAAGAGATTGTGCCTGCTGTAAACGCAGAGACGGTCATTGACGGCGTGAGGCTTGGAGACATTGCGCGATTCGTCAAGAACAAGCAGGCAGAAGTTGCGGAAGAGCATAGTGGATTAGTCGCGGCTCTAGTAGCGAACGAACGCTGCACGCTATCGAAAGAGGTGCTAGAAGCAGCTTCACCATGCTTGCTCAAAGAGCTGGTGGCGAACTTTGCACCCGGCAACTATTTCGGCGCGGGGATGCCGCGTGGTCCAGTGCAGCAAGTACCTGCACCTCCGTCGATTGTACTACGAAAGGTTGGTGAGTAATCATGGGACAATTTCATACGCTACAGAGAACCGTATTGGTGCGGTCGAAGCCTGAAGGGGCTTTGCAGAAAGAGTGGCTGATGGACGCCGCTGTATTGCCTGGAATGCTGGTTGAGTATGCAAGTTCAACGCGCATTCAGGTACAGTCTGGCACACTACAGCCGACGTTGAGGGTTGTCATTGAGAGCGGAACCGTTCCGGTAGACGGAACGTATGCAAGCGGAGACTTGATTCCGTTCATCGTTCCGAATCCTGGAGATGAGGTTGTGGTCTATGGAACGTCTGCTGCGCTGGCGACGGTGGCTGTTGGCAACGTAGTATTCGCAACAGCCGCTGGATTCGTGCATCTTGGGACGGCCATTGCGGGCACGCCAGGGCTTGGCATTGTGCTAGAGGCTGCGACGATTGCGGCTAATCCTGGCTTGACGCAGTTTACAATCGAGGTGCTATGATGATTGGCAACGCACAAGTAGCAAGTTCGTTGGAATCGATGAGCGGTGGTGGAAATATCATCCAAAAGCTCAAGGCAAATAACTGGGATATTGGCAAGGCATTGAGAACGAATGCAACGCTGCCTCACGATGCGTGGATTGCGATTGATGCCGCCGTGGTTCAGGTAGCACAGCGCAGGCTAGTTGGAATCGCCGATCTTCAGAGCCGTGGACTGGTTCGCAATCTTGGTGGACTGGGCAAGATGTACGACTACTGGCAGACAATGAGTGCGATGAACTCGGCAGAACAGTCGATGCACGGGATTACGCAGGGCGCACAGAATGCGCCGAAGTTTTCCGAAGTCGCGGTTCCGATTCCGATTACGCACGTTGACTTCCAGATACCGGCGCGAAAGCTCCAGGCAATGCAGCAGTATGGCGAGCCTATTGACGTCACGATGGTAGAACAGGCCACCCAAAAGGTCGTTGATAAGCTGGAAGACACGCTATTCAACGGCTCGACGGTTGTTTCGGGCGGGCATAGTCTGCTCGGATACATCAACTACACGAACTCCGTGGAAGTTGCTTGTTCGGGCGCATGGACTGGAACCCCGGCGAACATCGAGAAGGACGTTGTGAAGCTCATTGCCGCACTTGAGGCCAAGTTCCACTACGGTCCGTTCATTCTCTACCTTTCGCCGAAAGAGTTCAATGATCTTCGTGCGCGGGATAGCTATGCGGATCGCAGCTACTTAGAAATCTTGAAGTCAATTGCTTCGATTGAAGATGTCAAGTTAGCTGCCGTGTTGCCGCAAGGCGATCTCTGTTTGGTCGAGATGGCACGAGCAACAGTAGACCTCTCAGTTGGCGTAGACATCATGGTAGTCGAGTGGGATACCTACGGCGGAATGCAATCCAACTTCAAGGTCATGGCTGCAATGGCTGCAAGAATCAAGTCTGATTCGGACAGCAATTGTGGTGTAGCGTATGACGACAACATGTCGGGAAGCTAGGCCGACATGGCTAGGACGACGACAGCAGAGGTCAAGGCGATACTGGAAACAGATCTCACTGACCTTGATGCGTTCATACTACCAGCGGGCCAACTGGTAGATCGAGTGGCGGCGGCAGATTCCTCCCTCGCCGCTGCCACTCTTGAAGAGATCGAGTGCTGGTTAGCCGCTCATTTCGCGTCTATGCGCGATCAGCGGGCATCCAAAAGCACTATCGGTCCCACATCATTTACCTATGAGGGCAAGACAGGCATGGGCCTTGAGTTCACTAGGTATGGACAGATGGCATTGCTGTTGGATTCTACTGGCACGTTGGTGAAATTGGGCAAAAATCTATTGAGGGCGTCGATGTCCAGCTTGGGATACGTCGCGCAAGATGGGGAGATGAAGACGCCATGAGCCTTGTGATGTCTGCCATCGGATTTACCGCCGTCAACAAGATGTTTCAGAATGCGATACCTGGGCCGGTTGAGCCGTGGCATACATTCACTAATACAGAGTATGCCGCGTATGTAGAACTTGGGACTACCAGAATGGAGGGAAGGCCGTATATGCGGAACGCTACGGATAAAGCGTATTCAGAAATAGACGAGCTGACAAAGAAAGCCGCTAGCCTGAACGCCCTAATCAGATTGATTGCGCTTCGTATAGAAAGCCATTCCAAGAAGAACTGCGTGGCAATGTTCAGAACGCCAGCACAGGGCGGGACAAGCTTAGGGAATCTAATGAGGTCAATCACTGCGGAGAAAGTATGAGCAATGACCAAGGCCGCCGACACATCGAGAAGCATGGCCACAACGTTGTGCTCAAAGCATGGGCGCAAGGTGGAAAGGATGCCTATGGCGACGCAACGCTCACAGCGACGAATAGCACGCTCAAGGCG
>Ga0307377_10008344_pt1 | contig 10523 bp, 9 predicted proteins | sample TR3MG_FD_202535 | JGI IMG/M metagenome (GOLD analysis project Ga0307377, IMG submission 202535) | Soil microbial communities from Risofladan, Vaasa, Finland - TR-3 | ecosystem: Environmental > Terrestrial > Soil > Coastal area > Acid sulfate soil | place: Finland: Risofladan, Vaasa | collected... | reverse complement strand
GACGAATCATCGCCGCCACAAGCGACAACTACCGCGCCCATCTACTCGGACTGGGATAATCGCAAGGCGCCCTCATGCTCTTTCTACTTTCGCCTTCTCTTCATGCGATCACCCTGGCAGCGTGTGCCGGCAATTGTTCTTGTGCGCTGCAATTGTTCCCACTACCCGGGGATGGAGACTTGACTAGTTGCTTTTCTCGGAGTCCTTACTGGGGCTAGCCGGCAAATCCAGGGCGACGAGGGCGAAGCGAGTCTGACCATCCTTGGGGCTCTCGAACCCCACGATGTGTTGATGGCGCTTGGAACCGGCCTTCAATTCCAGTGAACCCTTACCAACCCTGTAGTCTCCCTGGTCTATCTGCACATTGGCACTCTTGGCTTCATCGCAGGTTAGGCCTTCGGAGGTTTTGACCGGGGTACCCACTGGCGCGCCGCCCTTGCAGGTAATCACATCGCCGTACGTGCCCAGCGCCTTCTTGTAAAACGTGATCACTTGATCCTGACTATCTGAAGTAGCGTAGGAGACTGCGCGCACCCGCAATTCCCATTCTCCAAAGCCCAGATGCACGTCCGCGGACTTGTGCTTGTCGTCGTCGCTTACGGTCTGAGCGCCGGGATAAACCGGAAGTCCGAGATCGGCTGCCGTGGTTTGATTGGTATTGACGTGAACGCCGCCGAAGGGCGTATCCACCTGGACGTTCTTGTCCTCGCCGTTGGCGTCCTTATTCACCTGGACGCGGCATCCGGCGATCATGGCGAGCAACGCCACGCCGGCAAGCAAGCTGGCTACCTTACCAAACTTGTTCAACATTGAATGATGGAACAGGTTTCCAAGCATGGCAATCTTCCTCTGGCCTTGTTATACGCCAGGAATTGCCAAAAGGTTCCGTGAATCGGTCCGTTGAACCCGACTATGGATCAGTGCGCCGAGTGGCCGTCTTCCTTGCTGCTGGTGGCGAACAGAATTGCCACGACGAAAACGATAATAATCACGGGGACGACCAGGAATGGGGAAGTGATGCTCATCGTGCAGGCTCCTTGCTGCATTCAGATTACCAAAAAGGGCTCCGTTTTCGGAGCCCCTTTTCGCTTTGATCCAGTTGGTCTTACTGTTTCGGTCCGCCATTGGGATAATTTACCCGAACGGTCAGAATCTCGTAGGGGTGGATGGGGACCTTGACAACATCGTCTTCGACCGGCAGCGGGCTGCCTTCGGCGGTCTCCATGAGGTTGGTGACGGTGGCTCCGGTAGCGCCCGCGGGCACGTGGAATTCGGCGGTCGCGGTCTTCCCTGCCCACTCGTAGACGCGGAAGATGAGTCCCTTTTCGTCCTCGGCCTTTTTCACGGCGGTCAGCACGACGTTGTCGGGCGTGACCGAGGCGAAGGAGTGCTCGGCGGGGAGCGAACCCGCGTGAGCCGTGGTTACCACTGCGGTGAGCGGATAGTCGTACTCCCAGCCGTGGCGCACGGTGAGCGCGTCTTTCCAGGTGCCGGCGTGGGGGTAGAGCGCGTAGTGGAAGTGGTGATGGCCCTGGTCGGCTTCAGGATCGGGCCAGGTGGGCGCGCGCAGCAGTGTAAGACGCAGCATGTTGCCCACCGCGTCATAGCCAAACTTTGTCTGATTCAGCAGGCTCAGACCGTGCTGGCCGTCGCCCAGGTCTGCCCAGCGCATGGCCGGAACCTCGAACTGCGCTTTCTCCCAACTATTGTTGCGGGTGGTTGCGCGGTTGATGGTTCCGTAGGGAATCTCGTAAGTGGCGAAGTCGCTGGTGGCTGCCAGCGGGAACGCAGCCTTGAGCAACACGTGGCGCTCGTGCCAGTCGATGTCGTTTTCAATGTCGACCTGGCCGGCGGCTGGAGCGAGACGGATGGTCTGCACGAATTTCGAACTCTGCCAGGTGCGGGTAATGCGGATGCCGGGGCGCGGGGTCCGGGCGTCCACGAGTTCGACGGAATCGGCCGTGTCGAGTACGGTTGGCGTTTCGTCGAGCGTGCCCGGATCGATGTTCCAAGCGTCGTATTTGGTCGGTGTGTCCTTGAATGCCTGCAACTCGTTGCCGCAAGCGCCATGCGCGAGTTCCTCAAAGCCGCCTTGCTGAAGGCTGACCATGCACCCGGATTTCTTGTCCACGACCACGCGAAGCGATCCATCGCTGAGCCGCACATCGGCGCCGGAATCACTGGCCGAGATGCCTGACACAACGCCGGGCTTGCCGGTGACAATTCTGACTTCCTTGTATCCGAGAGACGGAACGTCGGAGACATGGAAGGTCAGATGGGCGACTCCGGTCTTCTGGTCGAGGGATGCGTGGATTGGCGCCTTGCCGGGACCTTGCTCCGATGGATCGACGATCGATAGTTCGCTGGGGCCAGCCGTGGGCAACTGCACTTCGACGCTGACATCGCCCGACCGCTGCCAGCCGAGCGGATTGTAGACCAGAACAGGAATTCCATCGCCACTGGTATCGACGCCCTGCGCCACGGTCGCCAGCGCTCGGGCCTTGATTTCGTTGGTGGACCAGCGAACCACGTCGTAGTCCTGCTGCGCGTCTTTATAGATGACGCCGATGCCGGAGCCGGCGGCCAGATCGTGGAACTGATTGAAGAGCACCTTCTTCCAGTCCTCCGTGATCTCCTCACCGGGATACTTCTTGCCATCGAGCCATGCGAGCGAGGCCCACTTCTCTGCGTTCAGCACCTCTTCTTCGCTGTGGCGCATGTTGGCCTTGTGATCGGCCTGCGTGGTGTAGACGCCGCGGTGGTATTCGAGATAAAGCTCAGTGTCCCAGGTGGGGATGGAAACCTTGCCGGACACGGCCGGAGGTGGCTCGTATCCCCTGGCGATGGACTGGTAGTTCCACGTTGGGCTCTTTGGTGCAATCTGCGTCTCTACCGACGAGAAGAAACTCTGCGCGGAGCCGAACTGGTACTTTGGAGTGACGTGACCCGGCGCTGCCCAGTGGAAGCCTTCGTCGAGGATGGCGCGCGTAGGTCCGCCGCCGTGGTCGCCAATGCCGTAGAGGTCAAGCATCTCGGTCATGCCGGGAGAACGCTCGCGGGCAACCTTCAGGTCGTCGGCGAGGCGAACCGGGTTGAGCGTGGTGTTGACGTAGTCGTGGGGGAAATAGGTGAGCACCTTGGACCCATCGGGCGACTCCCACCAGAAGAGCTTGAAGGGGAGTTGATTGGTGTCGTTCCAGGTCATCTTCTGGGTGACGAAGTAGTCGATGCCGCTCTTCTTGTAGATCTGCGGCAACTGCCATGTGTAGCCGAAGGAGTCGGGGTTCCAGCCGATGCGCACGTCCACGCCATAGGCCTGCTTGTACCAGCGCTTGCCGACCAGAATTTGGCGGACCAGCGATTCGCCGTCGGGCATGTTGAGGTCGGGCTCGACCCACATGCCGCCGACAATCTCCCAGCGGCCTTCCTTGATGCGCTGTGCGATTTCAGAGTTGATGTCGGGATACTTCTGGGCCATCCACTCGTTGTAGACGGCGGCGGACTGGGTGTAGGTGTAGCCGGGATATTCGTACATCAACTGGAGCGCTGTTGAGAAGGTGCGCTTGACCACATCGACGGTCTCGGTCCACGGCCACAGCCATGCGGCATCGATGTGTGCGTTGCCGTCGAGGTGATACGTTGCTTGATCGAGAAGTGGCTTGAGGGACTCGAGCTTGGATTGCGCGGTCTTGAGGCTGGCGTCGAATTTTTTCTGATCGTGCGCATCCAGAGCGGCCAGATCGACAGCGGCAATGGCGCCGTTCAAATCCATCATCTTTGACGGATCTTTAGGCGCGAGCGACGGCACCAGCAGAGCGGCGGAGAGAAACTCCTCGCGCAGATCTTCCGGATTGGGCCGGCCCGCCGCGTAGTCGATGCGCATGGTGACTCCGCGAAAGGTCTTGGTATCGACGGTGTGGAGTACCTTGACGGCGACGGTGACTTTTTCGCCGGGCTTGGCTTGATCGAAAAGCACAACCGGCTCAAGGTCTTCGCCGAGCGCGACGCGGCGGCCATTGAAGTAGAGAATTTCCGGCATGGGGCCGTTGCCGCTGACCTGTATTTGAAACCATATGCGCGCGCCGGTCAGGTCGTAGCCATTGAGCGAGTACGGCACCTGGATCGTCTGGCGAAGCCAGATGGCTTCATTGGGCGCCTTTTCTCCAACGGCGACGGGTTGCCAATTGCTGTCGTCGAGATCGATGTCTTCGCCGTGCGCGACGTCGCCCGCGTGCATCTTCCAAACGCCCGCAGGCAGTTCGTGCAGGCTGCCTAGGCGTTCGACAACGTTGCGCAGAGGAGGCGGCAAAAGAGCGGTGGCGCGGGCCATTTCGCTGCCGCGCTGGGCACGGGCGCTGCCGGCAAAAACAAGAGCTACCGCAACAACAAAGAGAAACAATAACTTGCAACGCAGTTTCAATGCAGCGATCATGGCAGAAAATCCCTCCGCAGCATCTTAGGCCATCGATGCGGGAGACCGCACGTGGAAAAGCAACGCGCGGCGATTGCAGACCAGGGCCGCTGCGCAGAGTTTGTGGGTAAAGAACTGAGTTGAAGGGTAAAGGTAGAGCCCGCTGTCAAAAAAACGTCGCGTGAGGGCCAAAACCGGGCCTGAGACCGCGATTTTAGGCTCAAAAAACGTCGAAAACCGTTGAAAAACAACACCATAGTTACTACTTGTGCACTGGTATGCGCCTGTATTGTATTGATTATGAATGGTTTATTTTTTGGCTGCACCATAATCGGTGCACTTTACAAGGAGGGGGGGTGGGGGGGTGGGACTGGGGGTACGGACCAGGAACATGCCTGCCGGAGCAGACCGGGCATACATTTGCAGGAGGTTTGGCATGAAACCAGTATGCTCCGGTGCGCAGTAATTGCCTGCACACCGGAGCTGGAAGGTTGCGGCCTGGCTGCCGATTCCGGCGGGGAAAAAGTGTGGCGCAAGGTTGCGTGTGCCGGTTGACAGGCAAACGCACTGCATCGTGTAATTGAAGTGTTGGTTGTGGTGAAGGAGTTCACCCTTAACCGCTGTCCTTTCCGATAGGCTGGACAGATGATGACTCCTGACAGGGAATCCTGTTGCGGAGTTATGTCCCGGCGCGACCCCTGATTAAAGACTGAGCAGTGCGGCAATCGATGGCTTTTGTTGCAGTGCCGTCGCGTGCCCTGCTGCCCTGTAGGCTGAGTTGAAAGGAGAACGCGCTTGCAGAAGTATCTTTTTATTGCCGCCGGCGGCGCACTGGGCTCGATTGCCCGCTACTGGGTTGGCTCGGCTGTTTCCGGGCGAATGGGAATCCGGTTTCCTTACGGCACACTGCTGGTGAATCTTACCGCCTGCGTGATTATCGGGTTCTCTCTTACCTATCTGGGCCGGCGCGCGGAACTGAATCCGGCGTGGAGATACTTTATCCCTGTCGGTTTCATTGGCGCGTATTCGACGTTCTCTACCTATGAGTGGGAGACACTTGCGACGCTGCGCTCGGGAGCTTATTTCATGGCCATTCTCTACGCCGCAGGCAGTCTGCTGCTGGGGCTCATCGCCGTGTGGGGCGGGTCAATTCTGGCGGAGATCATTCCATAGGAGCCGCTCGACGCGGCCGGTCTCATGCACTAAAATCCACACTTGCATCCACGGAGACAGCATGCTGCAACCTGGAAAAGCCGTTAAAGTCACGATCTATCTGAGCGAAGGGGCCACGCATCACGGAGTCCCTGTGTACTCGAGCATTCTGGACTTTCTGTTCTATCGCGGCGTATCGGGAGCAACAGTGACGAAAGGCATTGCCGGGTTTGGCGCCGACCACCACATGCACTCGGCGAGCATTGTTGACATCTCAGACCATTTGCCGATCAAGATCGAGTTTATCGAGACGCGGGAAAAGGTGGACGCGCTGCTGGGCAAGCTGGAGGAACTGGCCGGGACCGGGCTGATTGAAATGCAGGAGACGATGGTGGCCAAGCCAGCTGAGGTCTCAAAGCCGGCCAAGACCGTTCATCCTTCTCACCTGAAGATCGAAGGCAAGGCGCAGATGATGCACATCTATCTGAGCGAGGAGGATCGCTGGAACGACAAGCCGCTGTACAGGGCGGTTGTTGAGGCGATGCGGGCCAACGATATTGCCGGCGTCACGGTTTATCGCGGCATCCTCGGCTATGGAGCGCATCGCCGCACAGAGAAGGACACGCCCCTGCAATCGGGTCACTCCAGTTCCGTGATGCTTTCAGCGATTGACACGGCGGAGAAACTGCAGGCGTTTCTTCCCGTAGTGGACCGGATGGTGGAAGAAGGGCTGGTGGTCTTCTCAGATGTCGACATCATCAAGTATGCCTACCGCGCTGTGACTACAGAGACCGAGCAGCCTGCCACGACGCCGGATGGCGCCGCGTAGTAAGAGAGGCCCACGATGAAGGAACAGTATTCCGCACGCATGTTGCGCATCCATTTTGGCGAAGACGACCGCTGGCAAGGCGAGCCTCTGCACGAGGCGATTGTGGCCAAATGCATGGAACTTGGCATTGAAGAGGCGACCGTGTTTCGCGGTATCGAAGGTTACGGGTCTGGCTCGCGAATTCGCCGGCCCAGCCATTGGAGTTTTTCAAAAGACGCGCCTATGCAGTTAGTGGTCGTCGACAGCGAAGAGCAGATCGCCAAGCTGATTCCGTTTCTCGACGAGATGATTGTCGAGGGCCTGGTCGCGGTCTCAGCTGTGGAAGTGGTGCGCTACCGGCGCGACCCCGCGTCACGCTGACTGGGAAAATGCCGCAGCGCAATCGACGCCTTGCGTGCCCGCGGCGCAACATTTTGCCGGAATCGGTGTCCTGACAATAGATAGAAACTTGCCGGCATTCAGGGATGATTGCGTTCGGAAGGCAGCGGCCAGCTAACCCTATCGTTCCCAGGCTGCATCAAAAACGGAATGCACGCCGTTTGCCAGACGATGGGCCTTCGGAAAAACTGCACCGAAACTATCCGAGGAGAACCGATGCTCTTGATGCGCAAGGAATATTTCCGCGTCTTTGCTCTCATGGCTTTGGCAATTTTCTTTAGCTCGTGTTGCCATGCCCAGGCCGCTCTGCTGATGGAGCAGCCGTATGGCTTTTTCGGCACTCTTAACCCTACCGGACACAACGCGATTTATTTTGAGCGCATCTGCGCCGAGACGCCGGTAAAGTTGCGCCGCTGCCAACCGGGCGAGCCTGGCGCTGTGATCGCCCGGTACCAAGGCATCAACGGGTACGATTGGATCGCGATCCCGCTGATTCCCTACCTCTATTCGGTTGAAGACGCCGCCGAGGCGCCCGATCACGTGGATCGCGAAGAGGTGATGCGGCTGCGCAGCCGGTATCGCGAAGCGCATCTGGAATCTCTGGGAGACGATTTGCCCAAGGGAAGTTTTCTGCGCGGCGGCTGGACGCAGTTGCTGGGCGCGGCCTATGAGCGGCGCACCTACGCTTTCCGTTTTGACACTACGCCCGAGCAGGACGACGCGCTGATTGCGGAGATGAATGCCGGGCCTAACCGTTCCCACTTCAATCTGCTCTTCAACAACTGCGCGGATTTTGCGCGGGTGATATTGAACAGCTACTTTCCGCGCAGCTTTCGGCGCAGCATTTTTCCCGACGCCGGCATAACCACGCCTAAGAGCATTGCCTATAAGCTGAAGCGTTATGCGCTGAAACATCCTGAGGTTCGGCTTACGGTATTTGAGATTCCTCAGGTGCCCGGGTACCGGCGGAAGAGCCGATCTAACAAGAGCATTTCCGAGTCGCTGACTACAACCGCTTACATCATTCCTATCGTGCTGGTGAATCCGTACCTGGCCGGTGGGTTGTTTGCGGACTACCTGGTGCGGGGCCACTATCATTTGATTCCCAGCGATCCAGAGGTTCTGAGTCCGGACAATTTTTCCGCATTGACAGCCATCACGGCGGACGAGCAGAATCCGGAGAGCGCCGGTGCACAGGCCCCCGGCGCTGCTGGCGGCTTCTCCGCGGAAACGGGGACAACTGCAAGAGCAAATTCCGGTCTGGAAGAAATCAGGACGATCCATGAGTGAATCCGCATCGCAGAATCTGAAGAACCATGGACGGCTGGATCCGTCCTTTCACATCGTCACGTTCTTACTCTTCCTCATTAACCTGATTGTCGCGACCGTCTACATGGTCCACCATATGAGTTTTTATTCAGCGTGGCTGGTGGTTCTTTCATTGCTTGTAGTCGTTCCCATCTTGAAGCTGCGGCTTTATCCGCTGAAGGTGCAGGATCGAGTGATTCGGCTTGAGGAGCGGATGCGACTGCAGGCCCTGGCGCCCGCGGAGTGGCACACGCAGATCTACCGTCTGAGCGAGGACCAACTGATCGGCCTGCGATTTGCGGGGGATGATGAGGTTGTGGAGCTGGCCAAGCAGGCATTGGAACATAAGCTGAACCGCAAGCAGATCAAGGAGCGGATCAAGAACTGGCGCGCGGATAACTGGCGGGTGTGAGACGAGCAGCTTCCAGCTTTTAGCTTCCAGCGTTCGATTGCGTGAACGCGCCTCACGGGATCCTTCTTCGCTTTTGTGGCGCTCGATTGGCTGCGCGCGGATTGTGCGGGTATGTGGTGGACTGCGAATCGCCGTCCACCACATACCCGCAAGAAGCTAGCGGTTAGTCATTTGTCTCCGTGCCTTCCTTCGGCTCCACACCTTCCTTCGCCTCGCCTTCAGGCAGGCTCTCCGTGTCCAGTTCATGCTCGTGTTTATAGTGGTCGACTGGCATTTTGCCATCCCACCACGCCCAGTTCATCGGGTAGACGTCCGGATCGAGGAAGACCTGGTAGAAATGCCAGACCAGAATGGCGAGCGTGGCCAGGATAGCCTCGTAGAAGTGGACGGCCGTAGCGATGTCGACCCACCAGCGGGCGAGCGTGTTTCCAACCCAGACCTTTGCCCAGAGCATGACGCCGCTGAGACCCATCAGCGCCGTTCCCCATACCAGCGCCCAATACTCGGCCTTCTCCGCATAGTTGAAGCGGCCGAATTTTGGTTTCTCTGATCGCAGGCCGAGGTAGTACATCATCGTGTACACGGCGTCGAAGGCGTCCTTCGGGCGCGGGGCAAGATCGCAAATCAAACGCCGGCCTTCGCGCGCCGCAGCCAGGTAGACGATGTGGTAAATGCCTGCGCTGATCAGCACTACACCGGCGACGCGGTGAATGATGCCACGCCATCTTTCGCCCATGCCCAGCACATGGGCAAACCACGTGTCGGGGAACTTGAGAGCAAAGCCGGTGATGACCAGAATAATGAAGCTCGAAAGCAGAATCAGGTGCTGCCAGCGCTGGTTTTCAGTCATGCGCACCATGAAAGGATTCTGCATTTTGCGGCGCTCGACCGCCTTCTTGCGCCAGATGATGAAGTTGTGGAGGAACATGGCGCCGATGACGAGAAGGATGAGGACGATATAAACGATCCGCACCCACTTGACGGCAATCGAGCCGATATCCCTGGGATAGAGGCCATCTCCCATATGCACAGGAGTGAGGGTGAATTGCCGCGTGGCTCCCTGGTGGCACTTGCCGCAGGTGGCTTCAAGATTGGCGCGATTGACGGTGGAGCCGGGATCGCTTGAGGGCAGAATGTTGTGAACGCCGTGACAGCTTGAACAGTTGGCTGCAACCAGCGAGCCGCCTTCGGAGGCCAACCCGTGATAGCTGTCGAAATAGGTTGTGACGCGGCCTCCGGGCACGCCAAACTCCTGTGACAGGCGCACGCCCTCGTGGCAGCGGGCGCAGACGTCCCTCGATACGTTCTTGTCCGAGACGGGCGAATTGGGATCGGAGGTCGATTTGATGGAATGGATGCCATGGCAGTCCGTGCAGACCGGGGCAAGTTGATTGCCCCGCAAAATAGCCTGCCCGTGAATGCTCTTCATGAAGGTCTTGTCGATCTCCGAGTGGCATTTGCCGCAGGTGGCCGGCACATTGAATTTGTAGATCGGCGATTTTGGGTCAGTGGGCGACAAAATGGCGTGGGCTGCGTGGCAGTCGGTGCAGACGGCGGCCTTCAGCGAGCCCTTCTCGTTGGCGCGGCCATGCACGCTTTCCTGATAGCTGATGAAGGGCTGTGCGCTCTGGCCGTAAGACTGCATCAGAAACTTTTGCCCGTGGCAGCGGCCGCAGGTGTAGGGAATGTTCTCGTGATTGATTGGCGACTTGGGATTGTCGGCGGCCATGATTTCATGGACGCCGCCGTGGCAATCCTGGCAACCGGCCGCGGGCGATCCGGTCTTGCGCGCCCGGGCGTGGGTGCTGTGCGCATAGGCATCCTGAGCATCGGCGTGGCACTGAGCGCAGGTGATCTTTTTGGGCGGAGTCTCATGGACCAGGCTCTTGACGTCGGTGTGGCAATCCACACAGGAGAACATGCCGGCGTGCACGGAGTGCTTCAGCTTGTTCTGGTCTACAAACAGGCTGAGCGGCTTGCCGTTCACGTCGGTTGTGAGCGTTGAGTCGGAGTGGCAGGCGAGGCAATCTGAG
>Ga0307377_10008343_pt1 | contig 10523 bp, 6 predicted proteins | sample TR3MG_FD_202535 | JGI IMG/M metagenome (GOLD analysis project Ga0307377, IMG submission 202535) | Soil microbial communities from Risofladan, Vaasa, Finland - TR-3 | ecosystem: Environmental > Terrestrial > Soil > Coastal area > Acid sulfate soil | place: Finland: Risofladan, Vaasa | collected... | reverse complement strand
CTTCACCAAAGCACCCATATGTTGACAATCATCTAAGAAAAAAATTAGTTAACGAATCAATATCCGAACTTAAACTTAAATAGAAAAGAAATCCTCCAAGCATGAAAAAAGAAAATAAGTTTTTTGACGGCTTGAAAAACAATAATAAAGAACTTGAGTCTATAAAAGTTTTGTAGATATTTATTTTTATATTCAAATTGAAGCTTTAAGCTAAAAAAACTATGTACAAAAATAATAAATATAACAGAGATATAATATATGTGAAATATTGGGATAGGTGAAGGTTATTTGTTTATTAGCCAATTTTTAACATTAGTAAGAATTATAGAATCTAAAAGTGGAAAGAGGTTTGAATTAGTATGCTTATTCTAGTAGAAAAAGATTTACAAATTATTATTAAATTTGCACAAAATAGAAAATGGGATAGACTTGTTGCCAAAAAAGCAGGTAACAGAATCGAAAGTATTCTAACACATCATCTAAAAACGCAAAATATACTCACTAAGATTTTTGAGCTAATTGGAAATGATTTGAATTTTACTGAAGAGGAGAAAAAAGTAACTGTACTCACAGCTTTGTTACATGATGCTGGAAAAGAAAATCCCAAATGGCAAAAGAAAGTGCTAACTAGTTCAAAAGGTTTTGTCTCTCATGTAGGAAGGGAAGAAACAGAAACAATACTGAAGGAAATAATTCAAGAATTAGGTTGGAAGATAAAAGAAGAATTAGTATTAGATGCGATAAATGCAATTGAACAACACATGGAAGGAGAACGAAGAAATCCTTCAAGCACTCTAGAAAGCATTCTTTCTGTAAAAGATAGCGATAAGAGAAAATGGGTTTCTATATCACATATTGTATCCTTTGCTGACAGACTGGCATCAATTTCGGAACCAGAACATTGCTTATCTGTAATGAGTGGGAAGGGGTTGACAAGGCTAGCAGACCTACTTGAAGTAACATATCATAAAGTTAATCAGATTAGAGGCATTACAACAACGCTACTACACAAAGCAGCTGAAACTACATTCAATAAGAAAAAATGGCAAACACTACTCTATTTTCCAAATGGAACTATCTACCTAGGCAAGAAAGGTGGAATTGAAAACTTCAATATGAAAGAATTTTCAAGTGAACTGGAAACAGAATTTAGCAACTTTATAGAATCATACAAGGAAAATGTTCAAGAAGCAGTGGTTGGAATCCCAACAGCTTCGATGGTAAGTTTACCAAAGCTTTTTGATTGGTACAATATTGAAGGATATTTCAAAGTAGCACAAAAAAGAGCTAAAGTCAAAGCTGTTTCTGCAGTTAATGATAAAATGCAAACAATTCCGTATTTAACGTTTAGAGAAATCAAAGATAGAATAGGTAGTGATGCTGCAAAGGAATTTATTGGATCAAGTAAAAAATTCAAGAAAAAATATCCTAACCTTAATATAGAAATTAGTGAAGAACATAAATTTTTTGATTTGACAAAATCAGAATTCGCTGAAATAAATCCAGAAATCGTTCTATTTAATTTCTTTAAAACGATAATTAAAACATTTGCTACTAAAGAAATGGTTACTTTTGCTCAAGTAGAATTTGATAAAATATTTGGAGACGGTATATTTAAGGATCTTCAAAGTATGGGGACCTTAAAACCAGCTCATGATAGAGTCATTGCAATCGATAACTATTGGGCACTACCTAGAAACAAATTCGAAGGCAATAGCCAAGAATTAATCAAAACCTTGGTAGCACCAGAACGCCAGAGAATACTCAGAGAAACACTTACCAGAATTTGCACAAAGGTTCGAGATGAGTACCATCCCAAAAAAGATAATTTTTACAAGGAAGTAATTGTCCAAATAGCTGAAAACGACTTAACATATCCAGTAAACCTGAGTTTAGATGAAATCAAGAGTATCTCTCAAGAATACTTGGAGTATTGGAGCGAGTCTAAACATTCTCAGCAATCAACAAAAGGTTCAACCAATATTTGTCCCAATTGTAATAATAAATTCCGAGGAAAGAATCTTATAGCAAAAGAAATAACAGGTTTTAAGGAACAATTCACAAATAGAGTAATAGGAGGGGCTACAACTAAAGGGGGGGTTAGCATATGCAACTTGTGTGAATTGGAATACTTTTTACGATTTCTAACAATAAAGGGAAAAGTTGCACATCTAATAGTTCTCTATCCAGAAATGAGTGTCAATTTTGAGCAAGGAACAAACTTGATTAAACAAATTATGGAACTAGAAAGAGGAATATCTAAGCTTAAATCAGATAAAATTGATGGAAATTCTTTTACTGAATTTAGTCTTCGAAATCAGGTTTTAGAACCTAAACTAAGCAAGAGCTATAAAATACTGGAAATTCTAAAAAACCAAAATGTTGGAAATTTCCTCGACTTTTTCAGTTATCAGAAAAACCCTAAAACTGTTTCTAGAGATCTAAAGAATGCAGTTATAGACACTATCGACGGTTTTTGTGAAATTCCAAAACCATTCCCAGATCTAAATTCCTTTGAAGAAGCATTAAATTTAGCTAAAAGATTACTACCATCTTTTGATGCAGATATTATTCGTGAAATACTTGAAGAAAAGATTCCAAACGAAAGCGAAAATTATGCTTTTCATTATGTAACTCCTAACATTATCATTTGGACACTAAAGCAAGAGCTTGTGAAAAAGAAAGATGAATCGCAGGTAAATATTTCACTTAAAAAACTTCTAACAACCACCATCATTTCAATTGCAACAGGTTATAGTACAGCTATAATTGATACAAACGATCAAATACCCCCATCACCAATGGGCAGAGTGTTTGTCCCAATTAATAGTAATATTCGAAATATTTTTCACAATAAAAGCTGGATTCCAAATACTGAAATTGAAGCTCTTTTTGAAAAGATATCTGCTGCAATCGTTCTTGCTAAAAGAGCAGCATATCCAATCAGATCCGCGGTTTATAGTGTACTAAAAGAACCATTGAAAGGCAAACTTTTGGTTAGAATTGAAGCTAAACAGAAATTTTTGCAGCATGAAGATTTTGATAATATAGAATTAGTTTATGGAGATGAAAATTACATGAAGATAAATATTGGAAACAGTGGAAAAAAGTTTGATATCTCAGAACATAATGATGATATCAATCAGATAATAGATAAATTTGTACTCTATATGAACAAATACACTCCAAATAAAAGAGGTACAGGATTAACAATACTATTAGGGCCAAGTATGAAGGTTATAAACAAGCTGAAATCTGAACCAGCAATTGTTCTAAAATCTCTACTTGGTTTCGGTCTTCGAGCCCATGAGATGAGCTCAGACTATTTAAGTACTGAAACAATTGAACTACTTGAAAATGCAGTAACAACACACTATGAATTTATGAAGAATGTTCCTGTACATTCAAAGAAAGTAGTTTTTGATGCAATTTATTATGGATTGGTTTATGAACTCAAGAAGAAATCAGTAATAGATCGCTCAAAGTACATGACAGCACTCAGAAGTGACTACACTGCATTTTTGGAAGAAAATTTTCAATCAATTGATGACTTTAACAAAAAAGCTGGAACAAGCTACGATGACTTCTCTAAATCGTTACCACCAACAAAGAAAAACATGAAAAAAATGAAACAAACTGAAAAAGATATAGCCAGCAATTTTCTAAAAAATCGTCCTAAAAGTGAGTCAACAGATGAAGATAAAAATTCAGAAGAGTAATATGAGGTATGAAAAATGAAAATGCCAAGTGAATTAAAGAAACTAGAAGAATTCTTTGTTGAAAAGATAAAACCAATATTAGGTGTTGAAACAGTGCAAATACTCCTAATAAGAGAAGTATTAGATTACACTGTTTTACGAACAGAAGAAACTCGAGAACTTAATACAATTGTAACACCTCGATCCCTAGAAGAGGAAAGCGAGGAAATCGAACGAGTAGTCTTCCTAGGTTCAAAACAAAAAGCAGTTGAAACAAGATATTTCCGTTCGTTACTGAATACAGCTGCACAAAAACATAAGATTGAGCTGGATGATTGTTACATGAAGGACAACCTTTGTTTATCTTGTCCAAGATGTACTCTCTTTGGTGCTGTAAAAACAGCTGGAAAGGATCCAAATATCAAGCATAGAATCAATTATTCCACCGCTTTTTCACTACTACCATTCAGTGAGATTAACAGTGAATTTACATTCAACGCAATAAGTGATGTCACAACAAAGACCGGTCAAGCATTAGGGACGACCTATTCTGTAAAGCCCACATCAATCTTTCTAAGTGCAATTTCACTACGCAGTAGTAGCTGGGAGGAATTTGTTTTAGTTCTTAAGATGCTTCTAGCTACAAAGGATTATGGTGCAGAGACGAGGGTTCGAGGTAGTATTCGAAATATTCCAATTGCTATTATTGGTGGATGGGAAGAAGTTATCACACCACTAGAGCTAACAATAAAGCTTTTCGACAGCAGCAAAGAAACAAAGGTTATCACATCCGAAATGGTTGATAAAACAATCGTTGAATACAGCAAGAAAGCTGGTTTCAGGGATAATATTACATCTATAACTGGTGATGAATTAGAAACTCTGCTCGAAAAGATTTCGTCACTCGAGATATCCAAAGAGTTCTTGGAATCAATGTTCAAAGCTTCAGAAGATTTCAAGGAAGAACAAAAGAATCGAGATACGGATAGCTAAATTTGGTGATTGCATTGAGAGTTTTTCGTTGTATTCTTACCACTCAAGATTTTCTTTACTTTTCATCGTATGATGTAAAAAGTGTCTCATTCACTGAATTAATAATACATAACTATGCACTGTCTTATGCAATACATTATTGTAATACAGTACTTGATCGAACGAAAAAACCCCAATATGAACAAGACCTAAAACGAATGACAAAGTTTCCAACTCCTGCAGAGATAGTAGGAGATGCAACGCTGGTTGAACACACCTATAATGCTCTTGATGATTCCAGTCAAAAAACAAAGAAAACAAAATACGAAAAAACATTTTCACCATCATTTGGGATTTATTACAAGATACCACCAAATGCCAAGTTCAGTTTTTATTTGGTATGTATTGATGATGAACCTCCAAGAAGAATCATTCGTTTGGGTAAAAAAGATTGTCTATGTACAATCGAGTGCAGAGAATTGCAAGATGTAACACTAAAAGAAACAGACTCTAAATCCGTTCAGATTTCACATCCAATAAACCCAATTGAATTACTAGCAGACATTGAATCGTATGAAAGAATTCTTTTCATCCCTCCATCGCCTATAGCTTTGAATACAAGAATAATAGGGAAATATCTTCAAGCAAAGGATAGCAAAGGAAATATTCACAGAATTGCTGTCACAAAGAGGTTTCATAGTGCAATCAACAGTTGAGTTTTCGATAGATGGAATTAATGCTGATTTGTTTAAGAGAAGAGTTAATTCTTCTAAACTTTTTCTTTATCCACACCAACTCGAAGCACTTCGATTATGGCAACAGAATAGAAATTTACTATTAACAACAACAACTGGTTCGGGAAAAACCGCTTCAGTACTATTCCCATTAGCAGAAAAAATTGGTACAAAAGATGCAGACCATGCGATTTTTGTTTATCCAACGAATGCACTAATCTACAACCAAGTAAAATCAATCATAAAAACATTAAGCCTTGTTGAAATTTATTGTGAAAGGGAAAGCACTACTAGACCAATAAAGGTGGCAGTAATACCTGAGGATGAGAAGGTAACAGATAATCGTTTAGTCCCTCCAAGAGAAGCGGATGTCATTCTTTATCTAATTAATAGCGAAACCTTAGATGAACTGTCTGATAGAAGAACAAAAGGAGAAAAACTACTTGACTTAACACAGTTCAAAGCTAAACCAACTATATATCTGACTAATCCGGATACTCTTTACTTGCTTTTAGCTATGAGGTACAGTCAAAGCTTACGAAATATTGCGGGGCTTGGTGAGATATCGTCAATTGTAATAGATGAATTTCACAGTTATTCAGGGATAGAATTAGCAAATATCATTTATTCGCTTGTTTACGCAGAAGAGCTTTCTATGAACTGTCGTAAAGTTTTCCTCAGCGCAACTCCAAACAGCGAGCTATATGAAATACTCAAACAGTGTTTTAACCCGGTAGAGATTCCAACCAAAGTCCGAGGATTAAAAGCAGAAGCTAGTAGATGTCTTGCACATAAGGTCGATGTTAAACTTTACCCAGACTCTATAGGTAAAGATATTGTTGATATGATAAAAGAACTAATTCTCTTACTAAGACAAAATGGTAATCTTGATTGTTCAAATCCGGAAAGTGGAAAACAAGATGAAGAGCTAATTCCCTATGTGGTAATTGTAGATTCAGTAGTTAATGCAATTGAGTTGGAGAATAAATTACTGGAAGAAGGCATAAGAGCCAGCTCTTATAGAGGATTAATGAATAAATCTGCAAGAGAATTAAAAGGAGAAATCGTGATAGGAACAAGTGCTATAGAAGTTGGAATAGATTTTGATTGCAAACATTTGATAATGCAAGGATCAGACATATCATCCTTTCTTCAAAGATTCGGAAGGGTAGGGAGACATCAACAAGGGACAGCACATATTTTCGTTCCAAGTAATGTTATAACAAAATTCCAAATATTGGGAAATAAAAGTATCTCTAGAACAGAATTTGTGAAGATGATACATGAGAGCTATCCAGTAAGAGCTTCAATGGCATGGTTTGTAAAGAACTTGTATGGTCTTTGTCTAGCTAAAATGCTTTCATCCAACCTTACAAATGAAATCAAAAAATATCGTTATCACACAAAAGAAGAAGCAAAAAAAGCACAGGAGGTTGAAAAAAATTTCTTGGAAAACCTCTTCTTAAAATTGCAAATAACGGAAGTAATACAGAATGTTGAGTTAATAGCAAAATCTGCTGAATGGTTTAAAGCATTAAGGAGCAATATGTTCTTTAGAAGCAGCTATCCATCTATTTATGTAGAAGATATGCAAGAACTACAAAAGCGACCAGGAAAACCTAATACTTATTCTGTTGACTTAGCAACTTTACTGAAAAGAGGTGAACCGTGTGATTTTATTCGAATGAAAGAAGGAAAACCAGTAATGAGAGTAAATTCCTACAATAGGTATCTAAGAGCATTTTTCCAAAGTATAAAAAATCTCAGTAATAAAGAGCTTAAAGAAGGAAGTCTTTATGTAAATAAACCAGAGGTGGGGCTTTATGTGATCAGAGAAAGTAAACCATTTACACTGGATCGTTTATTGCTAGGACATGTCTTCATTATTGTACCAAAAGAAGTCAGGGATTATTTTGATTGGAGAACAGCTCTATTTTCATATAGCAGTGGGAGTATTGACAAGTTAATTGCTTTTGATGGCGACGCAGTTATCTGCAAAGCATTACTGTGGCAACGTGAAAAAGAAGGAGAATAATATCAGATGTTCAATTTTGAATTTATATTGGGAAGTCAGGGAGAAGCATTACTCCCAAGCTTTACAGGTCATTTGATAAGAGGAGCGATTTTACAAGAAATAAAAAATTTTGATAATGAATTATCTGAAAAGTTACATGAAGGGAATAAAATACGCCCATATAGCATATCACCACTCATGCCTTATGATAAAAGACTGAATAGAACAAAAAGAGGGGAAATAATAGTAGAAAAAAATTCAACTTTAAAATTTAGACTAGGAATATTAACTCAAGAATTAGCAGAACGAATGGTGAAGATAACATTACGCAGTGATGAAATGAAATTACAACTTGCAGAAGGAGAGTTCAAGGTCGCAAGTATTGAGATAAAGAAGAAAAGTGTAAAGGAATTATTAATGGAAGAGAATCATCCACCAACTACTTTTTCACTCTCCTTTTTAACACCAACTTATTTCAATATCTCTAGACAAGAATTTCCAATGCGGTTTCCTGATCCTAGATATTTGTTTATGAATCTTGCAACACTTTGGAATGCTTTTTGTGAAGAAAAGGTTTTGGTGGATCAAGAGGAATTATTCAACTGGGTAGAAAATCACATATCAATTAATGCTTATAAACTGAGCACACGAACAGTATACATAGCAAAAAATGCTCCAAAAATAGGCTTTAAGGGATGGACTCGGTTTCAACTCTCCGGAGAAGAAAACTATCAAAGATGGGTACATGCTCTTGCACGATACTCAGAATTTAGCAATATTGGAGCTAATAGAACTGCTGGTTTAGGTTGTACTCAATATTCCATTTAGATTTATGTTTTAGATTCTTTTTCAATACTCATAATAGAGCTTTAGCTTTTGTAACTGGGCGACCTCGTTCTAGTGGAAAAGGAGAATCACAATTATTTCAATACTCATAATTGAGCTTTAGCTTTTGTAACTCAGTATGGCTCAAGTCCTCTGCAATTAGCAGCTAAATTTCAATACTCATAATTGAGCTTTAGCTTTTGTAACTTTCCCGAGGAACTGACACGACCATATGTTGTTACTTGTATTTCAATACTCATAATTGAGCTTTAGCTTTTGTAACCGTGAGTGATATTAAATGTCTTAAATGTCAGCATTGCGAATTTCAATACTCATAATTGAGCTTTAGCTTTTGTAACCGCAGGAGAGGAAAGAATTACTTTATCTCTCGAGATATTATTTCAATACTCATAATTGAGCTTTAGCTTTTGTAACGAAATTTCTAATAATGACTTTTGAGTCATTGGTTGCAGATTTCAATACTCATAATTGAGCTTTAGCTTTTGTAACTCACCCGCCCAATCTTCTTCTTTAGTTCCAAGATTTTTTATTTCAATACTCATAATTGAGCTTTAGCTTTTGTAACGGACGCTCTAGAATGCGTCTAAATGAATAAAAAACAACTCTTAGCGTGCTAGATAAAGTTTTCGAATAGGTAACTTGGCGGACCTCCCTTGCTGTACAACCTTTAAAAAGATCCGACAGATTTTGACCAAAAAAGAAGAAAAAGAAGGGAGGAGAAGACTCTATTTCTGACCAAAGTTGGTGGATTTCCCAATGAGGAAAGGATTTAAATAGTACATACCATCACCCGACAGGTTTTCAACTAAAAAAAGAAAATTTTAGCTCTTTTTAAAGTATTTTGTCGCCAGAATAACTGTAGAGAATAGAGGTGAATATGATTTCTGGAGATAAACAACCATTTTCTTTGTCTCTTCAAGGAAAAGAATTCAGAAGAGAAAAAGAACTCCCTGAAGTTTACTTGAAACCTCAACTTCAGAAATTTCAACAAAAAAGAACCAAAATAAATCAATCGTTATTATTACTAATTCTCTGGGAAGTGCTATCATCTGGGAATTCTACCTGTAATTTTAACCAAAGAATCATTGCAAATAAGTTACTAAAACATTATAATTCGATTTATTTAGCGATAAAGGAAAGCAGGAAAAACAATGATTTGGAATTGATTAATGAAAAAGGAATAAATGTTCTTAGATTAAATCTTGAGAGTGTTCTAATAATTCGTTATCTATTAATTTTAAGTGAGGAATTCTATAAGAAGGTTAATACCAAACAACAACTAATAACCTTAGAAGACAAAGAAGCAAACTATGAAGAGTGTGAACTTTCTCTTGATTATTATTTGTTTGAAAAGGATATTAGTTATTTATTTGCAAATAAACAACTCTTTGCCTATCGGTTAGCAGAGAGGATTATTGATCAACTAGGTGAAGCAAAACACATAACAGAGGTTTTCCTTGAAGAAGCAGATCTCAAAAACATCATTCATCAAGTTTTAGTAAATTGTACAGAATTACTAACAGAACCAGTTGAGAATTTTTTAACTGAATTAGATAAATCCCAACAGGAGATTACTAGGAAAAAAATAAACAAAAGGTAAGGAGGAAAGTAGAGTGGTAACAGAGGAGGTTAGTGTCACCAATAGTTATGGGAAAACATCGTTGGAAAAAAGAATTTTAACACTAATTGAACAGAGAGCAAAAAAAGTTGCTCCAATAACCAATGAAAAATCCTACAACCAACTGTCTGAGACATTTTTCACAAGTGTAAACACTCTCTTTCCAGCAACAACTTTTGATGTTGCTCAAGAAGTAGTTCTCCCTGTAACAACTGTCTATGATTTCCTTGAAATATTACGAAGAAGGAAAAAAATCAAGTCGAGGCTCTTTCCATGGTTTAATGGAGAAATTCGACTCTATATTCCTTATGAATCTTCTTGGCCTTACTATTTATTCACTAGTTGTGGTGAGTGTGAGAATTGGAATAGATATACTCGAGGATGCACTTTTTTTCAAGAATTAGCTTCTAAAGGTTATAGAACAGATTTAATTAGAACGACTCGTAAGCTTCCTTCAAAACTAACCGCATGTAAATGGAGAATAGCTCGAACAAAGAGAGGATTAAAGACTTTCAAATCTATTCAAGAATTCGCTGAAGAAGCAATCATTAGGAAATATTGGTGGGAGGAAGAAAAATATTCTTATTTTTTAAATGATCCAGAAGTTCCTTTGCCAGCCTTTCAATGCATTTATTGCAAGC
>Ga0307377_10008342_pt1 | contig 10524 bp, 10 predicted proteins | sample TR3MG_FD_202535 | JGI IMG/M metagenome (GOLD analysis project Ga0307377, IMG submission 202535) | Soil microbial communities from Risofladan, Vaasa, Finland - TR-3 | ecosystem: Environmental > Terrestrial > Soil > Coastal area > Acid sulfate soil | place: Finland: Risofladan, Vaasa | collected... | reverse complement strand
GATGTGCGAATTGGCGAAATATATGAAGCCTTGGCCGCACTTAAAGAAATTCAAGAACGGAAGGTAGTGTCAATTAACTCTCAGGATATATCAGAAGACAAGTCCCAACTACATTGTGAGTTTGCACAGGAGGCTTTAGTTCGTTTGGCCGAGATGTATGAAAAACAACGGAATTTTCGAGATGCCTTGGGATGTTATTGGAAGGCTCTTGAATTGGGACGGAATGCAGAACTGGCGACTGATTGGATTGAGACAAGAGTTCAAAGGGTTTCTAAACGCCTTCGTCGCAAAAAGTTTACAAGATGATGTTCTAAAATATTTGAAAGCAGGCTTTATAAATACAGTCGATTCAGATAGAATAGCATTATAGAAAGTCTCTCCAATAAAAGGAGGGATTGGGGTAGGGAGGAATCAACATGCGTGAGGAAGATGCGATACTCCTCGAATGCTTGGAAGACGTGTATTATTCCTTTGAAAAAGCCTTGAACAAGGCTCAAAAAGTTCGTTCAATCCATGTCCGGAAATTCGAACAAATTCTGGATGAGTTGCGAAGCGAGCGCCGGGTATTTGAAGACATTTCTATCCCAGCTCGACTCATTGTTGAACAACTTTTAGAATCCCAATTTAGAGTTGGACAAGTTGCTCTTGAAGCGGAATATCTTAGACATCCGTTTACTGGAGTGGAATCTGTTAAGGTTGAGGAATTCGGAATAATCCGTGTTAAGCTTGGGGAAGTAGAAATTACATGGCGAGATGGTAATTATATCCATTACCTTTATCCCGATAAGGTGGAGCTAAGAGCGAGGGATGAGAAGTCGGCAATCAAGTTGTTTTTTTCAATTGCCTTTAATCGGCAGACCTTAGAGAGGTTTCCTGAAATAATAAAGTCCCCAAATGTAGTTTATATTCATCCACAACTAGAAAATTGGATACGGGGTGTGCAATAATGGCAAATCTGTCAAAAGGATTGGTTCAAATTTATACAGGAGAAGGCAAGGGGAAAACAACCGCTGCCTTAGGCTTAGCAATACGTGCGGTTGGTCACGGTTTTCGGGTTTATATTATTCAGTTTATGAAAGGGAGGGGCGGTTACGGAGAACTTGAAGGTTTGAAGCGCCTGCAACCAGAATGTCAAATCGAACACTTCGGAGCCCAAGGCTGGGTACATAAAGGCGAAAATATTGAAGAACATGTCCAAGAAGTGCGTAAGGCCTTTACGAGAGCTCAGGAAATCATTATTTCGGGAGAATGGGATATTGTCATTCTCGACGAAATTCTTAACGCGCTTTGGTTTGACCTAATACCAGAAAGCGAAGTTTTAAGATTACTTAGCAAAAAACCACCCCATGTAGAATTGGTTTTAACCGGTCGAAATGCTTCACAGGCATTAATAGAAAGTGCCGATCTAGTGTCAGAAATGGTTCAAAGAAAACATCCTTTTGAACTGGGAATTATGGCACGTCTTGGAATTGAGTATTGAGTAAGACTTATGTTGTCAAAGTTTTAGTCGTTTGGGTCGAATCAAATCATTGTAAATTGAAATAACAATGGATATACTAAAATATTACTTGAGTGGAAGGAGAGATACTATCATGATGATGACCAAAGAAGACGTCTTGAGGGAAGCGCATGAAAAAGGGGTTAAGTTCATTCGGCTACAGTTTACAGATATCTTTGGGATTCTTAAGAATGTTGCCATTACCATTGAACAGTTGGAAAAGGCGTTAGATGGAGAGCTTATGTTTGACGGTTCTTCTATTGAAGGATTTGCACGTATTGAAGAATCAGACATGTATTTACGTCCGGATCCTAATACCTTCGTCGTTTTTCCCTGGCGCCCCAAAGAAGGGGGAGTCGCAAGGCTCATTTGTGATGTTTATAACCCTGATGGAACCACTTTTCTAGGATGTCCGCGAAACGCTCTAAAAAGAGTGCTAAATGAAGCTTCTGAAATGGGGTACACTTTAAATGTCGGACCGGAATTGGAGTTTTTTCTTTTTCATACTGATGCAGAGGGACGTCCTACTACAATAACACATGATAAAGCAGGCTATTTTGACTTAACCCCAGTAGATCTCGGGGAAAATGCACGTCGCGAGATGGTCTTGACGTTAGAACAAATGGGCTACGAAATTGAGGCCTCTCATCACGAAGTGGCTCCCGGACAACATGAAATTGATTTTAAATATTCAGATGCCCTGGATATTGCCGATAAAATTGCTACATTCCGTTTTGTTGTACGCACGATTGCCCAACATCATGGGTTACACGCTACGTTCATGCCCAAACCAATATCCGGCATTAACGGATCCGGAATGCACAGTAATCAGTCGCTTTTTAAAGATGGTAAAAATGCGTTTTATGATCCTGAGGGCCCTATGGAGCTTTCTGAAATCGCTTACCAATATATAGCAGGACTGATGAAACATGCCCATTCTTTTGCAGCCATCACTAATCCAACGGTCAATTCATATAAACGGCTAGTGCCGGGCTATGAAGCACCTTGTTATATTGCCTGGTCCGGCCGTAATAGAAGTCCACTTATTCGTATACCGGCCAAAAGAGGTTCTTCGACCCGCATAGAATTACGGAGTCCAGATCCTTCCTGTAATCCGTACTTGGCTCTTGCAGTCCAGCTTAAAGCAGGACTTGACGGTATTAAGAACAAACTCACTCCGCTGCAAGCAGTCGATTTGAATATTTACGCCATGACTTCCGAAGAACGCAAAAAACTGGGGATCGCTTCTTTGCCGGGAAATTTAAAAGAAGCATTGGATGCACTAAGTAAAGCTCCAGTTATGCGTGAAGCATTGGGTAATCATATCTATAATCGCTTTGTTGAGGCTAAAACCGAGGAATGGGATAGTTATAGCCTCACAGTCACGCAATGGGAATTGGATCAATATTTACAAATGTATTAAACTCAAAAGGGGCGGTAATAAAACTTTATTAGTTTTTTACAGCCCCTTTTTATTCGAGAATATCAAATTATGGAAGCTAGAAAAGCAAAGATAGACATAAAAGATAATAAATATAAAGATAGAATTTTCTGACTTTACTATAGATTTTCAGCGTAGGCTATGCTATTATAAAATAAAATATAGTAAAATTCTAATGGGAGGGAATAACATTATGTTAGCGATAAATCGTGAATCTGAAATGGGCTCTTCCCTTCGCCATCAACTCCAGTTTCAAGTCGGAGACCGTATTGAGACGTGTAATCATTGCCTCGGAACTGTCGTTCGAATTGATCGTGATGAAATTGGAGTCTTTATTGTAGCTCGGTTAGATATTCTACCAGGTGAATTTGCATACGATCCCTGGGATCTGGAAAAAATCCAATAACATATTTAGCTTAGACAAAAAGAGCATCTCTGTTTTAGAGATGTTCTTTCATTTTCGTAAAAGAAGAGTTAGGATATGCTTTATATTTATCGATAAGGCATATACTCAAGTATAACCCGGTAAGTCTTGCTGATATTGGAGAAGGGAGGGCTATCATGGAAGTCATAAATTGGTTGCGTGAATATCGTGAAGTAGAGGCTGCCCTGGCGTGGGGCGGAACGTTTTCAGACTATTTACAAATGGTCACTAAAAATCCTAAATTGGCATATCATGCTCATGCTCGAATTTATGCGATGATCAAAGCGGCCGGGTTTGAAATGATTGGGGATCAGAAAAAGTATAATTTTTTTGACAAAGAACTTTTTGGATTAGATAAAACCTTAGAACGCCTTATTGAAGAATATTTTCATAGTGCAGCCGAACGTTTAGATGTTCGAAAACGTATTTTACTTTTAATGGGACCTGTAAGTGGTGGTAAATCTACAATCGTTAGTTTATTGAAACGTGGGCTTGAAGAATTTACAAGAACAGAGAAAGGAGCAGTTTATGCTATTGACGGGTGCCCGATGCATGAAGATCCTCTGCATCTGCTGCCTGTGTCTTTACGTCCACAATTTGATCAAATATATGGGATCCGTATTGAAGGGAATCTCTGTCCAGTTTGCCGTTTGCGCTTAGATGAAGAATTTGGTGGGGAAGTTGAACATTTTCCTGTCAAACGAATACTATTCTCGGAGGAAAAACGGATAGGAGTAGGGACGTTCACGCCATCCGACCCAAAGTCGCAAGATATCGCGGATTTAACTGGTAGTATCGATTTTTCATCAATTACAGAATACGGATCAGAATCTGATCCGCGCGCTTATCGTTTTGACGGAGAGCTCAACAAGGCTAACAGAGGTCTGATGGAATTTCAAGAAATGTTGAAATCTGATGAGAAGTTCCTTTGGAATCTCTTAAGCCTCTCGCAGGAAGGAAATTTCAAAGCCGGGCGATTCGCCTTGATTTCAGCCGATGAGCTTGTTATTGCGCATACGAATGAAAATGAATATCGAGCTTTTATAGCAAACAAGAAAAACGAAGCTCTGCAGTCCAGAATTATAGTCATGCATATTCCTTATAATCTCAGAGTGAGTGATGAAATTAAAATTTATCAAAAGTTAATTCGTCAAAGTGACATTCGTAATTTGCACCTCGCTCCTCATAGTCTTTGGACCGCCTCAGTTTTCAGTGTTCTTTCCCGCTTAAAGCTATCCAAAAAACAAGGCATGGATCTTGTGAAGAAGATGCGAATCTATGATGGAGAAGATGTGGAGGGATTTAATCGAAAGGATATTAAAGAGCTAATGGTTGAGGGAGAAGAATTAGGCGAAGGCATGGATGGCGTAGATCCTCGTTACGTTATCAACCGTATTTCTACGGCATTAATTCGAGATGAACATGCTTGTATAAATGCCCTGGATATTTTGAGGGCACTAAAGGACGGTCTATCTCAGCATACTTCGATTATGAAAGAAGAAAAGGAAAATCTCCTAAATTTGATCGCTGTTGCTCGCCGGGAATATGACGAAATGGCCAAGAAAGAAGTTCAGAAAGCGTTTGTTTATGCATACGAAGAATCTGCCAAATCACTCTTGAACAATTATCTGGATAATGTAGAGGCGTTTTGCAATTCTTCTAAACTGTTTGACCCAATCACCAGTGAAGAATTAGCTCCAGATGAACAGCTGATGCGCAGTATCGAAGAACAAATTGGAGTTTCGGAAAACGCTAAAAAAACTTTCCGTGAGGAAATTCTCATTCGAATTTCGATGTATGCCCGTAAGGGGAAGACCTTTGGATATGCTTCACATGAACGGTTAAAAGAAGCCATTGAGAAGAAACTGTTTGCGGATCTCAAAGATATCGTAAAGATTACAACCTCTATCGATCATCCTGATCAGGAGCAATTGTTGAGAATCAATAATGTTATGGATCGTCTCGTCAATGAGCACGGATATTGCCCAATCTGTGCCAATGAAATTGTGAAGTATGTTGGGGCCCTCCTTAACCGTTAAAGAGAGAGGGGGATAAACGTGGTTGATGACATCATTGTGAGTCGTGATGACTGGAGTTTACACAGGAAAGGGTATCTTGACCAAACGAGGCACAAAGAAAAAGTTGAAGAAGTCATTAAGCAACAACTGGGCGATTTAATAGTCGATGAAAGTATCATCTTAACTGATGGTAAGAAAAGCACAAAGATTCCCATGCGTTCTCTTGAAGAATTTCGCTTTAAGTATGATTTCAATAAAAAGAATCATACTGGGCAAGGGACTAAAAAAATGACCCCGGGCGAAATAATAGGTCGTGAACAAGGTAAGGGCAAAGGTGCTGCCGGGAGCGGAGCTGGTGAAGAGCCTGGTGAAGACATCTATGAAGCAGAAGTAACGTATGAAGATTTAGCCAATATTCTCTTCGAAGAATTGAAGTTACCCAATTTGGATGATAAAAAGAGGCCGCTCATCGCGCATGATCGCCCGGAGTTCAATGATGTCCGGAAAAAAGGACTAATGGCGAATGTCGATAAGAAGCGAACGTTGCTCGAAAGTATCAAGAGGCAGGCCTTTTCGCAGAAACAGAACAAAGATGTTAGATTGCGAATTAGTCCGGAAGACTTGCGCTTTAAGACATGGGAGACCCGACCGAATTTCGAAACCAATGCGGTTATTTTAGCAATGATGGATACCTCCGGATCAATGGGGCAATTTGAAAAATATATTTCTAGAACATTTTTCTTTTGGATGGTTCGCTTCCTGCGACTGAAATATGAAAATGTGGAAATACGTTTTTTAGCGCATCATACGGAGGCAAAAGAAGTAACGGAGGAAGAATTCTTCACGCGAGGGGAGAGTGGAGGAACCCGTTGTTCATCAGTGTATCAATACGCTTTAGATTTAATTGAAAGAGAATATCCACCGGCCCATCATAATATTTATCCTGTCCATTTTACAGATGGCGACAATATAGGCTCTGATAATTCGAGGGCCTTGTCCCTCATGAAGCGCTTGGTTGATGTGAGTCAGGTAGTTGGTTACGGGGAGATCTTAAGAACACATTATTCAAGTACCTTAATGTCAACGTTAAAACGGATTACCGATCCAAAACTACGAATGGTTACGATCAGGGACCGTAACGAGGTATACGTCGCGCTCAAAACTGTTTTTTCATAAAGAAGTAAGGCTTAATAATACTTAATAGGTAGGGGGTAGCTATGGACAATGAAATGCGAACCTTAAGCACCATAGCGCATGATATCGCTCAAGTAGCTCGTGGTTTAGGACTTGATTTCTATCCGGTAAATTTCGAGATCGTTCCGGCGGAAACATTATATACATTTGGAGCCTATGGAATGCCGGTCCGATTCACGCACTGGAGCTTCGGAAAAGCTTTTTACAGGATGAAGATTCAATATGATTTGAACTTAAGCAGAATTTATGAACTGGTCATTAATACTAATCCGGCTTATGCTTTTTTGTTAGAAGGCAATCGGTTAATCCAAAATAAGCTCGTAATCGGGCATGTTTATGCACATGTAGACTTCTTTAAGAACAATCGCTATTTTTCACGTACCCCAAAGGACATGGTTGAACGTATGGGCGCGCATGCAGAGAAAACCAGAGAATATGAATTGAGGTATGGCAGAGAAAAGGTTGAGCGAACCTTGGATGCGGTATTGGCTATTCAAGAACATGTAGATTATCGGTCTCACATTGGCACTAATGGCAAAATGAAAAATTACCCGAATCTCAATGTGCCAAGCAGGGATGGAGAGCATATGTGCCAGGGTAATGCCTGTACTGAAAATCATCCTTGTGGTGGGAATTGTACTGGAAAAGAACAAAACAAGGTAGATTCCCAAAAGAAGACCAGGACAAAAAGAGCATCTTTACCCTATGAAGATTTATGGGGAGATCTGTTAAAAGATGAATGTGAATGCCTGCCCCAACCGGAGTATGAAGATCTTTTACTCTATATTATGAAGTTTGCGCCCGGGCTCGAAGAGTGGCAAAGAGATATTGTAAGTATAGTTCGTGAGGAATCGCTATATTTCTATCCACAAATTGAGACTAAAATCATTAATGAAGGATGGGCAACATTCTGGCATGCTAAAATCATGCATGAACTTGATCTCACAGATGCTGAATCCTTGGAATTTGCACTTATGCATAGTCAAGTCGTTCAGCCCTCTCGTATGGGACTGAATCTATATTATCTGGGTGTGAAAATATGGGAGTCCCTTGCTAAAGTTAAATCTCATAACGAACTTTTTGAACTTCGGGAGATGGAAAACGACCTTTCGTTCATCCGTAATCATCTTACTCGCGAATTAGTTGAAGAACTCAACTTATTCAATTTCCGTAAGGTTGGAGCGCACTGGCAGGTTACTGAAAATGAATGGGAGAAAGTGAGAGATAATCTAGTACAGCAACTTATAAATGGGGGACATCCCCGAATAGTAGTACTTGAAGGGGATTATGAGGGTAAAGGAGGGCTATATCTTAAACACCGCCATGAAGGAATTGATCTCGATATCGTCTATCTTGAGAGAACCCTTTCTCTTGTTCAATTTCTCTGGGGTAAAGCGGTCGCTCTTGAAACTGTGGTGGATACAAAGAAGGTCATATATGAATCTTTCAATGGACTTATCAGTCGTCGGCAGTTACCAAAGGATGAGGAAAAATAAGGAATACTTTGGAGAATATATAGTATAAACTAACCATAAGCAGATGTTAGAGATAGCGTCTGCTTTTAATATTTTAGATACAATTGGCAAAGAGAATTGGTATATGGTAAAATTCCCACAATGCAGGAGAGTTAATAATGAGACTGGAATTTAGTAAGGAGGTTTATTTTGGAAGCAATTATTATTTCGTTAGGGCATTTCGTGGAATTTTTGATTTCTTCATTTGGTTATTCCGGAGTATTTTTTGCGATGGCAATTGAAAGTGCCTGCATTCCTTTGCCGAGTGAAATCATCCTGCCTTTTACTGGATACATGGTATTTGCGGGGCATTTTGGTTTTTGGCAAGCAACAATCGTTGCAACTTTGGGGAATTTATTTGGGGGGCTAGTCGCGTATTATGTCGGGGTGTGGGGGGGACGACCTTTTCTGCAACAATATGGGCGGTATTTCCTAATCAATGAACGCGAACTGGTATGGACAGAACGGTTATTTAAAAACCATGGAGAAATGACCGTTTTTGTGGGGCGAATGCTACCTATCGTGCGTACTTTCATTTCCCTTCCGGCTGGTATTGCTCGAATGAACCCTCTTAAAATGGCCATATACACCGTGAGTGGTGCGTTTCTCTGGTGTACTTTGTTAATTTTCATGGGCCGTAAATTAGGGGAAAATTGGGATGCGCTTAAGCCATATTTTCATCGGGCAGACGTAGTCATTGGAGGGGCATTCGTGCTAGTGGTTCTTTATGTGGTCTGGAAACGTGTCAAACGAAATAAGCACTGAAAATTTCGGTCTCATAGGCTTGGGCTGATAGGTCTTTCATACATTAGGGAAATTCTGAGTGTAGTGGTATAATACAAAGGATAAAAATCCAAACAAAAAGGAGGTTACTTAGGTGACAAATGAAAGTACACAGGACCTTGAACTCGAACAGAATCCTATCGTAACTGTAGAAATGGAAAACGGTAATACGATTAAAATTGAACTTTATCCGTCGATAGCACCCCAAACCGTCAAAAATTTTGTGTCTCTCGTCTCAGAAGGTTTTTATGACGGTCTCATTTTTCATAGAGTTATCCCAGGCTTTATGATTCAAGGCGGTGACCCTAATGGGACAGGGATGGGCGGCAGTAAGCAAACAATTCCTGGCGAGTTTTCTGGTAACGGTTTTAAAAATGATTTAAAGCATGATAGTGGCATTGTTTCAATGGCTCGTACGTCAGCCCCTAATTCAGCTAGTTCCCAGTTTTTTATTGTAGTCAAGGCTTCTAGCCACTTAGACGGACAGTATGCTGCTTTTGGAAAAGTGATTGAGGGTATGGAGGAAGTCAATCGAATTGTCAGTGTTCCAAAGGATCGTGGAGATAAACCCTTAGAAGATCAAAGGATGAAAAAAGTTATCATTCAACCCTAACTATAATTGTTTGTGTTAAATAGTTTACCATTACGAAAAGAGGAGGGCCTAGCCCTCTTTTTTGTAATCGACCCCCATGCCGCTACGCGGCACGTCATATGGAGGTGTTTTTATGTTAGATTTGATGCGTTTGTTTGCTCAAGTTGTGGAGGAACAGAGTTTTACAGTTGTTGCGCGGAAATTGGGAATTAGCCAACCTGCAGTTTCCAATCAGATGCGAGCTCTTGAAGAAAAACTAGGAGTAAAATTGCTATATCGCAAGGGAAAGGGTTTTGCCCTAACCCCTGAAGGGGAAACTGTTTATCGGCATGCCTTGCACTTGATCGATGAATGGACAGAGCTAATGCAAGAAATTGATGGATCAGAAAGGGTAATGAGCGGAAAAGTACATATTGGGGCTTCGCACATTCCAGGTGAATATTTACTTCCAATTTACATAGCCTCATTTCGGAAATTGTATCCGAAAATAAAGTTTAAACTGTCCATAGGGGACAGTCTTGAAATGGCAGAAAAGGTCCTTGCCCATGAAGTTGATTTTGCAGTTGTTGGAGCCGTATTTGATACTGAAAAACTAACCTCTGAATATTGGCTGAAGGATGAACTAGGTTTTGTAGTCTCAAGTGACAATACATTTAGTTCGAGACGAAACGTTGAAATGAACACACTTAAGCAAGACCCAATGATTATTCGTGAGATCGGGTCTGGACATCGAAGGGCTTTTGAGGAGGCACTTGTGAAACGTAAGCTAGATTTAAATGACTTTAACATAGCCTTAGAAGTTGGAAGCACTGAAGCTGTGAAAAATGCTGTTCGCGCTGGTATTGGGTATTCATTTCTATCAAAGCATGCGTTAGAATCTGGTGAGAAACATGGTTTAGTATGGACCAATGTCGAAGATTTTTATATCGAACGTGGTTTTTACCTCTTAACCCGCCGAAATAAACCTTTAACGGCTATTGCGGATGAGTTCTACCGCTATCTGGTAAGTCAGATGTCGGAGGTCGGAGGCCAGAGGTCAGAGGAGAGGTACACTTGAACT
>Ga0307377_10008341_pt1 | contig 10525 bp, 9 predicted proteins | sample TR3MG_FD_202535 | JGI IMG/M metagenome (GOLD analysis project Ga0307377, IMG submission 202535) | Soil microbial communities from Risofladan, Vaasa, Finland - TR-3 | ecosystem: Environmental > Terrestrial > Soil > Coastal area > Acid sulfate soil | place: Finland: Risofladan, Vaasa | collected... | reverse complement strand
ACATGCCACGAGTTGAAGCTGAGCAGGGCCCCTGCCAGCAGCAGGAACAGCACGTGGACCGGCTTCTCCCACCGGGCGAGGGTCGCATAGACGCGTTTGCGCAGCGGTGAGAGATTCGCGATGAACACGCCCGTCAGCCAGGAGGCGAACAACGCCGACGCCGCCATCGACAGACTCGTACCCGCAAGGATGAGCGCGAGCGCCAGGAGGAACAGCATGAACTCGTGGGGCGGCGGCTTCTCGCGGGACAGCGACAGAAACAACCAGCCGAACAGGAGCGCGAGCAGGATCGGGACGATGATCCAGCGCACCGGGCCGAGGTCGACCAGGCCGACCGGCGCGGGGGGATGCACGGCGGCATACAGGATCGCGAGGAATACGATGCCTGTTGCACCGTCGAGACTCGTCGCGAGGGTGGCGAGCCGTGAGAACGGGCCGCCGACTCGTGCCGAACCGAACACGACCGCCGCCCCCGTCGGACTCGAAGCGCACCCTGCCGCCGCCGCGGCGCCCGCGGCGGCGAGCGATGCGGGGTCGTCGCGTCCGGCGAGCAGGAGAAGCCCGACCAGCCCGGCAGCGAGTACGATCCACGCCACGACCGACTGCCCGATCACCACCGCATGCTCGCGTCTGGTGAACACTCTGAGGGTCTGGCGGTCAAACTGAAGCCCGAACAGCAGACCTATCCACCCCAGGCCCAGAGCGATGAACGGCGCCAGGGAATCCGTCACCCCCTCAGAAACGAGCCCCGCCCCATGCGGACCCAGCAGGAAACCAAGCAGCAAGTATTGGGATCCGGCGGAAACGAACAGGCGAATGCCCAGCGAGGCGCGCCGGCTGCGGAATCCGAGTCTTGATCCGAGGAGGCTGAGTAGTGCGAGGGCGAGGACGGTGAGGAGGAGCCTCACCCTTCGGATTCACCCAATTCCGGTGCGAGGCCGACTACCCGATGGACGGGAATGGTCATCGCGATCCCCGTCGCGGGGTCGTCGAACCGCCCGCACACGTCCTGCAGCAGGGCTATTGCCAGGTCTACTTTCTCCGGTTCGTTGATCACGCTGAACAGGGTCTGGTTCTGAGGTCGGGAGCGCGAGATCAGGGTCTGGAGTCCGGCGAAGATCGGGATGTCGTGGCTGAGGACCCGGCCCATTCCCTCACTGTCGATGACAGTGGCGCCGGTGATTCCGATTTCCAGGAATCCCGCCAGGACCTCGTCCATCCGGTCCACATCGTTGATCACGGCGATCAGCAACTCCACGGCGGCTCCTCGGCTTCACCGGGAATCCCGGCTACAGGACCTTCCCGGTCGGGCCTAGACGTGCTCCTGCTCATATTCGTGAATTTGGCTCACGACTTCCTCGCCCGTCTCGCAGTTCCGCAGCGCATCGACGAATTCCGGATGACGGGCAAGGCGTGCAATCCGGGCGAGCAGCCGGATGTGGTGTCCCGCGCGATCGGGGGGAGACAGGAGGACGAAGAACACGTTCACGGGTGCGTCGTCCATCGAGTGATAATCGACACCTTGCGGCGCCAGCCCCACGATGAGCTGGGGAGAATGGATCACCTCGCTGATCGCGTGTGGAACCGCTATCCCCTGGCCGATACCTGTGCTCAGCACCTTCTCCCGGGCGAGCAGCGCCTCGAGAACCCGTTCGGAACTGCTGAGGGTGCCGTCACGCACGAGGGGATCGATGAGCTGAGACAGGATGTCAGCGACCTCGCCGGGCTGGACGTTGAAAACGACGAGGCCCGCTTCCAGATACTCGGTGAGCTTCACTTTGCCGGCTCCTCCTCGCTGGGCGCCCTCGGCCATCCCGGACAGCGTCCGCGAAGGCTACCGGAGGAGCATGAACCCGTCGACGGAAGCTGTCAAGCGGTGACTCCCCGCTGCGGGTGGAATCGGGCCCGGGTCGCGTTGCCAGTCATTCTTGCCATCCTCTACTTTGCTCCACTGGCCCGAAACCGGGTCGCGCGTCGCGAGGGAAAGGAGCACGGTCGTGCACTATCGCATTCAAGGTCCGGCCAGGCTGGGGGGGAGATTCCGTCCGTCCGGCAACAAGAACGGGGCGCTTCCGATTCTCGCCGCATGTCTTCTTGCGGACGAGCCGGTCGAACTGGGCAACGTGCCTGAGATCCGTGATGTATTCACGATGATCGAGCTCATGCGGCAACTCGGGGCGGGTGTCGAGCACGTGTCGGACAACACGTTCCGGGTGGATTCCAGCGGCCTGCACACGGGATCGGTGGACCCGGAACTCTCCCGCCGCATCCGGGCGTCGATCCTGCTCGCCGGGCCGCTGCTGGCCCGGCTCGGAGAGGTGGTGCTGCCACCTCCAGGCGGAGATGTGATCGGGCGCCGGCGTCTCGACACGCATTTTCTGGCCCTCAGTCGCCTGGGATCGAAAGTGGAGGCAGGCGAGAGCTATGAACTGCGCGCCAGGGAATTGGTTGGAGCCGATATCTTTCTCGACGAGCCGTCGGTCACGGGAACGGAGAACGCGATTCTCGCATCCGTTCGGGCTACCGGAGAGACCACGCTCCGCAATGCCGCGGCAGAGCCACACGTTCAAGACCTGTGCAACTTCCTGGTCAGCCTCGGGGCGGGGATCGAGGGCATTGGAACTCACAGGCTGACGATTCAAGGTGTATCGAGTCTGGGTGGCGGGTCCTGGCGTATCGGGACCGATCACATCGAAGTGGGCAGCATGGTCGGTCTCGCGGCGATCACCGGATCCGAAGTGATCATTGAGGATGTCGAGATCGAGCACTTCGATCCGTTGCGGGTCGGGTTCGAGAAAATGGGAATTCGTTGCATGCTGCGTGACCGTGAGCTCCACGTGCCGTCCGACCAGGCGCTGGAGGTCCAGCCGGATCTGGGAGACCAGATTCCGACCCTGGGAGACGGACCCTGGCCCGCGTTTCCCGCCGACCTGATGTCGATCGCCCTGGTGGTCGCCACGCAGTGCCGGGGCACGATCCTGATCCACGAGAAGCTGTTCGAATCGCGGATGTATTTCGCGGACAAAGTGATCGCGATGGGCGCTCGTGTCGTGCTGTGCGATCCGCATCGGGCTGTCGTGGTCGGGTCGTCGAATCTGCATGGTTCGGTGATGGAAAGCCCTGACATCAGGGCCGGAATGGCCTTGCTGATTGCGGCGCTCGCGGCTGAAGGCGAGAGCCGGATTTACAACATCGGGCAGATCGAACGCGGATATGAGCGGATCGACGTGCGGTTGCGGGCGCTCGGGGCGGAGATCGAGAGGATCGAGGCTCCTTGTTGACCAGGGAGGAACGAATATCGGTCCGGGGAATCGATCTGCTCGTTCATACAGACTGGGAACGGGGATTCCCCGGTCTGGTCGCCGGAACGACGGTCGCCCCACAGGACTACGGTCTGTCCGGTTCTGATTCCGTCTGGGCGGTTTCGGAGCGGTTCGAATCGCTGACGGCCGCCCTCGAGTGCCGCGCGTGCGTCGTCGGCCGACAGGTTCATGGGGCCAGGGTGGAAGTCGTCGACCCGTCTCCCCCGTTCGGATTCTGCGTCGCCGGGGACATGGATGGCCTGGCGACGGACCGTCCAGGTGTTCTCCTCACGGTGACCACTGCGGACTGCGTGCCCGTATATCTTCTCGATCCCGTTTCCGGGGGATTCTCTCTGCTTCACGCAGGCTGGCGGGGAGCGCTGGCGGGGATCGTGGAACAGGGGATTCAGACCCTCGAAGCCCTGAACGGTGCGGCTCGGGCTGAACTGCGGGTCCACCTGGGCCCGGCGATCTGCGGAGAGTGCTATGAAGTCGGGCCCGAGGTGCTTCGGGAGTTCGGGCGTCCGGGGACGGACCACGGCATTCTCGACCTCAGGGCCTGGCTGACGGAGGAAACGATACGGTTGGGTGTTCCCGCGAGCGCGATCTCGGCGTCGACCTGGTGCACTCGCTGCAGTGCCGATCTTCTGCACTCGCACAGAGGTTCGAAAGGCACCGCCGGACGAATGGCGGCCTTTCTGGGATGGCGTGTGCGGTACGAATGACGGGTTTGCCCTCGAGCTGTTTCGACACTATCTTCTGCGGCTGAGAAACACGTCTGGGGCAGGCCGCCCGGACGTCCACGTCTGGACCTGAAGTGGGGAAACGCTCGCGGCCCCACTTTTTTGTTGGGGGTACGTCTCGTCCGCGGATCTGGAGCGGGACGACACGGGAGATGCGGGAGAGTCAGTGACCGTGGATAAGATGGAACCAGGGCTTGAAGCAGTCGTGACAAGGCTCGGCTTCGAACTGGTGGCAGTGGACAGGGGCGGTGGCCGTCGTCGTCCACTCCTCAGGCTGCGAGTCGACAGGCCGGGAGGCATCCCGGGCAGGTCGGAGCTGACGGTCGAGGACTGCGCTGTAATCAGTCGCGAGGTTCGGGAGTGGTTGGACGAGACGGGTGAGGCGGGCGAGAGCTACATCCTGGAGGTGTCCTCGCCCGGCGTGGAACGACCACTCGTGCGACAGAGCGACTACGAGCGATTTGCCGGATTCGCGGTGCGTCTGCGGGGCTTCGGTCCGCTGGCGGGCGGCGAACGACAGGTGGAGGGGATCCTCCGTGGCGTAACAGAAGAGGGCGACGGGGGACCGGTTGTCGTGCTCGAGGCCGAAGATGGGGAAATGCGCGTGCCGCTGACCGGCATTGCCAGGGCAAACCTCGTCTATCGACCCGAGAGCGACCTGTGAGCCGGTCGCGGGAAGCCGGACGTCACGTGGGTGCGGAAGCAACGAGGGAGATCGGAAGAGGGAGATGAGCGACCAGATTCCAGTAGTGGAAGCATTCCGCGTCATGACGGCTAACAAGTCACTGTCTGACGCGGATCTGCACGATCTGATCCGGGACGGAATTCACGCCGCCCTGGCCCGCCATTTTGGTGGGCCGGTGGAGGCGGAGATCGCCATCCAGGATGACGGTGACATCAAGATCGTGGTGCTCAAGGAAGTCGTGGAGGTGGTAGAGGATCCGGCTCGACAGATCCCGCTGGTGGAAGCCCGGTTCGACGACCCGGACTTCGAGGTCGGAGACCTGATCGAGATACCGATGGCGTTCTCGGAGTTCGGTCGGAACGCCGTAATGGCGGCCAAGCAGAGGATCATCCAGCGAGTACGTGAAGGCGAGCGCGACAAGATCAGGCAGGAGTTCAGCGGAATCGTCGGTGAACTGGTCTCCGGTGAGGTCCAGCAGATCGAGCGCGGTAAGATCGTGGTGATGCTGAATCGGGCCCGCGAAGCCGAGGCGATCATTCCGTGGCGTGAGCAGAATCCGCGGGAGCGGTTCCGCCAGGGCGAGTCGATTCGTGCCGTGCTGAAGAAGCTCGAGGAGACGCCGCGAGGACCGCGACTGATCCTGTCGCGTGCGGATCCCCTGTTCGTCAAGGCGCTGTTCGGACTGGAAGTCCCCGAAATCTACCAGTCGATCGTCGAGATCAAGGAGATCGTCCGGGAGGCCGGAGGAAGGACGAAGATCGCCGTGTCGTCGCGGGACGAGACCGTGGATCCCGTGGGAGCGTGCGTCGGTCTCAAGGGCTCGAGGGTCCAGGCGGTGGTGTCGGAGCTCGGTGGAGAACGGATCGACATCGTCCCATGGCATCCGGACCCGGAGATGTTCGCTCGCAGAGCACTGGTTCCCGCCCGGGTGGCGAAGGTCGTTTCGGACACCGAGCGGCACGTGATTACGGCGATCGTGGACGAGGACCAGCTCTCGCTGGCCATCGGACGGAACGGTCAGAACGTGCGCCTGGCGTCCCAGCTGATCGGCTGGCAGCTCGATCTCTATTCCAGCCGGGACTGGCTGGCTCGGGGGGCGGAGTCGGCACTGTTCGGCGGTGGAGACGAATACGAGATCGCGGACTTTCCGCTGTCCGAGCTCGAAGGACTCACGCCGGCGACCCTGGCCGCGTTGCAGGCCGCAGGGATCGACACCTTCGTGAACGTGCTGGACATGGAGAAAGATGACTTCCTCCAGGTTCCGGGCATCGACGAGGAAGAGGCCGAGCGCCTGGTCGGCCTGATCGACGAGTTGACGGTCGTCGAGGAGCCGCCGGCACCCACGGCGGAGCTGGGTTCGATCTTCGCGATCGGTGCGGACGAGCCTCAGGCCGAGGCACCGCCGGCTGAAGAGGAACAGGCCGAGGAGTCGGATCCCTCGGAAGCTGTCGCGGAGGCCGATGATGGGCAGGAAGTAACGGAGCGGGAGTCGGTCGAGGTGGGAGCCGTCGCGCCGGAGGAGGATAGTGGAGGAAGCGCCGGCTGATCTCGGGCGACTGGATGCCGAGGTCCTCAACCTCGTGGGCCTCACGCGTCGGGCCGGACGGGCGGTCATTGGAACCAAGGCCGTGAGGGAAGCCGCGCGCCGCGGGTCGTTGAGCCTGGCGCTCGTAGCCAGGGATGCAGGGGACAATGCTCGGAGTCGAGTGGTTCCGGTGTTCGAAGCGACCGGAACGCCGTGGTTGCTCTGCGGGAGCCACGAGGCGCTTGGCAGGGCGATCGGTCGGGATCGCGCGGTGGTGATCGGAATCGAGGACACCCGACTCGCGCAGCGGATGAGGCAGATCCTCGCACGTGAGGCTGCCCTCGACATTGCGGCGGGCGGTCGGCAGGAGCAGTAGAATTTGAAGCAGGGCAGGACAAGTCGTGCTGGAACGGCACGCGCAGGAAAACACTCAGGAGGACGGGCGTTGGCGAATTACCGCGTGTATGAAGCAGCCGAAGAACTCGGCGTCGATTCGAAGCAGCTGATTCTGATGCTTCACCAGATGGACGTGAGGGTGCGAAGCCACATGTCCACGGTGACGGATGTTCAGATCGCGAGGCTTCGCGCGCGCCTCGAGCGAGAGCGTCGTGGAACGGTGGACGAGGGCGACTCGGAGTCCACCGGTACGCGCAGGCGTCGTCGGCGGCGGGTTGCTCCGCAGCCCGTGGAGGCCGAGACCGCGGAAGCGCAAGAGGACACGGAGCCGGCGCAGGCCGACGTGGCCGATTCGGAGCCGGACACGATCTTCGCCGACCTGGAGGGCGACGCCACTCCGGAGGCCGAGCAGGAGTCGGTCGAGGTGGCAGCGGATGAATTAGACGACACCGCTCCCGCCTCGCTGGAGGAGACTGGGATCGGGATCGAATTCGAGGCAGAGGAAACGGCGGACGAGATTGAATCCGTCGTGGAAGAGCTTGCCGCGGAGCCCGATGCGGCAATCGAGCTTGAAACAGGGGTTGTCGAGGCGGCGGCCGAATTCGAGGTGGAGATCGAGGAGAAGCCGCGCAAGCCTTCGGTCAAGCCGAAGCCGGTTCGCCGCGGCCTGCCCGAGACGCCGGCCGCTCCGGCTGCATCTGCCGCTCCGGCTGCATCTGCCGCTCCGGGCGGAACCGTCCGGGTGCAGGCGGAAGGGTACACGACCGACGGCCGGCGCAAGGGCAAGCGGGATCGCAAGCGCAGCCGACGAGTGGATCGTGAGGCCGTTCAGGAGAACGTCAAGAAGACACTCGCGTCGATCGACAGCGGTCCCTCGCGGCGTCGCAGGCGGGACATGGGTCCGTCGCAGCAGGAGGTCGAGCGCGGGATCCGTGAGAAGGAGATCGAGGCCGAGAAGTCGACCGTAAGGGTCAACGAGTTCCTCACTGTCGCGGAGCTTGCGGATCTGATCGACGTCACGGCTCAGGCGATCATTACCTCCGCGTTCAAGAACCTGGGCCTGATGATCACGATCAATCAGCGTCTGGACTTCGACCAGATCGAGCTGATCTGCGACGAATTCGGGTTCATGGCCGCGCGAGAAGAGGCCTACGAGGCCGACCTGCCTGAACTGCAGGAAGACGCCGAGGACGAGAGTGATTTCGTGCATCGGGCTCCGGTCGTCACCGTCATGGGGCATGTCGACCACGGTAAGACGTCGGTGCTCGACTTCATCCGCCGGACGAATGTGATCGCAGGCGAATCCGGCGGCATCACGCAGCACATAGGCGCATACCACGTCCAGCTGGAAGACGGAAGGGCGATCAGCTTCCTCGACACGCCCGGGCACGAGGCGTTTACTGCCATGCGTGCCCGCGGGGCGGAGATCACCGACCTCGTGGTGCTGGTCGTTGCAGCCGATGACGCCGTCATGCCCCAGACGATCGAAGCGATCAGTCACGCGCGGAATGCCGGAGTACCGCTGATCGTGGCGATCAACAAGATCGATCTTCCGACCGCGAACGTGGCGAAGGTCAAACAGGACCTGTTGTCGCAAAGCGTCGTGCTGGAGGAATTCGGCGGCGACGTACTGGCCGCTGCAGTCTCGGCCAAGACCGGCGAGGGACTGGACGACCTGCTGGAGAAGATCCTGCTCCAGGCCGAACTGCTGGACCTCAAGGCAAAGCCGACCGGCGATGCCCGTGGGACAGTGGTCGAGGCCGAGCTCGACAAGGGAATGGGCCCCGTCGCTACGGTGCTGATCGAGAGTGGCGAGCTCAACGTGGGAGACGACTTCATCTGCGGCCTGTTCGGTGGCCGCGTCCGGGCGCTGCTGGACGAGCGGGGAAACCCGGTGGATGCTGCAGGTCCCGCGATTCCGGTCCGGGTTCTCGGAATCGAAGGTGTGCCGCAGGCCGGCGACAAGCTCGTGGAGATGGGAGCGGCCAGAGTGCGCGAAGTCGTGCAGCGACGGCAGCAGCTCGAGCGAGAGAAGGACATCCGGCGCCGCCAGCGCGGAACGAGGCTCGAGGACATTTTCTCTGCCGTGCGCGAGGGAGGTCAGGCGACACTGAACCTGATCATCAAGGGAGACACGGACGGATCCGTGCAGGCCCTGGGGGACTCTCTCGAGCGACTTGGAACGTCGGAGGTGGCGGTCGAGGTCGTGCACAGGGGAGTCGGCGCGATCAACGAGTCCGACGTTCTGCTCGCCACGACGACTGCAGCGCTGATCATCGGATTCCACGTCCGACCGGACGTGAAGTCCCGACTGATGGCCGAGCGGGACGACGTGGAAATTCGTACGTACAGCGTGATCTACGAGGCGGTAGAAGAAGTTAAGCTGGCGCTCGAAGGCATGTTGAGACCCGAGAAACGTGAGATCATCGTCGGTACGGCGGAGATCCGTGAGACGTTCAGGGTACCGAAGGTCGGGACGGTCGCGGGGTGCTACGTCGGCTCTGGTGAAATTCACCGGAACCTGCCGGTTCGGCTGCTCAGGGAGTACGTACAGATTTACGCCGGGAAGATCGGCAGCCTGAAGCGGTTCAAGGACGACGTACGCGAAGTCCGTGAAGGCTACGAGTGCGGAATCGGGATCGACGGATACAACGATCTCAAGGTCGGTGACATGATCGAGTGCTACAAGGTCGAAGAGGTGGCCCGCTCGCTCGCGCAGAGCGCCGCCGGCAACTGATTCTGCTCGTGCCGGCCGTCTACGCTCACGCTCGCTGGGTACTGAGAATTCCGGAGTGTCGTTCGCTGAAGACCAAGCGATCGATTATCCGCGGACTCCGGGATCGTATCAGGTCCAGGTTTCCGGTTTCGGCGGCAGAGACCGACTTTGCCAACGAGCACGGCCGGGCGGAGCTCAGCGTCGCCCTGGTGACTTCGGACGCGAAAGTCGCAGACTCGATTCTCGAACGTCTCGACGCGATGGTGGCATCCGACCCGAGGATCTTCGTCACCGAGCGTGAAAGGCGATATGTCCCATAGACGAATCGAACGCGTAAACCAGCTTCTTCGCGAGGAACTGGCATCGCTTCTGCGCACGGAGAGCAAGGATCCGCGAGTCCGCTCGGTCACGATCACCGGTGTCGAGACCACCACGGATCTCAAGCACGCAGATGTGTTCGTCAGGACGCTCGGTGGCGAAATGCCCGTGGACGAAGCGATCGAGGGTCTCGAAAGCGCGGAGGGATTTCTGCGTCGCCAGCTCGGCCGCACTCTCCATCTGCGTCGGATTCCCGAGATGCGTTTCGTCGCCGACCACACGCTGGAGCATGCGCGGAAGATCGAGGACCTGCTCGATGAGGCGCTGGGCGACGATCGGGGGGGAATCCCGGCCGATCTGCGGGACGACGGCAGCGATGAAGGACTCTGACGGGGTCGTCAGCGGCGTCCTGCTCGTCGACAAGCCGGAGGGCCCCACCTCCCACGACATGGTCCAACTGGCTCGCCGCGCTTTGCGGATGCGTCGGGTAGGCCACACGGGTACGCTCGATCCGTTTGCCTCCGGTCTGCTTATTCTCTGTGCGGGCCGGGCCACCCGCCTGGTGGATCTGTTTCACCTCCTTCCCAAACGCTATTCGGCCCAGGTCGTATTGGGGATGGAAACGACGACGGATGATCTTACCGGCGAGCCGGTGGCGCGCCCGGATGCATTTAGGGAGATCGACCGTCCGGAACTCGAGCAGGCGCTCATGAGCCTGACGGGTGAGTTGTCTCAGGTCCCACCAGCCTACTCCGCCAAACGCGTCCGCGGACGTCGGGCCTACAGCCTGGCGCGGGAGGGTGCCGCGGTCGAGCTCGAGCCCGCGGCCGTGACGGTTCA
>Ga0307377_10008339_pt1 | contig 10526 bp, 7 predicted proteins | sample TR3MG_FD_202535 | JGI IMG/M metagenome (GOLD analysis project Ga0307377, IMG submission 202535) | Soil microbial communities from Risofladan, Vaasa, Finland - TR-3 | ecosystem: Environmental > Terrestrial > Soil > Coastal area > Acid sulfate soil | place: Finland: Risofladan, Vaasa | collected... | reverse complement strand
TCCTAAGTTGTTCAGAAATTCCGGCACCAGCGCCGGCCACTTTGGTTTGCCCCGTCGCCGAAGCATAAAAACCGCCGTTGCTAGGCTTATCGGATGCTTCCGGGCAAAGGTTTAGGAGTTTCTTGAGTTCGCGTCCGGCGCGCGTTGGCGCATCGCCCCTGGCGAAGCGATGTCGAAGCCTGGATGGCCCGGCTTAGGGGACTGATTTGAAGAGGTTTTTAAGAGGCGACGATAACGCGGTCCTTGCCGACGCGCTTCGCTTCGTAGAGAGCGGCGTCGGCGCGGTTGATGAGCGCCTCCAGGGTTTCGCCCGGGCCGTACACGGCGACGCCGGCGCTGAAGGTCACCAGCAACTGCTGCCTGGCCCATGAAATCGGCTTGGCCGCGAGTTCGCGTTGCAGCCGGCCCATCACCGCGACCGCCTCGTCCAGGCGCGAATCGGGCAGGAGCAGCAGGAATTCCTCGCCGCCGTAGCGTCCGATCAGGTCGTTGCCGCGGATGGTTTCCTTGATGATGGCCACGAGGTGGACCAGCACGATGTCGCCCACCTGGTGGCCAAAGGTGTCGTTGATCTTCTTGAAATTGTCGATGTCGATGAGGGCGACGCACAGGCAGGAGCCGGCCCGTTTGGCGCGCGCAGCTTCGCGTTCGAGCGCATCGTCCAGGCCGCGCCGGTTCAGCGCGCCGGTGAGCTGGTCTTCGCGCACCAGCCTGTTTACCAGCTCGAGTTGGCTCTTGAGGTGCTCGATGCGCTGTTCGGCGCGTACTACCTGCTGGTGCACGATCGCCATTTCGCTCGCGGTGTGCAAGGCTCGGGTTTCGTTCAGCGCCTCGTCCAGAATGCCGATGATGTCGCGCACATCCCGGGTATTGCGGATTTTTTGCGCGTACCCTTCGATGCGGTTGTAGTAGTCGGTCGGCGCGGTCGACAGCGTGTTCTTGCCGATGGGGCGGTTCGCCCGCTTCGAGTTTCCTCCACGCGGCGGCATTGCAAGCCGCAGCACGCCCCCGTTCATCTCGCCTCCCATCGCTCGATCTCCTTCACGCCTCACCCGGAATGTTCCCGGGGCTAAGCAGACCTGACTAGCCTAACATCGGTGCGAGGGTGGGCAAGGCGCGAAACAGAAGGGGAAATCAGGCGCAAATCCGTGGATCGTGATTCGTGGTTCGTTGCCCGTACCCCGAACCACGAACCACGAACCACGAGCAACGCCCTCACGCCGCGCAGACGCGGTTCTTGCCGCTGCGCTTGGCTTCGTAGAGGGCCTTGTCCGCGCGCGCGATCATGCCGGCCTGTGGCTCGCCGCTCTGGCGCAGCGCCACGCCGGCGCTGAAGGTGATGAGCACGCGCTCGTTGTTGTGCAGGAAGAACGCCTTCGTCAGATTGCGCTGCAGCCTCACCATGACTTCGACCGCCTCCTGCTGCTGCGTGTCGGGCAGCAGCAGCATGAACTCCTCGCCGCCGTAGCGTGCGAGCACGTCGCTAGGGCGCATGGTGCGCTTGGTAACGCGCACCAGGTGCTGCAGGGCTTCATCGCCGGTCTGGTGGCCGTGGGCGTCGTTCAAATGCTTGAAATTGTCGATGTCGAGCAGGGCGATGCACAGGGGTGCGCCGGTGCGCTCCGAGCGCGCGGTCTCGCGCGCGCAGGCATCCTCCAGACCACGGCGGTTGAGCACGCCGGTGAGCTGGTCCTCCTGCACCAGTTCGCTCACCTGCTCCAGCTCGCGCTCTAGGGCCTTGACCTTGGTCTCCGCCGCTTCGACCTGGCGCCGCGCGGCGAGCAGCTCGTCGCGTGTGCGTGCCGTGTCGAGCTGCGCCGCACGGGTGTCGGCGAGCAGATCCGCAAGCACCACGTTGAGTTGCGTGATGTCGTCGGTGTGGCGGATCTTCTGCGCATAGCCCTCCAGTCGGTCGTGGTAGCCGACGGTGCTCTCGGAGAGGTCGCCCAGGCGGTCGATGAAATTGGTGATCAACTGCTTCAGCGCCGCCTTGGCCTCCTGCAGGCTGTGCCTGAGCGTGCCCTGCTTGAAGATCACTTCCTTGAGGCGGCGCTCGGCTTCGACAACGGCGCCGAGGTCGAGCGGACGCGTGACGATCTCCTGCAGCACTGCCACTTGGCCGCGCAGCCACTGATCTTCGCTCAGCAACTCGTGCGTGTTGTCGATCAGCAGGCGCAACAGGCGCAGCAGGCCCTGGTGCAGTTCGGCGTTGTCGCCGCCGCGCACCTCGAGCTTGAACCAGAACCGGCGCAGGGCCGAAGTAAGTTGCGCAATTGCGTCCTTGCCGGCCGCCGCGCGCGCTTCCTTGGCAAGGGCGTTCGCCTCCTCGGCCAGATCGGGCGCATTGCCGAGGTGCGAGACCACCGCAAACTCCAGGGTCTGCGCGAGCAGCTCGCGCAATTCGGCGATCCCATTGTCGCTTCCCTCCGCGCTCGCGCTCTGCTGCGTAGCCGGCGGCCTCGTGGCGGAGATAGTCGCCGCTGCCGGCTCGACGGGCAGATCGGGTTGCGCGGCTGGCGCCGTCATCGACCACGATGCCACCAGGCTGCGCAATTTCGCCGCCAGGCGGGCGGGATCGGATCCGGGAACGCCGAGGACCCTTTCCAGGCTCTCGCGCTTCCTCGCCGTCGTGAGTGTGTTATGGCGCGTCTCCCATTGCCGCAACAGCTCGAGGATCAGTTGCGCCCAAACGGAAGCAGACGCCTTCTCGTCGGCGTCCGGCAGGCCGGCGATTTCCTGGTAATACTGGCGATAGCTGTCCGGCGTCGGCGCGATGCGGCGCGAGGCGAGGAGGCGCAACGTTTCCCTGGCAATATCGGACGGGTTGGTGAGTTCGCTCATCTTGTGCCGTAAACGCAGGCGCGGGCCGTACCTGCTCGATCTCCTATATCGGCAATGGAGCGGAATACTTGAGTCCGAATTGCGGCCGGGTTGGCGGCAGGGACGACGCCTAGGAATTTTTCTCAAAATGACAATTGAAAAAACTGTCATTCCGCGGGCGCAGCCCGAGGAATCTGCTTCTTGGTGTTGGAGTGAAAAGCAGATCCCTCGCCTTGCTCGGGATGACATTGACAACAACGGTGGTCATTTTGCGACAGGTTCTAAAGGGCGGACCGATGCGGCCGTAAACCCATCTGGCGGTTCCGCGGGACGAACGACGGGCCGCCCGCCGAATCGATAGACCGGGACCGGGCAACCGCAAGCGCGGGCGTGAGCCGACCGCGGCTGCAGCGCCGAGGGCGCTCGGCACCGTGCCGGCGCTCCGGGCATGGAAAAGGGAAGCTAAATTGAATGTGCGCAAGCTCGCCGATTTGAATCCGGAACAGATGCTCCTCGACATGGGTTGGACCGGGGAGTGCGCGTCGGACGCAGCCGCTGGCGCACGGCACCTTGTAGCCGATCTGCGCCGTGCCTTGCTGCACCACGAGTTCCTGCTGCATTATCAGCCGCAGGTGAGCTGCAAAAGCGGTCGCATCGTCGGTGTGGAGGCTCTGATACGCTGGGAGCACCCAAGCCGAGGGCTGGTCGCTCCCGGCGAATTCATTCCGCTGCTTGAGGAAAGCGGCCTGATCGTTCCGGTAGGCGAATGGGTGCTGCGCGCGGCCTGCCGGCAGGCGCGCGCCTGGCAGGAGGCAGGGCTCGGCCAAATACGGGTGGCAGTGAACGTGTCGGGGCGCCAGCTGGAAACGGAGAACCTGTTTGCGGTCGTCAAAGCGGCGCTGGATGAGTGCGGCCTGGAACCGGCGTATCTCGAACTCGAACTGACCGAAAGCTACCTGATGCGCAATCCGGAAGAAGCGATCGCAACGCTTTCGCGGCTGAAGGCGATCGGCGTGCGCGTATCGGTGGACGATTTCGGCACCGGCTATTCGAGCCTCGCCTATCTCAAGCGCTTCCCCCTCGATATCGTCAAGGTGGACCGCTCGTTCATTCAGAACATCGCGGCGGACGCGGACGACGCGGCGATCACCCGGGCGGTGATCAGCATGGCGCACAGCCTGAAGCTCGACGTAATCGCGGAAGGCGTGGAGACCGAGGCGCAGCTCGGCGTGCTGATCGCGAACAACTGCGATGCCATCCAGGGCTATTATTTCAGCCGGCCGGTCGATGCCGACGCGGTCGCGGGGATGCTGCGCGAGGACCGCCGCCTGGTGAGCAAGCTGCTCGAGGATGGCGCGGATGCGCGCACGCTGCTGCTGGTGGACGACGACGAGGCCATCATCAGAGTGTTGGAGCTGCTGCTGCGCGGCCGCGGTTACCGCGTTCTCAGCGCGACCAGCGCCGAGCAGGGCTTGACGCTGCTCGGGGAGAACCGCGTCGACGTGGTGATATCCGATCAGCGCATGCCCGGCATGCATGGTGTGGAGTTTTTGCGCCGCGTCAAGGAGATCCATCCCGACAGCGTGCGCATGATGCTTTCTGGGTACATCGACCTGAAATCGGTCACCGACGCCATCAACGAGGGCGCAATCTATAAATTTCTCACCAAGCCCTGGAACAACGAACTGCTGTGCACCAATATCGAAGAGGCCTTTCGGCGCAAGGAAATGGCCCGCGACAACAAGCGTCTCGGCGAGGAGCTGCGGGCGGCTAATATCGAGCTGGCGCGGGTCAACGACGAATTGCGCCGGCATTTGCGCGACAAATCGCAGCAGGTAGTGCGCGACGAGGCCGCGCTTGGGGCCGCGCAGGAAGTGCTGCAGCATCTGCCCTGGCCGTATGTCGGCATCGACGCCGACGGCATGATCGCGGCGGCCAACGCCGATGCCGAGGCCTTGTTCGCCAATGAAGCGCCGCTGCTCGGGGCAATGGCGGTCGAACGCCTGCCCGGGGCGCTGCTCGCGTGGCTCGATAGCGAAGCGAACAGCGAGGTCGGGCTGGACATCGGCGGAACCCGCTATCGGGTGTCGCGGCGCGCGATGGGCGCGAGTTCCCAATCGAGCGGGACACTGCTTACTCTCAAATCCGAACGACCGCAGTCATGAGGCCCGCCACCACACTGGACCTGGAACCGAAGCCCGACCCTGTGATGGAGGCAGCACAGCGCGAGGCCGCGTTGCTGCGCCTCTCGCATCTTTTTCGCCGAGCCGGCACCGACACCCTCATGCAGGCGCTGCGGCGGGCCATGGTCGATTACCGGACGAAAAAATAACCGTGCAACCATTGGATCTGGAACAGGTGATCGCTCAGATCGGGAAGCTGCCGTCGCTGCCCGCCGTAGTGCTCGAGGTACTGGAGTCGTTCGAGGACGATCATGCCGATACCGGTGCAATCGGTAAAAAAATCGCACAGGACCAGGCACTCTCCGCGAAGGTGCTGCGCGTGGCCAATTCGTCGTTTTACGGTCTGCGGGGCAAGGTCGCGACCGTCAAGGATGCGATGGTCGTGCTGGGATTCGGCAATGTTCGTACGCTGGTAATTGGTGCGGGCGTGACCGGCAGCTTTTCGGCGCTTGCCTCCGGCAGCTTCGATCTGCGCGCCTTTTGGATTCACGGCATCGTCGCGGCCACATGCGCAAGGTGTTTCGCGGCCGACGCCGGCATCGATCCCGAGCGTGCGTTTACCGCTGGCCTGCTGCACGACATCGGCCGCGTGGTGCTTGCGACCTGCTTCCCCGATCATTATCGCCGCGTGGCCGAATACCGCGCAGCGCACGATTGCTACCCGATCGAGGCGGAGCGCCAAGTTCTGGGACTGGACCACGCGGCCGTCGGCGGCGCGCTCACCGAGCGCTGGACGTTCGCGCCCGTCATCCAGCAGGCGGTCGCCGCGCACCATTGCTCCGCGGACCCGGCCACGCCCGGGTGCAGGCCCGGCTTGGCCGGGCTGGTCCACGTCGCCGACGTAGCCGCGCACGCGCTCGACCTGGCCGGGGACGACAACGAATTGGTGCCGCAGTTCGACGCCGTCACCTGGACGCGCATGGGCATCACCTGGCCGAAATTCCTGGAGCACCTTGCGGAAGCGGAGCGCCGCGCCCAGGGCGCCGAATTGCTGCTCAGCGCATGATGTCGCCGGCTGCGGCAGCGACCTGCGCCGGTCCCTGCCGTGGGATGGCGTGGTCGCGGGCGGCGATCGCCCGGACCATATTATTTCCACCGCTTTTGGTGTCGGCCCGGCGGCCCGGCGGCCCGGCGTCCCGGCTCAGAGCACGAAATAGAAGCTGGCGCCTTCGTCCACGCGGCCCTCTGCCCACGCGTCTCCCCCATGGCGCTGGACGATGCGCGCGACTGTGGCGAGGCCGATGCCCGAGCCGGGGAATTCCGCAGCCGAGTGCAGCCGCTGAAACGCGCGGAACAGGTTTTTCGCGTGCGCCATGTCGAAGCCGGCGCCGTTGTCGCGCACGAAATAAACCGTGCGGCCGTCCTTATCGTCTACGCCGAACTCGATGCGCGCATCGTCACGGCGCGAACTGTATTTCCAGGCATTGCCGATCAGGTTCTGCAGCACTACCCGGAGCAGGCCCGGATCGCCCACAGCCGGCGCCTGCGGCGCAATCACCCACGCGACCCGTCGTTCCGGGGTATCGGCCTGCAAATCCCCGATTACCTCCCACGCCAGCACCGATAGGTCGAGCGGCTCCACGTGCATCGCCTGGCGCGATATGCGCGACAGCTTCAGCAGGTCATCGATGAGCTGCCCCATTTTCTGGGTGCCAGCGCCCACGCGCCTGAGCATGTCCCGACCCTGTTCATCGATTTGGCCGGCGTATTGCTCGTCCAGCAAACGGCTGAATCCGTGGATCGCCCGCAGCGGCGCGCGCAGGTCGTGGGACACGGTATAGGAGAAGGCTTCCAGTTCGGCGTTGGCCTGCTCCAGCGCCTTGGTGCGCGCCGCTACGCGCTGCTCCAGTTCGGCGTTGAGTTGACAGATTTCCATCTCGGCCTTCTTATGCTGGGTGACGTCGTTGGTGATCCAGATGACGCACTGCTCCGTCCCGATTTCGATCGCCTCGGCCCAGATTTCGCAAATCATCGATTCTCCCGATTTCCTGCACAGTTCCGCTTCGAAACGGCTGAGCTGGCCGTTCGTGAGCAAGGTGTCGATCGCACGCTGGCGCTCGCTGGGGATTTTCCACAAGCCGATGTCTAGGGAGGTGCGGCCGATGACTTCCTCGCGCGTGTGCCCCGTCGCGCTGAGAAGGCCTTCGTTGACCTCGATGTGGCGGCCGTCTGCCAGGGTGCTGATGGAGATGAACATCGGGCTCGAATGGAATGCCTTGGCGAATTTTTCCTCCGAAGCGCGCAGCGCGGCCTCCATCGCAATCCGCTGCGAAATATCCACGAATACGGCGATGTAATTGATCAACTCACCGCGATCGTCGCGCACCGTACTGATCGACAGCCACTCCGGGAACACGTGCCCGTCCTTGTGCCGGTTCCAGATCTCGCCTGACCAGTATCCCTGCGCACGGATGGACTCCCACATGGATCGGTAGAATTCGCCGCCCTGCCGCCCCGAGCTGAGGATGCGGGGATTGCGGCCGAGGACTTCGTCGGCGCGATACCCAGTGATTTCTGTAAACCGCCGGTTTATGCTGACGAAGTTGGCGTCCGCGTCGGTTATCGCGATCGCTTCCTGGGTATGATCGAATACCCTCGCGGCGAGGCGCAGTTGTGCTTCGCCGCGCTTGCGCTCGGTGATGTCGCGGGCTACGGTCACGATCACCCAGCTTTCGCCCAATCGCTGGGCGCGGCGCCGGATTTCGACCCATGCTTGCGCGCCGTTCTCGCGCCGGCGCAGCAATTCGACCGGATCCGTGGCGCCGTTGGCGATCACGGAATCGTAAGTGCGCGCGAGCTTTTCGCGCGGCATCGACAGCACCCCCTCGGGTCCGAGCGCCAGTATTTCCTCGCGCGCCAAGCCGAGCATGGCGCAGGCGGCGGCATTGACATCGATGAAGCGCATGCTCGCGCGATCGACCAGATAGATCCCGTCTTCGGCGGCGTCCATCGCCGCGCGAAAGCAGCGCAATTCCTCTTCGCCCTTTCTGCGCTCGGTGATGTCCTTGCTGACGCCGCGATAGCCGGTGAAGCGGCCGGATCCATCGAACATCGGCCCTCCACTAAACTGCACATAGCGCGTCGGTCCGCCGCGGTAACTTCGGCCGATCTCGAAATCGCGGAACGGCCGCCTCGCCGCGACGATTCCCTCGAGCGCCGTGAGCTGCGGTTCCTCCCACGCGATCCCCGTGGCCTCGCGCAGCGTCTTGCCGAAAAACGTGCTCAAGTCCACGCCTTCCTGCTGAAAATGCGGGTGCGAAATCTCGGTAAAGCGCAGATTTTCGTCCTGTACCCAATACGTGTCGGTCGACAACTCGATCAGCGCGCGATAGCGTTCCTCGCTCTGGCGCAAGGCCGCCTCTGCCTGCTTGCGCCGGGATTCGCGCGCGAAATTGTCCAGCGCGAAACTGATGTCCGCCGCCATTTCGGTCAACAGGCTGCGCGCGGATTCGTCGAAGGCACCGGCTTCGCCTGCATACAGGTTGAACGCGCCGACGGCGACATCACCCCGGTGCAGAGGCAGCGAAGCGGATGCCGCCCAGCCAAAGCGCTTGCGGTGCTCGTGCCACGGCGAGGTATCGGGCTGCTGCCCCCAATTCCGATGCCATACGGGGCGGCTTTCGCGAATCGCGATTCCGGTCGGGCCCTGCCCCAGGGGGTTGTCGGCATCCATGGAGATTTCGATGCTCTGCAAATACGCTTCGGCGTGATCGCCGCAGCACGCGGCGGGCAGCACCATCCGCGTTGCGGGGTCGGCCAGGCCTATCCACGCCATTTTCATGCCGCCGAAATCGACGGCGACACGGCAGAGTTGCGGAAACAATTCTTCTTCGCTCTTGCAGCGCACCACGGCCTGGTTGCACTGGCTCAGTGCGGCGTAAAGCTGGGTCAGCCGCTGCACCTCCACATTGGTTCGGCGCATCGCTTCTCTCCTTAACGCAAAGGCGCGTTGGCCATGAGCCGAGTGTCGGGTCGGCAAAGCAGGCAGAGAAAGCTTTTCCGCGGAGATCGGAGCATCAATCCACCAGTCGGTTCTTGAGCGCGTAGTGGATCAGTTCCGAGTTGTTCTTCAGGCGCATCTTTTCCAGCAGGCGCGCGCGATAGACGCTGACGGTTTTGGCGCTCAGGTGCATCTCGACCGCGATCTGGCTGAGCGCTTTGCCCGACGCGATCAACTTCATGGTTTCGTATTCACGATCGGACAGGGTGGCATGCGCGGGGCGGTCGCCGCCGTCGGCGATGGTCCCGGCCAGTTCTTCGGCCACTGCGGGGCTGATGTAGCGCCTGCCGCGCGCTACCTGGCGTATTGCGGTGACCAGCAGCGCCGGCGCGCTTTGCTTGGTGAGATAGCCCGATGCGCCGGCCTTGATTGCGCGCAGCGCATAGGTTTCCTCCGGGTGCATGCTGAGCATGAGCACGCCGAGCTTGGGCTTTTCCTTTTTCAACTGCTTCAGCGTGTCCAGGCCGTTGCGGTCCGGCATGGTGATATCGAGCAACACTACGTCGATCGGATGCTCGCGCGCGAGCTTGATCGCCTGCGCGCCGTTTTCAGCCTCGGCGCAGACCTGCATGTCCCCGGCCTCGGCGATGATCTGCGCCAGCCCGCGCCGCAGGATGGCGTGGTCGTCGGCGATGAGTACCTGAAGCAGTTTCATGGCAGCCCTTTGGCGTTGGAATCCTGCTCGCGCGGCGCAAGCAATGACTGCATGACGCTTCCGAAAAGCAGCATCTGCTCCTCCTCGGCCGGTTGCTCCGGGGCGTCCTGGAGTGTCCGCGGCAGGCGCAGCGTTACCGCCGTGCCGCTGCGCGTGCGGCGCACGCCCGCCTCGCCGCCTAGGCTGCGCGCGCGCTCCCGGATACCGAGGATGCCGAACGCCTGCGTTTTCCCCAAATGCTCCTCGGAGATGCCGCGGCCGTTGTCGTGCACCTGCAACACTACGCTGTTGTCGCGCGCCTCGAGTTCGACTTCGACCCGGGTCGCGCCGGCGTGCTTGGCGATGTTGGTCAGAGCCTCCTGGAAAGTCCGGAACACCGTGATCGAAACCTCGCTGTCCAGGGTAATCTCCTTGTAGGCACAGGTCACAACGCAGGCTATGTCCATGCGCTTCTCGAACTCGGCGGCTTGCCATTCGATGGCGGCCACGATGCCCAGATCGAGGATGCCCGGGCGCAGCTCGGTGGCTATGCGGCGCGTGATTTCCATTGCGCTGTCGAGCAGCGCTTCGGTCGAATGCAATCGGTGTATCATCTCGGCGGCGTCCGGTGCCAGGCCATTTCCCAGACGCAGCAGCATGATCTTGGCCGCCGTCAGCGTGCCGCCGAGTTCGTCGTGGATCTCGCGCGCGATGCGGCTGCGTTCCTGTTCCTTCACCGTTTCGACGTGCGCCGACAGCCGGCTCAGATCAGCGCGCGAGCGCCGGATCTCGATGTCGGCGGTCTTGTTCTGCGTGATGTTGGAAATGATGCCTTCCCAGCAAATGCATGCGTCGTCGAGCAGGCGCGAGCGCGAGCGCAGGTCCACCC
>Ga0307377_10008337_pt1 | contig 10526 bp, 5 predicted proteins | sample TR3MG_FD_202535 | JGI IMG/M metagenome (GOLD analysis project Ga0307377, IMG submission 202535) | Soil microbial communities from Risofladan, Vaasa, Finland - TR-3 | ecosystem: Environmental > Terrestrial > Soil > Coastal area > Acid sulfate soil | place: Finland: Risofladan, Vaasa | collected... | reverse complement strand
GACCAGGAAGGCCGCGGCGTCGCGCGCAGCGAAGGCAAGGTGATCTTCATCGAGGGCGCGCTGACCGGGGAGCTGGTCAGCTATTCCTCGTACCGCAAGAAGCCCTCGTTCGAACTCGCGCAGGTCACGCAGATACACAAGTCATCTGCTATGCGCGTGCAGCCCAAGTGTGCGCATTTCGGCGTGTGCGGCGGCTGCTCGATGCAGCATCTGGATGCCAGGGCGCAGGTCGCGGTCAAGCAGCGCATCCTCGAGGACAGCCTGTGGCATATCGGCAAGGTCAGGGCGGAAACCATATTGCGCCCGATCTACGGGCAGGCCTGGGGTTATCGCGAACGGGCGCGGCTGTCGGTCAGGCACGTGATCAAGAAGGGCAAGACGCTGGTCGGTTTTCACGAGAAGCGCAGCAGTTTCGTCGCCGACATGCAGCACTGCGAGATCCTGGTGCCGAAGATCGCCGCGCTGCTGCCGTTGCTGGCCGAACTGGTCAGCGGCCTGTCGATCCGCGATCGCGTGCCGCAGATCGAGGTCGCGGTGGGCGAGCATGTCGATGTGCTGGTATTGCGCGTGATGGATACGCCCAGCAGTGAAGATGAAGCCGCGTTGCGCACTTTTGCCGACAAGCACGGCATCCAGTTCTGGCTGCAGACCGGCGGTTACGACACCATCGCGCCGTTCCACCCGCCAACCTTACAGCAGCCCCTGTCAGGGCGGATGAACACAGAGAGCAGTGAAGGGGCTGCTGGCGGCACTGCCCGCAATCTGCCGCTGCGCGGTAACGTGTCCGTGCCGCCGCTTAGCTACAGCCTGCCGGAATTCGGCATCACCATGCCGTTCGCGCCGAGCGAGTTCACCCAGGTGAACAGCGCGCTGAACCGGGTGATGATCAGCCGCGCGATGCGTTTGCTCGACCCGCAACCGGGCGAACGCATCGCCGATTTTTTCTGCGGCCTGGGCAACTTCACGCTGCCGATCGCGCGCAGCGGCGCGCAGGTGCTGGGCATCGAGGGCAGCGAAACATTGGTGGCGCGCGCCAAACAGAATGCCGAACTGAACGGCCTGGCCGGCAATGCGAAATTTGCCGCGATGAACCTGTTTGCGATCACGGCTGATGCTTATTTCAGTCTCGGCCGATTCGACAAGCTGCTGATCGACCCGCCGCGCGACGGTGCGCTGGAACTGGTGAAGTCCCTGGGCGGCGAAAATGCTCCGCACCGCATCGTCTATGTCTCCTGCAATCCCGGTACGCTGGCACGCGATGCAGCCGAGCTGGTCCAGCGCGGCTACGTGCTTAAATCCGCGGGCGTGATGAACATGTTCCCGCATACCTCGCATGTCGAGTCGATCGCGGTGTTTGAGTTGGGTGAGACGGAATGAAACGCTATGCCGACCTTGTCGCCGACGCGCTCACGCGCGTGAAGGAGATCCAGCCCTGGGATCTGGGCAAGCGGCTGGCCGCGGGCAGTGAGCCTGTGCTGCTCGACGTGCGCGAACCGGCAGAGTATGCCGCGCTGCATATTCCGGGCGCGATCAACGTGCCGCGCGGGATACTGGAACAATCCTGCGAATGGGATTTTGACGAGACCCTGCCCTTGCTTGCCGCCGGCCGCGAACTGGAGATCGTCGTGATCTGCCGCTCCGGCTACCGTTCCGCGCTGGTCGCTGACGCGATGCAGCAGATGGGCTACACCCGCGTGGTCTCGCTCAGGAGCGGCGTGCGCGGCTGGAACGATTCCGATCAGCCGCTGGTGAATGTCGACGGCAAGCCGGTGGATGGCGATACCGCCGAAGAAATACTGGGCCCGCACCTGCGCCCGGATCAACGTAATCCCGGTCAGCGTAATCCTGCCCAGCGAAATCCAAAACAATCCTGAGCAGGGACGGTTAACCTTTATTTTCCGCAATCAACAGAGTGGAAAAACGAGTGGCCATCCTACCTTAAATTATTGTGCTCGCCAGCGCATGGCAATTCAAAAAGGTATATGCTGTTCAGCATGAACTTCTAGGTAAGATTACTGCGGAGGTGCCCGATGTCCCAAGCACGCATGGTTACGATCGACGGCAACGAGGCCGCCGCCTATATCGCCCACCTGACCAACGAGGTGATCGCGATTTATCCGATTACACCCTCTTCGCCCATGGGCGAATATGCCGATGCCTGGTCGTCCCAGGGCATCCGGAATCTGTGGGGCACCATTCCGGAAGTCGTCGAGATGCAGAGCGAGGGCGGCGCAGCCGGCGCGATACACGGCGCGTTGCAGACCGGCTCGCTGGCGACCACCTTTACCGCTTCGCAGGGCCTGCTGCTGATGATCCCCAATATGTATAAGATCGCCGGCGAACTCACGCCCTTCGTGATGCACGTCGCCTCGCGCTCGCTGGCTGCACAGGGCCTGTCGATCTTCGGCGACCACGGCGATGTGATGGCGGCGCGCTCTACCGGTTTTGCCTATCTCGCTTCCAATTCGGTGCAGGAAGCGATGGACATGGCGCTGATTGCCCAGGCGGCGACGCTGGAAGCGCGCGTGCCGATCCTGCATTTCTTCGACGGTTTCCGCACTTCCCACGAAGTGGCCAAGATCGAGCAGGTTCCGGTCGACGTGGTGCGCGAGATGATAGACGACCAGCTGGTGTTCGCGCATCGCGCTCGCGCGCTGACGCCGGACCATCCGTTCATACGCGGCACGTCGCAAAACCCGGACGTGTATTTCCAGGCGCGCGAGTCGGTCAACCCGTTCTACCAGCGCATGCCCGGGATCGTGCAGCAAACCATGGACAAGTTTGCCGCACTGACCGGACGCCAATACCAACTTTATGAATATGCCGGCGCACCGGATGCCGAGCGCGTGATCGTGTTGATGGGTTCCGGCGCGGAAGCGGTGGAAGAAGTGGTCGACCACATCAATCATCATGGCGAAAAGGTGGGTGTGGTGAAGGTTCGATTGTTCCGCCCGTTCGCGGCAGACGAGTTGCTCAAGGTCATACCCGCCACCGCGAAACGCATCGCGGTGCTGGACAGGACCAAGGAGCCGGGCGCGGACGGCGAGCCGCTGTACAAGGATGTGGTGACCGCGATCAGCGAAGCCTATAGCGGCGGCACGAGCAAATTTGCCGGTATGCCGCGCGTGGTGGGCGGACGCTACGGGCTTTCCTCCAAGGAATTCACGCCGGGCATGGTCAAGGGCGTGTTCGACGAACTGAACAGGGACCAGCCGAAGAACCATTTCACCATCGGCATTTACGACGACCTGAGCCACACCAGCCTGAATTGGGACGAGGACTTTCGCACCGATGCCGGCAACGGCGTGATGCGCTGCATGTTTTATGGCCTGGGCTCGGACGGCACGGTGGGTGCCAACAAGAACACCATCAAGATCATGGGCGAAGAAACCGAGCTGTATGGACAGGGCTATTTTGTCTACGACTCGAAGAAGGCCGGTGCGGCGACCATCTCGCACCTGCGTTTCTCGCCCAGGCCGATACATTCGCCCTACCTGATCGCCAACAACGAGGCGAACTTCATCGGCTGCCACCAGCCCATATTCCTGGATCGCTACGAACTGCTCGATCATGCAGCCGAAGGCGCGGTGTTCCTGGTCAACACCTCGGTAACGGCGGACAGGGTGTGGAATCTGCTGACGCGCAAGATGCAGCAGCAGATACTGGACAAGAACATCGGGTTCTATGTGATCGATGCCTATGCAATCGCCAAACAAACCGGCATGGGCACACGGATCAACACCATCATGCAGACCTGTTTCTTTGCGATCTCCGGGGTGCTGCCGCGCGACGTGGCGATCGAGAAGATCAAGCTCGCTGCCAAAAAATCCTACAGCAAGAAGGGGCAGGCCGTGGTCGAGGCCAACTGGAAGGCGATCGACGAGACCGTCGCCAACCTGCACAAGGTCGCCGTTCCGGCAACCGTGAGCAGCACCCACGAGATGCCGGAAGCCGTGCCCGCATTCGCGCCGGAATTCGTGCGCAAGATCACCGCCGAGATCATGTCCGGCCGCGGCGACCGCCTGCCGGTGAGCGCGCTCCCGAATGACGGCACATGGCCATCCGGCACCGCGATGTGGGACAAGCGCAACCTGGCCCAGGAGATCCCGGTATGGGATGAAGAATTGTGCATACACTGCGGCAAGTGCCCGTTCGTCTGTCCGCATTCGGCCATCCGCAGCAAGCTGTTTTCGGCAGACATGGCGAAAGACGCTCCGCCCACTTTCAAGCACATACAGGTCAAGGGCAAGGACTTCGAGCAGGGCATGCATATCAGTTACCAGGTTGCGCCCGAAGACTGTACCGGTTGCACGCTGTGCGTGGACATCTGCCCGGCGGTATCCAAGGTCGACGGCCACAAGGCACTGGAAATGCGGCCGATCGCGCCGTTGCGCGATCAGGAGCGAGACAATTTCGAATTCTTCCTCAAGCTGCCGGAGTTCGACCGTACCCAATTGAAGACCGGCACCATCAAGGGCGCGATGATGATGCAGCCGCTGTTCGAGTTCCCCTCGGCCTGTGTCGGCTGCGGTGAAACTTCGTATATCCGTCTGGCCAGCCAGTTGTTCGGCGACCGCATGGTGGTCGCCAATGCGACCGGCTGCTCGTCGATCTACGGCGGCAACCTCCCGACCACGCCCTGGTGCAAGAACGGCGACGGGCGCGGGCCGGCCTGGAACAACTCGTTGTTCGAGGACAATGCCGAGTTCGGCCTGGGATTTCGTGTCAGCATCGACAAGCATGCCGAACATGCGGGCGAGCTGTTGCAGCAACTGAAAGACCAGGTCGGCAGCGAATTCACCGTGGCGATACTCAATGCCGACCAGAGCAGCGAAGCGGGCATCTTTCAACAACGCGAACGGGTGGCGGAACTGCGCGGCAAGCTGGCCGGCATCGATACCGCCGCGGCGCGCCAACTGGCAAGCCTGGTCGAATACCTGGTGAAGAAGAGCGTGTGGATCATCGGCGGCGACGGCTGGGCCTACGATATCGGCTTCGGCGGCCTCGACCATGTCATCGCCACCGGCCGCAATGTCAATATCCTGGTGCTGGACACCGAGGTCTATTCGAATACCGGCGGGCAGATGTCCAAGGCCACGCCGCGCGGGGCCATTGCCAAATTCGCCGCCGGCGGCAAGCACACCGGCAAGAAGGATCTGGCGCAGATTGCGATGAGCTACGGCCACGTCTATGTCGCGCATGTGGCCTACGGTGCGAAAGATACCCACACGCTGCGTACCTTTCTCGACGCGGAGTCCTACGACGGCCCGTCGCTGATCATCGCTTACAGTCCCTGCGTCGAGCATGGCTACGACCTGGGCAAGCAACTTCAGCAACAGGAACTGGCGGTCAAGACCGGCCATTGGCCGCTGTTCCGCTACGATCCGCGGCGCCGGCAGCAAGGCATGAATCCACTATCGCTGGATTCGCCCAAGCCCTCGGTGCCCTACCGCGAATTCGTCAAAAATGAGCCGCGCTTCCGCGGGCTGTTAAAAGAGATGGACGAAAACGGCGGGGAAGTCCAGGCGTATTACGAGAACGAGCTGCACAAACGCTTCGAACTATACGAGCATATGGCAGAAGGCTCCGGCAATGCGGTCAAAGCAGACGCAAAGAAACCCGCCGACGCATAATAATTTCGTTGTCAGGTTTCTTCAATTTGTCCCGAGAGAGCTAACCCCTGAGCGGCTGTGATGTTTTCCAGGCGCCAACTGTACTTCTTGACGCACTGCATCGGCACAGCACTAATGTTGACCGGTTGCGCCACTCGTACTGGGCCGGTTCATTACCCGGATACTTGGGCTCCGATTGAATCCGTTTCCAGCGCCGACGGATGTCCTAATCTGGATGGTGCATACAACAATTTGGGGGTCGAGAGCTTTCCCGCGGAATCGGGTGCGCCACCAAAGCTGTCGGAAGTCTTTGCCCGGATGGGGAAAGGAACGGGGCTGATGAGCCCTAAGGAAACCGGAAATGTATGGCCTGAAATGGTCGACGCGGCTTTCGTGTTAATTCGCCAAACACCCGAAGCAATAAGCTTCAACTTTGTCGGTGACAAGGCGGAAAAAACGACGCTGGTCTTTCGCCGCTATCACTTGAATCGGTTCGAAAAGCGATACGACGATCTGTTTACCTGCTACACGAACGAGAGCGGAGCGCGTCTTAGATTCCTTGCGGAACCGGATAGCCATTTTAGTGGTATCCCGTATATATTCGTCGACGCCGGTGGTGTACTGGTCTTTCTTCTGCAAGCATCGGACGGATCGCTTGTTGTTCAATGGCGCAGCGAGTCTTTGGTGGTTCCCTCTGTCCTTCTCGGCAGCCACATGCGCTTCAACAGCATCTGGTGGCGGTTCTCGCCGCGGGGCGACGCTCGATGAAGTCTTCCCGCAACAAGAGCAAGTCTAACCCTTCCATTGAGCCAACTCGCTCCTGTCCATGATCTCCGCTCGCATCCAATATCGCTTTCCGGAGGGGCGAATGTCTGCTTGCCAGCGTGCGATATGGCAACATCAAGTGCACCCTCGGGTTAATTTTCTGGTGATCCAGCATGCCTGGCGTTCAGATGCCAACATGCAAACCCACCGTCATCGTCTGAGCGGCGGGGATATGATAGCCGACGATGGCATCTTGGGTGTTTCGTGCCAGAAATGCAAAGAGCTTGTCGCGCCATACGGCCATACCGTGCAGCTTGCGGCCGGCCAGCAGGTCGACGTGGCCTACAATGTAGTGGATTTCATCCAGATCGAGGTGCAGCCCGAGCTCGGCGCATGCGCTCAGATCGGAAGGAATGTTGGGTGTATGCATGAACCCGTAGTGCAGCATGATGCGATAAAACCCTTCGTCGAATACCTCAAGTTCTATGCGCTCATTCAGGTTGACGGTGGGCATCGGTTCGATGACCACCGTCATGAGGATGACGCGCTCGTACAGGACGCCGGTGTGTCGTACCAGTTGTTGCAGCGACGGCGGAGTCGGCTCCAGTCTGCCGGTAATGAATACTGCCGTTCCGGGAACGCGCGGTATCTGTTCGCCCTTCACGCGTCCAATGAAGGTCTCGAGATTCGTCGTGGTATTGGCAATCTGTTCCGCCAATATGCCTGAGCCCCGGCGCCATGTGGTCATTACGGTGAACAACAGTACACCGATGAATAATGGCAACCACCCGCCATCGGTTATCTTGAAAAGATTAGACCCGAGAAATCCCAGGTCGATAGCCAGGAATCCAAACAGGAAGGCCAGCGTTGCAGGCAAGCTCCAGTCACCGCGCTCGCGAGCCACATTGAACGCCAGCACGGTCGTAATTGCCATGGTGGAGTTGACCGCCACACCGTAGGCTCCCGCCAGATTGTCCGAGGAACGGAATGCAAGCACCAAGCCGATGGCGGCTGCCATCAATATCCAATTCACGATCGGCAAATAAATCTGCCCGCGCGCATCGGCGGAGGTCTGCTTGACGGTGAACTGCGGAAACAAGCCGAGTTGTATTGCCTGCCGTGTCAGTGAAAATGCACCCGTGATCACCGCTTGCGAGGCGATGATCGTCGCGGCCGTGGCGAGAATGATCAGCGGATAAAGTCCCCAGGTCGGCGCGAGATGATAAAAAGGATGGACGCTTGCGGAAGGATCGGCGATCAGGAGTGCGCCTTGCCCGAAGTAATTGATGAGCAAAGCCGGCAGCACAAAGGCAAACCACACTGTGCGTATGGGCTGGCGGCCGAAGTGGCCCAGATCGGCATAAAGCGCTTCGCCGCCCGTGGTGACGAGGAACACGGCACTAAGAACGAGGTAACCCGTCGTTCCGTTGTCCAGGAAAAACTTGACCGCATACCAGGGATTGACAGCAAGCAACACCTCGGGCGCCTGGAAGATGCCGCGAATGCCGAGCAGCGCGAGCACGACAAACCAGGCCAGTGTTATCGGGCCGAAGATAGCGCCAACCTTCGCAGTTCCGCGGCTCTGAACGCTGAATAGCAGGCCCAGGATGATCACGGTAATGGGTATTACATAGCTTTGCAGGCCGGGTGCGGCAAGCTGCAGTCCTTCCACCGCGCTCAGCACCGAGATCGCCGGTGTGATCATTGCGTCACCGTACAGTATGGAGGCGCCCAGCAAGCCGAGCAGGATCAGAGCACGTCGGATCAACCGGGTTTGTTGTCTGTCCGGCCGGAGCAAAGCCAGCAGGGCAAAGATGCCGCCTTCACCGCGATTGTCCGCACGCAGCACGTAGACCATGTACTTGAGCGAAATAACCAGGAGCAGCGTCCAGAATATCAGCGAGAGAATACCGAGGACATTGTCGGTCGTGACTGGAATGGGGTGCTTGCCGGCGAAACATTCGCGCAGGGCGTAAATCGGGCTGGTGCCGATGTCGCCATAGACCACCCCGAGCACCGCCAAGGCCAGAACCGGGAAAGGTTGGCTTTTGGGTGCGGCCATAGGCGTGGGCTTGACTGGATCGTTCGGCACATTACGCGCTGCTTTGCTTGTTGAATCTGTTGGCTGCATTACCTTTGTTTGATTGCCTGGAAGAAAAGTGAAACTTTAATTTTTTTGATCAATGCAGGGGAAGGCATGGCAATTGTGCAGTCAGTATATCCATAAAGCGCGGATATTAGAGATACACCTTTACTGTAACCACCATGAAATCTGTGCTGCCATGCAAACTCATTTGGGAATTCGCAGCAAGAAAACAATGCGGCGATCGGCAGATCGCCGCATGTCACCAAATGTTGTTCGCAGTCCGTGCCGGGTTTGGACGCGCGGTGTTGCTCTTTGAAGTCGGCGGCATGATGCTATTGCCCCGGATGTTTTATTCCGCCAGCAATTCGGTTAATTCTGCACCCGTAAACACCCGTGAACGGGTATGGAATGCCTTTCCCTCCGGCCCTTCCAGCGAAAATGTGCCGCCGTGCCCTTCAATGACATCGATGATCAGCTGGGTGTGTTTCCAGTATTCATACTGCGACTTGCCGATGTAAAACGGACATCCGCCGATATCACCCAGATACACGTCGCCGGCACCGATCGTGATTTCGCCGGGCAGATAGCAGTTGGCCGCGCTGTTATCGCAGCAGCCGCCGGACTGGTGAAACATCAGCGGGCCGTGCTTCTGTTTCAGGAACTCGATGAGTTCGAGCGCCGCTTCAGTGGCAATCACTTTTTCTACCATTTGAGTTCTCCAATAAAAAATGGGGCGGTTACCCGCCCCACGCAAGGTCGCCGGTAGGCGACCCCGGAAGCGCGGTGCGATCAGAAGAAGCCAAGTTTCTGTTCACTGTAGCTGACCAACAGGTTCTTGGTCTGCTGGTAATGATCGAGCATCACCTTGTGCGTTTCGCGGCCGATACCGGATTCTTTGTAACCGCCGAACGTGGCGTGGGCCGGGTAGGCATGGTAGCAATTGGTCCATACCCGTCCTGCCTTGATGGCGCGACCCATACGATAGGCAGTGTTACCGTCGCGCGACCAGACCCCCGCACCCAGGCCGTACAGCGTGTCGTTGGCGATGGCCAGTGCCTCAGCCTCGTCCTTGAAGGTGGTCACGGCAAGCACCGGGCCGAAAATTTCTTCCTGGAAGATGCGCATCTTGTTGTTGCCCTTGAAGAGTGTGGGCTGGACGTAATAACCGCCTTCCAGTTCGCCGCCAAGTTTGGCCTGGGCGCCGCCAATCAACAGCTTGGCGCCTTCCTGCTTGCCCAGATCAAGGTAGGACATGATCTTGGTCATCTGTTCCTTGGAGGCCTGGGCGCCGAGCATGGTTTCGGTATCCAGCGGGTTGCCCTGCTTGATTGCCTTGATGCGAACCAGGCAGCGTTCCATGAATTTGTCGTAGATGGATTCCTGGATCAGTGCGCGTGACGGACAGGTACACACTTCGCCCTGGTTGAATGCGAACAGCACGAGACCTTCGATAGCCTTGTCGAAGAAACTGTCGTCAGCTTTCATGATGTCGGCAAAGAAAATGTTGGGCGACTTGCCGCCAAGTTCGAGTGTGGCCGGGATCAGATTATTCGCGGCAGCCTGCGCGATGACCCGGCCGGTGCTGGTCGATCCGGTGAAGGCAATCTTGGCGATGCGCTTGCTGGTGGCGAGCGGCAAGCCGGCCTCGCGGCCGTAACCGTTGACGATGTTGAGCACGCCGGGTGGCAGCAGGTCGCCGATCAATTCGGCCACAATCAGCATGCTGATCGGGGTCGATTCGGCGGGCTTCAGTACCACGCAATTGCCGGCGACGATGGCCGGAGCCAGCTTCCACGCCGCCATCAGGATAGGAAAATTCCAGGGAATGATCTGGCCGACCACGCCCAGCGGTTCATGAAAATGATAGGCGACGGTATTCTCGTCCAGATCGCTGAGCGCCCCTTCCTGGGCACGCATGCAGCCGGCGAAATAGCGGAAGTGGTCGATGGCGAGAGGGATATCCGCATTCAGCGTTTCACGGATGGGTTTGCCGTTATCGACTGTTTCGGCGTAGGCCAGCAGTTCGAGGTTGGCTTCCATGCGATCAGCAATCTTTAGCAGGA
>Ga0307377_10008335_pt1 | contig 10529 bp, 12 predicted proteins | sample TR3MG_FD_202535 | JGI IMG/M metagenome (GOLD analysis project Ga0307377, IMG submission 202535) | Soil microbial communities from Risofladan, Vaasa, Finland - TR-3 | ecosystem: Environmental > Terrestrial > Soil > Coastal area > Acid sulfate soil | place: Finland: Risofladan, Vaasa | collected... | reverse complement strand
ATATATACCATATACATTTCTTCCTGCCGAATCACATTGTATCCTTCTCCATTGTTTTTCAGCGCCCCCATAATATTGTTCCCAAGTCAATCCCTGATCAATACTTTTATATGGCTGTCCATTTATGGGCATATAAACATCAGTTGAAATAAGCCACATCTTATCACCGTAGAAATTAATACAATAATCCCGAACATTATCATCCCAGGTAGCCTCCCCGGGTGTAATATTCGTATAAGAAACACCAAAATCATCAGATACATAAATCTTACCGAAATCAGCATCATCCAATGTAATAACATTTACAAAATCAATGGCCAGTGGCTGATCTTTGTTATCAAAAATAGTCTCCGAATAGAAAGATACAGCACTCTCTTCGCCATTTTCATATATAAACTGATAAGCTGTCTGTATCTGATCCTTATACTGCAACTCATACCCCTCGGTTGTTAATAAGTTCAGTATTTCAGGAGCATAAACAGGTGGTGCCTTTATAAGGTTTAGTGCCCCTGTGGAATAATATGCCGGATTAGCCCTGAGAGTGGTAACATTGGCAGACCGTGGCGGGCCGACTTTGTCGTTCCAGTAAATAAGCCTTTCGGAATCATTGTTCTCAATAAGTTCAATGTCATTAATGATATCCGTGACACTATTTCCAAGGTCTTTCTGCAGAAGAAAGTTATAGGTTTGTGTCAAACGGTCAATCTCGAACAGGTAAGTATCGCCGCTATCACCAAGATAAAAAGCATATATCTCATCCTTATATACCTTAGCTCCCAGGCAAACGAAAGGAGCATCCTGCTGGCTCAGGTCCACCCATTCCTCCGTCCCCTTAACTTTACGCACAGCGCCGGCATCCTCACCGTCAGATGAGGCAATGCGGATATTAAGCGCATCCCTGTACACTCCTTTTGGAATCAGACGTGCATCAACGTCCTTATCCATCTTCCCTTCAGTAAAATTTCGTATAATTTCCATTTACCAGCGGCTGAACCCGCGGTCGGTATGGAGAGCCTGGATAAGTTCTCCTATCTTATTACTCCCTTTCCGTCTGCGCGCTCTTTTTAATTCAATAAAATAATCCATTTTTGCCCTGCGTTTTTCTATTGCAGGGACATTACGTTTGCGCTCAATAGCCTTCCAGTAAAGCCAGTTGTCAAGAGCTATCCTGAAAAACTTATGAATACGCAACTCTCCGTATTTGCGAGAGAGTTTTTCATCCAGGAGCGGATCTGAAATATATTCAATAACCACCTTGTCTGTGAGCATATTATCAAAGATAAAGGTCTTTGAAACAGGGTCATACTTATATTCACCATTAAAATTGGCATGACCTCCTTTAATCCCGAAAAACTTTCCTTTTGCAAGGCTTGCTCCATCAAAATACTCTGCAGGATAATTCCATTGTATCTCATAAGGGGATCCGCTGCGGGATCCAGGACTGTTAAGGGTAGGGGTGAGCCCCTGACCCGAAAGTAAATATCCTTCATGATCAAGCATCAGGAAGCCATCCTCGTTTCTCAGATAGGCCTCGGCATTATTAATACGGTCATTAACATATAATAAGTGCAGATACCCGCACTCATCTACACTAAACACCCTGATGTACTCTAGCGCGTCAAGCGGCATACTTACCTTGTTAACGTCATTGATAACAGCTTCATGATACCTGACTTCCTGCAGGTGATCATAATGCATTTCCTGTAATCCTTTCTTGGCATAAGCCATGGCTACAGTTCTGTCCAATCCATAAGTGTAATCATCCTCGGACTGGACTAAAATGAAATCATTGACAATATCTTTCAGGAGAATTTTTTGTGAATCCTGAGTCCACATTACGGGTAGATAATATGTTTCAGTCGGACTGGCCACATTATCTACTATAGTAATATACTGTGGGGTATAATACTCGATGGTATCTTCCCTGGGAGACAGTGATATGGTCCCCAGGTTACCTGCTATACTTATCGTATAGGGCAGGGTGAACTGGGTCAGCCATGAAGGCATGGCGGTAATATATAAAGCCGCTGCATTGGTAGCAATCCTTACTACCTGTGTAGACGGGTCCGGTCCAAAGTCTACTAATGTTGGTTTTGCTTCAATCATGAATTGTCCCTGTTAAATTCTTCCTGTGATTCATCCTTGACAAGCTGTGTAATCTCCTGTTCCCTCAATGACGGTGCCGCCTGTCCTAATATATCCCCAACCACTCTTGGGAAAAGATATTCCGGAATGGTAAAATCCTGATAATCCCCGGCAGTTGGATTAAACACTGCCAGACTACCGATCTCTGTATATGTCCACTTGGGATCGGCAGGCTGGGCATAATAATAAAGTATTACCTCATCATCCAGCGGGGTAGTGTTAATAACCCCTATGGTAAGCGGATAAACATACACCTTATTACCGTACTTCTCCGCGATAGGTTCCTGTTCTGTCGGACCAACAAGGTAACTCCCCCTGTGGAAGCCTATTCTTTTCTTATTGACAATAGGAATACTAATAGTATCACGAAGCCACAGGCTCACCTCGTACATAAAATCAGAGGGAAGGGTAAAATAATCATTAAGGACGGCAAGGGGTTTGCGGGTCAGCGCAGTCTTGTCAATAATATCATCCAGGATTTCTTTCTTGGCCGATAAATCATCAGCCCCACCACCTATCTTGCCGCGGTATTTAGTCCTGCGGAGATCATCAAGCGCCTCATTAATTATCTTGAGTTGGGCGCTTTTAGCAAAAAGATTAAACCGGGCAGGGGTAATTTCCCCGAACCGGTTCTTGTTTAATATTGTCTGTACTAAGTTATATACATCATTTATCATCTCCGAATCGTTCCTTTATCACATCGTAAACTATCTGTCCTTCCTGTGAGTTGACAAAAGTAATCCATCTCCTGTGAGCTGCGACCCCTTGCGGAACATCAAAGATTTTACCACCAGTCTCTGTCCAGACAACCTTGCTGTTGGTTACGTCAATGGTGATAAGCCCGATACTTATAGCCTTGTTAAAACTATAGATAAGGTCAGCCTCATCATTATTAAATGCATCAATCACTACCTGTGGCGTCTTATCAATATAATTTGAAATCAGTTCTTCCAGCTGACCAATCTGCATATTAATAATAGACGGGTTGGCAGGCTGTAAAACTATGGCTACCGAAGCAAGCTTCTGCACATCATAATTGTCTTCAAGCAATACGGCGGCTTTTCTTCTCAGCCTGGTTGCCTCCAGGCGCTTGGTACGTTTAGCATCCTCATCCTGCACATCAAAGAGTTTTCCACCCATTTGTATACATAAAGGATTAATAAGCATGAACTTCTGAAGACAAGGATTTGATTTGGGAGCATACACCCGGAGATGATTAAAGGTAATTCCCTTAACTTCAATTTTCCCTCCCTGTGTCGTGTCAAATTTCTGCTCCTTTACAAATGGAGTATCAAAAGCCGGTGCATACCTCAATTGAGAAATAGTACCATCAAGCACTACCTTTGTCTTACCCTTGATATGCTTATGGTCGCCATACTTGGGATCAATAATTTCAAAGATCAGATCTCTTTTACCAACGCCAAATTTTATAAACAGGTCGCTGGCTACATTTTCTAAAAATAATTGCTTTGCCATTTTATTCTAATTTAAAATTAATATTAAAAAAAGGGAGGAGATTGCGTCACCTCCCTCAGTATCTTTACAGCGTATTACTACGCGTTTGCTCCTTCAAATATCAGGTGTTTACGAGCACCAACAGTTCTTAACAGGCGCTCAGTCCTGAAGTGAATCTCGAATTTATCAGTTGATACATTCGGATTGGGATTCATCACAGAACCAAGAATAAAGCTCTCAAACCTACGGCTGTACCCGGGCTTGCCCTTGTACATTAATGTGAGGTATGGAACATTAACCCTTGCATTGTCAGCTATCTGATTCTGAATAGTTCCGAGTCCGTAAGGACACATTATACCATTTGTAACATATGTAGCGGACAGGTCAGTAGCAGAAGTGCTTGCATAGAAAGTAGGATCTTTCAGGATTTTCCAGGTCTGTTTCAGGAATGTGTAACCACTCCAGTCGATACCCTTCCAGCTCAGGTCACTCATCTTGGGCGTGCCGGTTGGCATACCAAAGTTCATTCCGGGGAATACAACATTCGAATCAAATCCTGCCCCACCATGCAGAGCATTAAGGGTAGCGGCAAACTTGTCAAACGCAAGGTCAGCCTCCCTGTTGAAGAAAGCCATATTAATCTTCTCTCCCGCAGCATTATCCATGTATGCAATCAGTTCTTCAAGGTCAGCCAGGTCACTGATATAACCAGCCCAGTTACCACCACGCTCACGAAGAACAGGGAAGTAACCATCCGAACCAAGATATCCTGCTGCAAAATCAGGTGATGCAGCATCTGTTTTTTCAATAGTCAGAGCCTGTATCTCAAGGTGATCCATAAATCTGCGCTTAGTTTCCTCAGCATCTTCCAGGTACCAGTATTCGTTACCGGCAGGATCCTCAAGCCATGAGATGTTAGTAAGGTCAGAACCATTTACCTCGAAGTGATCTTTAGCAATAAAAGGTTTATTGTCATAAAGGTCAAAACTTCTTGTAAGAGCATAATCTTGTCCGGCAGCTCCTTTTAAGAACTCGGTACCAATCTTGAATACAGTAAGACCGGTAAGGGTAGAAGGAACACCAGTAGCGCCGTCACGAGCCTGAACCCTCATAGAGGTAGTCGTAAACGATGTGGTGATAACACGAACAATAAATTTCTCGTCATCTGCAGCATTATGAATCTCCAGAATGTCATTCGGACGGAATGTCATCACGGCAGCGGCAGCACGGGTCAGTGTTCCAATACCGGCACCAACATCAGCATAGATGCAGTCCTGGTATTTAGAGTGTCTGCGACCTTCTTCTCCCCAGATAGTCTTGTCGGCGACAAGTTCTTCCTCAAGAGCGAAGTATTGTAACAGGCCGGTCAGTGATTGATCGGCATAGATCTTCATTAATTCAGTTTTCAGGTCTGGATAGAACTGATCTGAAAAATCAAAAGTATCTTTGTAGTTTGATGTGGACGCCAAAACCCCGGTTGAGGGGCTAACAAACGATCCAGCAAAAGTAATCTTAGCCATTTTGTAAAATTTTGTTTAAAGTTTAATACTAATCCATATGCTTAACGATTAGCTCTCCTTGCCGTGTCCAGAACCTTTTGTTTCTGATCGGGCTTCATCCCCTTGACAGAATCACCAGGTAGTAATGGTTTCTCTCCCGGTTTATTACCCGGTTCCGGTAAGTCTTTCAGAACCGTTTCCCTGATCCTGGTTTCTGCATCTGTTAAGGCATTTTTCACAATTGCCTCTGCATGAACTCCCTTCTCAAGGATGGATATAAACTTTGTTGGATCGAATTTTCCGTCTTCACCGGTAAACATTCTGTCTTTAAGAACTGTATCAAGAGACTCATATCTCTTTTTAAGTACAGTCTTATCTGTTAAAACATATGATTGCTCACCTGTCTTAACCTCCACCTTGTCACTGTTAAGCATCGCATCTACCCTGTCTCTCCAGTTATCCGCAATTTCATTTCTCTTCGGATCAACAGGAACAGAGTATTTGCTCTTTTCTTGTTCAAAAAACTGTCGTCCGGCCGCAATGACATCTTTATAGTCCAGCTCGGCAAGTTTAACCTCCTTTGAATTAAGGACAACGCCCTCATCATCAAGTACCTGATCCGGCTTGTATCTGATTTTCACCAGATCACCCAAATCTTCATCAGTCAGTCCGGGTTTCTGTGATTTTAGATATTCTCTTGCCACCACATCATCTGAAACCTTAGTCCAATCTTTCTGAAGACTGAAGAAATCCTCTGGATTCCTGCCGGTATCTTTCACAAACTTGTCAATAGCCTGAACTTGCTCATTAGCATAGTCAATCGGCCTTTCAACGATCTTCTCAACTTCCTTTTCCTGAATCAAATCAGCTATACTCTTGATTTCTCTTCCTTGCTGTTTGCTAAGGTACCCGAATACAGATTCATCATTCAGTTCAAGTGGTTGAGGGTCTCCCGGCTTGGTGTCATCACCCGGGTTAAGGGGTGGATCTACTGGGTCGGGAATAATAACTTCAGGTTCAGGGTCTGCCGGTGCCGGATTTGCTCCTGGTTTAGGATCACCCTCATGCGCCTTATTAAATTTCTCTAAAATCTCTTTTTCTTTTGTCATGACTGTTATTTTTATTTAGACTGAATACAAATTTATCATTATTTATAAAAAAAACTGTGTCAGAGCGTTGTATATTAATTTATTTTTACTACATTTGCCAAATAAACTAAAAATATTTTGTGTTATGTTCGAACTAAAGTGTATTTTTGAAGAAATCCTGGAAAACAAAAGCGGTACAACGCAAAAGGGTAAAGAATGGTTTTCCCTTAAGTTCCGGGTGTCCTGGCAGAGTGGCAATTATGAAAACTATGCCGTGTTCTCATCAAGTTACAAACCTCTGATAGAGAGAGTTGAGGCTTTGGGTGCAAAAACTTCCATTACCGTGGTCTTCACACCATCTGCCAACTACTGGAAAGAGGAAGACAAATGGTTCGCATCCAATGTTGCCCTGAAAGTGATGAAGGACGAAGATGCCCCTGTGTAATGAAGGACAAACTAATATTTGCCCCGTTGCAAAAGGCGCTGAAATTAAGAATTTGCACGCCGGTCATAGCCTCCTATAACCTTATTTCGGCCATAGGGGAGCTTGCGGAATCTGCCAAATCCCAGTATGGGACCAAACCACAAAACATTGTGCCGTCCCTCTCGGGAATACTGGAAGCCGTCTGTGTTATTGCCAATGGTGCAGGTTATGACATCCCGGACGTGAAAGCCGCCCTGTCCTTATATGGGGATGATCGCAGCGCCCTGTCCCTCCGGAGGGGGTTACAGGAACTTACAGGCAGTGTTTACAACCTGCTGAGATCCCCACAACAGGGAGCTGAGGCTGTTAATAATATAACAGCCAATATATTAACTATCTGTACAGCTCACGATATTGATTTTCAATCTGTCATTAATTATGGCATCGGGCAAAATAAGAAAAAATAGGGACGGGTTAACCGCACTGAGCTTCAGCATCAACACTCCTGGGTTCGGTGCGGATTTCAGCCCGTTATGTACATCAGATGAGGTATTACTACTTGTAAAGAAGGATGTATATATTGCACTTACATTGCACGAAACAGAATTATTGTATAACAATTTACATAATGTATTATGCTCAGACCTGAACCAATAGGATATAACGTTGCGGTTATAGACGAAAAAGCCGAAACTACTACAAAGAGTGGTCTTTATATACCACTGGGTTCACAGGAGAAGCCTGTTATTGCTGTGGTATTTGCAGTAGGGGAAAAGATAGAAAGCGTTAAGCTCGGAGACCTGATAGCCTATAAAAATGGTCGTGGCACTGTTGTTATTGCCAATGACATATCATATCGTCTGCTTACCGAAGGAGATTTACTTACAAAACTTGTTGAAAAATGAAACTGATATGGCATTAAGAATCAGAAAAAACGGGCAGATACTATGTGCAGCAATGCATCCAATCCAGGAAGGTGATACATATATTGGTGATGGATTACATCATGCAATGGCTGTTACATACCAGGTAATTGGTGCTGAATCAATGGAGAAACATAAAGATAGTGGAGAATGGTGGTGGATGGGGAATATTCCAGAAGGTATTGAAATTGATGATTTTTATAAAGACATTTAACTTAAAATTATTAATATGCCGTGGTTAGTTAAACACCCAAAATATATTCCGGGTAAGCATTTGGGAACATTTAAGCGGGGCGGAAATAAGTATTACTTTGTTCAGTGGGACAAATTTACACGTAATAGGTATGATAGGAAGAATACATACGAGCATGAACTATTAGCCAGTGAATGTATTTTATACAGAGTTCCTGGTAAAAGAGAACGAGCAATACAAAATTTTTTAAGAAAATTATTGAAATAAAATAAACAATTAATATGAGTCAGAATAGAGAGATAAAATTCGAGAAAGAAGCCCGTAACCTGGTGCTGGAAGGAATCAATGAAATATCCAGGGCGGTAGCTGTTACGCTGGGAGCCAAAGGCAAGAATGTAATAATCGGAGACCATACAACCCGGATAACAAAAGACGGAGTGACCGTTGCCAGAGCTATAAACTTTGAAGATCCATACAAAAAAATTGGAGCAGACATGATTAAAGAGGTTGCCAGCAATACCTGTGATGCCACAGGCGATGGGACCACTACGGCGGCGATCCTGGCTCAGGCTATTATTTATCACGGATTAAAACATGTTGAGGCCGGCGCCTCCCCCATATCCCTGAAAAGAGGAATGGACATAGCCACAAAGGCTGTCGTGGAAAGTATGCAATCATTATCCCGCCCGTGCAATACTAAAGAAGAAATCCGGGCTGTGGCAATAATATCCGCAAATAATGATGAAGATTTAGGGGGCAAAGTAGCCGAGGTAATGAGCAAGGTCGGGGCTGACGGGGTGATAGACATACAGACATCAGAAACGTCCGAAACTACTATCGATTCTATCGAAGGAATGAAACTGGATAGCGGATTTATCTCTCCTTATTTAATCACCGAACCATCAGATTTTACATCAAGATTGGAAAAACCATATCTCCTTATTACCGACATGAAAATAACCTCGTTAGAGAAAATGATCCCGATAATGGAACTGGCTAAAAGAAATTCCCGTCCTTTATTTATTATAGGATCTGAATTCGGGGGAGATGCCCTGACGGGGATTGTAGCCAATCATGTTAAAAATAATCTCAGGATGTGTGCTATCAAACCACCTGGTATGGGGATAAACCAAAAAGAAATATTGGAAGATCTTGCCATACTTACCGGCGGGGAAGTTTTAACAGATCAGAAGGGTATTGATATAGATAATATTAATCTTAATTTGCTTGGCTCCTGTGAAAGAATCATCACTGACAAATTGTCAGCCATAGTGGTTGGCGGGGATGGCGATAAGGAAGCCGTGGAGGGAAGAAAAGAAAATATCCGCAAATCAATCAAAGCAGCCAGGACCGAAGTTGAAAAGAGCAATATTAAAGATCGTCTGGCCAGGATGGAAAACGGTGTGGCCATTATCAGGGTGGGTGCAAATTCAGAAACAGAGCTGTCGGAGAAAAGGGATAGGATCGAGGATTCTGTCGGGGCTACAACAGCGGCCATGGATGGAGGTATTGTTCCCGGTGGCGGTGTTGCGCTGGCTCTTGCCGGCTATGGTTTATTGGTCCCCGCAGATGCAAATGATGATGTCAGAATAGGGATGATGATAATCAAGCAGGCATGTGAAGCCCCTATAAGGCAGTTGGCTAAGAATTGTGGCGTTGATAGCGGGGTGGTTTATAATAAGGTTATTGAGACAGGGCTTGGATATAATGCCCTGACAAATAAGTATGAGGATTTGTTGGCAACGGGGGTTATTGATCCGTTACTGGTTCCCAAGATAGCTCTTCAGAATGCCGTATCCGTGGCAAGTTTGTTTCTGACAACAGACTGTATCATAGTAGATAAAAAATAGATCATGAAAACAACTTTGGAACAAAGAATCAGGTTTTACAACAAAAAACGCAAATCCTTGAAGAAGTCTCTGCCCATGAAACCAGAGAAGTATTATAAAGAAGTTAAGGCAAGTGAGGAATTGCCAAATGGCCGAATCAGTTATTATGCTAAATATAATGGTTTATTATGTACTATATCACATTTAGATGATGATTATGTTCTAGAAGGTGGAGAGGGGGATATTCTCACCACTGAAGACGTGAAGCGTCATGTGATCTGGCTTAAAAAAGTCACTATTGAGGAGAAAGTTAAAACAGCAAAAGAATATCTTGAAAGTGCTTTAATAAATCCTGATATTTTAATTGACACAGTAGAGGGTGAAAAATCACTGTTGTTTATTCTTGAACATTATGCTAAAGTTACCGTTGAGGAATGGCTCAAATCCCAAAGTGTTATATCCAGTGATTTGCTAACTAAAGGGCAGATGCGTGATTATATTATACGCATACATGGGATGGCAACAGGTGATTATGTGCAGAGTGATACTGAAATGAGAAGCAGAATAGGAAAACTTTGCGAACAAGCAATAGAAGTCGATGGGATTATGAAAGGATTTTTGGGCAGGGGTGGTAAATATGATGAGCGTGATATATTGCAAGCAGGTGGACTTGATGATTAATCCCAACTAACAGATAAACTAAAAGTGGTACATGGAAAATTGCGGTTATATAGTTAGTTATAATAGGTGTCCAAAGCCATACTTAATACTCCCGAGGGCTGGATAAGTACCCAAGAGCAATATCAGGCAGACTATACGATTGTACCATTTAATATTAACTAACAACAGAGAGATAACCGGCAACCAACCTGTTTAAAAACACATTAATAACCTGTAAAAATTGAAAACAATTGACTAACTTGCATAATATGAAAGATGAATTTATAATTGATAAGGAAATGTTTGAAGTCTT
>Ga0307377_10008332_pt1 | contig 10531 bp, 10 predicted proteins | sample TR3MG_FD_202535 | JGI IMG/M metagenome (GOLD analysis project Ga0307377, IMG submission 202535) | Soil microbial communities from Risofladan, Vaasa, Finland - TR-3 | ecosystem: Environmental > Terrestrial > Soil > Coastal area > Acid sulfate soil | place: Finland: Risofladan, Vaasa | collected... | reverse complement strand
CTCCCTTCTTAGCCATTATCTCCCATGAAGTGCCATCTGCTTGGTCAAAGAAATTATCATTACCCCCTCTTCGCTTAATCTTACATTCGATTTCCCAGTCACGATAAATGGTATCTTCTTGCAGGTCCACATAGTACTCTAACACTTGGCCACCATTTAACTGAATAGTGTACGGAATACCCTCGAATGGTCCATATAATTGAAGGTGCTGTTCAAATATAGGAAGTGCTTCACGAGGCAAAATTAACCTATCAACATCAACCTCTAACCAGTCTTGCCTATCAGTAAAAGTAGATTGAACACCGATTGACAATATGTTACGTGGAGCTATCTCAATATCATTTAAAAAGTGCCTCATGATTTAACTTTATATCGATTATACACTACGTCTCGGCCTGCCTTTGTTGACCTAACAATTTCCATTGCACCCAGAACAATATTCTCAACTTGTAGGTCGTGCTCTGGCTTATTTTGAATTGTCCTTTCCAATGACTGGAGTTGCTTTAATACTGCAATAGATTCCCATGCTCCACCGATTGATTCATTGGATGAGGTAGAAACCAGTTTGCCATTCTGATAGCTCCATGCAACATCTGCCAAAGTTTCATTATCAATAGCTCCTACCTTCTTGTTTTGCTCTTTGGTCATTACCCTTTCGTTAGGGTGCAGGATAGCGTGAAACCCACCTTTACCATCAACTCCCCTACCATTAGCTCCAGTATCTTCCGTTCCGTCAAGGAATGCAGGAGTAAATGTTGCCACTGCTTGTTGAAGTAGAGTTAAATCTCGGAGCGTTTCCGCCAGAGGATTCTGAGCTCCGGCCTCAACTTTTGCTCCGTATGTTTGGAAAGCAGTATTTGCGAACTCTAGTTGTTGTTTTCTACGCTCGGCTATAGCCTTCTTTCTGGTTGCTTCGTCTGCTATTCTTTGTTGCTCGGCTAAGCTATCTTGAGCATTAATATTACCATTGATAGCCAGTTGACGAAGTACATCAGATTGTTTCTCTGCTGCTGCTATTTCCTTGTCTAGTTGAGCTATTCTCTTATCACTTTGCATAAGTAGAAGATCAGTTGCGAATTGTGCTATTTCCATTCGGTCCTTCCACATTTGTTTCTCGGTATCAACAACTGATTGAGCTCCAGTTTTAGCATTTGTTTTTTGTTTCTGCCAGTATGATTCTTGCATACCAATAAGCTCATCATTTGCAGTAATTGTTTCTGTATTAATTTCGGTTTGAATATCTAACAAATCATTTTTCTCTTGCTCTTTAGCCACAACTATTTTATCAGAAACCATTTGTGATTCTACGATTTCAGATTGTTTGATTTCAGAAAGTTGTATTTGATAATTGGCTTCAACTTCCAGAAGCGAGGCACTGTATCTATCTTTAGCGTCTTGTTGTTTCTTAGCGTCTTTGCCAGCTATCTTCAAGTTTGCTTGTAAAGTCTCTTCCTGCGCATTTAAACGTACCATTCGCTCACTTTCTAAGTTCTGACGTAGGTTAGCATACTTCTGTGTAAATTCGTTGTTTAAAGAGGCTATCTCGAAGTCCGTTTCTTTTTGCCGAGCCTCTTTTAGCATTTCTCCCTTCACTCGAATCAACTCATCAAGTGCGTCAGTCTCCATAAAACCAGTGTTTTCAATCAGTGTTTTCTGAGCTTCAAACTCGCCTTTAATATCAACGTCTTGTTTCTTTACGGCACGCTCTGAAAGAACTTTACGCAGGTCCTCTTCAATCTTTAATCTTTGGTTAGAAAGTTCTACCATTCGCTCGGCCAAATCAATTTGCGATTTCATTTCTGTAACATGGTCTTTGAGAGCTCCAGTCACTTTTGATTGCTGAAAGTTTTCTTGTTCTTGCTGATTTTTCAATTCTAATCTTGCGGCCTCTCTATCTTCAAGGTATTTAGCATATTCCTTACGCTCTTTCGCCAGAGCAATAACGTTATTCTGCAAAGTTGCGGAGTACGTTTCAGCAAATATTTGTAGCTTCTGAAAGTTAGATTCACGAACATCAGCACTATCACCAAAACGGAACGCTACTCCTGCTTTCTCTGCCTCTTTTTGAAGTTTTTTGTACATTGTCATTTGCTCTTGATTCATTCCGGCTAATTTGCCTTGACCTTCCCTTAACTTGTCATTAAACACCAGAACTGCAGCCAGTTTATCACGCTCGGCATCGATGATAGTAGTAATATTTTGACTACTTTGTGTGGCTATCTCTTTCTCTCTTTTAATTCTTTCTTCATCAATCTTCTTTGCCGATTCACCATTGGCCTGCCTAGTCCTTAATTCAATATCTAGTTGCCTTAGTCGCTCATCGTGTGCTTCTTTCTCTTTAGCTAATAAAGGTCCAGTGAATGCGGCTGATTGTTCCTTTGCATTATCTAGGAGCTCTTGTTGTCTTTTAGCATAAGCAGTAGCATTACCGAGATCAATCATTGCATTAACCATTTGAATAACCATACCGATTATTGCTAACCATGGTACTGCATTCATTACCTTACCCATTCTGCTCATTTCAACTCCAGTAGTCTTAACTGACTTAGAGAAGATATTCAACCCCTTTATGCTAGAGGTCATATTAGTCAACATTGTTTTAAAACCACCAGTCATTACCCACTGGATTGCCTTAACACCCAACAATGCAGCCTTGTAAGTACCCCACGCTATTATTAGCCTACCAAGTGTTGACATTAATACATCAAGGTTCTTAGCCAGAAAACCAATAACATTCTTTATTGCTTCGCCTGCTCCACTACCTTCATTTGCGGCTAATACAAATCCTTCCCATGCAGACTCCAATAAGGTAAACTGACCAGCAATAGTATCAAGTCGTTTTGCGGCCATCGTTTCTAATTCATCGTTTACATCAGTGATTGAATCACGAAGGCCAACAAGTGAATCAGCTCCATTCAAGAATGTTTGGAATGCGGCAACCGAGCGTTTATCTGTCAACTCTAATGATTCACCTAGGTCAATACCTTTTGCTTCTAGCTCTTGCAATGCTCCAGCGAGGTCGTCTGCGGAGCGAATAGGCCGTCCAAGTTCTTTAGCCAAATCGCCATTAGCGTCTGCGAGATTCAATAATATGTTGCGTGTTGCTGTTGCTGCAGAACTTGCATCAAAACCAGCGTTTGACAACTGACCTAACAAGGCAGTTGTATCTTCAATAGAGAAACCGAATGCGGCTGCTACTGGTGCAATAGTACCCAAGCCAGTATTTAATTTTGAAAAGTCTAATGCCGTTTTAGTTGTTGCCACCCCTAGAGTAGATACAACTCGGTCCATCTCGCTTGCGTCAAGTCCGAATGCACGTAATGCCGAGCCTGCTAATGCTGCTGCCTCTGGAATTGAAGCTCCGGTTGCTGCTGCAAAGTTCCCGACCGCCTTTGCGCTTTGCTCAATTTGCTCAGTTGTGAAACCAAGTTTAGCCAGTTCAATCTGCATTTCTGTAATTTGAGTAGCTGAGAATTGTGTTGTGGCTCCCAGTTTTTTAGCCTGCTCGGTAAGGCCTGCTAACTCTTCTTTAGTCTTACCAGATATAGCGAGTAGATCGCCTTGAGCTTGGTCAAACTTTGTTACGATCCCAGCTACATTACGAATACCTGCTACGAGCGACATACCTCCACCCAGAGCTAACATAGTCTTACCAAGTCCTTTTAATGCTGACTTGTAGTTACCAACGTTTCTAAAGTTGTCTCCGACTGTGCCATCAATCTTCTTTAAGGCCTTGTCTCCAGCCTTTGCACTGGCAGTAACCTCACGATATGCTGCTGCAGTTTTCCGCCACTCAGTTGTGTTCTTTTTGCCAGTTTGTTCTAACTTGAGTAAACGTGCTGCTAACTCTTGTGATTCACGCTTCTGTTCACGAGTTTTTATGACAAGTTGTTTGTATGCACTCGACTGGTCAGCTACAGCCCTTGTATTACGCTCATTAGCCTTTGCTAGTTGTTCTTGATTTCTGACCGCTTGTTGCTCGGTACGAAGCCTTTGTTGCTCTGTCTTTTCAACTTCCTGCATTCGCTTCTGTTGTTGTTGCATCGCCTTATTTCGCTCGGCAATAACTTTCATTCTTTGTTGCTCAATCTTCTGAGCCTCTACAGATAGTTTATTTGCCTTCTGAGTGGACTTGACAAAGTTATCAATGGCCTTGGTAGAATCAAACTTGGCACCGCCTATTGATTGTTTTACCGCAGTTGCAGTTGCATTCAGAGAGGCCGACAATTTGTCTAAAATAATAATCGTCTCGTCCGCACTTTTTTTAATCAGACCGAAAATATCATCTTCGGCTATCTCTGACTTTAGAATTTTCTTTGCCATATAAATCAATCATTTCAAAGTACTCGAGCGTGGTGACCTCTTTCGTGTTAACTCGATAACCGAGCCACTTTGAAAGGTAAACCAGCACGCTATTTATACTTTTGTTTTCACCCTTGTTACTCATCATTTTGCTTAAATTGATTTCTTCAATCTCTATAAGCGTCAATTTAAATTTATCCTTCGTCAGTACATAATCACATTCTAAAATTGCCTTCTCCTTCATTACTTTCAGAAGCCTTAAATACAACTTGGAGAGGCCATATCGATTAATGTAATCATCAAATATTTTGTTCCAAGCGTCTGCCACATTTACCCCTTTAACATCATTTATATCCTTGCAGACATATCTGTAATCGTGTTCCTCAACACACTTTATCCAATTATACAATGGAAGCTCATCAATAGAGTCCCAGTGTTTGCCTTGTATATTCGATGTATTTCGGCCGAAGTAATTCAACAAGTTTACCCAAGTTTTCATCTGTTAAACCTACAATATTATTTCCATATTCTGTAAATAAATTCGTGTCTTCTTTATCAGCACCATCGGAATCAATCAGCAGGCCATCACGTAAAGCAATCACAAACATCTGTCTGTAAAATTCGCCAGTGTCAAATAAGTTGTATTTGTCACCTTCTTTCTTGCGACCTTTTGACATCGCCTCCGTCATCCATGAATAATATCCGAGCACATTTCCGTCGGAGTCAATTCCATTTTTCATCAACTGGTCTGACTGGATCATGTTCAATATTTCACGTCTAATATTTGCGTCAATGACTTTTTGGAAGGCCACATTATCGAACAATAATCTTGTCTTTTTGAGCCTTTCTCCTATAATTGTCTGCATAACATCGACCATAACAATTTTTTTTTGACCTCCTAGAGCCTTGTGATAGATAGCGTTTTGTGTATCTTTTATTTTATAACACCCACTACTATCTAATCATGAAAGTCCGCTATTCGCCATTTAAACGTCCTTCTCGTTTGTTTTGTGTATTCTACAAAATTACGAAAAATAACACCAATAAATCAAAAAAAAAAGGAAGGAGCTCAACACCCCTTCCCATTTTTTTCAACATAATTTTGACGTTTATTTCTTACGTCTTGACTTTTTTCCATTCACTAATTCGTGAGCTTGTTTTACAATTTCCTTATCGAATTTTGCAAATTTAGAGTATGCATCGGTGAGCGAGATATCTCTCAAACTTTCAGAATTGAATGTAGTCTTGCCTACTTTTACGCTTGACATACTAATCAAAATTATACTGCAGTTGCATTCGCCTCACCTTCGAACCCAGTTTTGTTTGTTGCCAAGTTCAGAACGTCAGCAGCAGTAACACCAGCTGAGTAGTCTAAAACATAACCACCAAGTCCATCTGGAGTAACTGCATCAATCGTTACTGGTAAACCAGTTGTTGTGTTAGTTAACGTCCAGTCAGCAGGAGCATCAGCACCAATGTAATTCACTGGGTTGAGTGCTGTTCCGTAATTTACATTAGCAGTAATAACCGATTGTCCAGTTGTTGGAGCACTTACAAAAGTGATGTTTACATCAACCAGTCCTTTAAGGGTAGAGAAATCAATCCCTGCTTCTTCCGGAGTAATCATGTACATAGTGTACTCATTGAACAATCTGTCGAAGTCGAAACCTAACATAATCTTCTGAATAGTCGAGTCAGTTGCGAAACCAAATTTTGGATCCCATGAAGCGTTATCAACTTTAATAGGGTAAAGGAAGTCGCCAACCTTTGAACCGATCAAGTTACCATTCACATCAACTATGTAAACTCCGAAGTCAATACAACGTCCTTTCTCCAATTTCCCTAAGAAAGTAGGAGTAGAATCATCCGCCCAAAGTTCACCAGCGAATGACCGCTTACCTTGACGAAGGAAGGCCATACGTCCGCTTGCAGCCTCTTCGAATTGTGAATCAGCCTTCGGCAATTCCACATTCTCGAAAGCAGGCAACGGAAACCATCTTTGAGAAGGGTCTGCAGCGTTTACTAAATCTGCCACCCAGTTTGGTAAAGGAGCAGTTAAATCAATTCCATTTTGAATACCATCATTATCGAACAATGGCACTTGAATAAGGCTATTTGTTACCGAGAATAAAGGTACGCAGTTAGGTCTACCAGTGTTAGACAAACCTACATTACAATCACATCCAATCATATTTTCTAATTTTTAAAGTTACAAGTCTGAGCAGTTATTTTCTTTATAGATATCGAGAGTCAACTGCAACTCTACTCCCGACAAATTTGCATCTAATATATTCTGTACGACTCCCTTAGTCTCTTCAACACCGAAGCGAGAGAACGATCTAATCTGAAAGTTCTCCGGCCTCTTGAATCTTGCAGTGTTAGTTACAACTCTTACAAGCTCAATAGCCAGCTCTTGCATAGGCCTTACCACTTGCTCTCGGTGGTCTCTAGTGTAGAACTCCCTAACATTCGTTTCTTCCAATATAAAGATACGCAGGTCAGAAGATCGTTCTATTGAAGATTCTTGCCCTCCGAAGCGTTCATTCATCGTCTCAAGTAGCCATATTAAAGGTAGCTTAGCAGTTAAATCTGCTCCACTACGAGTCCATTCGTTATTTGCAGCGAGCCGAGTACCAGTTAAATAAAACACTGGTTTAGGCCATACAATTTCTTGTACGATTCCCTCTACTATATCTGCAATATCGTCTGTTATAGCCATGTTATTAACATTTTACGCATTCCATTAAACTCGTCATAGTCTGATGAATTATTTGTCATATACACTTGAAGTGCTTTATACATTCTAACTGCATCATTATACCGAGTGTATAATTGGAGATACAATGAACTTGAGTTACGACTATTTTGGCCAGAAGGAGTTACCATACCAATAGGAGTCATTTGGCTTATTTGGTCTTTAATGTATTCGTAGTAAATGAAACCTATCAGCATTTCTTTAATACCTTCGGAGTACAAAATACTCCAGATATAATCAACTGATAGAGGCTCAAAGATAGTGATGAATCTCTGCTCGGTAGGAACTCCACCGCCTAAAATCAAGTCTGCATTAAACTCATTATAGAGGTCAACACCAAACAAATCTGTTAAGTATCGTTTTTCATACCTATCAATGTAGTCTTGCAGACGAGCAGTATCGTATGCTCCAGTGTGTAACTCGAACTTTCCTCCTGCAGTAAAATCACTTATCGCTACTATCATATTATACCATTGTTACTAGACCTTTACTAAGGAGCACTTTAGCCACGACTCCAGACACCTCAATCATTTTACCTTCTAATAGGCCTTCTTTACCCTTTCCGATAACTCGGTAACATTTGGTATCGATTAACTCTAAAGATTCGTTTATGACGTGTTTCTCGTCCATCTCAGCTATTACACGCTTCTTGGTTGTAGTCCTTGTTTTCTTTTCAGCCATATCAGTCATATTAAGGGTGAGGCCTAAACCCCACCCAAATTAATTATTAAGGTGCTGTAATTACAGCAATATCTGCCGCAAAATTACCCTTCACGAATGCTCCGAAATGATTAGTTTTTACGAAGAAACAAGCACGTGCCTCGCATAAAATCGTCATCATGTTACGAGTGAAGTCATCATTGATGTATCCCACTTGAATATTCAAGTCCTCACGAATACGTAAATTAGCTTTCGAGAAGTCTCCTACAATGTATGTACCGCTAGCAACTCCGGGATTGATAACCACTGGAACACCTTTAACACGTGTGATTCCATCTGCTTGTGGAACAAACATAGGGTAAGTGTATTCACCAGTTGTAGTCTTCGTCAACTCCATTTGCGCTGCATCGTCTGGGTTACAGATAATGTAGTTAGGAATGAAATTAGCGTTCTCGATTTGAGCTAGAGCTACACGTAATACATCAGAGTTATTCGCAGTTGGAATAGCACCTACGAACTGAGCTGCAGGAGTAAATGCAGTAGCGTATCCAGTAAGACCATCTAAGTTGTCACCAGTTCCATCACCTAACAATATTTGTTGGTCAAGTTTCAATTCAACTAACTCTAACAATTCGTTGTTGATTTCACCACGCATGAATGGAAGGTCATCAACCATCTCCTTAGATACTTTTATCCATGTAGCAATCTTCTTAACTTGTGAGCTACGTTCAACAAGATCAAAGTCTGATTGTTGTTTAGCAACACCTTCACCTACCATACCAGCTGAGTTAGGGTCTGGGTTAGCTTGCTCTATCCATACTGCGAACTTAGACAAGATTCCAGATGAACTAACTAACTGACGCATGAATGGTCTTCTACGAACTACTCGTGCTACTCCTGCCTCAAGAGAGGATAAACCAACTGTTCCACCAGAGTAGTTGTCAGTGATAGTCATATCTCCAGCCACTTTTACAGCTAGGTTAATTACTCCACCTTTCTCTTTGATTTCTTTAATCTTATCCATGTTCTCTGAATAAGCGTGCATGATAGCACCTTTCAAGCTCATGTTAGTTTTCTTTGAATCAACTGCAGATTCTTTCATAGCTTCAAACTTTGCTTCAAGGCCAGCAATAACTGACTTCAATTCGTTTGTTTGAGTAGAATCTTCTACGCTTGTTTTCAATGCTACGAGGTCATTTTTTAGACCTTCGATTTCGGACTTTGATGCAGTCCCTACCATTTTTTCTGTAATAGACGCTTCAATGCGTTCAATCACTTTTTCTGGAGTTAAATCACTCATCTTTTTTGTTTTAAAAATTAATACTATTTACCACTTTATTCCAATCAAACGAAGTATGTAATTCTGTCTTCTCGGCTAACTGACTCTTATCGGTCGGGTTAGTGATTGCTAAGTCATACATTCTAGCGTTTAAAAACTTTTGTTTCATTTCGAGATTGTAGAATCTTTCGTCAGTTCCTCGACCGCTTGCGATGGCCTTTGATACTGCTTCCAAATCATTCAACAACTTTTTTGCCATATCTTCCCTCTCTTGACCTTTCGCTACATCAACTACATTTGTATATTGATTAGCACCAAAGGTTACTGCAGAATACTCCCAGAGAGCCAGCTCAGTAATTTCAAAGAACTCGCCATCCTCTACATAACGAATCTTGTCGTCCATGTATTTAAAACCGATGGAGTGTTCACGAATGATTCCGTCTTTGTAATCTTCCATAGCGTCTTGCCCCATAGTTGAATTACCAAGTTGAGAAACCACGAATAGTCCGTACTCATCTTCTTCCATTGACAAAGGTTTACCGATTTGCTTCTCCCAGTTATGATAACGCAGGAAGGCTATTTTGCGATTACCTTCGGACTTAGGTCCACGCTCGGCTATACTTTTTGAGAAGCTGCCTCTACGGATCAAGTCTCTATCGCTATCAATTACATCAAATTTGCTGACATACATAGCTACTTGTCGTTGTTGAAGGTCGAGGTCTTTAAGCTCTCCTGCTGCCTTCATCGAGTATATACTTGAATCTTTACGCATATTAATTTCGTTTGTAACAGATTTATTTACAAAAATACGTAAATTTGTGGATATTAAAATATTTCTCTATGGAAAATAGTTTAGGTAACAATTTTTGGTCTTCCTTCTTTGGATGGGATCAATCTCGAATGAACAGATACATTAACGACTTTCGTACTAATCACAATAGCATCACCAATCAAGTGTGGGGAGTAAAACAACCAGTTTGGATAGATACAGATAAGGCCTACCGACATTACCTAGAGATACCAGAACTCCGCACTGTAATAAATAAGCGAGCCTCAATGATGGCTGATGGAGTGCCTTACCTTGAAGATATGGAAGGCAATAAGGTAGATAAACACCCTTGGCTATTCGACTTACTACATAACCCTAACCCTACGCAAAGTTGGAGCGATGTTATATTTACGCTATCAGTAAATGACGCTCTTTACTCTAACTCGTTTGCATACGCTCCTAAGAGGTCATTCGGCATAGTTAATCTGTTTGTTCCATTACCGAGTAACCAAATGGTAATTAACCTATCTGGGCGCAGGCTAAAACAATTCGAAGATGAAGGTCTAATTGATTCTTACACGTTCTATTATGACGATGATACGAAGGAGAAACTGAGTGTACAAGAGGTTGTTTATCTTATGACTCCAGATGGATTGAATATTGTTAACCCTAACTCTAGAATGGACGCTTTACGATTCCCATTATCAAATATTCGAGCAGGGTATTCGAAGCGTAATGTGTTGCTTGAGAATATTGGTGCACTAGG